>OOCZ01000012.1_pt1 | contig 154038 bp, 131 predicted proteins | sample 1671631 | NCBI WGS metagenome assembly OOCZ01 (sample SAMN06348176, study PRJEB24527) | human gut metagenome | reverse complement strand
ATCTGCGGAAGATGAATGACGATGATCCCATGAACATGATCTCCGGCACCACCGGACTCAGCGGTGCCACCGACAGCAACTTCGTCCTCCGCAAGAGCAAGCGCAGAGAGAACACAGCCACGCTCTACTGCACCGGGCGGGACATCCCCTACCGGGAACTGGCATTGGAGTTCGACGGTGAGGATCACGTCTGGAAACTGCTGTCAGATGACTGTGAACAGACGGAGCAGCCCACCGAACGGATTCTTTTTCTTCTCTCTGAATTGCTGCGCTGGCAGCCGGAGATCAGCGCCCCTGCCAAGGTGCTGTTGGAAAAGATCGACCCTGCCGGTGCGGAGGGATTGACCCCCAACAGCTTCTCCCACCGAATCCGCAAAAGCGTTGACGCTCTAAGGAGAAACGGCATTACGGTGTCCTTCCGCAAGAGCAACGGCGACCGTCTGATCTGCCTGAAAAGGGTCGATGGTGTCGATGATCCCGCTGCCGAAAACATCGTCACCATTGACCCTGAGAACCCGCCGTGTTTCGCCCTGTGAGCCGCTGTGTGCGCGGTTAGGGGCTGGTGTGGCGTGTGTACCCGCTGAGAGCTGTTTACCGCACACGGCGCGGGACGCAGGAATCGTCGCCCACTCAGGTGGCGGCGACGGCCAGCATCGCATTTGTCTGGTCTGCGGCGAAGCCGCTGCCCTGCCAAACGCACTGGGCGGGCAAAGCCCTGCACCCAAATTCCGGGCAGAAGCCCACACCCACTTTTAGCTACGATTGGAGAAAAACATGAAAAAAGATATCAAATTCAGCACGCGCATGGCGTCCACCGACCGCGAGAAGATCAGGGCACTGGCAGCAAAGGCCCACATGTCCATGAGCGATTACGTCACCGCCTGCTGTCTCGGCAAGCGGATCGTCGTCATCGACGAGCAAAAAGAACTACTCCGCCAGCTCAAGGGCATCGGCAGCAACATCAACCGCCTTACCGTCCTCGCCAACATGGGCAAGGTGCAGGTCATCGGTCTGGAAAAAGCTGCCGGTGAGCTGTCCGAGGTCAGCGCCGCGCTGCGGGCAGTCATGGAAGGGCGGTGAGCCGTATGGCCATCGTACATTTCTTGAACTACAAGCGGGGCACACAGTCCCGCGCCGCCATGCGCGGTGTGATGCTCTACGTCATGCAGGAAAAGAAATCCGCATGGGAGGGCGAGCCGCTCGTCAGCGGCATCAACTGTCAGCCCAAAAGCGTCTACGACGATTTCCTGAACACCAAGCTGCTCTACCACAAGGACGGCGGCGTGATGTTCTATCACATGGTGCAGAGTTTCCCAAAGGGCGCGGCGGCCGATCCCCGGCAGGCCCACGAAGCCGCGCGGCGGCTGGCGGAATACTTCGACGGCTGTGAGGTGCTGGTCTGCACCCACGTAGACCGAGAACACATCCACTCCCACTGCGTCATCAACTCTGTCAACTTTGAGACCGGCAAAAAGCTGCACATGGCAAAAGAGCAGATTCAAGAACTGATGCGGCGCAACGATGCGATCTGTCAGGAGATGGGCCTGCCGGTCTTTGAAGTGACCGCACAGCAGGCCCGCGGCATGGGCGGCGTGGAGTATCACACAGCGCTAAAAGGTCAAAGCTGGAAGCTGCGGCTCATGAACACCATCGACGAGTGCATGAAATACGCCGCCGACAAGGACGCCTTCGTTTCGCTGATGGAGTCCGAGGGCTACGCGGTGCGCTGGGAGGACACCCGCAAGTACATCACCTACACCACGCCGGACGGCATGAGATGCCGCGACAACAAACTACACGAAGAAAAGTATTGCAAGGAGGCCATGGAACATGAATTCAGAATACGGGCAAAGCTCGTCCAAAGAAAATTCCATCGAGCAGCGGAAATCGATGGAGGAATTGAAGCGGATGAACCAGTCGAACAGCGCATTGGCAAATACACCGCCGCAGATGATGCAGCCCATCGTGATCCAGTGCGATCTGCCGCAGGCGATGAACAAGCTGACGGAGCAGGCAGACGGAATAAACTGGGAGCTGGAGGAAATTCGGAATATGCTGCCAGAGTTGAAAACGTACACCGACTTGACGCCGGTGCAGCAGTCGCTCACAGAGATGCAGAGATCGCTGACGGAAATGAACAAACTGCTGGAACGGGTTGGGAATTTGAGCGAGAAGCATTCCTCCAAGTGGATCGGCTGGCTCCCGGATTTCAGCCTGCTGGTGGCCCTCAAGTGGATTGTTCTACTTCTGGTGATCGGAGCGGCGGCACTGGCGGGGTGGTATGGCGTGGTAGCGATTCGCAGCCTGTTCCACTGATCCCCGCCGCGGCTGGGCTGGCTGCCGCAGAGACACTACTGGATGAAGATGAGGACGCCGAGGAAAAGCGGCGGCGCATGGAGGCGAAAATCGCCGCCGAAAACTTCGGCGCGGCGGTCGGCTTCGCCGCGGGCGCGGCTATGGCTGTGAAAGAAAAATTGGATGAGCAGGCTGTGCAAGAAAAACAGCAGCAAACCATGGGAGGGTTCTAAAAATGGCAAGCATCAAGCAACTGGACGAGCAGCGATATAAGATCACCGTCAGCAACGGCTACCGACCCAACGGCAAAAAAATCAGCAAGGCAAAGACCATCCAAGTCCCGCCCGGTGTCCCCAAGCGCGGAATTGGGCAGTATGTCGCCCACGCCGCCGAAGAACTGGAGCGCAGCTTCAAGACTGGCTACGCCGAGGACGGTGAGATGACCTTTGAGGAATTCGCCTCCCGCTGGCTGAAACGGCAGACCAAATACGCCCCCAGCACCATCGCTGCATACCGGCGGATGCTGGAGGTGGTGTATCCCATGATCGGCGGCATCCGCCTCAACAAGCTCCGACCGATGGCACTGGAAAATATGCTCTCCGAGCTGCGTAAGCGCAAGCACCACGGAAAGCGCATCAACGAATCCACCGCGCAGCGATACCTCTCTGTGGTCTCCGCCGTGCTCAGCGATGCCAAGTGCAATGAGATCATCGAAAAGAATCCCGCGCGGATGTTAGACCTGCCCACACCGCAGCGCACGGTGCAGCGCATTCCCACGCGAGGCGAGGTGGAAAAGCTGCTGGACGCGCTGGCAAAGGAGCCGCGGCACTACCGCCTGTTCTATCTGCTCTCCATGTACACCGGCTGCCGCCGGGGCGAGCTGTGCGCTCTGCAATGGTCGGACTTCACCGGCACACAAAACGGTCTGCTGCTCACCGTCAGCCGCTCCCGCAGCAGCGTTCCCGGCAAGGGCATCGTGGAGGGCAGCACCAAAAACGGCAAGAGCCGTGAAGTCTGCCTCTCCTCTGACCTGCGGGGCATCCTCCTCGCCTACAAGCGCCGCAAGCAGATGGAGGCGGACAAGCAGCGCCGCGAGCTCAGTCCCTACCTCTTCACCGACGAGCAGGGGCGGCTCATCCACCCGGACACCTTCACCAAGCGGCTGCGGAAGATCTATGCCGCCATCGGCTTTCCGCGGGAGTACCACCTCCACACCCTACGGCACTACTTCGTGACCTCGCTTCTGCACTGCGGCGTGGACAAGCAGACGGTGGCAGACCTCGTAGGTCATGCGGACACTGGCTTTCTGGAGCGTACCTACTGCCACCCCCAGCAGGCGCAGAAGGAGCAGGCGGCTGACTCCATGCTCACCATGCTCCGTCCGGACGGCGAGCAGATTTTCAATCTCGCCGCCGTCTGTCCTCCGAAGCGGCACAGCGCATGATTGTTGCTTTCGTAGAAATTCATTTTTCAAGAAAATTGTAATAGCTTTACCGCTGTGCTTGCGGTATGTTGTGCTTACAAAATAAGCCTCAACTGTACCGAGGTCAAATGAAAGAGAGGTCATTTTTATGGCAAGCATCCGCAAGCGCGGCAGCAGCTATCTCATCGTGGTCTCCATGGGCTATGACTACAACGGCAAGCGCATCAGACCGCAGCAGAAAACCGTCCACCCTCCGGAGGAGTTGACGCCCAGGCAGGTGGAAAAATGGCTCAACGAACAGGCTGTCCTCTTTGAGCGGGACTGCCACCACACCCCGCAGCCCGTCCAGCAGCTCACGCTGGCAAAATACATCGACCTGTGGCTGACGGACATCGCGCCCGGCAAGCTGGCGAAGTACACTATCCGCCGCGACCGGCAGGACATCGAACGCATCCTCCCGGCACTGGGTCACTACAAGCTCACCGAGCTGCGGCCGGAGCACTTCCGGAACTTCTACGCCGAACTGCGAAAAGTCATCCGTCCCGACACAAAAAAGCCACTCTCCGAGTACACCATTGAGGGCGTGCACGCTACGCTGTGCAGCATCCTCTCTGATGCCGTGGAGGGTGGCTTTCTTTCGCATAATCCGGCTTGGCGCACCTACCGCTACGCCGGGCGCAAGTGCGAAAAGAAAATCGCGGACGAGGAAACGGCGCAGAAGATCATCGCCGCGCTGGAGAGCGAGAGCATCAAGTACGAAACCTACTTCAAGCTCATCATCGCCACGGGGATGCGGCGTGGCGAGTGCTGCGGACTAAAATGGTGCGACATTGATTGGGAGCAGCGTTCCATCCACATCTGCCGCAACGCGGTCAAGGTGACGGACGAGGAAATCTTCGTTAAGGAACCCAAGACCCGCGCGGGCAACCGCTATGTGTACTTCTCCGCCGAGATGGAAAGTCTACTGCGGGAGTACCGGCAGGAATGTGCATACATCACCGAAACCTATGACCAGCGGCAGCTGACCGCCGATGACTTCCTGTTCCGCCGCCAGGGAGCGCAGGTCCCCATGACGCCCACCACCTTCACCTACCGCTTCAAGCTGATCCTCAAGAAGAACGGCCTGCCGCAAGAGCTGAACGTCCATTCTCTCCGGCACACCGCCGCCAGTCTGATGATCGCAGGCGGTACGGATGTGGCCACGGTAGCGGGCATCCTCGGCCACAGCCAGCCCTCCACCACGCTGGACATCTACACCCATGCCTTCGACAAGAACAAAAAGGCCGCCAGCGCAGAATTGCAGGGAATACTGGAGATATGAATATAATCAGCATCGAAATAATAACAGCAGCTTTGTGCGCCGAGTTGTAGCATGTGTGTTGGCTGCCAAAGGTGGAAAGAAAGCCGGACTGGCTGTCCGGCTTTTCTGTCCAAATTTATTGCAATAGGAGGAGACGCCATGTACGGCTATAGCATTGCTTCAGCGCAAATACTGGTCTGCACTTTATACCACTTCAGGCGCTGGGGATTGAACATGGCCATGGGAACGCCATCCTGCCGCAAGAGACCGTTCACATCCAGCGCATAGGCGTTCATATCCGCGTTCCAGTCGAAGGCCGCGTCATGGTGCATGGGTACGATCAACTGACCGCCCAGCAGTTTACAGTCCTCGGCGTACTCCTCCGGTTTGGCGTACACCAGGCGCTGGCGCAGCAGCAGGTCGATTCCGATGCCTTTCCAAGCCTCCGCCATACCCTTTACATCCACACCGGCGGCAAAGCCGATACGGTAGTGGTTGGTCAGGGTGAACAGGAAGCTGGTGTTGAACAGACATCCGTAGCTGTTGAGTGGGCCCACCATGGCATTTTCCGGATCAATGAACCGTGCGCCCTCCAGATCACAGGGGCCGCCGATATCGTTGTGCTTTCCGGCCACGGTGTCCAGGCGGAAGCTGTCGAACTGGTAGGTCATTCCCGGTACGATGGGCCAGATGTTATACTCCGGCACTTGATAAGCGGCAGACAGCTCGCGGGCAAAAATACGGTCGCAGATCACGATAGGACTGTTCTCTTTGAACACCGCGGGCAAGTCAGAGGTGTGGTCAAAGTGGGAATGGTTGATGGTCACATAGTCTACCGGCCCCAGTTCGTTCAAATCCAGTACCGGCGTATCCTCCCGCCGCCACGCTTTCGGGTTCTGGGGCAGAAACGGATCCGTCATCAGGACCTTTCCGTCAGGCAGACGGAACTGGAAGCACTGTCCGTGGATCCAGCGGAACTCCAACACATTTTGAGACGCAGCCTTCTCATAGGGCGTCTCGGGAAAGTCGTTCAGCGCTTTGATGGCGCGAATATCAGTAGCCATACCATACCTCCGTTACTCAAAAGATATATCCCAGCACCATGGTGGTCACGAATGTACAGGCCACCAGCATCAGCAGCATAATAGATCCTTTCTTCAGCGCCCACGCGGCGCCGTCACCCTTAAAGGAGGGCTGCGCCAACATCATAGCAGCAAAGCCGGAACCGCCGGCGGTGGCAATCGCGCTCATACCGCCCTGTAGGATGAAAGCCGGGATCACGGACACATTGAAGCCCTTGGCTGCGAAGATGGTCATCATAGGTGCGATGATGGAGCTGACGATAATAATGGTTGCCATATTGGAAAAGACCTGTGTCAGGAATGTGGAGACCAGTGCGAAGAACAGAATCACCAGCGCCAAGGGCATGCTGGATACTGCGTCCGTCAGGATCAACAGCAGCCAGTCCTTGATACCTGCTGCGTCGGAGGCCACCGCACCAGCGGCCACCGTCACCAGCGCATAGGCGGCGATAGCACCCCACATAACGTCGCTGCCGATGTTTTTCTCCAGATCGTAGTAAGGCTCACCCTTTTCGCCGATCAGCGCCAGAGCTGCCACCGCCAGACCCATGAACATGGTCTGGCCAATGCGGTCATTCAGCAGCGTATAGGCGGCGGAAGCCTTATCCAGCGGCATCAGGAACACAGGGTACAGATAGGATACCAGCATAATCACAGTGATGATCACCTGCTTGCGGCTGAGCTTGACCGTATGGCCCTCCACAATATCAGCTACATTCAGCCGCTTCAACGGTGTTACATCCAACCGCAGAACCTTCCGGGCCAGGAAAGTAAAGCACAGGATCAACAGTACACTGCTCATGACAACGGCTGTTACATAGGCACCGCGATCCACCAGCAGCCCCGTCTGCTCGGCATACTTATCAAAAACAGTAAGGGACATGGTAGGCACACCCTGAAACGGGATCAGCACACCGGCCGTTCCGCCTACCAGCACCGTACCCGCGATCATGAAGCGGCACCAGCTGTCCTTGATATCATAGCCCACTACCTTGGCGATGCTGGCGATCAGGGAGAAGCCCAGCATCATGCAGGCCACCACATTGGTGGTCAGCGCACCCAGAATGGTCATGGCCGTCCACCATACCAGCATGAACAGCATCGGCCTTCCGTTCAAAGCCTTGCGGGACAGCGCCCACCTCACAATGACCTCGCCTGCGCCGCTGCGGGTAAAAGCGCCCGTCAGCAGGAAGGCATAGAGGAACTGCAGAAGGCCTGTGCTGCCAAAGCCTGCCGCCAGCAGCTCCGCCGGAGTCTGATACCCGCTGAGCGCGAATGCAAAAAACGCCAGGCAGGACGCGATGACCATACCCTTTCCGGCTATGACCAGGATCAGCCAGCCAATAAACGCACCCAGCACCTTCAGGCCGACCGGCGTCACCGTGGACCATGTAGGGCAAACGTAACCAAATACGAACATCATCAGCAGAGCTGCTATGGTAGGGATATGTTTTTTCATATGTATCGCCTCTCTCTTTTCCTTATTTTAACACAGCGCCTTCGTCGGCGGAAGATACCATTCTCTGATAACGGGCCAGCCAGCCATTTTTTACCCAGCTCTCGTGGGGCTTCTGCTCCGCTCTGCGGCAGGCGAACTCCTCATCGGTGACGCGGGCGTTGATGGTGTACTTGTCCATGTCGATGTCGATAATGTCGCCGTCCCGCAGCAATCCGATCTCGCCACCGGCTGCCGCTTCGGGGGACACATGGCCGATAGACGCGCCCCGGGACGCACCGGAAAATCGGCCATCCGTGATAAGCGCCACGTCCTTGTCCAGTCCCATACCGGCCAAAGCCGAGGTGGGCACCAGCATCTCACGCATGCCCGGACCGCCCTTGGGACCCTCGTACAGGATGACCACAATGTCGCCCTTCCGGATCTCGCCGCCGAAGATGGCCTTCACCGCTGCTTCCTCGCCCTCGAACACACGGGCGGTGCAGCTATGTACCCGCATCTCCGGCGCCACGGCACTGCGCTTTACAACACAGCCATTGCGGGCGATATTACCAAACAGGAACGCCAGGCCGCCGGTGGCGGAATAGGGCTTGTCCAGCGGGCGGATGACCTCGGGATCGCGGTTGTCCGCGTGGGCGATATTTTCCCCCACGGTATAGCCGGTGACGGTAGGCAGCTCCGTGTGCAACAGCCCCGCGTCCGCCAGCTCCTTCATGACGGCAGACACGCCGCCGGCCTCGTCCAGTTCCTCCATGAAGTGTTCGCCCGCCGGTGCCAAATGGCACAGGTTGGGAGTTTTCTCGCTGATTTCATTGAACTGCTTCAGATCGATGGTCAGCCCCGCCTCGTGGGCGATGGCAGGGATATGCAGGGATGTGTTGGTGGAACAGCCCAGCGCCATATCTACGGTGATGGCATTATGAAACGCTTCTGCCGTTACGATGTCCCGGGGACGGATGTTTTTCTCCACCAGCTCCATGACCTTCATGCCGGAGTGCTTGGCGAACTGGATGCGGGCGGAGACGGGAGCGGGGATACTGCCGTTGCCCGGCAGCGCCATGCCCAGCGCTTCGCACAGACAGTTCATGGAGTTGGCCGTGAACATGCCGGAACAGGAACCGCAGGAGGGGCAGGAGGACTGCTCACACTTCCGAAGGCCCGCATCGTCCAGCTTGCCCGCCTGATAGGCGCCCACTGCCTCGAACATCTGGGACAGGCTGGTCTTCTTTCCGCCGACATGACCCGCCAGCATGGGGCCTCCGGAGCATACCAGCGCAGGGATGTTCACGCGGATGGCTCCCATCAGCATACCGGGCACGATCTTGTCGCAGTTGGGGATCAGCACCGCGCCGTCGAAGCAATGGGCGGTCAGCAGTGTCTCCACTGAATCTGCGATAAGTTCACGGGAGGCCAAGGAGTAGTGCATGCCCTTGTGGCCCATGACGATACCGTCGCACACGCCGATAGCGGGCACCACCACCGGCGTACCGCCAGCCGCGTAGACACCGGCCTTCACCGCCTCTGCGATCTTGTCCAAATGAACATGTCCCGGGATGATGTCGCTCTGGGCGGACACCACCGCAATCAGTGGGCGGGATAGCTCCTCCTCCGTCAGTCCCAGCGCGTACAGCAGCGACCGATGGGGCGCGCGGTCAACGCCCGTCTTGATTTGATCACTTATCATTGTGGTTTTCACCTCTCGATGTATATTTACTTGTTTGCTTGTTGGACAAGTAAACTATAATAACTTCTGCACCATTTGTCAACGGTGATCTGCCCCCTTTCCAGAAGTTTGTCGCATCCGCTGAAATATTAGCCGCAAACTTGTATACTATTCACACAAGTTTGACTTGCTTTTTGCAGTGAAAATCCGTATACTGGAGCATGAGAAACTATAGGAGGATCGCACTATGATGAGAAAAGACCTGCCCCATCAAGTGGCGGACAGCTTATATAAGATGATCGCGGACACACAGGAGTTCCGCCCCGGTGACAAGCTGCCAGGAGAAAACACCCTCTCGGATAGGCTGGGTATCAGCCGTTCCACCCTGCGGGAGGCTATCAAGGTGCTTTGCTCGCAGGGCGTGTTGGAGGTCTATCGTGGCAAGGGCACCTTCGTATCCGAAAGCATGGAGAGCTTTATCAGCTTCGGCTTGGACGAATTGGATCTGAACCGCAGCCGTGTGAAGGATCTATTCGAGGCCCGTCTCCTGTTTGAGCCACAGTTGGCAGCTATGGCCTGCCAGCGCGCCACGGACGAGGAACTGGGCGCCATCATGGAAGCAGGAAAGCTGGTAGAGGAGCAAATACGGCTCCACGCCGACCGCACTTCTGCCGACCAAGAATTCCATCAGCGCATTGCTGTGGCCTCCCACAACCGCTTTATGCTTCAACTTTTGCCCATCATCCACAGCGCTGTGTCTGAGACCATCATGCTCAATGAGCACCAGGAGTTGCTGTCGGACATCACCCTGCGGGACCACGCGCTGCTGATGGATTTTCTCGGCAAGAGAGATGCTTTCGGCGCGGAAGCTGCCATGCGCATCCACCTGCGCAGCGCCATGAATGCGCTGGCCTTGGCAAAATGACGAACGAAAACCGTATTCAAATAGCGCCCTTGCGTAAACATAATCATTCCGCATTTTAAGGATTTTTGCTGTGCATGCCTCCAATCATCAAAAAAAGCCCTGATAGATCAAGGCTTTGCGGATAAGAAGAACTCCGTTTTTCGAAAAAAATGTTCGAAAAACGGAGTTCATTCATTTGGTATGCCCGACTGGATTCGAACCAGCGGCCTTTGGAGTCGGAGTCCAACGCTCTATCCAACTGAGCTACGGGCACATATTTGATTGTTCTCTACGGGAATAGTAGTCAAATAGTAGTCAACGACTACACTTTCTTTCTCTGCGCTTCCCACAAACGCAGTCGCCGCAAGGGTTTGCACCACATCTCAAGAGGACACGCCTTACATGTCGGAGTCTAACGCTCTATCCAACTGAGCTACGGGCGCATATTCATTTTTACAACATATTGATTATAGCAATCTTTCCTGCTTTTGTAAAGAAATTTTTTTAAAAAACATTGTTAAAAAAGTTGACAAGTGCATCTTCCTGCGTTACAATATTATCAATCAAATGCAAAAGTAAAGGAACGATCCGTCTTATGAGAAAGCAAAAGGTATCTGACGCCGTTATCCACCGTCTTCCCCGCTACTATCGTTATCTGGACGATTTGTATAACAAGGGAATCGTACGCATTTCCTCCAACTCCCTGGGCAGCAAAATGGACATCACCGCCTCCCAGATCCGCCAGGATCTGAGCTGCTTCGGCGAATTCGGCCAGCAGGGGTATGGCTACAATGTTGCCGAGCTCCGCTCGGAGATTGGCCATATTCTGGGCATTGACAAGGGCCACCGCCTCATTATCATCGGTGTGGGCCACTTGGGTCACGCCCTGCTGCAAAACTTTGACTTTGAAAAGGTTGGCTTCCACGTGGATACCGCCTTTGATATTTCCCCTGACCTTGTGGGTACCCGGATTCATGATGTCACTATCCGCTCCATGGACGAGCTGGAGCCGTACGTGGCAGAGAATCAGCCCAACGTGGCGGTGCTCACCGTGCCCCAGCATGTGGCCCAGCCCATGGCCAGCCGTCTGATCGATTTGGGCATCAAGGGCTTCTGGAACTTCACCAATGTGGAACTGAGCACTGATGTGCCGGACGTATTCTTTGAGGATGTTCACTTTGTGGACACCCTGCTTACCCTCAGCTATCGCATCACCCGTCCCTGACGCACCTTTCCCCGGCTGCGGCATACTATGAAATGAGGCCGGCAACACGGTCACAAATTTCGTAGGGAGGTCACAATATGTGCAATCAGGGGAATAGTTGTTGGATCATCATCTGCGTCATCATCCTGTTCCTGTTCTGTGGCAATGGCTGCGGCTGTGGCTGCAACAACAATCAGAGCAGCTGTGGCTGCGGCTGCTGATCGGCAGTAAGCTTCATCCCCCCATCCATATCGGATGGGGGGATTTTATACCGGTGAAAAGCCCCGACTGCCCGCGGGCGGCAAGCTCTGCGAGGCGTTACTGTGTTAGGCTTCCCCATCCGAAGCAGATAAGGGAATTCTTTCTTTTAACCAAGCACAAATTATGCTATACTCTTAGCGAACGAAATCGGAGGTGCCGCCCATGGACATGCACACGCTTGAAGCCTATTACTGCCACCATACCCCCACCCTGCAGGATGCATCCAGTGAGTACGCCGTACTCATTCCTCTGCTGCAAAAGGCGGACGGGCTCCATCTGCTCTACGAGGTCCGCGCCTCCTCCTTGCATCACCACCGCAATGAGGTATGCTTTCCCGGCGGCCGCATGGAGCCGGGCGAAACGCCGAGTGTCTGCGCCCTCCGGGAAACCTGGGAGGAGCTGGGCATCCCGCCTCAGCGGGTGCAGGTTTTCGGAGAGGCGGATTTTCTGCACCTGCGCTCGGAGGGCCTCATGCGGCCGGTGGTGGGCCTGCTTCCACCGCTTTCCATGGCGGATCTGATTCTGAATCCCCTGGAGGTCAGCCGCGTGTTCACGGTGCCTGTGGGCTGGCTCATTGCCCATCCGCCTGAGCTTTTCCGCTACACGCTTACCCCCGAGGTGGGCAGCGATTTCCCCTATGATGCGGTATGCACCCCGGCGGATTACGTTTGGACGCCGGGAGCTATGGAGGTGCCGGTCTATCGGGGCCTTCCTCACCCCCTGTGGGGCCTGACCGCCCGTATCACCATGCATTTTATTCAGGTTTTTCAGAGCCTATAACAGCTTCTCCCTTTGCAGCGCCCTTGCCTTTCCCACACCGGACATAGTTGATGCAGATGAACACGATGGCCACAATGCCGATGTAGCCAAACACCGGGAATACCGTACCCACCAGATTGCCGAAGCCTGCCAAGCTTGTGGCCCACACCAGCAGCATCAGCACCGCCATGGTAATTCTTCGGTGAGCGTCCAGCGCCTTCACATGGCGGTTAACATACTCCATGAAGGCCACCAATGAAGCGAGGCCGTTGCTGAACATCCCCAGCAGCAGCAAGAAGCCGTACACTATGCCCAAGGTCGGATTCAGCCGAGAGGTCAGGGCCACCATGGGCATCTGCTCAGCCGCTGCCTCCGGATATCCTGTCAAGGATGTGAGTACGCTCCCGGCCACAAGCACCAGCAGCAATCCCCCCAGGGCAATGCCCACGCGAATGGTCCTTTTTCCCCGCAAGTACTTCCCCAGGGGCACCATAATGCCCACGGAGCCCAGCAGATTATAAGCCACATACGTCAGCGCCGCAACGAACCAATTGGGCATCAGCGGATTGCTGTGGACCTGCTCCGGCAGGGTCAGGATCCCGTCCGTGCCAAACTCGACCCAACTCATCACGGCAAAAAACATTGTGGCAATCACAATGATGGGCACCAGGGCGGAGAAGACCTTCATCATGCCGGAAATTCCCAGCAGAGCCACAACGCCCATCAGAAATACGAATACCGCCGATGTGATCTGAGACGGCACAGCCAAAAGCTGCTCCACAGTGGCGCCTACGCCGGCAGTCATGATGACGACCACGCACAGCAGGAAAATATTTAGAATAAGTCCCGCCGCCATGCGCAGAAAGGGGACATCCCACGGCACCATGATCTCCTCGGCCTTCTCAATGCCTGATTTCTGCAGCAGGCGCATCATAATGACGCCAAAGGCCGCCAGAAGCACACAGGCAAGGAGCAGCCCAATGTATCCCTTTACACCGAACTCCCCGAAAAATTGCCACAGCTCCTGGCCAGATACAAACCCTGCACCCAAGAAACATCCCGCAAAGGCAAATGCCAGCGGGATGATTTTTATTTCTTTCATGTTTACGCTCCCTTTAACAAATTCAGCAAGTATTTTATACTATAACAAAGCCGCCTCCTTTCGTCAAGCCATCTTCTGGCCGCACTTTCTTGGCATATTTTTTACCAAATCATTCGGTAAATCTCATTGACGCCGGATGGGATATACTATATAATTGTGGAAGATAAGCTTGCACCATTTTCTAAATACATAGTAGGAGGCTATTTATGATCCATACTATCCAAGGCATTGTGGAGGCCGCCAAGGGTGGCCAAGGCGGCATCATCGCTGTGGCGGCGGCTCACGATGAACCCGTTATCGAAGCAGTAGTGGCCGCTAAAAAAGAGGGCATCGCCACCCCCATCCTGGTAGGCCATGTGGATGAAATCCGGGCTATGTTGTCCGGTCTGGGCGAGGAGCCTGCCGATTATGAGATTATTGCCGGCGATACAGACACGGATTGCGCCGCCAAGGCGGTGGCCCTGTGCGCCGAAGGCAAGGCGAATTTCCTCATGAAGGGCATTCTGGGTACGGCAGACCTGATGCGTGCGGTGTTCAACAAGGAGCACGGCCTGCGCACCTCCCACCTGACCACCCACTGTATGTTCTATGAGATCCCCGCCCTGGGCAAGATGGTCATTCTCACCGACGGCGGTGTGAACACCTTTCCCGACCTGGAGAAAAAGGCGGAAATCCTGGAAAATGCCGCCGCCGTGCTCCAGGCCCTGGGCTATGAGCATATCAATGCCGCCTGCATCTGCGGCGCAGAGCAGGTGAACCCCAAGGTGCAATCCACCGTGGATGCCGATGCTCTGAGCAAGATGACCGACCGCTGGGCCAAATACAATATGGATGTCTGCGGCCCTGTGGCTTTGGACCTGGCTGTGAGCAAGGAAGCCTGCCAGCACAAGCACTTTTCAGCCCCCGGTGCCGGCGATGCCGACATCCTGCTGGTACCCAACTATGAGGTGGGCAATGGCATTGGCAAGGCCGCCTCTCTCTTTGGCGGCGCCAAAAACGCAGGCATCATCTTGGGTGCCAAGGTCCCTATTGTCCTGGTCTCCCGAAGTGACAGCGCCGAGTCCAAGCTGGCCTCCATCGCCGCCGGCAGTGTGCTGGCCCACCGGATGCACCTGGCTTAATTCCGAAAAAGGAGGATCATCATGGTCAATCAAACCTTTTATGACTTGGGCACCGCCCCTTCTGTAATCCGCCGGCTGTTCGCCTATGGCCTGGAGCAGGCCAAGATCGTAGGCAGAGAAAATGTTTTTGACTACTCCCTTGGAAACCCCAGCATCCCCGCCCCCAAGAAGGTCAATGAATCCATCCACAAGCTCGTGGATGAGACCGACTCCATCCAGCTCCACGGCTACTCCATGGCGCCCGGCTTTGAGGAGCCCCGGGCAGCTATTGCCGCTGATCTCTCCCGCCGCTTTGGTCTGGATATCCGCAGCAGCGAGCTGTTTTTAACCTGCGGCGCGGCCCCGGCCCTTATCTCCGTTATCAAGGCCCTGGTGGTGGACGGTGACAGCGAGATCATGGTCATTGCCCCATTCTTCCCGGAATACGCCCCCTTCATCACCGCCAACGGCGGCAAGATGGTGGTGGTTCCCGCCGACACCAACGCCTTCCAGGTGCAGCTGGACGAGGTGGAGCAGCGCATCACCCCTCACACCCAGGCCATCATTGTCAATTCCCCCAACAATCCCTCCGGTGTGGTATACACCGAGGAGACACTCCGGGATCTGGCATCCCTCTTAGAGCGCAAGAGTGTCCAGTACGGCCACCCCATCTATATCATTGCCGATGAGCCCTACCGGGAGCTGGTGTACGGCGGCGTAAAGGTTCCCTTCATTCCCTGCCTGTATAAAAATACCATCGTGTGCTACTCCTATTCCAAGTCCCTGTCCCTGCCCGGCGAGCGCATCGGCTATGTGTATGTTCCCTCCTTTGCCGAGGACAGCACTGCCGTTTACGCCACCGTTTCCGGCGCGGCACGGGCCATAGGCCATGTGTGCCCGCCCACGCTGATTCAAAAGGTTGTGGGTTTGTGCGCCCAGGAGCAGCCCGACCTGCAGGCCTACGACGAAAACCGCACCCTGCTATATGATAGTCTCCGGGCCATGGGCTACGAGTGTGCTAAGCCCGACGGCGCTTTCTACCTTTTCGTGAAAGCCCCCGGCGGCGACGCAGGTGCCTTCTCCGAAAAAGCCAAGCGAGAGCATAATCTGCTGGTGGTCCCCGCCGACGGCTTCGGCTGCCCCGGCTATTTCCGCCTGAGTTACTGCGTGTCAAACGAAATGATCCGCCGCTCTCTGCCGGCCTTCAAAGCCATGATGGAAGCATATCAATAAAAGCTCCATATATAACTAAGGAATGGGGACCTGCTCAGTGAGCGGGTCCCCATTCCTTAGCTGTGTATCGCAAGCCCTGATAGGCCGGGCATTTTTATATTCCTCACCGCAGCCCGGGAACGCAGCTGCCATCGATGACATGCCGGATAGTCTTATCCAGGCCATCCCGTGCCGCCGCAAGGCATCAGCGGAGGGTGTCAGCTTGCGGAAGCTCGCCGCCATATACTCAGCGGGCCCGGCACCAAGATAGCCATGATAAAGCCGCGCCAGCTTTGGATCCCGGTGCCGCTCCAGAGTCAGCATCTTTCGGAAAACCACTTATCTGAGAGACAGCCGCGGAGCCTTTCAGCAAAAAAGGATGCCCGCTTTTTTGCGGGCATCCTTTTGAGTGCATACATGTTATCTCTGTCCCTTGTCGTAGGGAATACCTTCCGCCTTGGGTGCGCGGGACTTCTTGGATGTGAAGGCCAGCACCACCAGAGAGATGATGTAGGGCATCATATTATATACGGGGCTGGGGATGTTCATGGCCTTCAAGAACTCAAACCCGGCATATACGTTGGACAGCGCCCGGAACATACCAAACAGCAGCGCCGCCAGGGCAATGCGGGTGGGCTTCCACTGGCCGAAGATCATGACGGCCAGGGACAGGAAGCCGAAGCCTGCCACGCCGTACTCAAACCGCCACTCAGAAACGCCGGCGGTGATGAATACGATACCGCCCAGGCCACCCAGTACACCGGAAATGAGCACGCCGGCCCAGCGCATCTTATATACGTTGATGCCCACGGAGTTGGCCGCCTGGGGATGCTCGCCGCAGGCCATGAGCCGCAGGCCGAAGCGGGTCTTGTACAGCAGCACATAGGCCGCGATCAGCAGCAGCAGTGTCACCAGCATGAACCAGCTGAATTCGAAGGAACCGATGTTCACCAAAAAAGCTTTTTTTGCGCCGGCATACTGGATGGTGGAGGACACATCATCGGGGTTGGCCGCCGTGTTGATGGCCTTTACGATAACCGTTGCCCCTGCGATACCCAGCATATTCAGCGCCGTACCTACAATGGTCTGGTCTGCCTTGAAGTTGATGCAGGCCACGGCCAGGAGGCTGGAATAAATCATACCCATCAGTGCCGCCGCCAGCAGAACCACCAGCAGCATCGCAAAGTGGGACGAGCCGCCGGGCATATACCGCATGGCCAGGGCACCGCCCAGGGCGCCCATGATCATAACACCCTCCAGGCCCAGGTTGATAACGCCCGAATGCTCTGAGAAGCAGCCGCCCAGGGCCACCAGAATCAGCACGGAGGCAAAGGTCAATGTATATTGCAGCAGCAGTACCATTACTGATCGCCTCCTTTCTCCGTATTCGCATCAGCAGGCGGCGTCTCGCTCTGCTCTCTTTTCTTCAGCGCAGCCTTCTCTTCCCGTTTGGAAATGGCGGAGTTCATGGCGTACTTCATAAACAGCACGAAGCCGCACAGGTAGATGATGAGGGCGGAGATCAGGTCGGAAATCTGTGCGCAGTACATAGTCTTATCCACATAGGCGCCACCGGCGGTGATATGCTGGATGAAGAAGGATGCCAAGATAGTGCCAAAGGGATTCAGGCCGCCCAGGAATGCCGCAGCGATGCCGTTAAAGCCCATGCCGGGCACCGAGGAGGTGGAGCACTGCCACTGCTCATACCCGGTGAGGTACAGCATGGCCGCGCCCATACCGGCCAGGGCGCCGGAAATGACCAAGGTCAGGATGATATTGCGTTTTTCCGCCATACCGCAGTACTTGGCGGCATTCTTATTGTTGCCGGTGGCCCGCAGCTCATAACCGAAACGGGTCTTTTCCAGCACGACCCACACAAGCACCGCCGCCAGGATGGACAGCGGCAGGGCCAGGCCCACATACTGGTTGTTGTTAAGCAGGCTGCCCAGGCCCAAGGTGGGCAGGACCGCCGAGGGATTCTTATGTGCCAGCACGAAGGTGTAGGGGCTGGTTTCCTCCTTCACATTGGTCAGCAGCATGTTGGTCAGATACAGCACGATCCAGTTGAGCATGATGCCGGAAATGACCTCATTGACGTTGCAGTAGGACTTCAGCAGGCCGGAAACAGCACCCAGAACCATGCCGCCCAGCATCGCCAGCAGCATGCAGGGCAGCCAGCCCCAGCCCCAGGCCAGGGCGGCGTACAGGCTCAGAGCCACGCCCGCGCAGTACTGACCCGCCGCGCCGATATTAAATAGTCCCACCTTGTAGGAAAAAAGGATAGACAGCGCACACAGCAGAAGCGGTGCGGTCTTAACCAGGGTGTTGCCCAGGTATTTGGCCTGGGTCGCAGACTTGCTGTAGTTGAGGAAGTTCTTCATGACGGCGGCGATGGCCTCGCCGGCGCCGTTGGGATTGATGAACAGCAGAACGATGTAGCCGATAAGCAGGCCCAGCACCACGCAGGCCAGAGAGGCCAACAGCGACTGCACGCCGTTATTTTTAAAGAGATTCTTTTTCATTCCCTCACCTCATCTCTCTTGGCGCCGGCCATATACAGACCCAGCTCCTCCTGGGTGGTGGCCTTGGGATCCAGTTCACCCACGATCTCGCCCTCATACATGACCAAGATGCGGTCCGGCACATCCATTACCTCGTCCAGCTCCAGGGACACCAGCAGCACCGCCTTGCCGGCGTCGCGCTGGGCCACCAATTCCTTATGTACGTTTTCAATGGCACCCACGTCCAGGCCTCGTGTGGGCTGCACCGCCACCAGCAGCTCAGGATCCTTGTCGATCTCCCGGGCCACAATGGCCTTCTGCTGGTTGCCGCCGGACATGCTGCGGGCCATAGTCACAGGGCCCTGGCCGCTGCGGATGTCATACTCGTCGATGAGCCTTTCGGCATATTTCCGGATATTGTCCCGGCGCAGGAAGCCTGCCTTGCTGGTGAACTCCGGCTCAAAATACCGCTCCAGCACCAGGTTGTCCTCCAAAGAATAGTCCAGCACCAATCCGTGCTTATGCCGATCCTCGGGAATGTGGGACATGCCCAGAATATTCCGCTTACGGATGGGCATATGGGTGATGTCCTGGCCGCAAAGGGTAATTTTGCCGGAAACCACCGGCTCCAGGCCCGTGAGACCGTACACCAGCTCCGTTTGGCCATTGCCATCGATACCGGCGATGCACACGATCTCGCCCTTGCGCACCTGAAAGCTCACATCCCGCACGGCGTTCTTTTTATGCAGCTTGCTGGCCACGGTCAGATGCTCCACGTCCAGCACCACGTCGCCGGGATTTGCAGGGCCCTTCACCACATGGAAATTCACATCATGGCCCACCATCATGGCGCTGAGCTGCTCCACACTGGTGTCCTTGGTCTCCACAGTGCCGATGTACTTACCCTTACGCAGCACAGTACAGCGGTCGGACACGGCCATGATCTCGTTGAGCTTGTGGGAAATGAACAGGATGGACTTCCCCTCTGCGGCCAAATTCCGCATGATCTCCATGAGCTCATCGATCTCCTGGGGGGTCAGCACGGCGGTAGGCTCGTCGAAAATGAGGATCTCGTTCTCCCGATACAGCATCTTCAGAATTTCGGTACGCTGCTGCATACCCACGGTGATGTCCTCGATGAGTGCATCGGGGTCAATCTTCAGCCCATACCGTTCACTGAGCTCCATAACCTTGGCACGGGCCTCTTTTTTCTGCAAAAAGCCCATCTTTGTGGGCTCCACACCCATGATGATGTTATCCAGCACAGTAAAGCACTCCACCAGCTTAAAGTGCTGGTGTACCATACCAATACCCAGGGCATTGGCATCATTGGGGTCTTTAATGGACACCTCCACGCCGTCCTTTTTGATGATGCCCTCCTCAGCCTGGTACAGGCCGAACAGAACGCTCATCAGCGTAGATTTGCCCGCGCCGTTTTCGCCCAGCAGAGCATGGATCTCACCCTTCTTCAGCTGAAGCGTGATGTCGTCATTGGCGATGATACCGGGAAACCGTTTTGTAATGTGCAGCATTTCAATTGCATACGGTCTGTCCAATTTTTCGCCCTCCCTTCCGTTTTTATGGCCCGCCGCTATTTGCAGGATACGGGGACGGAAACCACAATAGATAGTATTAGTATACTATACTTTCCGCCATAATGTAAAGATGGATTATTGAAAATTACTATCTTTCTGCATTGGCTTCCTTTTTTGTGCCCATTTCTGAAAAAATTGCCCTCCTCCGGCCAAACAGAAAAGCTGCCGACTCCCGGATGATGAAAAACCAGTCAAACCGAAAAAATGAAAGCCTTACGTTTTCGAGGGGGAGGTAGCGGCGCACCTCCAACGGAGCAGGGGCACCTCTCCGTCGCCGTTCAGCTGGGGATGCACGGCCGGAATGTAGCTGTCGCTTGCCGCCTTTCGGAAAGGGGACTTGCTGCCAAGCTCGCTTTCCGGAAAACAGGCGGTGGCGGAGTAAGTCCGGGTGTAGGTGGCGGTTGCATTCTCACTGGTGAGTGTCTCTACATATCCACATAATAGGATCCCACCGCTCCTGCTGCATCATGTCACCATTATAGCCGGAAGCAAAATAGTCGTCAAGACAGAAAGAACAGTTCCTTCGGTTTGCAGCCTGATATTCTGAGTTGATTTTGCGGGTTCTGCGGAATAATTCCCGCTGCAGATAATCTCGGTTTTCTACAAAGGGTTTCTTCCATGCATAGAAATGCTCAGCGCCGGCGCATGGATCTCCTGACCCGTGTATTAATAATCGGCTGCCCTGCATATGCCGGCGATATTATTGCACTATATACAAAAAGACCGATAGGCGGTTTTATCCCATCGGTCTTAGTGCGGCAATGGCCAAACGGCGATTTAAATTGAATATGACTCCTTTCCGCTTGTGTTCGCCGTTTGTTGCTGAAAAGCTCCTGATCAGGGAGCTTACAGCTTTTTTATCCTTCACATTTGCGCAGAATGTGGTCCTATTTTCGCGGTCAATGAAAATATGGACAAGCACTGGAAACCCGCCTGAAATCAAGCTTTTCCTGTGTTGTCCCAATTATAACACACTCACATGCCCTGGACGATGCCGCCGGTGGTCTGCAGCAGCTCCGGATCGGTAATGCGCAAGAGCAGATTGCGGGTGGTATCCTCATCGTGATAGACCTTGACGATCTGCACCTCGTACTCCCGAATCTCTTCTCCGCTGATGGTAGCGCGGATCACAGCCCGGCCGGGGGTCACCTCCTCCGCTGCGGCTATAGGCACAGCCTGGCTCTGAACAGGAAAGCTGCTGTCGGACACGGTGCCGAATATGCCGCCGTCACTATTCACTGTCACCGTGCCAACATCCCGCTGCACAGAAAAATCGCCCTTGAGCTCGCCGGGCTCGCCCTTCTCTCCCTTTTTCACCGCTTTTACGGTGGTCTCCATAATGGAGCCGGAGCCAAGACTCATGAGCTGAGCGGTGTCTATATCGGTGATGCCATGGCCCAGAGCGCCAAAGCTGCCGCTCTCAGGGTCATAATAGGTCATGGTGCCGATGCCGGCCATGCTGTCGCGAATCCACGCGCCCAGACGCACACTGCCGTCATCGCCGCAGGCGGGCGTGATCTCCACGGTCTTATTCTCCCGCCCCCGCTGAAGCTCTATCTGTGCCGGCTGCGTACCGTTTTGCCGCAGAAGCTCCTGCAGATGCTCCGTGGATGCGATTTTTTTGCCGTTGAAGGTCAGGAGCAGATCGCCCTCCCGGATGCCGCATTTTTGGGCAGGGCTTTTCCCGCCCACGCCCTCCAGGGCGGACACATCCACCACCAGCACGCCGTTGGCAAAGAGCTTGATGCCCACCGCCTGGCCCAAGGGGATCACGGTTTTCTCCTGGGCGTATGCGCACTGCACACAGGCTGTAAGCGCCAGCACAGCCGCTGCGCACAGTGCTGCCATACGCCGCCAAAGGGACTTGCTTTTGGTTTCATACATGCAGCCACCCCTCGCTTTTTCATTTTTCTTGTCGCCGACGACATGCTTTACTTTGTGCCGAGTAAACAAAAAAATAAGCGGCAATTATAGGAGAATGTGACGCATTTTTCTGTGATCCCGTATGATAACTATTATGTAAAATAGTCGTATAAATTTGGATATTTTTCAAAAATTTGAACCGTCCTCCCCCCTCTGGCCCCACAGGGTTATTGCTTTTCGGAGAAGGACACAGTATAATATATTGCATCTATTCACCCAATGGGAAAGAGGTTTCACGCCATGAGAATTACCGTAAAAGTAGGTACATCCACCCTGACCCACGCCACGGGTCGGCTGAACATCCAGCGCATTGAGAAGCTGTGCAAGGTGCTCAGCGATCTGAAAAATGCAGGCCATGAGATCATCCTCGTCTCCTCCGGCGCCATCGGCATGGGCGTTGGCAAGCTGAACCTGCCCGGTCGGCCGGCAGATATGCCCGGCAAGCAGGCTGCCGCTGCCGTAGGCCAGTGTGAGCTGATCTACACCTACGACAAGCTCTTCGGCGAGTATAACCACACCGTGGCACAGCTCCTGCTTACCGGCGAGGACATCAAAAACGGCCAGCGCAGCCAAAACGTACGCAACACTCTCACCCGCTTGCTGGAGCTGGGCGCCCTGCCGGTCATCAACGAAAATGACGCCGTAGCCACGGACGAAATCGGCGTGGAGAACACCATCGGCGAAAATGACACTCTCTCGGCTATAGTGGCCGCCGCCATCGGCGCGGACCTGCTGGTGCTGCTGTCGGACATTGACGGCCTTTATGATAGCGACCCTCACCAAAACCCAGGCGCCCGCATCATCCCCACTGTGAAAAATGTGGACGATCACATTTACGCCCTGGCTGGCGGCACCGGCTCCGCCCTGGGCTCAGGCGGCATGGTTACTAAGCTCAATGCCGCTGTCATCGCCACCGAGGCAGGCTGCGAAATGGTCATTTCTAACGGCAGCAGGCCTGAATTGCTCTACGACATCGCCCAGGGAAAGCCCGTGGGCACAAGATTTTTGAGAAAGGAAGCCTAACGCCATGACAACCATGGAAATCATCCGCCGCACCCGCACCGCCAGAACCGATCTGCACACCCTAACGGCAGAGGACAAAAACCGCCTGCTCCTGTCCATGGCAGAGAGTCTCCGCCGGCACACAATGGATATCCTTCGCGCCAACGCCCTGGATGTGGAGGCCGCTCGGGGCAAAATTTCCGATGTGATGCTGGACCGTCTGCGGCTGGATGAGGGCCGCATCGCCGCCATGGCCGACGGTATATGCGCCGTGGCCCAGCTGCCCGACCACACGGGCCGCATCCTGTCCGAAACGAAGCATCCCAACGGCATGATCATCTATAAAAAACAGGTACCCCTGGGCCTGGTGGCCATCATCTATGAAAGCCGTCCCAATGTCACCTCCGATGCGGCGGCTTTGGCCATTAAAAGCGGCAATGTCTGCGTTCTGCGCAGCGGCCGCGAGGCCATCGGCAGTGCCCGGGCTATCACCGCTGCCCTCAAGGAGGGTATCTCCGCTGTAGGCGGTAACCCGGATATTCTCAATATTTTGGAGGACACCAGCCACGACAGCGCCCGTCAGTTGATGCAGGCCAAGGGCCTGGTGGACCTGCTCATTCCCCGGGGCGGTGCGGGCCTTATCCGTGCCTGTGTGGAAAATGCCACCGTCCCCTGCATTGAGACCGGCACCGGCATCTGCCATGTCTATGTGGATGAATTTGCCGACCTGGAAAAAGCTGTAAAAATTATCATCAACGCCAAAACCAGTCGTCCCTCCGTCTGTAACGCCGAGGAGGTCTGCCTGGTCCATAGGGCTGTGGCAGAAAGATTCCTGCCTATGCTGAAAAAAGCCCTGGTGGACGACCGCCAGGCGGCGGGCCAAATCCCCGTGGAGCTGCGCCTTGACCCGGCGGCAGCCCGGATCATCCCCGGCACACCCGCCACTGACCGGGATTTTGACACGGAATTCTTGGACTATATCTTGGCCGTGGCCGTGGTAGACAGCGTAGATGCCGCCATCGCCCACATTTTGCAGCACTCCACCAGCCACAGCGAGGCCATCGTCACGGAAAACGCCGAAAACGCCCGGCGCTTTGAGGACGAAACGGACAGCGCCGCCGTTTATGTCAACGTCTCCACCCGCTTCACCGACGGCGGCGAATTTGGCCTGGGCTGCGAAATGGGTATCTCCACTCAAAAGCTCCACGCCCGGGGACCCATGGGCCTGGATGAGCTGAGTACCTATAAATATATCATCTGCGGCAACGGCCAGATCCGCTGACACTCCCTCGCCGCTCTCTCATACATAAAACGACCGCCCCCGTCAGTTTCGGGGGCGGTCGTTTTATGTATGGGTTTATTATTTGTTCAGGAACTCATCGATGGACTTGGCGCCCAGCTTGCCGGCACCCATGGCCAGGATGACGGTGGCAGCACCGGTAACGGCATCGCCGCCGGCGTAGACGCCCTCACGGGAGGTAAGGCCATCCTCATTGACAATGATGCAGCCCTTCTTATTGACCTCCAGGCCCTTGGTAGTGGCCTTGATAAGGGGGTTGGGGGTGGTGCCCAGGGACATGATGACGGCATCCACAGGAAGGTCGAACTCGCTGCCCTTCTTCTCCACAGGGCGGCGGCGGCCGGAGGCATCCGGCTCACCCAGCTCCATCTCAATGCAGGTCATGGATCTCACACAATCCTGCTCGTCGCCATTGATCTGAACGGGGTTATTGAGGGTCTTGAAGATGACGCCCTCCTCGATAGCATGCTCTACCTCCTCGTGACGGGCAGGAAGCTCCTCCATACCGCGGCGGTACACCACATACACCTCGGCACCCAGACGCTTGGAGCAGCGGGCAGCATCCATAGCCACGTTGCCGCCGCCGACAACAGCGACCTTCTTGCCCTTGAGGTCCATGATGGGGGTGTCAGAGTCGGGCTTATAGGCCTTCATCAGATTGATACGGGTGAGGAACTCGTTGGCGGAATACACGCCCTTGAGATTCTCACCGGGGATGTGCATAAACATGGGCAGACCCGCGCCGGAGCCCACAAACACGGCCTCAAAGCCATTTTCCTCCATCAGCTCGTCGATGGTGATGGTGCGGCCCACAACGATGTTGGTCTCCACCTTCACGCCCATGGCCTTGAGCCCGTCCACTTCCTTCTGCACGATGGTCTTGGGCAGACGGAACTCGGGAATGCCGTACACCAGCACGCCGCCGGCCAGGTGCAGGGCCTCGTACACGGTGACATCATAGCCCTTCTTGGCCAGGTCGCCGGCGCAGGTAAGGCCGGCAGGGCCGGAGCCTACAACAGCTACCTTATGGCCGTTGGGCTGGGGCTTTTCGGGGGCCTCGGTGCTGTGGGCGTTGTGCCAATCGGCCACGAAGCGCTCCAGGCGGCCGATACCCACGGCCTCACCCTTCTTACCCCGGACGCAGTGCATCTCGCACTGGCTCTCCTGGGGGCAGACGCGGCCGCACACGGCGGGCAGGGAGCTGGTCTGATGGATCACCTGATAGGCGCCCTCATAGTCCTTTTCTACGATCTTTTGAATAAACTCGGGGATGCGGACATTTACGGGGCAGCCGTTTACACAGGGGTGGGCCTTGCAATTCAGGCACCGGGCAGCCTCGTCCAGAGCCTGCTCCTCAGTGTAGCCCAGGGCCACCTCCAGAAAGTTATGATTGCGGACGTTGGGGTCCTGAGAAGGCATAGGATTCTTATCCTGACGCATATTCACAGCCATCTTACTTTACCTCCTTCTTAAAGAGGTTGCAGACCTCTTCGTGCTTATGCACCTCGAAATCGTGATACATCTGATTGCGCTTGACAGCCAGGTCCCAATCCACCTTCTGCCCGTCGAAGTCGGGGCCGTCCACGCAGGCGAACTTGGTCTCGCCGCCTACGGTCAGGCGGCAGCCGCCGCACATGCCGGTGCCATCGATCATGATGGGGCTCATGGAGACAGTGGTGGGCATGCCATAGGGCGCTGTGGTCTTGCAGACAAACTTCATCATGACCATGGGGCCGATGGCGAAAATCTCGTCATACACGTTACCGGCGTCCAGCAGCTCCTTCAGGGCCTCAGTGACCAAGCCCTTCTGGCCATAGGAGCCGTCATCGGTGCAGACCTTCAGGACGGAGGAAACGGCCTTGAACTTATCCTCCAGAATCACCACATCCTTGCTCTTAAAGCCCACCACAGCGTGGACCTCGGCCCCGCAATCGTGGAACTTCTTCAGCACCGGATAGGCGATGGCGCAGCCGACGCCGCCACCCACTACGCAGACCTTTTTCTTGCCCTCAGTCTCAGTGGGCTTACCCAGAGGACCGACGAAATCGTGCAGGCACTCACCCTGCTCCTTGTGGCTGAGCTTTTCCGTGGTAGCGCCCACGGTCTGCACAATGATCGTAACGGTGCCCTTTTCCCGGTCATAGTCATGGATGGTGATGGGGATACGCTCGCCATTTTCATCCACACGCAGGATGATAAACTGGCCCGGCTGTGCCTTCTTGGCCACCATGGGAGCCTCGATCTCATACAGGATCACGGTCGGCTTCAAGGCTGTTTTTGTAACAATGCGATACATACGTTATCTTCCTTCCTCGTTGAGTTCTTTTGGAAAAATACTGTCTTACTTGCCGGAAGTTTGTTCCAGGGTTTATTTTAACATTAAATTTCCATCCCGTCAATTGCTCCGCCCAACATCTCCGGCGAGAATCGTCACCTTTCGGCCCTCGATCCGCACCTCGCCGCCGTCGCGCATTTTCTTCAGCTCCCGCATCATGGCGCTGCGGTCGGTGGATATGTAGTCCGCCAGGGCACTGAGGGAAAAGGGCAGGGTAAAGCTTCCGCCGTTTTTGGCCTGCTGCAGAGAGAAATAGCACAACAGCTTATCCCGGATGCTGCGGCGGCTAAGCACCTCCACCCGCTCAGACAGGGCCGATGCCTTCTCGCTGATAAGGTGGAACATATTCTCTATCATGCGGTTGTGATGGCCGCAGTTTTTTTCACACCGGTTCTCCAGCTTTTCCTCCGGGAAAAACCAAACGCAGCAGGGCTTTTCACATGTCACGTCCACGCTGTCGCCCAGCACGTTGCGAAACATGAGCATCTCCCCAAACACACCCCCGGGCTGCAGATGCTCTAAAATGGTGCGGTCTCCCCGCTGGTCCACCCGCTCCACAATGGCCGAGCCTGTAGCCAGCACGCCGATGGTGCGGCGGCCGGAATCAAAATCGTAGACCAACTCCTCGGGCTTGAAGCACCGCTCCTGCACCCCGAAGCACTCGTAGATGCGCCGGCACTCCTCCGGTGAGATTCCGTCAAATACCGGCGTTTGGGGAATGGTCATAGTCCGCCTCCCTTTCCGGGCTGTCTGCGCCGCAGCGCAGGCCCCTCTTATCTCTCTTATGGCCGATGATAACATACACGATGATATACACCACACCGCCCCAGGCAAAACCTGCCGCCAGGTCTATGAAGGCATGCTGCTTCACCAGCAGCGTAGACGCTGCAATGATGGCAAACCATACGGTACCCAGGATCTGCCAGATCCGCTTCAGCTTCGGCGAGTGCCACATGGCGGCAATAGCTGCCACCACACCCAGCACATGAACGCTGGGAAACACATTGGCATTATTATCGGCGGCCCAGGTCATCTGCAGGATCCAGGTGCAGATATTATGCCGGGGCAGCACCGCCGGGCGCAGGTCCTGTCCGTTGGGCACGAGAAAGCAAAAGAGGGTGGCGGTGGTGTAGGCGATGGCGATAAACCACATATACCGCCGGAAGCTCTCCGGATCCTTTACAATGAAAAACACACCCAGTACAAACAGCAGGATGCTCCAGCTGTTGTAGGGAATGACGAAATACTCACAGAAGGGGATGTAGTTGTCAATAGCGGTCTGGGTGGCCCAGTAATTGTCGGTGACCACATGCTCCACAGTGAAGTACATAATCAAATATACCGGCATATATAGGCCCCACCACATATGGGGATGGGTTTTAATGAATTGCTTGATTTTTTGCATGAATATCCTCCAACGCAGCTATACCGGCGAAAAATCCTTTGCCTTTTCCGCCTGTTGGCAGCAAGCTTAGCGAGGTCTTTTAGAGAAGCGGACGCCGCAGGGCTGCAAATAAGCACCCTGCCATTATAACACATTTCCCGGCAGATGCCATAGGGAGAAACAGAAATATCACAGTTTTTTAACATTTTTTAAATGCGGCGGCTTGCGGAAAGGGCCGTTCTTATATTATACTGTATGCATCTGTCAAATTTTGAGGAGGACGCAGTATGCTGCTGAACCGTGAAAACAAAGAAAACCGCCAGGTGGTGCTGACCATCCAGGTGGAGCAAAGCGCCTGGGAAAAGGCCCTGGAGGACGCTTATGAGCAGAGCAAGTCTCTTTTTAAAAAAGAGGACGGCTCCTTGCCCACCCGTCAGGAAATGGAGGAAAAGCACGGCGCGGATGTGTTCTATCAGGACGCGGTGAACAGCACCTTCCCCGTGGCTCTGGTGGAGGCCGTGCGCCAGGAGGACATCAGCGTGGCCGGGGCCCCGGAGCTGAGCGTGGAGGCCATCGGCCCCGAGGGCTATGTATTCACCGCCCTTATCGATTTGTATCCGGAGGTAAAGCTGGGCCAGTACAAGGGGCTCTCCGCCCCCCGGCCTCAGGTGGAGCTGTCCGATGACGACGTCACCGCCGCCATTGACGAGTATCTGCAGGGCCACCTTACCGAGGAGCACCCGAAAAAGGCCGCCATGGGCGACGAGGTGGTGCTGGACTTTGAGGGCTTTGTAAACGGCGTTCCCTTTGAGGGGGGCAAGGCCGAGGAATATCCCCTGCTGCTGGGCAGCGGCTACTTTATCCCCGGGTTTGAGGAGCAGGTGGCCGGCATGGCCGTGGGCGACGAGCGGGACATCCCCGTCACCTTCCCCACCCAGTACGCCCCGGAGCTGGCGGGCAAGGACGCAGTGTTCCACATCAAGGTCCACAAGATCACCCGCCGGGCAAGGCCCGTCATGAGTGAGGAATTTGCCAAATCCCAGGGCTTTACCGATGCCTCCGCCCTGCGCCGGAGCATCATGGAGCAGGCCGTGCGCAATAAGCAGCAGGAGGCCGCCGATGCCTACGCCGATGCTCTGGTGCAGCAGGTCATCGAGGGCATGGAGGTGGAGATCCCGGAGCGGATGGTCACCTGCCAGCTGGATGGGCTCATGCATGACTTAGAGCAGCAGCTGATGCAGCAGGGCGCCACCATGGACGCCTATCTGGAGATGGCCGGTATCACCCGGGAGGACCTGCGCCGCCAGGCGGAAGCCAGCGCCCGGGCCTCCGTGGAATTTGAGCTGGCCATGACGGAAATTGCCCGGCTGGAGGACATCCGCTTCACTGACGCGGAGCTGGAGGAGAAATACACCCAGATGTCCGCCCTCTACGGCATGACCCCGGAGCAGCTGAAGCAGAACCTGCCCATAGAGCGCCTGACCCACGACCTGCGCCTGGCCCGGGCCCGGGCCATTGTGGTGGACAGCGCCAAGCCTCTCTGAGCCAATAAGCCAAAAGCGGAGGAGCCCTATGGCTCCTCCGCTTTTTATGACATTTCCTTCTTCCCCGGGGTGAGCTTGCGCTTGTTGCCCTGCTCATCCACGATCCAGGTGTTGTCCAGCTCCCGGCGGAGATTGCCCATGATGCTGTTTAGGTACTCCTGCCGCAGGGCGGCCCGCTCCTCGGTCTCCTCCGGGGTCAGGCCCTGAGGGGTCTTGGCCTTGCGGGCCAGCTCGTTGATCCGTTCTATTTTCTTCTGTTCCATAGAATCGCTCCTTATATAAATCGTTTCATCGTAATGCCCGTGCGGCCCTTGCGGCTCTGTCCGCCCACCTCCGCCAGGCAGCACTTACCCAGGCCCCGGATTGTCAGCACATCCCCCTGCTCCACCGAAAAATCCGGTCTGATGCAGGGCATCCAGTTTACCTCCGCCTTACCGCTGCGGATCAGCTCCGCCGCTGCGCTGCGGCTGATGGAAAAGCCCGCGGCGGCCACGCTGTCCAGCCGCAGGGAGGCCACGGTGTCCCGAATCAGCTTCACCGGCTGCTCCGGCACGGCAATCTCCTCCAGCCCGATCTCCGCCACGCGCAGAGGCACCCGGCCCGCCTGCTTCCATTCCCGCAGGAGGAAGTCCGCCACGCTGCTGCCCACCAGCACATCCGCCCAGTGGGGCGACACCAGAATATCCCCCACCTTCTCCCGCGTCAGGCCCAGGCCCATAAGGCTGCCTAAAAAATCCCGATGGGTGGGGTGGTCCGTCTCATAGAACCGGCATCGCAGGCACCGCACCGCCGTTTCGTCCGGCCCATCCATCCAATCCGGCAAAAAGTGCAGCTGCCGGCGCTGGGCCCCCTCGCAGCCGCCCCAAAAGGCAAACCCCTCCCGATCGCCCAGGGCCTGCATCAGCTGCCCGGCCAAGGCCTGCTCATGGGGAGAGAGAAATCCGCTCGCCTCCGGCACATTCCGGCTGCGGCAGCGCTCCCAGCCGTCCCATAGGCGGCCCAGCAGCACCCGCTCCTCCGCCGAGGCGGAGAGTTTATCCAAAAGCTCCCTGCGGTTCAAAACCATTCCTCCCGTAGTTTGTGGTAAAAACGCCCTGCCAAAGCAGGGCGTTTTATGATCGTTACCGAACCAAGGCCTCAATAGTAAGAGTCTGTCCCTCCACCGAGGCGGTGATGATGGCCTTTCCGGAGGAAACCGCCGTTACCACACCCGAGGCATCCACGGTGGCAATTTGGCTGTCAGAAGAACTCCAGGTGACCGTGGCATCCGTCCCATCCACCTCCAGGGGAGCTGTTTCCCCAACATTGAAGGAAAACTGCCCTCTCGACCCATAAATAGATTGCAGCACCAAATCCTTCCCGGTAGGCGTACTCGGTGTCACAGGCGTATCCGGCGTCACCGGGTTATCCGGCTGATCCACCGCTGCCGTCACCGCCACGCGGCAGGTGGCCGTGGTGTCCGCCGCCGAGGCCGTTATCACAGCGCTGCCAGTACTCACGGCCTGCACGGTGCCGTTGGCGGAGACAGTGGCCACGGCCTCGTCGCTGCTGGAGAAGGCCACCTTGTCCGCGCCGGAAACCGTAAGCGCAAAGCTGCTGCCCACGGTAAGCTCCACACTGGTTTTATTCATGGTCAGCACGGCGGGCTCGGGGGTGGGGGCATCCTTTTCGCCGGTAAAAAATGCCGTGATCTGGTTGCCGAATATGGTATAGGCCGCCAAACCCAGCACCAGCACCAGGCACACGATCACCACGCCGCCGCCCACCTTGGGCTTGGCCCGGCCGCCGCCGGTGCGGCGCCCGGCGTTCTTCACGGGCTTGCTGCTATGGCGTTCTTCATCCTCTTGGCAGAAGGGGCAGGTTTTATATGTATCGGAGAACATCTCTCCGCATTTCGGGCATTTCAGCAGACGCATTGTATATCCTCCCAGGCAAATTCTCTACGTTCTATTATACGGTTTTCTCCCCATGCGTCAACTGAAAAACATGGAAATTCATCCTTTTTTTACATTGTTCCTTGCTTTTGTCCACTCAGTTTTCTATAATAGAATAAAATGTATTGAAGCGGAGGGTCATCGCCTATGCATACCATGATCATCGGCATCGCCGGGGGCACCGGCAGCGGCAAAACCACCCTGACGGACCACCTGGCCGCCCACTTCGGCCCGGCCATCAGCGTGGTGCATCATGACAACTATTATAAGCGCCAGGACGTCCCCTTTGAGGTGCGCTGCCAGCAAAACTACGACCACCCCGATGCCTTTGACACGGACCTGATGGTCCAGCAGCTGAAGGAGCTGAAGGCCGGCCGCACCATTCGCTGCCCCGTGTACTCCTATGCCGACCACAACCGCACCGATGAAACGGTGCTCATCCGGCCCGCCCCGGTGATTATCGTAGAGGGCATCCTCATTTTCCACGACCCCCGGCTGCGGCAGCTGATGGATATCCGCATCTTTGTGGAGACCGATGCCGACGTGCACATCCTGCGCAGAGCTCTGCGGGATGTGGAGGAGCGGGGCCGCTCCATGCAATCCATTGTGCAGCAATACCTCACCACCGTCAAGCCCATGCATGAGCAGTTTGTGGAGCCCACGAGAAAATATGCCGACATTGTGGTGCTGGAGGGCGGGCACAACCTGGTGGCCCTGGATCTCATTATGCAGCGCATTGCCGGCCACATTGCGGAAAATCCGCCGGAGGATGCAACATGAGCGGAGGCAGGCTCCTTCGGTACTCCTTGGCAGGGCTGTGCATCGCTCTGGCAGCGTTCTTCCTGTTGCCCTTGGCCATCGGTGCGCACCATATCGGGATGTTTTTCCCGGCGGCGGTGCTGGGTGTCCTGGCGTGGATGCTCCTGCGCCCCCAAAAGCTCAAAATGCTGCTCACCGGCAAGGGCCGCATCCTGTGGCGCAGCCTGCTGGCGCTTTTCGCCGCGGGCCTGCTGTGCGTGGCCGTGATCCTGGGGCTGATGGCTCGTCAGGCGGCGGACCGGCCCGAGGCCGTAGGGTCCTGCACGGTGCTGGTGCTGGGGTGTGAGGTCCGGGGCCTTCGGCCCAGTAAGATGCTGGCTGCCCGCATCGACAGCGCCTACGATTATCTCACCGCCAATCCCGAAGCAGTGTGCGTGGCCTGCGGCGGCATGGCTGACGACGAGATCATCACCGAGGCCCAGTGCATCCGGGACGAGCTGGTGCGCCGGGGCATCGACCCGGGGCGGATCTATCTGGAGGAAAAGTCCCTGAACACCCGGCAGAACATCTCCTATGCCGCGGACATCATCCGGGCAAAGGGCCTGCCCACGGAGGCAGCCGTGGCCAGCGACAATTTTCATCAGCTACGGGCGGCCGTATATGCCCGCGGCAGCGGCCTGAAGGCCCAATCCCTGGGCTGCCGGTCCTACTGGCTTTTGGGCCCCGGCTACTGGGCCAGGGAGGTCATTGCCGTAGCCGCCGCCTGGGCCTTCGGACGATAAAGCGATAGTGATTTGTATATTTTGCCCGGTTTATACAAATAGGAATCAAAAGCTTCATAGCACGTATATCCGCAGACTACAGGTTTTTTCTTGCAAAGCTCTTTGGGTTTTGCGGCGATCTCAAAAAAACAGACGGCTGACTATGTCAGCCGTCTGTTTTTTCAGAAGGAAAATACCACGCCCACCACGGCGGAGGCCAGGATGAACAAAATAGGATGCAGGCCCTTGGTGGGCTTCACCCATCGGGTGAGGACCAGCAGCACAGCTGCAAGAAGGACGGCCTTCCAGTTCAGCGCAGCCAGGCCCGTCATGCCGCTGTTGAGCAGGGCCACTCCCGCCACACTGAGACCCGCCGCCGCCACCATAGCCGCCGAAGCCGGGCGCAGGCCGTAGAACACGCTCTGGACGATGCGGCTGTCCCGGAAGCTGCGCAGAAACGCGGCGATGATCAAAATGACGATGATAGACGGCGTTATCAGGCCAATGGTAGCAATGACCGCCCCCAGAACGCCCCCCACCTGGAAGCCCACATAGGTAGCCATATTCACACCGATGGGACCCGGAGTGGACTCGGACACTGCCAGCATATCGGCGATTTGGGAGGTGGTGAACCAATCCGGATGCCGGGCGGACATATCATAGAGGAAGGGCAGGGTGGCCATGCCGCCGCCGACGGCAAAAAGGCCGGTCTTAAAATACTCGTAAAACAGCAGCAGATAGATCATTTCTTCTCCCTCCCCTTCACGGCCTGAAGCACTACGCCCGCCAGGCCCGCCGCCAGCACATACAGAATAGGCGACACATCGAGAACGAAGGACAAAACCAGGATCACCCCGAAAATCCCCCAGCACCAGGCATCCTTCATAGCGCCCTTCACCAGCTTCAGCACGGCATTAAAGATCAGCACGCACACGCACACCCGGATGCCCGCAAAGGCGTGCTGCACCCAACTAAAGTGGGCGTAGGCGGTGATGACCTTGGCCAAGGCGGAGATGATGATAAGGGACGGGAACACTACCCCCAGGGTGGCTATGATGCCGCCGGCGACCCCGGCGTGTTTCTGCCCCACAAAGGTGGCAGTGTTCACGGCGATGACACCCGGGGTACACTGGCCGATGGCGAAATAGTCCGTCAGCTCCTCGTCGGTGGCCCAGCCCTTTTTCTCCACCACCTCACGCTGCAATATAGGCAGCATGGCGTAGCCCCCGCCAAAGGTCATAACGCCCACCTTGGCGAAGGTGTAAAACAGCTCCCAAAGATCTTTCAGCATTATTATCACTCCGTATATCCATAAAGTCCGCGCACCGACACCTCGCCGCTGCGCACGGTCTCCTCTGTTCCGTCCTCATGGCGCACCACCAGGCCGTACTGCTCATCAATTCTCAGGGCCTGCACCGTCTCCCGGGTATCGCCCCGAAGGAGGCGCACTGTCCTGCCTACGTTCAGGCAGGCCGCCCGATAGTCCGCCAGCCATCTTTCCGGGGCAAACAGCACCTCCCGACGCAGGTAGTCCATCTCCTCCAGCAGGGCCGCCGCCAATTGAGCCCGGCAGACCCTTCCGCCCAGGGACAGGTCCAGAGAGGTGGCAATGTCCGCTACCTCGCCGGCGAAATCCTCCGGCTGCTGGTGAACATTGATGCCGATGCCCACCACCACATGTGACACATGGCCGCTCTCGCCCTCCAGGGACATCTCCGTGAGGATGCCCGCCAGCTTGCGCCCCCCCAGCACCAGGTCATTGGGCCACTTGATCTGCGGCCGGACACCGGTCACCCTCTGAATGGCGCGGCAGACAGCCACGGCGCTGAGAGCCGTCAGCGGCAAAAGCTCCTCCGGGGCGCAATCGGGCCGCCAGAGGATGGAGAAAAACAGGCCCTTGCCTGCCGGGGACTGGAAGCTGCGGCCCCGGCGCCCTCGGCCCGCCGTTTGACAATCCGCCAGCACCGCCGTTCCGTCGGGGGCCCCCTCCAGAGCCAGGCGGCGGCAGAAAGAGTTGGTGGAGTCCACCGTCTCCAGCACATGGAGATTCTCCCGAGTCCGGTGTAAATACTGCTCCACCGTCTCCCGGGAGAGGAAATCCGGTGCGCCTATGAGCCGGTAGCCCCGGCCTGTGCGGGCCTCGATGTCGTACCCCTGACGGCGCAGAGCCTCCACTGCCTTCCATACGGCGGCCCGGCTGATGCCCAGGGTCCGGCTCAGCTCCTGACCGGAGAGATAGTCTCCGCTCTCCTGCAGAGCCCGGCACACACGCTGCTGACTCATGTTTCCTTCCCCCCTCCACAAAAATATGTATTCTCACGCTCCGGGCGGACAGGGTCGCCCGCCCCTGCAACGATGCCGATCCCCTTCGTAGGGCGGGGTGCCCTCACCCCGCCGCGTGTATGACAAGGCATGCGTGCAAGGGGACCACAGATTGCCACGACCGGTTTGCGAACCGGTCTCGCAATGACATCTTTTTTGACAAAGAGAGTGTACCACCGCAATTTGAAATTGTAAACCAAATTTATATTAAAGGATTGACAAGTTTCTTTTTTTATTGTATTGTAAACCAAAACAGTTTGCGGAGAGGTTTACAAATATGCATCAAAAAACGAAAATGCTTGCCCGGGCAGCCCTTTTAGCGGCCCTGACCGCCGTGGGAGCGTTCATTAAAATCCCCTTGGGCTACTCCTCCATCACTCTGCAATTCTTCTTCACGGCCATGGCCGGGTGCCTGCTGGGGCCTTATTGGGGCGCGGCCAGCCAGGGCGTGTATGTGCTTCTGGGCCTGGTGGGCCTGCCCATTTTCACCCTGGGCGGGGGCTTTGGTTATGTGCTTCAGCCTACCTTCGGCTTTCTGCTGGGGCTTATCCCCTCGGCCCTGGTCATTGGGCTTATTACAAGGAAAAGCCGCCGGCCTCTGCGCATTATCCTGGCCTGCGCGGCGGGCCTGGCCACCCTCTACGCCGTGGGCCTGCCGTACATGGGATTGATTCTCAATGTGTACCTGGGCAAGGGCTGGAGCCTGGGGCGGCTGCTGCGGGATGGGATGCTTCTGTTCCTCCCCGGAGACGCCCTGAAAATCGCCGTGGCGGCGATTCTGTTCCCCAAGCTATCAGTTTTTTTCGACAAAAAACAGTGATTTTTTCGGTTTAAAATTGGTCTTACTCCTAATTGTCTTTTGTCTTTTGCCGCCGTATAATGTTCGAGATGAAATTTGAAGGGAGGCGACAACATGACCTTTTCTAACGCAAAAAAGAAATGCCCGATTGTTGGCGCCTCTGTTTTCATTTCTATATTTCCTTTTTGACCGGTATTTTTACCGGTCAATTTTTTTGCCAGTTTACAATTAAAAATGTAAATAAAATGAAGGAGGAGTTTCCCATGAAGAAGAAACACAACTTAGGCAATGAGGCCGTCTACGACGCCCGCACCCTGGGCCTGCCCCGGATGCTGGTGCTGGGCCTGCAGCATCTGTTCGCCATGTTCGGCGCCACGGTGCTGGTGCCCATCCTGGTGCAGAGCTACGGTCTGCCGCTCTCCATCCAGACCACCCTGCTGTTTGCGGGTCTGGGTACGCTGCTGTTCCATGTTTGCACCAAGCTGAAGGTCCCGGCCTTCCTGGGCTCCTCCTTCGCCTTCCTGGGCGGCTTCGAGGCGGTAGCCAAGCTGGATGTGGGCAAGTTCGCCACCATGACCGGTGAGGAAAAGCTCCCCTACGCCCTGGGCGGCATTGTCATCGCCGGCGGGCTGTACCTGGTGCTGGCCCTGCTGTTCAAACTGGTAGGCCCCCAGAAGGTCATGCGCTTCTTCCCCCCCATCGTCACCGGCCCCATCATCATCCTCATCGGTCTGAACCTCTCCGGCACCGCCATCTCCAATGCCTCTACCTGCTGGTGGCTGGCTCTGGTGGCCATCGCCATCATCATCGTGGCCAACATCTGGGGCAAGGGCATGGTAAAGATCATCCCCATCCTGCTGGGTGTGGTGGGCAGCTACATTGTGGCCCTCATCGCCGGCCAGGTGGATTTCACTGAGGTAGGCAAGGCCGACTTTGTGGGCCTGCAGCAGTTTGTCATCGCCAAGTTTGACCTGACCTCCATCCTGGTCATGGCCCCCATCGCCATCGCCGCCATGATGGAGCACATCGGCGACATGTCCGCCATCTCCTCCACCACCGGCACGAACTTCATCGCAGACCCCGGCCTGCACCGCACCCTCCTGGGCGACGGCCTGGCCACGGCGGTGGCCGGTATGTTCGGCGGCCCTGCCAACACCACCTACGGTGAGAATACCGGCGTCCTGGCTCTGAGCAAGGTCTACGATCCCCGGGTCATCCGTCTGGCAGCCCTGTACGCCATCATCCTCTCCTTCTCCCCCAAGTTTGACGCTCTGGTCAACTCCATCCCCACGGCCATCGTGGGCGGTGTCAGCTTCGTGCTGTACGGCATGATCTCCGCAGTGGGTGTGCGCAATGTGGTGGAGAACAAGGTAGACCTGACCAAGTCCCGGAACCTGATCATCGCTGCGGTGATCTTCGTCAGCGGCCTGGGCTTCAGCTCCACCGGCGGCATCACCTTCACCGTGGGCAGCGCGGACATCACTCTCACGGGTCTGGCCATTGCAGCCCTGTGCGGCGTGATCCTCAACGCCATCCTCCCCGGCAACGACTACGAGTTCGGCGCAGATCCCCAGGGCGACAAGTCCGCCGACCTGGGCAGCTACTAAGGCAAGGCAAAAAAATACCCAAACAGGAGGCGGCCTATGCCGTCTCCTGTTTTTTGCAGGAAGGGACCTATGGCCGGGCACACGGGCCCCGCCCCTACGCACCCCATGATGGACTTCCGTAGGGCGGTGTGCCCTCACGCCGCCGCAAAGGACGGACAGTGTCGTCCCCCCCTACGGATGGATTTGGGGACGGTGCAACCGGGCCGATGTGGGCATCGGCCCCTACGGTCTTCCCCTTTTTTCCTCACAAAAAGTCCGAGCGCCCCCAAATGGGGCGCTCGGTGCTTTTGGATTTTGATTTTTACTTCTTGGCCTTGCTGTCCACCACCTGGCGGAGCAGGGCGACAAACGCATCCAGGGACATGGCGCCCAGATCGCCGTCGGCCCGGTGCCGGGGAGAGACGGTTCCGTTTTCCATGTCGCGGTCGCCTACCACTACCATGTAGGGCACCTTCTCCATCTGCGCATCGCGGATCTTCTTACCGATCTTCTCGTTGCGGTAGTCCACCTCCACCCGGAAGCCCTGACCCTCCAAGGCCTTGGCTGCATCGGCGCAGTAGTCGGCAGCCCGGTCGGTGACAGGCAGGAAGCGCACCTGCTCGGGTGCCATCCAGGTGGGCAGGGCGCCGGCATACTCCTCAATGAGGTAGGCCAGGGTGCGCTCATAGCAGCCCAAGGAGGTACGGTGGATGATGTACGGCAGAGCCTTCTCGCCGTTTTCGTCAATATAGTACATACCGAAGCGCTGAGCCAGGAGCATATCGATCTGGATGGTGACCAGAGTATCCTCCTTGCCGAACACATTCTTATACTGAATATCCAGCTTGGGGCCGTAGAAGGCGGCTTCATCGATGCCGACCTCGTACTTCACATCCAGGTCATCCAGAATCTGGCCCATGACACGCTGGGCCTCGTCCCACTGCTCCTTAGTCCCCTCGTACTTATTATTGGGGTTGGCAGGATCCCACTGGGAGAAGCGGAAGGTACACTTATCCAGCATACCCACGGTGCTCAGGAAATACTTGGCCAGCTCCAGGCAGCCCTTGAACTCCTCCTCCAGCTGGTCAGGCCGCAGCACCAGGTGGCCCTCGGAAATGGTGAACTGGCGCACACGGATGAGGCCGTGCATCTCGCCGGAATCCTCGTTGCGGAACAGGGTGGAGGTTTCACCCAGGCGCATGGGCAGGTCACGGTAGGAGCGCTGGCGGTTCAGATACACCTGATACTGGAAGGGACAGGTCATAGGCCGCAGGGCAAAGCACTCCTTGGTCTCATCGTGGGGATCACCCATAACGAACATACCGTCCAGGTAATGATCCCAGTGGCCGGAGATCTTATAAAGCTCCCGCTTGGCCATGAGGGGGGTCTTGGTCAGCAGGTAGCCCCGCTTCTGCTCAACATCCTCCACCCAGCGCTGTAAAAGCTGAATGACCCGGGCGCCCTTGGGCAGCAGAATGGGCAGGCCCTGTCCGATATAGTCCACGGTGGTGAAGTACTCCAGATCCCGGCCCAGCTTATTGTGGTCGCGCTTGAGGGCCTCCTCCCGCTGCTTCAGATACTCGTCCAGCTCCTCCTTTTTGGGAAAAGCCACGGCGTAGATACGCTGAAGCATCTTGCGGTTGCTGTCGCCGCGCCAATAGGCGCCGCAGCACTGGGTCAGCTTGATGGCATTACCCTTGATACGGCCGGTGGAGTCCAGGTGGGGGCCTGCGCACAGGTCTACGAACTCGCCCTGCTTATAAAATGAGATGTGTGCGTCGGCGGGCAGATCGTTAATAAGCTCCACCTTGTAGGGCTCGTCCTTCTCCTGCATGAAGGCAATGGCCTCGGCCCGGGGCAGCTCGAAGCGCTCCAGCTTCAGCTTTTCCTTGCAGATCTTGCGCATCTCCGCCTCCAGGGCGTCCAGATGCTCCTGGGTAAAGTTGAAGGGGGCGTCGAAGTCGTAGTAAAAGCCGCCCTCGATGCTGGGACCAATGGCCAGCTTCACCTCCGGATACAGGCGCTTAACGGCCTGGGCCAGCACATGGGAGCAGGTGTGCCAATAGGTTTTGCGATACTCCGGGTTTTCAAAGGTATAGATGTTTTCTTCGCTCATGGGTCATATTCTCCTTTCTTGGGGTGACAAAAAGCCTCACCCCTGACAAAATTCAGGGGTGAGGTAAAAAGCTTTACTCCACGGTTCCACCCTGCTTACGGAAATACTCCGCCGCTCGTGTCCTCTGTAACGGGAGGCCCCGTTCCGCTCCTCACGGACAGCTCAGGAGTGGTACCGATCCTTCCTCACCGCAGTGCGCTTTCAGCCGGGGCGCTCCTCTCTTTGGCGGCAGGCGGGGATCTCTTCTCCGTCAATGCATTTTCTTGATTACAGCATATTATAAGCACCTTTTCCCGGCTTGTCAATGGACAAGTTGCAAATTTTTTCCCTGCAAAATTTCCTCTGCCCTGTCCACCACGGTGGCCCGGGGTGCTACGGCCAGCAGCTTCTCCCGGCCCCGGAAGCCCCAGCTCACGCCGATATACTTCATGGTGCAGTTTTGCGCCGTCTGAATATCCACCTCGCTGTCGCCCACATAGATGGCGCTCTCCCGGGGGCAGTCCAGCACCGCCAGGGCGTGCAGCACCAGATCCGGCGCGGGCTTGGGCGGCAGATCGTCCCGCTGGCCGAAGGCCGGCACGCCGGGAAAGAACTTCTGGGCCAAAGCCTTGGTGGTGGGGTCGGGCTTATTGGAGACGATGGCCACCTGCACTCCGGATTTCCGGAGTCTGTCCAGCAGCTCCGGAATCCCCGGATAGGGGCGGGTCTTGATGCAGTTGTGGGCCTGGTACCAGGCCTTATACTCTGTCAGCAGGGCCGCAAATTCCTCCTCCCCCACCGTATCCGGCAGGGCCCGGCGCATGAGCTTTCCCGCGCCGTTTCCTACAAAGGCGCGCACCTCCTCCAGCGTCCTGGCCGGGTAGCCGTGGGCCATGAGCACATGGTTCACGGAGTCCTGCATGTCCTCCAGGGTGTCCAGCAGCGTGCCGTCCATGTCAAACAGCACGGCCCGGGCCCGGGACTTTCTGTGCAGCCTCGGCAGGTACAGCAGTAGGATGCTGCCCAGTATCAGCAACATGGCCACATAGTCCAGAGGTGCCGCCCGTTCCCGGAGAACTATCGCCCCAAGGATCGTGGTGAAGACAGGGCTTAGCGCGCAAAACAGGCTGGCCCGGTCCGCGCCGATATGACTCCGGGCTATGGGCTGCAGGGTGTAGCCAAAGCCGGTACACACCACCGCCAGGGCGGCGATGATACCCCACTCCCCGCCGGTCTGAGGCAGCCGGGGCGACTCGAACAGGAAGGAAGCCAGCAGTGCATACAGGCCCAGAAAGCCAATCCCCAGTACGCCCAAGACGGAGCCATCCGTCTTGTGGCTGATGTGCTCAGTGGTAATGATGGCCACAGCGCACAAAAAAGCCGCCAGCAATGCGATGCATTCTCCCGCCCCCAGGCGGAAGCCCCCGCCCTTTAGGGCCAGCATAGCCACACCCCCCACGGCGATAGCGGCGCACAGCAGGCCCATAGCCTTGGGCCGAATACGATACAGAGCCGACTCCAGCAGCGGCACAAGGATAATAGCCAGATTCTCCAGCAGAGAAACCGTACCGGCGCGCGCCGTTTTGAGGGCCAGCATCTCGCAGCTTATCACCAGGAAAAAGAGGACGCCCACCAGGGCTCCGCCCAAAATCGTGCAGCGGTCCAGCCTTCCCATCATCTTTTTGCCGAACAGGGCAAACAGCAGTATAAATGCCAGCAAAAACCGCGCCGCCAGGATATTGAAGGCGCCCATGGTGCTCAACCCCATTTTGCTGAACACAAAAGAGGTACTGCAGGCTATGATAGCCGCCGTCATCAGCACCTCTGCTTTTCTCTCAGACATTTTTATACCTCCTCGGTATCGGGTCATTTTGCCCCCGTATTATATACCGCACCGCGGCGCAAAGTAAACCCCATATTCCTCTTTTTTATCTTTTTTTTAGCCCCTTTTGTGCCAAAGTTCGCATTGCAAAGGTTCGCCGCCTGTGCTATACTGATGAAAAATCGCCGGGAGGTGCGGCATGGAACGGATCTTGGCCTATTTCGGCTCCTACAAGTTCATTTTCAGTGTCTGCATCGTGGCCGCAGCCCTGGTGTGCTGGCTTTTGCTGCGGCATCTGATTCACCGCTTCACGGAGAAAATCACTGCTGCCAGCGCCCTATCCGGCCGCCGCCAGACCTACCTGGCCCTGGCGCTGAACTCCGTGCGGGGGCTGCTGGCGCTGCTGGCGCTGATCCTGGTCCTGCAGGTCCACGGGGTGAATGTCTCCTCCCTGATAGCAGGCCTGGGTATCATCGGCGCCATTGTGGGCCTGGCGCTGCAGGACATGCTGAAGGACGTTATCATGGGCACCAATATCCTCACCGGGGAGTATTTTACCGTGGGGGATGTGATTAAGTACGGCAACCTCACCGGCGAGGTGGTGCAGTTTTCCCTGCGCTCCACCAAGATCCGGGAGCTGGCTACCAATAACATCGTCACCGTTTCCAACCGGAACATCTTTGAGGCCACGAGGGTCAGCAATGAGCTGTTTATCACTGTTCCCACCTCCTATGCCGACGATCCCAACACCATTGAGCCCTTTTTACAGCAGCTTGCACGGGAGATTTCCGCCCTGCCGGATGTAGAGAGCTGTGACTTTCTGGGGCTGAGTAATTTAGGGGAATATTCAGTGGATTACCTATGGGGTCTGCGGGCCAAGCCCGCCGTGCAAAGCGCTGTGCGCCGCCAGGCCCTGGGCCACATCCGCCACCGGTTTGCGGAAAATGGCTTTACCATCCCTTACCCGCAGATGGACGTACACACAGATTGAACACACAGCAAAAAGCAGGCCCGGGGCCTGCTTTTTTTGCCGATGAGATAATGCCGGGCTGCAGGATTTTCTCCGTTCCGCCGCCCGGCATATATTTTATTATTTATTCCGCGGCAGCTTCCAGCATTGCCGCAGCGGCGGCCTGTCCCACCCGGCGGAAGGACTCCTCCGGCAGGAAAATCTCCATCCCCTCTCCGGTTTTCGCAAGCTCCGCCCGGCAGGCATTTACCAGGCATTCGCCGCCGGCGCCGTCCACGACCCGGCCCAAAAGCAGCACATTTTCGCACCCGAGCAATCGCCGATACCAGGGCAGGGTCTGTCCCAGCATGCGCCCCAAGGCGAAAAATGCCTCCAATGCCCGGTCATCGCCGGCTTCCGCTCGATCCTGGATCCAGCGCAATCTCTGCGCCGGGGTGTCTCCCTCCGGAGCAAGGCCGCATTGGGCTGCCAAGCGGATCACGCCCTCCTGGGAGAAATACCGCTCCCCCACGCCCCGGTCCCCGGACCAAGGATCCGCAGGGGCGGCAGGATGCAGGTCCACCGGTAAAAATGCCAGCTCATTGAGCCAGCCGGTAATGCGTCCGCCGCCGTCCACATAGCCCCCCGCCTGGCTGGTGCCCATGGCGATGCCCAGGAGCTTCCGCCGCCCCAGGCTCACGGCCCCGGCCAGAGCCGCCACATCGCCGTCGTTGCACACGACGCAGGGAACATCCCCGCAGACCTCCCGCACCGCCCGGCGCAGAAGCTCTCGGCCGCAGTGGTCAAGCTCCGCAGCCGGCACACTCATAAACAGGCTGGACCGGCGAATTTCGCCCTCCAGCACCACCCCGGCTGTGGAGATGCCCACGGCGTCCACCCCGGGCAGATGGGCCTTGGCTGCCCGCAGGGCCGCGGTGATGCCCTCATAGTGATAGCGCAGATCCCCGGCCGATTTGGGCTGCCAGACCACTTCCTCGGCATAAACGGTCTCCCCGTCCATCACCGCCGCAGCCTTGCGGTCGCTGCCGCCCAGGTCGATGCCGATGCGGCAGCCCACCGTACTGGCGGATATGGGATGCGCAGCCTCCTGCACCGCCGGCAGCGTCGGATGCAGCTCCACTCGAAAAGGCGCCCCATAGATGCCGGACATAAAATCCCGGTCAAAGGCCCTGACGCCGCCCGGGCCATAGGCCCCCTGCAGCCAGCGGAAAACCGTTTCATCCGCTGTCACCAGTGTGCAGCCACCCTGAAGCCACAGGGCTGTTTTCACCAATAGTAAGGTGTATTTTTCGTCCGCTGCCTGCTGCTCCTGCGCCCGGTGCAGCCTTAGTGAAAGATGTGTGCATCCCCCGGGGTGCAGCACCGCCACCGTGGCGGTGCGGTCTGCCGTGGTCTCATGGGCCCGCACAAAGGCACCTATGGGCCGGAAATCAATCTCCATCGGTGACGACGCCGGCCAGGTCCACGCTCTTGCCGTCCCGCCACAGGCGCTCCAGGCCGTAAAACTCCCGGGCCTCGCCGCTGAACACATGCACGGCGATGCAGCCGTAGTCCAGCAGCACCCAGGTGCCGCCCCGATAGCCCTCCCGGTGCAGGGGCTCCTCGCCGGCCTGCTCCGTGAGTACCTTTTCCACGTTGTCCACCAAGGCGTTGATCTGCGTGTTGGATGAGCCGGTACATAGCACAAAATAATCCGCCAGGGTGGTCAGGTCCGCGATCTCCAGCACCTGGATCTCCCGGCCCTTCTTCTCCGACAGTGCCCGGGCCGCCAGCAGCGCCAGTTCTCTGGGTGTTTTATTCATTCTATCGTTCCTCCGATCTCTCGTTGTATATAGCTTAGAGCCTCCTGCGTATTGGGATGCACCGGGCTGCCGTAGCCCTGCAGCTCCACGATGGAATCCGCCAGGGCCCGGCACAGGCCCCGGTCCAGGTCCTCATGCACCGCCGTGCGCAGCTCCTCCACCCCGGGAAAGCTGCGGCTGGGCTCAATATAGTCCGCCAGATAGATAATCTTCTCCAGCAGGGTCATGTCCGCCTTGCCGGTGGTGTGGTAGAAAATGGCGTTATATATTTCGTCCGAAACGCCGAAGCGGTCCCGGGCCACCGCCGCGCCGGTCTTGGAATGGAGCAGCTTGAGATAGTTCCGCTCCATCTCGTCCAGCGGGATGGCGTAGTGTCGGCACAGGGACAGCTGCTGGGGAAGATCCAGCTTCTTGGTGCAGTCGTGGAGCAGGGCCGCGATCCTGGCCGCCGTCACATCCGCGCCGTATTTTTCCGCCAGGAAGGCCGCCTCCTGCTCCGTGCCCAGCACATGGGACATACGCTTGGGCTTTAAATAGCTCAGGGCAATGGGCCGCAGCTCCTCCGGCGTCAGATGCTTCAGATCCGTCGCCGTGCCATACAGCCCCTTGCGCAGAATATACCCGTACACCGGCTCGGTGAGATACGCCCGGCCCCGTCCCCGGGCCAGCTCCTCCCGCAGCTGCGTGGAGGACACCTCGATGACCTCCGGATTCATCACCACGGTCACCCGGGCTGAAAATGCCTTCTCCAGCTTTTCCTTCTGCCGGGCAAAGGCCGCCGCCTCGTCCGCCGCCCTGCGGCTGAACACCGCCAGGGTGGCCAGACGGCAGATCTCCTCCGGCCGGCGCCAGGTTTCGAAGGAGAGAAACATGTCCGATCCCATGAGGAAAAACAGCTCATCAGCCGGATACTGCTCCCGCAGCGCCGCCAGGGTGTCGCAGCTGTAGCTGGCCCCCTGCCGCCGCAGCTCCAGGTCCGTCACCTCTGCCGGAACCGGCAGCTCCCCGGTGCACAGCTGCACCATTTCCAGCCGATCCGCTGCATCGGCACTGCCCGCAGGCAGGGGCTTGTGGGGCGGGATGGCATCCGGCACCAGCAGGAGCTTGTCCAGGCAAAGCTGCTTGGCCGCCGCTGCGGCCGCCGTCAGATGCCCCCGATGGATGGGATTGAAGGTGCCGCCGTAAATTCCGATCCGCATGGTCACACGCTCCGGCGGGGCGCCTTCACCAGCTCGATCTTGCGCTTGGTTTTATCGTGCTGCATGCGGTACAGGACGAATTTGTTCCCGATGACCTGCACCACCTCACTGCGGGTGGCCATCTTCAGCTCCTCGGCCGCCTCCCGCGCGGTGAGCATAGAATTCTCCAGCACCTTGCCCTTAACCAGCTCCCGGGCCTCCAGGGCATCGTCCGCCTGCTTCACCAGGTTGTCGCTGATGCCGTCCTTGCCTATATGAATGATGGTGTCCAGGGTAGAGGCCAGGCCCCGCAGCTGGGCACGCTGCTTGCTTGTCAGTTCCATAATCAGTTCTTCTCCAAATACTCTTTTAATTCCACCGCAAAGGCCCGCAGGGCATTGCCCCGGTGGCTGATGGCGTTCTTCTCCTCAGCTGTCAGCTGGGCAAAGGTCTTGCGCAGGCCCGGCACAAAGAATACCGGGTCATAGCCGAAGCCGCCGTCTCCCATAGGGGCGTAGGCAATGGTACCCGGGCATTCGCCCTCCGCCGTCAGCTCTGTGCCGTCGGGGAATAGGCACACCACAGAGGTGTGGAAATGGGCCGCCCGGGTCATGGAGCCCCGCATGTTCTGCAGCAGCAGGCGGCAGCGGGCCGCGTCGTCATCCAGCCCGCCGTACCGGGCGGAGTATACCCCCGGGGCGCCGTTTAGGGCGTCTACGCACAGGCCGCTGTCGTCGGCGATGGCCGGCAGACCGCTGGCCTCCATGACGGCCCTGGCCTTGATGCGGGCGTTTTCCGTGAAGGTTGCGCCGTCCTCCTCCGGCTCAAGGTCCAGACCCAGATCCGATTGGAGCACCACCTCCACGCCCAGCTCACCTAAGATTTTCTGCATTTCTGCCAGCTTTCCCTTGTTGTGGGATGCCAATATGAATTTCATAATGCCGTCTCCTTTACCGCTGCAAAATCTCCCGCTGCTTTTCCATCAGCTCCCGGATGCCCTTAGCGCACAGGCGCACCAGCTCCTGCTGCTCCGAGAGGGTAAAGCTTCGGCCCTCGCCGGTGCCCTGGAGCTCAATGAGCTCTCCTTTTTCGTTCATGACGCAGTTCAGGTCCACCTGGGCCCGGCTGTCCTCGCTGTAGGGCAGATCCAGCACAGGCACCTCGTCGATGATGCCCGCACTCACTGCCGCCACCTGGTGGATAATGGGGTCCCGCATTACCTTCCCCTCCGCCAGCAGCTTGCGGCAGGCCAGGGTCAGGGCCACAAAGCCGCCGGTAACGGAGGCGGTACGGGTGCCGCCGTCCCCCTGCAAAACATCGCAATCCACGGTGATAGTCCGCTCCCCCAGAGCCTCCCTGTCCACCGCCGAGCGGAGGCTGCGGCCGATGAGCCGCTGAATTTCCGCACTGCGGCCGGAGAGCTTCAGCTTGTCAATGTCCCGGCGGGAGCGCTCCCGGTTAGCCCGGGGCAGCATGGAGTATTCCGCCGTCACCCAGCCGTGTCCCTCCGGCACATGGGGCGGCGTTTTCTCCTCCACCGAGGCGTTGCACAGCACCACCGTGTCGCCGCAGCGAATCAGGACGCTGCCCTCGGCGAATTTTATATAGTCCTTTGTCAGCTCCACGGGGCGAAGCTGGTCAAAGGCCCGTCCGTCTGCTCTGGTCATAGTCTCCCCCCCTGTTAAAACAGATCGTTTACAAATTCCTCCGGGTCAAAGGGCTTCAGATCGTCGATGCCCTCACCCACGCCTACAAATTTAACCGGCACGCCCAGCTCCCTTGCGATGGCGATAACGATACCGCCCTTGGCCGTGCCGTCCAGCTTGGTAAGCACGATGCCCGTTAGGCCCGCCGTCTCCTTGAAGCTCCGGGCCTGGATAAGCCCGTTTTGCCCGGTGGTGGCGTCCAGCACCAGCAGCGTCTCCCGGCCCGCCTCCGGCAGCTCCCGGTCAATGATCTTGCGGAGCTTGGCCAGCTCGTTCATCAGGTTCTGCTTATTGTGCAGCCGCCCGGCGGTGTCGCACAGGACCACATCTATATTCCGGGCCTTGGCCGCCTGCAATGCATCAAACAGCACCGCTCCGGGGTCGGCCCCCTCATGCTGGCGCACAATAGGCACGTCCGCCCGCTTGGCCCATATCTCCAGCTGGTCGGCGGCAGCGGCCCGGAAGGTATCCGCCGCGCAGAGCAGGACCTTCTTGCCCTCCGCCTTCAGGCGGTTGGCCAGCTTGCCGATGGAGGTGGTCTTTCCCACGCCGTTGACGCCGATGACCAGGATCACCGTGGGGCTCTTGGCGGTGTCCAGAGCAGTCTCGCCCACGGACAGCTTCTGCAGCAATATCTTCCGCAGCTCCGCCTTCACCTGTTCCGGATCCTTCATGTCGTAGCTGAACACGGCGTTGCGCAGGGAGTTCACCGACTCTGCGGCGATGTTCACTCCCACATCCGCCAGGATCAGGGATTCCTCCAGGTTATCAAAAAATTCATCGTCCAGCTTTTCCCAGTTCACATCCCCGAACCAGGCCTGCTTGAGCTTGCTGAAAATACCCATATGCTGCCTCCTGTTGCAATAATCAAAATGTATCGTTCCACTTTCGGCGAGCCAATACCCGCCGGGCCGCTCCATGCCCTTTCATAGGGGCGCCCCTCACGGTCGCCCGCCACTCAAGCAGTGGGGCGTCGAGGACGCCGCCCCCTACGAAATTCTATCGAAAAACGGCATGCAGGGGTCGGCCTCCCGGATGATCCGAGACACACTTGCACTGCATTTTCTGCAATATGTCCAATGTGTCATTGTGCGGCCAGTACGCACACCGGATGCGGCCATCCGTTTTCCCTCACTTGATTTTCATTTCCTTGCTCAGCTCATTGAGGTTAGCCGTGAGCACCGTGGAGACGCCCCGCTCCTGCATAGTGATGCCGTAGAGCACGTCCGCCTCCTCCATGGTGCCGCGCCGGTGGGTGATGACGATGAACTGGGTCTTGCCGGCAATGCGCCGCATATACCTGGCGTAGCGCACCACATTGGATTCATCCAGTGCCGCCTCGATCTCATCCATCACGCAGAACGGCGTGGGATGCACCTTTAAAATGGCGAAATACAGGGCGATGGCCACAAATGCCTTCTCCCCGCCTGAGAGCAGCGACAGGGTCTTCAGCTGCTTGCCCGGGGGCTGGGCCTTGATCTCAATGCCGCAGCGGAGGATGTCGTTTTCATCCTCTAATTCCAGGGTGGCCCGGCCGCCGCCGAACAGCTCCAGGAAGGTCTCCTGGAAGCTCTGCTTGAGTATCTCAAACTGGGTAGCGAAGATCTCCGTCATCTGCTTGGTGATCTCCTCGATGATGCCCAGCAGCTCCTCCTTGGCCTTCTCCACGTCGTTTCGCTGGTCGGAGAGATAGGTATAGCGGGTGTTCACCCGGTCAAACTCCTCAATGGCGCCGATGTTGATGGCTCCCAGGCCCTTGATCTCCCGATTCAGCTCGCCGATGCGCCGGGTGGCCTTGGGCACGCTCTCCAGCTCGACACGCAGGGCCTGGGCATCGCTGTGGCTTAGCTCGTACCGCTCCCACAGCTTATCCAGAATTTGCTTTTCCTCCAAAGCGCTGCCGTTTAATTTGCCCTCCAGGCGAGTCACCTCTCGCTCGCAGTTGAGGAGTGTGTCGTTACAGGTTCGGCTAAGGCGGTCCGTCTGGCTGCGCCGGGTCTCCAGAGCCATCTTCTCCTCCGAGAGCTTCTGCAGTGCCTGCCGATGCTCCTCGATGCCGCTGCGCAGCTCCCGGGCCTCCTGCTGCTGCCGCTCCTCCTCGGCCCGAGCCTGGGCCATAGCCTGCTCCATTTGGGCGCGCAGACTCTCCCGGTCGGTGTGCTCGCCCTCCAGGCTCTCCCGCAATCGGGACAGATCCTCCATGCTGCGCCGGGCGCTTTCGCCCTCGGCGGAGAGCGCCGCCTGTTGGGCCTTTTTCTCCGTCAACCGGTCCGTCATTTCACCCAAGCCCTGCCGGGCAGTCTCCTGCCGGCGCTGCAGCATTTCTATTTCCTCCCGGGTCTCTTCCGCCCGGGCCGTAAAGTCCGCAATAGTCCGGCGGATAGTATCCATCCGTCCGGCGTCATCGGTGCTGCGCTTTTGCAGGTTTTCCTTTTGGATGCGCAGGCTCTCCTGCTGCTGCTCCAGGCTCTCTATGAGCATGTCATAGTGATTTTTACGCCCCTCCAGGGTCAGCACCCGGTCATTGGCCTGGCGCTGCTGGTCCCGGGCCACCTCCAGCTCGTACTGGGCCTTCTGCAGCTCCCGGTTGGCACTTTCGGCCAGGAGGGTGGCGTCCTGAAGCTGAGATTGGATCTTTTTCAGCTTTTTGTGCAGCTGCTCCAGCTCCCCGGACCGGGACAGGATACCCGCATTGCGGCTGACGCTGCCGCCGGTCATGGAGCCGCCGGCGTTGATGACCTGGCCGTCCAGAGTGACGATGCGGAAGCGGTTGTCGTGGCGCTTGGCCATTTGTATGCCGCAATCCAGGTCCTCCACCACCACGGTGGCACCCAGCAGATTCTCAATGACGCTGCCATAGCGCCCGTCACAGCGCACCAGCTCCGAGGCGATGCCCACGAAGCCGTATTCGTTTTCCAGCCCGTTTTCCCGGAGGCTCCTGCCCCGGATGGTGTCCAGCGGCAGGAAGGTAGCCCGGCCGCCGTCCCGCTGTTTTAATAGGCCGATGGCGTTTTTTCCGTCGTTTTTTGTGTCCACCACAATGTGCTGCAGGGCGCCGCCCAAGGCGATCTCAATGGCCACGCTGCAATCCTTATCGGTGTGGATGAGGTTGCCCACCGGGCCGTGGATGCCCGAGAGTGTCCGGGCCTCGGCGGCCCGCATGACGATCTTCACCGCCTTGGAAAAGCCTTCATACTCCTTCTCCATCTCGCTGAGCAGGCGGATCCGGTCGGAGATAGTCTTTTCCTGTAGGGAGAGCTGATTTTTCTGCTCTATGCTCTCCTTGGCTCGGCGCTGGCGGCCCTCCATTTTCAGGCTGTGTCCGCCGATGATGTTGGCGGCAGCCTGTTCCTCCTCCCGGGCGGACAGCAGCTCCTTTTCGTTCTGTGCGGCCTCCCGGCGGGTCTGCGTCAGCTTTTCCTCGCTCTGTGTCAGTTCCTCCGTCAGCTCCGCCGTGCGCTGGGCGATCTCGTCCGACCCGGCAGTAATAGCAGACAGCTCTGCCTGGGCCTGGGCCGCCCCGGCCACCTCCTGGGCCTCCCGGCGGCGCAGCTGCTCCAGTTGGGCCGCCGCCGCCGCTGCCGCGTCGCTACTGCCGCGCATTTCCTCGCAGAGGGCTGCTATCTCGTTTTCCAGGGTCCGGGCGGAGGCGTCTATTTCCTCCATGCGCCGGGCCATGACCTGCATCTGCTCGTGCAGGGACTCCGTGCGGCTGCGGCTCTCGCTCATCTCCCGATCCATGCGCTCGATGGTCTCGGCGTGGTGCTGAGCCGTGGTCCGAGCCACGGCGGCGGCGGATTCATGCTCGCCGATGGCGCTCTCCAGGGCCGAGATCCTTCCTCGCTTTTCCTCGGCAGCGCAGTCGTTTTCATGGAGCAGGCGGGAGCATTCCTCCGCCTGGGCATATACCCGGTCCAGCTCGTCCTGGGCCTTTTTCTGGTCGGCCTGGGCCGTCTCAAAATCCGCTTGCAGCTTCAGCCGGTCCGCCTTCAGCTTCTGCAGGTTCTCCAGCCAGACGCTGATCTCCAGGGTCCGCAGCTCATCCCGAAGCACCAGGTATTTCTTGGCCGTCTCCGCCTGCTTGCGCAGGGGCTCCACCTGCAGCTCCAGCTCCGTGATCTTATCGTTGATGCGCACCAGGTTCTCCTCTGTGCGCTGGAGCTTCCGCTCGGACTCCTCCTTGCGGTGGCGGTACTTGCTGATGCCCGCCGCCTCCTCGAATACCTCCCGCCTGTCGTCGCTGCGGACGGAGAGGATCTCATCGATCTTACCCTGGCCAATGATGGAATAGCCCTCCCGGCCCATGCCGGTGTCCATGAACAGCTCATTCACGTCCTTGAGCCGCACGGATTGGCGGTTGATATAATACTCAGACTCCCCGCTGCGGTAATAGCGGCGGGTCACCGCCACCTCCGCCTCATCGCGGTTAAATATATGCTCGGTATTGTCAATGACCAGCGTCACCTGGGCAAAGCCCATGGCCCGGCGCTTTTCGGTGCCGCCGAAGATTACATCCTCCATCTTGGCGCCGCGAAGCTGGCGGCTGTTTTGCTCGCCCATGACCCAGCGGATGGCATCGGATATATTGGACTTTCCGGACCCATTGGGGCCCACGATGGCGGTGATGTCCTCGCCAAAGTTTAGCACCGTTTTGTCCGGAAAGGACTTGAAGCCTTGAATTTCCAAAGCCTTTAAGTACACGCAGTTCACCTCAATTCAAAATACTGCCCTTTTCACTCGATGGCATACTTTAACTAAGTAATTGTAGCAGAAAGTGCCGCCGTTTTCAAGGCTAAAATAAATGTCCCAAGCCCAGCGTTTGTAGGACTACAACACATGCCCTCCCAAGTTCGTGAAAAAAATATCTTGCATTTCACTGTCGTATGGGGTACAATGCCTTCGGCGTATACCAAACACACGCCAAAAATATGCGCTGCATCCGGATTCGCCGGAGCGGCAGCAGGAGGTTTGAAAAGTGAATCAGAAAACAAAGAACTTGGTGGGCGCAGGTGTGTTCACCGCCATTGTGTTGGTGCTGCAATTTTTAGGCGGTACCTTCCAAATCGGAGGGCTAAACATCAATGTATCCCTGGTACCCATTGTGGTGGGCGCTGCGGTATACGGATGGAAGGTAGGCGCCTGGCTGGGCCTCATGTCCGGCGGAGTGATCCTCGTTGCCGGGCAGGCAGCGGCTTTCCTGCCTATCAGTCCCTTGGGCACGATCGTAACGGTTTTGGTGAAAGGTACGCTGTGCGGCCTTATCGCCGGTCTTGTGTACACAGCCCTAAGCAAGAAGAATCAGTGGCTGGCCATTATCATGGCGGCCATTGTCTGCCCCGTAGTGAACACGGGCGTGTTTCTGCTGGGCTGCCTGGTGTTCTTCATGGACACTCTCAACGGCTGGGCTGCCGCTCTGGGCTATGAAAGTGCCGGAGCGTACATGGTTTTGGGTCTGGCGGGCGGCAACTTCTTACTGGAGATCGGTGTGAATGTGGTGCTGGCTCCGGTGATCTCCCGGCTTATCGCCATCGGCAAGAAAAAGTAAGGCGGTGAACGGAATGCTGCTGACCGTTGATATAGGCAACTCTAATATCGTTTTCGGCCTGCCGGAGGGCGATGGCCGGTCGCGCAAGCTCTACCGCCTGGGCACCGTAGCAGATCGCCCGGCGGAGGAATACTTCGCCCTGGCAGATAGCCTCTTTGCCCGGGAGAGTGTGGATTTTTCTCAGGTGGACGGGGCGGTCATCTGCTCCGTGGTGCCGGTTTTAGTGCCGGTTTTGTCCCAAGTGGTGCAGCACCTGACGGGAATCGTGCCCTACGTCATTACCCCTCGCTCCGAAAGCGGCTTGACCCTGGCCATCCCGGAAGCGGATACTCTGGGAAATGATATTTTGGCAGGCGATGCCGCTGCTGCGGCAGAATATCCCCTGCCTGCCATCATCTTTGATATGGGCACTGCCACCACCGTAACGGTAGTGGATCAGGACCGGCGGTACATCGGTGGCGCTATCCTGACCGGGGTGCGGCTGGGTATCCAGGCCCTGTTTGCAGGCACGGCGCAGCTGCCGTCGGTGCCTATCCAGGCACCGAAGCAGGCCATCTGCGGCACGGCGCTGGAATCCATCCAAAGCGGCGCTGTGTTCGGCGCCGCAGCCATGATGGACGGTCTGGCAGATCGATTTGAGGCAGAGCTGGGGCAGAAATGTACGCTCCTGGCCACCGGCGGCCTGGCGGGCTGCATTGTCCCCTACTGCCGCAAGGATTTCATCTACGACGAGAGCCTGCTGCTGCGGGGCATGGAGCGGATCTACCGGCTAAACTGCAAGTAATAGGTCCCAAAACGCATTGCCAAGTGCCCCCCCCCAAAAAAGCCTGATAAATACTTTGTAATGAAATTTATTTAAGCCGACAAAGGGGCTTGCCATCTGTAATTTACAGACGGCAAGCCCCTTCAGCTTTGCCTTGATCCCGCAATTGCTGCAGCACTCCGGCGGTGACCATATTCAGCATCATTTGATCTGATGTAGTATAGCTGCAGGGAATACTGCGGCATCTTCCGTGCTCAACGTCAAAGGCTTCCGCACGGTCTCAATTGCGGGTTTCCTCAGCTCCGCCGCATACTCCTTGTTTGGCATACCTTATGCTATAAAAAACGCTCTCTTTCTTAGTTCAAGTACTATACCATCGATTAACAAGGGCAAACACGCCTGCCAGCGCGCCTTTGCGGCGCTTTTTACCCTTCTCACCTTGGCGGGCGCCAGCCCGCCTGCGGATCAAAAGCCAAAAATCGCTCGGAAATCCATCGCTGGCAGGTGGGAAGCAGTTTTGCCGCGCAGAAATGTGTCCAGACAAGGAAAGACCCGCAGGGAATACTTGCTGTATTTCCAAGGTGCTTGACGCGGTATGGGCGCATTTCTGCCCGTCAAAACCATGTCTGCCCTTGTCAATCGATGGTACCATACTTATCTAACAAATGGGGTGCGGTTCATTCCTTGCGGCATTCTGTTTTCCTATAGCACTTGTCATTACGGAGCCAGTGTACACTGGCTCCGTAATCCGTTCTCCCTGCCGCTGCGTTAACATTATGTACACAGCGGACTATTGCCTCTTTGTGGGAAACCATTGGTTTTTCCCACAAGCTCTTATTTTCGGCACTCCTCCGTGATGCGCTGCTTCAGCTCCCGCATCTGTGGCTCGTCCACATCCCGGGGGTAGGCGTTGTCTGCCAAGCTGCACTCCCACAGGCTGCTGTCCGAGTGCATCACCACAATCTTCTGTGCAAGCAAAATAGCCTCGTCCAGCTGGTGGGTCACCAGCACAATAGTCCGGGGCATCCGAGCCTGGATCTGCAAAAGCTGGCTCTGCAGCTCTGCCCGGGTAAGAAAATCCAGGGCCGCAAAGGGCTCGTCCATTAAGAGCAGCTCCGCCTGACCGGCCAGCACCCGTGCCAAACCCAGCCGCTGCTTCATGCCTGTGGATAGCTCCGCCGGGGTCAGGTCCGCATAGTCTGTTAGACCCACCATCTCCACAAAATTCTCTGACAGCTGCAGCCGCTCCTCCGGGGTGCGGCCCACGCCGCAGGCCATGGCTACATTGCGCAGGACGCTGGTCCAGGTGATGACATAGGGATCGGGACTGAGTACCGCACTGTGCCAGCCCTCCGGAATTTCAATCTCCCCGGAATCGGGCTGATCCTGCCCGGAAAGCAGGCGCAGCAGCGTGCTTTTTCCGCACCCGCTGCGGCCCACCAGGACGGTGAGCTTTCCCAGCGGAAAGGTCACATTCACGTCCCGCAGCACTTGCCGTGTGCGGGTAGGAGGTTGCGCGTGGTCGATCATAATATCCGTGGATTGAGTGGTATAGGACTTGCACACATGGCGCAGAGTGATGTCGTTCATGGGTCTTGCTGCCTCGCTTTTATCATTCGTCTATCTTGCCCCGGGCATGGAGCACGTCGTCCGGTAGAATCTGCATCAGGTCGTCCCGGGTCACGTTCTCCATTTTCGCCAGGCGGTTATTCTGAGCCACCAGGATATGCTCAAAGAGATTGCGCACACCCCGGGCGTTGCCAAAGGAATCGTCGGCACTCTCCTCGGCGATGAAGTCCCGTACCAGCTCCTCGGTGCCCTGGGCCAGCACATAGCAGCCCTTCTTGCACTGCATCTTGAATATAGCTACCATCTGCTCCGGAGTATAATCCTCAAACATCAAAAAGCGGTTAAAGCGAGACTCCAGGCCAGGGTTAGAGTGGATGAACCGGTCCATCAGCTCCGTGTAGCCCGCCACGATGACCACCAGATCGTCCCGGTGATCCTCCATAGCCTTTAGGATCGTGTCAATAGCCTCCTGGCCAAAGTCGTTTTCGCTCTTGCCGTTGAGGGCGTAGGCCTCGTCGATAAACAGCACGCCGCCCATGGCCTTTTCAATGACCTTTTGGGTCTTTAGGGCCGTCTGGCCCACATAGCCGGCCACCAGACCGCTGCGGTCCACCTCCACCAGCTGGCCCTTGGAGAGGATATCCAGGCTGTGATAGATGCGGGACATAATGCGGGCCACGGTGGTCTTGCCGGTGCCGGGGTTGCCGGAAAAGACCATGTGCAGTGACATATCTGTGGTGGGGAGGTCATGCTCCCGGCGCAGCTTATAGACCTGGACCATGTTGATGAGGCTGCGCACCTCGGTCTTGATGGCGTCCATGCCCACATAGCTATCCAGCTCCGCCAGCAGGTCCTCGATTTTCTCCTTAGGGGGAATTTCTTCCTTTTCCTCGGGCTTTGCCGCCTGGGTCTGGGAGGCCGGTTTCTCGGATTTTTCCGATATTGGGGGCTGGTTCGTCTTTTTTTCCATCAAGGGCGTGCCCCAAAAATCCGTGTCCATGCTACGGAGGTTCCGCTCGGTCATGGAGCGGATCAGATCCATTTGCTGCAAAATGATCTCGTCTTTTCTGTCCATATTTGCTCTCCTCACCAGATATGATTTGTCATTGCGGAGCCGGTGCGCACACCGGCTTCGCGATCCGTATCTCCTAAAAGATGAAAGAACGGATTCCCGCAATCGCTTCGCCCCCCCGGAATAACGGGGGATTACCGGGCAAAATGTATGTTTTTCATAGCTCGGAACAGAAGGCCTGCCACAAAGCCTGTCAGCGTCCCCGTAAGCAGGGACACTCCCAGCAGCACCGGCAGATACCCCAGCACTGCCGTGCCGCCCAATACGATCATGGCGGCGCCGATCTGCCCGATATTATGGGCCGCCGCTCCGGCGATGGACACACCGTAAACGGACAACCCCCGCACCCGGCGCAGAGCTATCATCACAAGCATAGCTCCTACGCCGCCCATAAGGGAAAACAGTAAGGCTGAGGCGTTTCCCGCGAACAGGGAACCCAGCAGGCACCGGGCCACCAGAATCCCCAATGCCGGGGCGGCCCCCAGCTGGTACAGGGCAAACACCGTGACGATGTTGGCAAGGCCCAGCTTGATGCCCGGCAGAGGCACCACCAGAGACACGGGAAACAGGTTTTCCAGCGTGCTGAGACCCAGAGCAAGGGCCGTTAAAACGGCGCAGAGGGCCAATTTTTTTGTTGTCAGCTTCATCCGTCCGCCTCCTATCCCAGGATCACGTCCGCCGAGGGGGTTTTCCCCTCCAAGGTGACAACGACCTGCTCCGGCAGGCACACGATGCTCTGTCCTGCCCGGGTAATGCGCCCGGTATGGACGCAATCCCGCCCGGGGCAATCGCTGTCCGTGACGGCAGCACCGGTTTTATCCAGGATAACGGTCAGATGGTAGGTGCCGTCTATAGCGATGGTTTTTTCCCCCGGCAGAGACGAAAGCTCCACCTGGGCCACCACCTGGCCCCGATGCTTCACAGTGGCAGTGAGGGAGCCCTCCCCCTTGCCGCCGTAGGCCAACAGAGCCGTGCCCACAGCCAGCAGCACCACCGCCAGCACCACCACCGCATCCAGCGGCTTCGGTTTTAATTCAGGCTGAGACCTCTTGGAAGTCATAGTCTGCCCCCTTTTGGGAAATGGAATCGGCCAGGCCGGGGGTATAAAGCACCCGTCCGTCTGCCGTAATGAGCACCAGGTCAAAGGCCCCGCCGCTGTCCCGCCAAAAATCACAGGCAGCCTGCTCCCCCATGACATAGAGGGCCGTGGAATAGGCATCGGTCATAGTCCCGTTTTGTCCGATAACCGTCACCGACAGCAGGTCCGTCTGAGCAGGGCGGCCGGTGCGGGGATCTAAAATATGCTGGTAAACGGTTCCGTCCGAGTCGGTAAAATACCGCTGGTAGCCCCCCGAGGTCACGGCGAACACATCCGTCAGCTCTAGGGTCATAGCGTAGGCGCCGGTGTCCTTCGGGTCCTGCACCGCCACGCTCCAGGCGCTGCCGTCGCTCTTTTGACCGCAGACATAAACGTTACCTCCCAAGGACACGGCGGCCCCGGTGACGGCATATTGCCGCAGCACCTGCGCCACCCGGTCGCTGGCGTAGCCCTTGGCAATGCCGCCCAGGTCCACGGCGCAGCCACTGTCCAGGGTCACGGCATTGCCATCCATATGGATATGACCACTCCCAACCAAAGGCAGCAGTGCATCAATTTCACTTTGGGATGGGACCCGGGGACTGTCCGTGGTGATGCCCCACAGGGACACCAGGGGCGCCACCGTCACATCGAACAGGCCGCCCGTCGCGGCGCTGTAGGTCATGGCGCTTTGGAGCAGCGCCGCCGTTTCCTCGCTGACCACGGCGCTGCCGCTGTCATTCAATTTGTAAATATCGCTGGCAGAAACCGTCCGGGAAAGCTCCTGCTCCAGGCGGTTTATTTCTCGGGCTGCGGCCGCCAATGCCTCCCGGGCTCCGTCCCCGTAGGCCGCCAGACTCATATAGGTGTCCATGGCAAAAATGTCCTGCCGCTCCGGCTCCTCGGTCTTGCCACAGGCGGTGAGGCTGCAAAGCAGCAGCGCCGCAAGGGCCGCGCACATCCATTTTTTCACAGCTCTCGCCGCCCTTCCAGGGCCCGCATGAGCGTGGCGTCATCGGCAAATTCCAGATGTCCGCCCACGGGGATGCCGTAGGCCAGCCGGGTGACCTTCACCCCGAAGGGCTTTAGCAGCCTTGATAGATACATAGCCGTGGCCTCCCCCTCGGTGTCGGGATTGGTGGCCATGATGACCTCCCGGATGCCACCGGCGGCCACCCGCTCCACCAGAGATTTGATCTGCAGGTCGTCAGGCCCCACATGATTCATGGGCGAAAGCACCCCATGGAGCACATGGTAGCGGCCATTGTATTCCCGGCTGCGCTCAATGGCCAGCACGTCCCGGGGGTCGGCCACCACGCAGATGGTGCTCTCGTCCCGCTTGGGGGAGGCGCACACGGAGCAAAGGCCTCCGGCGGTGAGATTTTGGCACACGGGGCAGAGGGTGACGCTCTTTTTCGCATCCACAATGGCGTCGGCAAAGGCCTGGGCCTCCTCCATAGGCAAGCCCAGCACGAAAAACGCCAGCCGCTGGGCGGACTTGCGGCCCACGCCCGGGAGCCTCGCAAACTGCTCCGTCAGTTTTTCCAGAGGTGCGGGAAAGTACTCCATAGACTCACCCTCTCAGGGCCCGGATGCGGGCAGGAATATTCTCGGCCTTGTATACCGCGGAACCCGCCACCAGCACATTGGCGCCGGAGGCGATGCAGATTTTGCAGGTGTCGGGGTCCACCCCGCCATCCACCTCCAGCTCGCAGAGAGGATTCATGGCGTCGATATAGCTGCGGATCTGCTGCACCTTGGGCATCATGTCGGCCATAAATTTCTGCCCGCCGAAGCCCGGCTCCACGGTCATCACCAAAATCAGCTCCACCTCGCCTATAAACGGCAGCACTGCAGAGGCAGGGGTCTTGGGCTTTACCACCACGCCGGCCTTTTTGCCCTTGGCGTGGATCTTTTTCAGGGCCAGATGGATATTCTCCTCGGTGTCCGCCTCCACATGGCAGGTGACAATGTCGGCGCCGGCGTCGCAGAATTGCTCCACATACCGCTCCGGACGCTCAATCATCAGGTGTACGTCCAGGGGCAGCGCCGTCACCGGACGGATGGACTTCACCACCGGGATACCGATGGAGATATTGGGCACAAACAGGCCGTCCATCACATCCACATGGACATAGTCGGCAGAGTCAATGCGTTGGATATCCCGGCCGAGATTAGCAAAGTCGGCAGAAAGAATGGAGGGGGCGATTTTGATCATGGTGAAAGGATCCTTTCTCATTGGGTTTGACACCGGGCCGGGCCGGGGTGCATAGGATGGTGCAAGCGGCGCGAGGCGAAGTTTATCCGGGTAATGCCTGCGCAGCTTGCCCGTCCCACCGGCTCTCGCCCGCCGCTTTTCAGATAGGGGGCCGGCGGCCCTGGTCGCCGGCTCCCAGTGGGCATATTTTAACGCGTATATTATACCGCAACGCAAAGCATAATGCAACGGAGAAAATGCAAACCCTCTGCCGGTGGGCAGAGGGTTTGTCGGCTATCAAATGGCGAAATTCCCGTTTGTAAAAATGGGAACCTCCCGCCCATCCCGGGTGGTGCCCACAATGGAGAGATCTGCGGTCCCCACCATAAAATCCACATGGGTGACAGAATCGTTTAGGCCATGGGCCTTCAGCTGCTCCTTATCCATGTCCCGCCCCCCCTCAATGCAGGGGTAGGCCTCGCCAAAGGCGATGTGACAGGCGGCGTTTTCATCGAACAAGGTGTTATAAAACAGCAGCTTTTGGTTGGAGATAGGACTATCGTAGGGAACCAAAGCCACCTCACCGAAATAGGACGCGCCCTCATCCACGGAGATGGCCGCCTCCAGCACCGCCTGTCCCTGCTTGGCAGAGACGGACGTGATCCTGCCGTTTTCCACGGTCATGCGGAAGCCATCGATGATGTTGCCATCGTGGACCAGGGGCATGGAGGCCACCACCGTGCCGTTGGCCCCGGTGCGCAGGGGTGCGGTGAACAGCTCCTCCGTGGGCATATTGGCCACAAAGGGCTGGCCTGCGGAGGTGCAGTCGTCCCCGGCCTCCCAAATGTGGTCCGCCGGCAGCTCCACGGTCAGGTCGGTGCCAAGGGAGTTGGTGTAGTGCAGGGACTTCAGGCGCAGGGCGTTGAGCTTTTCCTTGCGCCGGGAAAGGCTTTCCAGATGCTCCTGCCAGTGGCGAACGCTTTGTCCGTCCCCGGTGATACGCACAGCCTTGAATATGGCGTTCCACAGGCTCTCCATGGCCTGCTCCTCGGTTAGGCTGGGGAACACCCGCCCGGCCCAGGAGGGGATGGGAATAGACGCAATACACCAGGGAAAGCCGCTGCTCATCTGCAGCCGGTAAAAATCCTTCAGTGCCTTGCCGCTCACCCGCAGGGAGCGCACCCGGCGGTCCGGATCCACCCCCTTGAGATGCTCCGGGTCCTCAGCGTCAATGGCCAGATATGCCACCCCCTCGTTTGCGTAGTCGTTAAAAAAATGCTGCCGCCACTGAGGCACCTGGTCAAACACGGCATCCTCCGCCCGGAGGAACTTCTCCCGGGCCAGGTAGTCGTCATGCCAGTTCATCACCACCTCACGGCAGCCCACATCGTAGGCCGCTGTGGCGCACAGCCGGGCGAAATAGGCACATTCCACCGGGCTGGAAATTATCAGGGTCTGCCCCTTCTGCACATGCAGGCCCACCTCAATGAGGAGCTTTGCGTATTCCTGAAGCTTTTCATTTTTCATATCCATAAATGCACTTCCTACATATAATTATTGTGTCCGTTATCCCAGTATGTCCATCAGGTCATCGGTGCCTGTGGTCTTTGTGACCACCACCACATGGTCCCCCTCATGGATGCAGGTGTTGCCGTCGGGGATAACAATCTCCTTATCCCGGGCAATGGCTCCCACCAGGACTCCCTGCTTCAGGGGCAGGTCCTTCATGGGTCTGTCCAGCAGTTGGCGGCACTCCGGCCCGGCGGTGAACTCCAGCGCCTCCACCTGGCCGCCCATCATCTTATACAGGCTCTCCACAAAGCTGCCCTCGGAATTGGCCAGAGCCCGGACATAGCGGGTGATCTGATTGGCTACCAGATCCTTGGGGCTAATGATGCTGCTGATATGGGTATCCCGGACCAGGTCCATATAGTTGGGGCGGGTCATCTTGGCCAGCACCTTGCCCACGCCGGCCCGCTGGGCGCTGAGGGCCATGAGCAGGTTCTCCTCGTCCCGGTCTGTCAGGGACACAAAGGCGTCTGCCGCGAATACGCCCTCCTCCCGCAGGAGGTCGTTGTCCGTGCCGTCCCCCTCGATTATGAGAGTATCCGGCAGCTCTGCCGAGAGGGTGATGCACTTTTTGTGGTTCATCTCCACGATCTGAGACTTGATGCCCCGCTTTTTAAGCTCCCACACCAGGTACATAGCCGTGCGGCTGCCGCCTAAAATAGACACGGCCCTCACCTTCTGCTGGGAGTGACCCAGGCTGTGGAGTGTGTCCTGCAGCTGTCCCTTGGCGCCGATCATATAGAGCTTATCCCCGATCTGCGGCACAAACGCACCGTTGGGAATCACCGTTTCGCCGCCATGGACCGCCACACAGAACAGCACCTTGGCCGAGGTGTGGCCGCTGAACTCACTGAGGGAGCGCCCTGCCACGATGGTCTGGTCGGTGACGTCAAAGCCGATCATGTCGATGCGGCCTCCCGCAAAGGGCTCCACCGAGAAGGCCGACGGCGTGGAGACGATCCGGGCGATCTCCTGCGCCGCCGCCAGATCAGGATTTATGACCATGTCCAGGCCGATCTCTTTTTTCAGCATGTCCGCATCCCGGCGGTACTCCGGGCTGCGCACCCGGGCGATGGTGTGGCCCGCGCCCAGCTTCTTGGCAATAAAGCAGCACAAAAGGTTCGTATCGTCCAGGTTCGTTACGGCGATGACCAGGTCCGCGCTTTGAGCGCCGGCCTCCTTCAAGACCCGGATGGATGCGCCGTTGCCCTCGATGCACATAACGTCCAGAGCATTTTCCGCCCTCTGCAGCGCGACGGCATTGTCGTCTACCATAACAATATCGTGATGCTCGCCTGCCAACTGGCTGGCAATGGCATAGCCCACCTTTCCGTTTCCCACAATAATGATCTTCATTTTGTTCCTTTCTCCCCTTCCGGTGGGTGAATGGTTTTGTTTTCTCTATACGCAAGGCGTGAGCCGTTGTACTCTGCGCCCATAATGAGCACCTGTCCGGTCATATATAGCCACAGCAGCACCACCACAATGGTGGCAATGGAGCCGTACAGCTCCGTATAATGGGCCACCTTTTCCACATAGTAGGAAAAGGCTACGCTTAGCGCCAGCCAAGCCAGCATGCTCAGCAATACCCCCGGCACTACCTCCCGCAGCGGGCATCTTCGGCCCCTGGCCAGCATATTCAGCGGCACCAGCACCAGCAGCATGATGACCCCCAGCACTGCAAAGCGCAAGGTCTCCCACACGTTGATAAACTGGTCCGGAATGTGGATCAGCCCCGAGACAAATTGCAGCGCCCGGCGGCCCACGGTGGTGAGCACGATGCTGGCAGCAATGGTGACGATGAGCCAAAGGGTAAAAATCAAATTACGCAATGTACCGCCAATCATGCTGGGCGGCTGAGGCACGCCATAGGCCTTGCGCACGGAGTGCATCAGGCAGCTGGTGGCCCGCAAGGGAAACCACACCGAGAAGATTAAGCTGAACACCAGCAGCTGGCGGCTGGGGCTGGTAGACACATACTCCAGATAGCTGCCCACGATGCCCAGTACCTGCTCGGGCAAAATACGGCTCATGGCAGTAAGGGTCTCCTCAATGTCCAGATCCATCAAGCCCACCAGGGTGCTGACAAACACCAGCAGCGGGAAAATGGCAAAGAGCAAATAATAGGTCAAAGCCGCACCGTCCCGGGCGACGTCGTGGGCATAGTACCGGTCAATAAGATCCCGGATGAAGGCCAGCGGCTTGCCGCGTTTTTCGTTTTTGTTTCCTTTGATGCCGCTCTCCCCCTTCGGCCCGGACACACCCGGGCGTTCTGCGCCGCCTGTGTCGCAGCAGCTTTTTGGTTATTATACCATTCCGCTTCGCGCAATGGTATAATGCTGCCATATTTTTCGGCTCCCGGCGAAGCCGGGGAGAAAAATGGCATAAATAAATGTATAATAGCCGCATTGCGGTCATTATACCATAGAAATGCCGCGAAATAAACCTTTTCTTCCCGTGTAGTCGCTTATCAGTGTAAATCCGTCCGTGTCGGACAAGTGTCCGTCAAAATCTCTAAAAATACTTCTTATTTTTGGAAAATAATTCCTATTGCTTTTTTCCATTATTATGCTATGATTGAGGAAAGTAATTTGTCATATTAAAAGAGGTGCAATTATGGATAATCTAACGAAAATCGTGCGCACGGAGATCACTCGCCAGTACAAGAGTGTGCGTCAGTTTGCCTTCGCAGTGGATATACCTCTGTCCACCATTAACAGTGCCCTGCACAACGGCATCGGCGGTTCCTCCTTTGACACCGTAGTGCATATCTGCAAGACCCTTGGTATCAAAGCCCTATCGGACGATTCCGCCTTCTACCTGACGGACGACACGCAGGATTTGCTGACCCAGTATGCCCAGTTGGATAGCTATGGCCGGCATACCGTAGCCACCGTTCTGAAGGTGGAGGCTGATCGCTGCAAGAAAGCCGCCGACGCTTTTACCGGCGAGGCCGCTGCCTTTGGCGGCAGCTTTACCAGTGTGAATATGCCCGCAGGCGATGCCGCAGACGCTGTCAATGCTCTGCGCAGCCTGAAAAATAAGGAGTAAGAAGGGACCGTCTCATGACACCTGTGCAGCGCGAGGCGCGCACATTTTTGTCGCAGTTTCACCGCCGGCCTTTTACGGTTTCAGATCTTGAAAAAGCCCTGCAGGAGCAGGGCTTTTCCTTGGTTGAGTACAGCCGCATTTCCAACGGCAAGGAGGTCGCCACTCTGCTCACCTCCCTGCGTCTGTTTGATTATGCCGCCAGGCAATCCGCCTTCACCTATCAGGATCCCCATCTGCGGATCGTTTTTATGCAGGAAAACCTATCTCAGCAGGAGCAAATAATCCTGCTGAGCCATGAGCTGGGGCACATTCTGTGCCGGCATTTGGAACGGTCCCCCGCTACCGGCCCCGGCAGCAGCGTCCTCCAGGAGCAGGAGGCCAATGAGTTTGCCTCTATCCTTCTGCGATATAACCGCCGCTGCAGGCCCAGGCGCATCGCCCTGTGGGGCGGCATCGGTATAGCCGTCGCCGCGGCGCTGGTGGTGCTGATCTTGTGCATTTTCCCGGCCAGCTCCAGCCAGACGGTTTACTTAACGGAATCCGGTCGGTGCTACCACAGGCAGGATTGCCAGTATGTCATCGGCAAGGACAACACCGTCACCGTAACGGAACAGCAGGCCAAGGATTCCGGTTACGACGCCTGCACCTGGTGCTTCGGCCACAGCGGCTCATAAACAGCGTATTGAAATGCTCTTTTTGCTTTGCTGCCTTCTTCATCCTGCTGACCGCATATTAGCTACAGCCGGACGCGCCATCGGCGCTCGACAGGATTGCTAAGGCCGGTGATAAGGATGGTGTACGCTGTAAAATAGTGCGCAGAAAAAGACGAGTAAGCTTCCCGGAAGGGGCTGCTTACTCGTCTTTGCTTTATGACTCCGGCGGAGCGCATCTCAATTTCAGAGGCGCAGTGGAAATTCCACCGCGCCTCTGCTGTTTGGATTTGGTTGCAGCCGATGGGCTTACGCCTCCCGCTCCTTACGCTTCAGCACGAAGGCTGCGGTGAGAAGCGCCACGGGCAGGGCGATGACCCACACCAGCACGCCGGTGTCGCCGGTGGCGGGGGTGTCAGTGCCGGGATTCGTGGGATCGGTCTTGCCGGGATCGCTGGGATCCGTCTTGCCGGGATCGCTGGGATCCGTCTTGCCGGGATCATCGGGATTGGCAGGCGTATTGCCGCCGGTCTGGATGGTCACATCGCTCATATCGTACAGGCTGGTCTGGGCATTTGCGAAGCGGAAGTACGCCGCCAGGGCGTAGTAGCCCTGCTCGGTGGCCATACCGTTCCGCTCGCCGTCAGCGGTGTGCTTAAATCCGCCGCCGTCCACATAGAATCCGGCCAGGGCGCCCAAAACAGTGGAGCCGTTCTTCACAAAGCGGCTGTCTGTGGCGGGGTCGATGCCCAGGGCCGTCAGGGCCACAATGACCTGGGCGCAGGACTCGCTGTTCACGGTGCCCCAGCTGCCAAAGCCGCCGTCATTGCGCTGCAGGGCGGAAAGAGCCTCCAGGGCCTTATCCACAGCGGCCTTCACGGTCTCATTGGTCTTATAGTAGGGGGCCAGGGCCTGAATGGCCATAGCGGTCATATCGGTGTCGGCGTTCTCGCCGCTCAGGTTCCAGCCGCCGCCGGGAAGCTGGGCATCCAGGATGACCTGAATCAGCTTCTCCCGGGTCACATCACCCATGGTGGGATAATTGTGGCTATCCAGGGCAATAAGGGTGAAAATGGGTCCGTTGATGCCCTGCTTCTGCACATAGGCCATGTTATCCAGGCCCTTCAGCAGATTGTGGCCGCCCACATTGGTGACGTCCTTGCCGATAGAGGTCAGGGCCAGGATAATGCGGGCGTTGTCGGTGACCTTGGCCCGGTGCAGCCGCTCATTGGCGTCGGCGTTGGCCTTGACATACTCCACCACATTGTCATAGTACCCGGCGGGCACGGTGCGGCCGCTGCGGGCCAGGCCGATGACCATCCACTCGCCGCCGGTGGAGCCGACGCCGGGGGTGCCCAGGGCGGCGATATAGTCGCCGGTAGTCTTGTAAATCTTCTCCAGACGCTCGCTCTGCTCGGCCAGCAGCCGGGCGTAAGCCCCTTCGGCGGCGGTGAGCTTGTCATAGTTCTTGACCTCAGCCTGCTGGGCCTCCGTCAAATTGTCATAGGCAGTCCGGGCAGCAGCGATGGCGCTCTCGGACCCCAGGGTCACCTCTCCGATGGCGTCGATAAGCTTCTCCACAGGCTTGGCGGGCTTCAGAACCGCCAGGCGAGCCTCGGCGGCGGTGAGCTTGTCATAGCTCTTGACCTCGGCCTGCTGGGCCTCCGTCAGTGCCTCATAGGCAGCCCGGGCGGCGTCAATGGCGTTCTCGGACTCCAGGGTCACCTCTCCGATGGCGTCGATCATATCGTCCACGGCCTTGGCAGCCTTCAGATCGGCCAGGCGAGCCTCGGCGGCGGTGAGCTTGTCATAGCTCTTGACCTCGGCCTTCTGAGCCTCCGTCAGTGCCTCATAGGCAGCCCGGGCAGCGGCGATGGCCTCCTCGGACTCCAGGGTCACCTCGCCAATAGCATCGATCATATCGTCCACGGCCTTGGCGGCCTTCAGATCGGCCAGGCGGGCCTCGGCGGCGGTGAGCTTATCATAGTTGGTAACCTGAGCCTTCTGAGCCTCCGTCAGTGCCTCATAGGCAGCCCGGGCGGCGGTGATGGCCTCCTCGGACTCCAGGGTCACCTCTCCGATGGCGTCGATCTTCTCTATAACGTCGTTTACATGCCAGCCCTCCAGCTTCAGGGACAGGGCGGGCAGCTGGGAAAGGATAGCAGCAGCACTTGTGCCATACGGATTGTCGATACCGTCACCATAGGATAGGATGCGGTGAGTGGGGACTTTTGCAAAGCCGCCCACCTTGATAGCGCCGGTCAGGTCGAAGCTCAGACCATCCCAATCCTCGGGGATGGTGATCTCAAGCTTCTGGCGGACAGGATTGCCGCTGAAGTCATACACACCACCCCAGCCGCCGGGATTGGACTTATAATATTTGCCGTCAGCACCCTTGTAATACAGGGTGAAGTTAAAGTTATAGGCGCCGGAAATCTTCTCCTTGGGGCTAATGAGGCCATGGAACTGAACGGTCACCTTGTCCCCGGCCTTGAACTCGGTGCCTGCGGGGAGGACATTGCCGTCGGCATCCACCAGGTCATAGGTGACGCCCTGGGCTGTAACCACCTGATAGGTCTTGAGACCGTCCTTCTCCACACAGATGATGTGGCGGCCGGTGGTGAGACCCGTGACGGTAACCGTGCCGTCCTCGGCCACGGAAACCCCCTGAGAGGTAAAGCCGCTGAAGGTCAGCTTACTGTCCACGGTGGAGCGGGCCACGGTGACGGTGCAGCCGTCCTCGGGCTTAAAGCTGTAGGCTGCTCCGGCATCGCCCAGGTAGAACAGGATGTCGTGCTCGGCATCCAAAGCTTTCTGTGCATCGCTGCTTATGGTGGCATCCATCCGGTCCATGGTCATGTTGGTGGCAATGGAGGAGCCGTCCGCCCCCACGGACACCACGAACACGCCGGTACACTCCGGCCAGATGGCGGAGAAGCCGCGGTTTTCCTTGTTGCTGGTTTGGCCCTGCATATGGGTCATGGCGTCATAGGTCACCAGGACGATGGCCGTGCCGGCCTTATTGGCCTTCATATACGCCAGGGAGCTGTTGTTCTCGTCGGGGGTGATGGTCACCACATCGCTGGGCTGACCGTTCAGGTCCACCACGGTGTAATGCACATCCGGCAGGGCGATCTGGGCATTCATATAGTTCTCAATGGCCTGCCAGCTGCGGAATACATCCAGCTCCCGGGTCTGGCCCTGCTCCAGGTTCAGATAGCCCTTCTCATTGATATTCAGGTATACATTACCCAGGTCGTAAACATTCTTATTGAAGCGGTTCACGGTGTCCTTGGTGAAGGACTCGTCCCCAATGTGCAGGTCGTCCTTGGTTACATTGAAGGTAGCACCGGCCTTGTACTTGCCAAAGGTCCAGTAGGTCACACCGTCCGGGTGCTGCACACGGAGGAAGTGGTTCACGCTGGTCTCCGACAGGAGGAAGGTGACGGTCATGGTGTCGCCCTCGGTCTTGGTAGACAGAGGAGTGGCGAAGTCATAGACATAGTAGTTGCCGAACTCGCCCATGCTGACGGTAGAGCCGGCGGGGGCAGTGACGGTGACGGGCACGGCCGCGGGGATCTTGGCAGAGAGGCCCAGCGCACCTTTATCCGTCGTTTCGCTGCGGGATTTTTTGACGGTGATGGGATTATACTCCGCCGCCTTATCCCCCACAGGAGTCAAGGTTGCTTTCAGCGTGTCGCCCTCAACAAAAATGCCGGAGGTGTGGGTATTGCCCCAGTTGGTGGAGGTGCCCGTCTCGGCCTGGCGGTTCATGCCGTCGGCGCTGACCACCTGGTAGTCAATGGTGTAGTCGGTGTCCTGGATCCAGCCGCTGTTGGTGGCATAGATCTCATAGACCCGCTGGAAAGTAATCTCCTTGGTGTCCGCCGCCACGGTGACGACGATGCCGCCGTTATACTCCCCGGCAGCGTTGTAGCCCTCTACCCAGTAGTTGCCGGCAGGCAGCTTCACATCGGCGTACTTCAGTTTGTAGCCATCAGCCACGGTGGACTTGCCGGCCAGCAGGTCCACGCTGCCCTTGACGCCGTCGGTATAGGTATACAGCTTCAGGGATGCCAGCTGGGCGCTGTGCAGGCCCTTAAGATCCAAGGTGACCATGGGGATCTCCTTGACCTTGGCCGTGGGATTCATCAGGGCATAGACTTCCTCGTCGTCGTTGCTCACGGCGGTGAGGTAGCCGGTGAAGCTGTCGTCCACAGTGAAGGTGGCCTGGCCGTTCTTATCGGTGACAGCGCCGTCAATAACGGTCACAGCGCCGGTCTCGGGATCCACCCAGCCCAGCTTGGCCCCCTCCAGGGGCTTGGCCGCAGCCTTGAGGGAAGCGGGATCCTTATACAGGTAGCTGCTCGAGGCATAAAAGCCGGTGACGGTAGCGGTGACCTTCTGACCCACATACATCTCGGCGGGAGCATCCACCCAGGTGTAATAATCGGAATAGGTATCGTCAGAATACGTGTAAAAGTCCACCACGTCGCCATTGAGCAGCGGGGTGTTGGTGACCATGGTGCCGTTGTAGCCGCCGCCAAAGGATGCGGGGGTGCCGTCATTGGGATACCCCTGGTTTACAAAGAAACCGCAGGCGTTGGTCTTCTCTCCGAACAGCTTGGAGATCCAGCCGGAGCTGCCCACAGCCAGGTACTCTCCGGCTGTTTCCTTGGTAAAGGCTTCACCAAAGACCAGCTCGTGGGCCTTGACCAGGGCGTCCAGGGCGGTCACGCCCTCCAGTGCATCGGTAAAGCCGTATTTCTCGGCTTCAAGGGCGGAAACCTCCACCTCCTGGGGTGCGTGGAGATAGGCGCCCACCATCTGGGAGCGGAGCGTCACCTTCACGGCGGCAGGGGCCGCCTGCTCCACAGTGATGGTGTACTCCTCGGCCTTTTCAGCCTGGTTCATGCTGGGCCAGGAGGGATCGCCGCACTTCACGGTGATGACGGTGCCGTCCGCCACGGGGATCTCCGCCGTGCGCTTATACTCCGTGCCGTCCACGCTGGTGCGGACCTGGAAGTTCTTGTTGCTGGCGGTGGGCGTCACCACCACGCTGCTGACATCGGCGGCCAGCTTCAGCGTGTAGCTGTGGGTGTCCTTGTGAAAGGTGGGGGACAGCTGGCCATCGCTGAAGGTCAGGGCCTTGACGGTGGTGTCATTGTTATTCCAGCTGCCGCCCAGGTCGTCGCCAAGGCTGCAGGTGTACATGACGCGGATCTCGTCGCCGCTCTCCAGGGTGCCTGCGGCCACGGTAAATGCGGCGAAGCCTTCGTTGGTAAACCAATCGTTGAGGGTTCCCATCCAGCCGGAAGCGGAGCCGCCGTCAATCTCAGACAGGCCGTTGATCTCGCTGATGTAGGTAGTGCCGGTATGGGTGTATCCCTTGGCGTCCAACGCCTCGGTGACACAGCTCATCGCGGTGGAATCCTCGGTGAGCTTCACCCAGGTATCCACCAGCGTGCCGGTCCAGGCAGGAGCTTTACCATCCACAGGTTTTGTGAAGGTGGTGTTTTCCACGATGACATGGGCCTGGCCCAGGTCATCGGGCGCTGCCAGCACGGAGGTGGGCACCAGGGACAGGGCCATCACCAATGCCAGCAGCAGGGATAAAATCTTTTTCTTCATCTCTTATTTCCTTTCTTTTGAATTTTATGCAAACGCCTCTATGGCGAATTTGCCGAGGAATCGGGGGCGGAGCGGCTTAAACTCCGGCCCCCTATGGAAAGATGCGGCTGCTGCGCCGCCCGGCTTGGCAAAAAGAAACGCCCGGCTGCCTATGGCAGCCGGGCGCAATAATCCCTTACATTTTGCGCTTCGACCCCGGTGATGGCAGCGGTCTGGGAGCAGCGCCTTGCGTATCTGACTTATCCTGCTCGCGGCAGGCTTCACAGTGACCGTCTCGCGGGGCTTTTCACCCCATTCCGCCGCCGGGATAATACCCGGCTCACGCTGTCCCATTATTTGGTTGTCTCCACTTTAACACACCCTGCGGCAAAATACAAGCCCCTTTTCGCCATTTTTTTGGGCAGCGCAGACTACTTCAGCCGCAGCGGCAGGCCGCAGAAGATCCGGGTGACGGAGTCCGCCTGTCGGGCCAAAGCGCACACGGCCCGGCCCACCTCCTCCCGCCACAGGCGCTGGGTCTTATCCATAGGCACCACTCCGCAGGACACGTCCGTGCAAAGCACCACGGCATCCGGCCGCAGGTTGGGCAGCACAAAGGGCTCCCCGGCGGCTACGGCGGCATACACCGCCTCCTCTAAATAGCAGATGCAGCGGCGGGAGGTGTCAAAGCCGCCGTCATAGTGGGCCAGATCCTCCTGCGTCAGGTGAAAATGCTCCATAGCGTAGGCCAGCTTCCCCTGATAGGCCCCACCGATGATGAGATCCATAGTCTTTCCTCCTTATAACAGCAGCAGCGCGGCGCTGCCGGCCAATTCCCCCAAAGTGATAGCAGCACCGGAGATATCCCCGCACATGCCGCCCAAATTCCGCCGCAGGGAAAAGGCCGTGACGGCAGCCACAAAAATAGCCATCGCCGGGGGTAAAAAGCCCCACCCGGAAACCAGCACACCCAGCCCCACGGACACAGCCCCCAAAGCCCATGCGGTGGCGGCGGCCCCCCGGCTCTGCCCCATGGCATGGTAGCCGCTGGTCTCCAATGGTTTAAGGCCCAGCACCGCCCCGGCGCTGACACACCGGGCCCCGGCGCACACCAGGGGCAGCGCCCATAGTCTGTCCGCCTCCCCCGGGCAAAGCCACACGCTGTACCCGGCCATAGCCAGCAGCACCAGGCAGATAACGGCAAAGGAGCCCACATGGGAGTCCTTGAGGATCTCCCGGCGGCGGGCCTGCTCCCGGCGGGAGAGCACCGCGTCACAGCAATCCATAAACCCGTCCAGGTGGATAAAGCCTGTGAGACACCAGGGCGCTACCGTCATGCACAGGGCAAAAATGGGTCCCGGCGCAGAAATGCGCAGCAGCAAAAGCCCGATCCCCGTCCAGATAAGCCCCAAAGCGCCGCCTAAAAAAGGCAGGCACAGGAGCATCTGCCGGTAGCAGCCGCTGTCCCAACGGCGGATGGGGTTGGGAATGGCACAAAACATCCCCCAACACATAGAAAAGCCGGTGAACCATTTTTTCATACAGGCAGTTCTCCTTTGTAAACGATGCGGCCCCCGAAGCTCACCTCTGCTACAGCGTCACACACGGCGGCCAGGCTCCGGTCGATATGGGCCAGGCCCCGGCGATACTGCTCCGTGAGGTCGCCGTAAATCATGGCATCGGAATAAATATAGTCGCTGACGAACACCATGCTTTTCATTCGCCGGGCCAAGGCTGTCAGCTCCCGGGCCACCCGCTCCGGGGCGGTGAGATCTATCGAACCGTCCGGGCGGAACATCTCATTGGAAAGCAAGGCGGTGACGCTATCCAAAAGGTAGGTGCCCTCCACATAAGCATCCTGCAGTGCCGCCTCCAGCCCCAGGCCGCACTCAATGGTCTGAAAGCCTAGGCCCGAGCGGCTGGCCACATGGCGGGCAATGCGGCTGCGGTCCTCCTCATCGTGGGGGATCATGGTGGCCAGATAATACAGCTGCCCCGGCCGGCTCAAGTACACGGCGGTCTGCTCGGCCAGTGTGGATTTCCCGTTTTTACAGCCGCCGGAGAGAAACACGGTCATATCAGAAGCAATCCTTTCCCCGGATGTCATCCAGATAGCTGTCGTCGATGGCAGCGCCGGCAAAGGTGGCCATGCCCTCGGCGGCGGCGCAGGCCGCCTCCATCACCCGAAAAGCGATGGGGCAGCCGCTGCCCTCTCCCAGGCGCATGCCCAGGTGCAGCCACGGCTCCAGGCCCAACTCCTTTACAGCGGCGGCATAGCCCGCCTCGTGGGAGGCGTGAGAGGCGAAGAAATAGTCCTCTGCCGCCGGGCACAGCCGCCCGGCGCACAGGGCCGCCACCACGGAGATGAACCCATCGATGACCACCGGCAGCCGCTGCCGGGCCGCCCCCAGGAACACGCCGCACATGGCGGCTATGTCCAATCCGCCCACCTTGCTCAAAACGTCCAGCACATCGTTTTTGTCCGGCCGGTGCAGGGCCAGGGCATCGGTGATGACCTGCTTTTTTCGCAGGAAGCCTGCGTCGGTCATGCCGCCGCCTCGGCCGGTGACAGCCTCCACCGGCAGGCCCGTCAGGGCTGCCAGCACCGCTGCGGAGGTGGTGGTGTTGCCAATGCCCATCTCCCCGGCGCCTAATATGGCCACACCCTCATCCTTCGCCTGGCGGGCCAGCTCCATACCCGTCCAGACGGACCGGGCCGCCTCCTGCCGGGTCATAGCGGGCTCCCGCGCTAAATTGCGGGTACCGGGCAGGATCCTTCGGTTCAGGATAGCCGGGCAATCGTATTCATCGGCGATGCCCACATCCACCACCTGTATCTCATCTCCAAAGTGATGGGCCATAGCGCTCATACCGGTGCAATAGTTTGTCATGTTCACCGCCTGGGCCGCCGTGACGCTCCGGGGCGTCACGGATACGCCCTCCTCCACCACGCCGTTATCCGCACAGAGGGCGATAATGCGGCAGGGACTATAGGCCGGGCGCAGCTTTCCGCTGATGCCGCACAGGCGGATATAGATATTCTCCAGCGCCCCCAGGCTGCCCGGGGGCTTGGCCAGGGTGCCCTGGTATACCGCCGCCCGGGCCATGGCATCAGCATCGGCGGGCGTGATATGGGGCAGCTCCTTTAGGAGCCGTTCTTCGTAATTCATAGCGTTAAAAATCCTTTTTCCAGCAGCCAGCGGACGTTCTCCTCCGCCTGTAATGTCTCCAATGTATAGGTTAGGTGTTCTTCCCGGGCCAGTGCGTGCAGCACCTGCTCCACGGGGATGGTGCCCCGCTTCAGGGGGTCGTGAAGATCCCCTCCGCCGGCATTGTTGTGCAGGTGCAGATGCCGCAGGTAGGGCCTGCACACCTCCACCCACTCCATGACCGGGGTGCGGGACAGCTCCGCATTGGCGTGGCCCACATCCAGGCACAGCCGCAGCCGGGGATCGTCCACCTGGCGGATGATGTCCACCGGAATCTGCGGCGACGGCTCCATGACGTTTTCCAGGCACAGGACCATGCCCTCCGGCACCTGCGGCAGAAACTCCCGCCAAAACTCCACGGATTTCTCCACGAACCACTCCGGATAGTATACCCACGGGATAAATCCCGTGTGAATCACCAGCAGCCGGCAACCCCAATCCCGGGCGGCGGCCAGGGCCTGGGCGTAGCGATGCCGGGCCAGGCTGACAGCCAGGGGGTCGATGGCGGCGGGACACAGCTCATTGAACGGCGCATGGAACACAAACCGTTCCGCCGCCTGCCGGTGGCACTGTGCGGCTGTCACCACCTCCGGAATGGGTGCATCCAGATTCGCGGCGGTGCAGTATTCGGCAATCTCCAGGCCCAGGCCGTACCGGGCGGCGGTCTCATCGCACCCGGCGGAAACGGTAGAAATATAGAGCTGGCTGCAGTCCATGACGCTTCTCCTTTTTCTTTTATGCGGGAAAAGTATACCACGGCAGCCCGCCCTTGTAAAGCGCGCGGGAGCCGTTCATCCCCGTCTCAAGGGCACAAAAGTGCCTCCCGCTGCCGGGAGGCACTTCCTGAATTGTTTCTCCGCTGCGTCTTACGCCTCTGTCAGGCCGTTTTCCGCCATGACCTTTTGCAGGATCGCCTCCGGGTCATTGCCCTGGATGTCCAGCCCCTCCGCCAGGAGCAGCCGGGTAGCTGGGATGCCGAAATAGTCCTCTGCCAGCGCCTTCACATACCCATAGCCAAAGCGCCCGTCAAAGGGGCCGCCCGACGTTGTGACATAGATCAGCTCCTCCGCCCGGCACATGCCCTCCGGACGGCCATCGGCGCCATACCGCGTCACGATGCCCGTGGCGTAGATGTTTTCGATATAGATCTTCAGCTGAGCCGGGAAGGACAGGTCCCAGTAGGGCGCCGCTATCACGATCCGGTCCGCCGCGGCGAACTGATGGGAATAGCGGAATATCTCGCCGTCCAGCTCGCCCCGGTCCAGCAGCTCCTCCCGATGGGGCAGCCGCTGGGGGTCCATAGCCCGGATGGGCTCATCGTATAGTCGCAGTTCCTCGTACTCCCCCAGCTTTTTCAGCAGTGCCCGGGCCAGACGGTCCGTGCGGGAGTTCATCCGGGGGCAGCAGTTAATGTATAGGGTCATGGGGTATACCTCCTCATAAAGATATCTTTTTACGCTTTTTCTATCTGCCGGGCAAAATCTGCCGCCCGCCGTTCGATACCCGGCAGACGCACAAGGCTCCCCCGCTCGTTGGCTGTTTCCAGCAGGCAGAAATGAGGCGGCAGGAAAAAGGACTTGTTCATATTCAGGGCCGAAATCAGCTGCCGGGCCAGTAAGTCACCCCCGGAGTAGCCGGAAACCACCAGGCCAAACAGGCGCTTGTCGTAAAACCGCTGCTGGCGAAACAGGGCCGTCAGGCGATTGACGCAGGCGGTGAGATTGGCAGACAGGGCGTCATTATAGTTGGCGCAGAGCATCACCAGTGCATCGCATCGGCGCACAGCAGGATAGACCTCCTGTACCATGGGCCCGCTTCCGTAAAAGCAGCTGCCCTGCTCACCGAAATGCAGGCATGCGGTGTAGCTGCAGCCGTTGCAATCGGGCACGGTGCCGTTGCGCAGGCCGATTTCCTCCACCTCCATCTCCGGCGGCAGCGCTCGGCGCACCAGCTCCCAAAAGGCCAGAGTGTTGGAGGTGCTGCGCTGGGAGGCATGCAGGGCCAGTATATGGCGGATGGGCCCGGGCTTTTCCCAGGCTGCCAGCCTTTCTATCAGCTCCGAAATCGACGCCCGGAAGGCCGTCTCCTCATTCACGCCGCCTATCTGGGCCTGGACACGGAAATTGCGCAGCGATCCGGTGGCCTCCACCAGGGGCCGGCCCAAAAAGGCGCAGCCCGCCTGATTGGCGGCAAACACCATGTCCCGGGCCACATCCTTGGTGTAAAACTCCCCCACGCCTGTGACAATCACCCCGGCCACGCAGCCGGTAAGCAAGCTCACATCCCGCCGCAGCCGGGAGAGCATGTGATAGTACGCTTCATTGCAGCCTCCCTCGTCCAGGGCCACAGCAAACAGGAGCCGCCGGCCCTGCAAGCTCTCCAGGTCTCTTTCCGGGTCGGCGAAGACGCTGCCCAGGGGCAGCAGGGGCGTGAGCATTTCCTCCAGGGCAGAGCTATATGCATTTTTCGGTAAAAGAACGGTCAGCGGCATTTTTACCCCTTCTTTCATGGAGGCTGTCGAAAAGCCCTGTCATTGCGAAGCCAGTGCTGCGCACTGGCTTCGCAATCCGCTTTGGAAATTCGGATTTTAGGGTCTTCTTTGCAAATTTCAGGTGCTGAAGTCACGGGTTCCCACATCGCTTCGCCCCTCGGAATGACAAAACGGAATTTTCGACAGTCTATTGTATAGCCTTTAATTTTTCCTCTGTCTCTTTCAGGCGGTCAAGAAGCGCCCTCGGCAACGGCAGGCGCTCAAATTCCACGCCCCCCGGCGTCATACGGTTGCGCCCGCCCATGAAAACGCCGCCTAAGTAGGCCGATGAGCAGTGCCACTGCCCCCGCAGGCACAGCAGCAGGCTCAGCGCCCCCGACGACAGGGCCGGAGCCACAAAGGGCTTAAAGCCCATTCGCCGCATCTGAAGGTTTGCATGGGCGGCCAGATCCGTCAGCTCCCGGGAGAGGGCGTCGTCATAGTGCGAAACGGAGTTGGCGATGACCAGGTCCTCTCCATGGGGGCCGAAGCTGCGGCCGTCCGTAAGGAACTCCGCAAAACGGGAATCCCTTTTGGCATAGTAGGCCGCCCGAGCGTTCATCACCCCCAGGCCGAAGCCCTTCACCTGATGGGGAAACAAGCCTCCGCCATCCAGGGTTCCATTTTCATCCCGGTTGCTCTCCAGCAGCACCGCCCGGCACAGGGGATCCACCGGATCGCTGACCACGCAAAACAGGCCCTTATACCGGGCCGCCCGGGCCTTTTTCGCGTACAGCGCCGCCAGGTCCCGGTTCAGCTCGTACTGAGCCATGCGCACGTCTCCGTTTTTCACCGCCGTGTCCGGCACGAACCGGGATGCGCAGAACAGGAATACATCTCCATCAAACAGCTCCTCCGGCCCGATGATCTCCACCGGCGGCAGAGCGTCATATGCCCAGGGCAGGCCGATCTGATTCAGCTCAAATTCCCACCGCTGGGGCACGTTTTCCCGCAGGTCGCAGATGCCAATAGAGGCGATGATATCCCCGCCCAGCAGCCGCAGGCCCTGGAGCAGCGTGCTGCCCACATCCCCCAGGCCCAGGAGGTTCACCCGGTATTTTCCCCTCCGCGATGGGGGAGAGAGCAGCTCCTGCCAGCGGGGGTGCAGCCGGTTCACGGCTCGCACCCGTCCCGTCCGGATGGCCTCCTCCAGCTCCGCCGGGATGGCCGGGCCCGGGGCGGAGGCATCCAGGGTCTCCACGCCCTCCTTCTCCATCAGCAGAGCCGCATCCGTCACCGGGAAGGTCTCCCGGCCTGCGAGCATTTCCCGGGCAAAGAGGAAAATGATCTCTCCCTCCCCCGGCAGGGCGCCTATTCTTTCATAGGGCAGCGCGTCCCAGGCGCAGAGGGTGTGTCCCTCATAGCGATAGTAGTTCATACCTTCGCCTCCTTTGTCATAAAGCGCATCCGCTTGAGCAGCTCGATGTCGTCGTCCAGGTAGGTGGAGGCCCCCCGGCTCAGATCATAGGTCATGCTGCTTCCCTTGTCGGGGCACAGGGGCAGGATCACCGCCTCACTCAGGCGGCTGAGCGTCAGGTTCCGCGCAAAGATCCGCCGGTACTCCGTCTCCAGGGCCAGCAGGATGTTCCGGGCATTTTCCAGGCAGCACAGGCTCAGGGCCCAGGCGGTCTCCGGATCCAGCGGCCCGAACTCCGGGGAAGCATAGGGCAGGATCCGGTTCACAGACGGCTGCAGGCCGCCCTCCATCCGCTCACTGCGGCGGATGGTATCTCCGCCGATGAAGGGATACAGCGTAGACTCCACAAAGCGCATCCGCAGATTGGGCAGGTAATATACGCCCTCGGCGTCATAGCCCAGGCTCTCCATCAGATCCCGGCCGGTGCCGGTGAGATAGCCCACCAGCACCTTTTTTACCCGGGTACCGGTCTTTCGCAGCAGTGGCGCCAGGCGGCGGATACGCTTGCCGTCGTGGAGCACATCGTCCACTAAGATAGCGGGCCGGTCAAAGGCCCGAATGGTACGCACCTGATCCTCCAGCGGGGAGTAATCCGGATATGCCTCAATGGAGTACGAGGATAGATCAGGCTCATACACCTTGTCTGTGCGCAGCGTCTTGGTGACGGTGTTGGGCACGATGACGCCGCGCATGAGCTTGCCATAGGGCACACAGATGTCCGGTCCCAGCTGCCGGGGCTGCGTAGGCTCCTCAGGTACGCCGTTGCACTCGGTGATGCGCCGCAGAAGCCTATGGTAAATCACCCCGGCGGACAGGCTCAGTACCAGCCCGCCCGGCTGGAGAAGTGTCATGGTCTCCTGCAGCCGCCGGTGCGCCGCTGCCACGGCAGCCACCACCATGGGGGCCGTAGACAAGGGGGGCTTTATGGTGGTGCCCACGTTGTTGCTGAGGATAATGGGCTGGCGCATGTCCACCGCCAGAGCGATGCGGGAGCAGCTGCCCGGCACAGGCACAAAGCCCTGCAGCCGCAGCAGATCCCGCGCCCAGGCATCCGCAAAGCCCTCCAGAGGCGTATAAATGGCATAGGTGTACTCGCGGCCCAAGGCCAGGGTCAGCACCTCCGTCAAAAGCAGCTGACCCAGCTCATTCTGCTGGGAGGTCTGCGGCACAAAAAGGCCGCTTACCAGCAGCGTCCGCCCGCCGGCGTTCTGCCGCACAAAGGCCGCCAGCTCTGCGCTCCCCAGCCGGGAGAACAGGTGCTGGGAATCCATGCAGCAATAGGTGGCCGCCCCCAGCACCGTCTTGTTCTCCCCGTTGGTCAGCAGCAGCACATCATCGCCGCTTTGGCGCAGCGCCCGCAGCACCGTCTCTGCGGCGGAGGCAGGCAGGGTCCGGCGCAGCATTGCGTTCAGGCGCTCCTCCTCCGGTCCGCAGGGGATAAACTCCAGATCCTCCGTCCGCAGCACGGGCTTATCCAGCGGCTCCCGCAGATACAGGCTGTGGCGGTAGATAAATTCCTGGGCCATGGGGTCAATAAGATGGGAGATATCCCGGTTAGCGTCCACCGCCTCCCGGATGCGGGTGGAGCTGATCTCCTCCAGCTCCTCTGGCAGGGTCAGCTCCAGCACCTTGCCGCTGATACAGCCGTAATCCCCGACCATATCGGCGCCGGCCCGGCGGAATATCACATGGTTGAAGCTATGGATGGAATCCGGCTCCGTGGGCTTGCGATACGAGGAGGCGTGGGCCACCACGTCGCTGCCCACCACAATGGATACCTCCCGTCCCGGGAACGCCCGGCGCAGTCGGCGCAGATTTTCCGGGTTGGCAATATTCACCGGGAAATCCTCCGGGAAGATATGCACATAAAATTCATCCGCCACAGACATGGCCGCAATCTCCCGCCGGACGCGGTAGGGCTGGGTGCGCTTAGACCAGGAAAACTCGTCGATGGCCAGCAGCACCTCAAAGCCCTCGTCCCGGATGGCCCGGACAATACCCTTGTGGGACAGGGTAAAGGGGTCAAAGGTGCCGGGAAAGAAGGCCACAGGCCGAGGCGGTGAAAAGGATACGCCCCCGCACAGCAGCTCCTGCTCCACCAAAAGCCGGTAGAGCCTGCCCAGCATGGCAGCCCGATAGTAAAAGTGCAGACCGCTCTCGCTCTCCGCCTGACATATGGCCAGGATGCGCCGGACCGTCAGCTGCAGGGACCGGCATTTCTCCTCCCGGTCCAGCACCGGCGAGCCGAACACATGTCTTCCCAGCAGATACATAGCCTCCTGCCGGGTACCCATGTCGATGCCCGCCGTACCCTTCATCAGCATACCCAGCAGCCGCTGGGCCCGGCCACGCCGAGTCCCCTCGTCCTCCGGAAAGCGCTCCCGATACACGGTGTAGGTCTCCAGGATCTCTGCAGCGGTATCCAGGGCTGAGGCCACGATATGCCCCTCTGAGGAGGAGAGCGAGGCAGCCAGGCCCGCCAGAAGCTCATCCAGCTGCTCCGGCGGCAGCCACAGGGCAAAGCGTCCCAAATACTCCGGGATATACTTGGTGAATTCCTGCTGTCCCAGCTCCAGGCCCCGGCACAGCTCCACGGCAATCTCGTTGCGCTGATCCACGCTCAGCAGCGGTGCCAGCTCCAGCAGCGCGCCGCCGGCGCTGTGACGCACGGTGACCCGGTCGCTGACCTTGATGAGGTTGGAGAAATGGGCGGCAATATGCAGCACCTGACCGCCGCCGGCCTTGGCGTGCTCTGTCAGCAGGAGTATGTTCATTCTGCGGATAACCCACGGAGTAGCGGTTTTCAGGTTATCTAAGAAAATCTCCGAGATGGTCTCATCCGGCAGTCGCACCACTTTTCCCTCCAGCAATCGGCTGCGCAGGATAGACAGGGAGGTACTGTCGCCGCAATGCATCTTTCTAAGCGCATTTTGGAGCCGCGGCTCTCCGGGCAGGGCCGCCAGCAGCGCCCGCAGCAGCAGTGCGGCAGACGTGCGCACCGTCAACTCCCGGGACCGGGCTGAAACCTCCGCAAAGCGCAGCAGCGTTTCCCGCTGCGCCGGGGTGCAGCGGTCCAGGGGCAGCGCCGCAAAGGTATCCAGCAGCCGGAATGCCACATCCGGCTCCATTCGCCCACCGCTGCGGCAATAGACCAGCAGGCAATCCAAAAAGCCCTCCTCCCGGCCCGGGCAATGCTGCAGCAGGGAGTTTACCGCAAATTTCAGGGTATATCCGATCCAACTGCGGTACTGGGGCATCAGCTTATGGTCCGGAAAGATGATTTTTTCCAAATACAGCTTCCACTGACCCAGGTCGGTGATATTGCCCAGGGGCTTGCTGTCCCGGGGGCGTTCCTTCACATAGCCCGCGTGGAAATCGGCGATGATGGCGCCCATCAGTGCCGCCGCCTGGCGGCGGATGTCTCCCTCCCGGTGCATCAACAGCTCATAGAGGAACGCCAGCGTCTCCATCTTCTGCGGCAGGCGCAGATACAGGGAGTAGGATTCGATAACCCCCAGATAGGCTCGCAGCCGCCGCCAATCCGTCTCGCCCCGGGCCTGCTCCAGCAGCTGGGCAAAGCTCCGTAGTCCCGTGAGCCGATCCATCAGCCGAATATTATGCTCCACGCATACCAGGCGCAGCACGTCCAGGGCCTCCTCGTCCGTCATCAGTGCCGCCGGCTTTTCCCTCCGGGGCGGCACATTGCGGCTCTGTAGTGAGGTATCCACCCCACGCTCGCTCAAAAAGCGCTCAAAATCCCGCAGCCGGGTGTATACCCGGCGGTAGCGCTGCTTTTTCTGCTCATCCACTCCGTCCAGCTTGGACAAGATCACGTCAAATGCCTCGGACAGGGTGGAGATGCAGGTAATCTCCTCCCCATGGGCTCCCCATGTCTGCTTCACCCGGAAATCCGCATAGATCAGCAGCAGTGACTCCACAGACAGATAGTCCGGCTCTAAGTCCCACACGGAGTGGTTGGCGGCCACATGTCCGATATCCGAGAGCTTATGCCGCCGGAACCAGAGATCCGTGTAGTAGTAGTGCAGGTACGGCACCCGCTCCCCCGGCCGGCAGCCGAATTTGCCGATGTCGTGCCCGGCGGCACTGCCGGACACCAGGGCCAGGTCCACGGGGATCCCGGTCTCTCGCAATCCCCGGCCCATGGTCACGGCGATGTGATGCACCCCCGCAATATGCTCCAGCGCCCGGAACGGCGTGACCTCCAGGCCCAGACGCATCATCTCATACACATACTCCCGCTTCCATAGCCGCAGCATCTGTCCATAGCCCGCCGCACAGGGGCTGCCCTCCAGCTCTTCCTCTTGTAAAAAGGCAAAATCCCACATGGGGTCAAAGGGCTGCAGCTCACGCTCTGCACCAAACAGCACCTGCAGCACCGACAGCAGGAAGGCCGCACCGGCTCCGCAGGAAAGGTCCCTCCCCTGCTCCGGGAAAAGCTGCTGCCTGGCATAATCAAAGGTATAGAGCAGCCAGCCCTCTCGAGGCGTCTGGGGGCACAGCTGCTCCAGCTCACCCCGGCACAGCTCCAGCACCTGTGCGCACTGCACCCGCCCGCCATCCAGCAGCGGTGCAAAGCGCTGCATATAGTTCTCCCGCTCCAATCCCTGCAAAAGCTCCTTCTGCCGGGCGAAATAGTCTCCCGCGGGCCGTTTTTGCAGCCTGCGCAGCAGCAGCACGTTCATCTGCCGGATCTTCTTTTTATTCATGGCGGCGCCCCCTGTTTCGGTGGTTTTCTTTTCTATTATGCTACCACAGCCGCCGCCTGATGTAAACAGCGCAGATGCTCGGTTTTCTCAAGTTTTTTGGTCATAAAATGTCCCCTGCACAGCATTGTGCAGGGGACATTTGTTCACCGTCCGTTCTCATCAGAGCCATTTGCCTGTTATCCTTTATACATGGGATACCGCTCCGTCAGTTCCCTTACAGCATCCAGAATAAACGCCCGATCCGCCGGGTCATTGCGGCAAGCCAAATGAATACACCGGGCAATAGTCTCCATGTCGGCGGAGCCAAAGCCCCGGGTGGTGACACAGGGAGTGCCTATGCGCACGCCGCTGGTGACCATGGGCTTTTCCGGGTCGCCGGGAATGGCGTTTTTGTTCAGGGTAATGTGCAGCCCGTCCAGCCGCTCCTGCAAATCCCGGCCGGTAATGCCATGGCTGCGCAAATCCACCAGCATCAGGTGGTTGTCCGTGCCGCCGGAAACCAGGTCGAAGCCGCTGTCCCGCAGGGCATTCGCCAGGGCAGCGGCGTTTTCCACCGTCCGCCGGGCGTAATCCCGGAATGCCGGCTCCATAGCCTCTCGAAAACACACAGCCTTCCCTGCGATGATATGCAGCAGCGGGCCGCCCTGCATACCGGGGAACACGGCGCTGTCAATTCTTTTGGCCCACTCCGCCTTGGCCAGGATCACACCGCCCCGGGGGCCCCGGAGAGTCTTGTGGGTGGTTGTGGTCACCACGTCGGCATAGGGCACGGGGCTCTCATGCTGTCCGCCGGCCACCAGCCCGGCAATGTGGGCCATATCCACCATCAGCAGTGCCCCGTAGCGGTGGGCAATGTCCGCAAATGCCTTAAAATCCAGCGCCCGGGGATAGGCCGAAGCTCCGGCCACCAGCAGCTTGGGTCGGGCCTCTTTCACGATGTCCTCCACCCGGTCATAGTCGATGCGCCCGGTCCGGGGATCCACCCCATAGCTGACAGCCCGATATAGCTTCCCCGATTGGTTCACCGACGCCCCATGGGTCAGATGTCCCCCGCCGGAGAGGTCCATGCCCACAAGGGTGTCCCCCGGCTGCAGCAGGGCCGCATAGGCCGCCAAATTTGCCTGGGCTCCGGAATGGGGCTGCACATTGGCGTGCTCTGCGCCGAAAAGCGCCTTGGCCCGGTCAATGGCCAGCCGCTCAATCTCGTCCACATATTCGCATCCGCCGTAATACCGCCGCCCGGGATAGCCCTCGGCGTACTTGTTGGTCAGGCAACTGCCCATGGCGGCCATCACCGCCGGGGAGGTGATGTTTTCCGAGGCGATGAGCTCAATATTCTCCTGCTGCCGCTGATACTCCCGCCGCAGCCACGTGGACACCTCCCCATCCTCCCGGGCCAGATAGTCCATGCTTTCCTTCAAAAAATTCTCCATGGTGTTGTCTCTCCTATACCGTCTTTCCCGTTCAATATTTTGCTGCAAGCCCCCTGCCGGAAAACCAAAGGTTTTCCGGCAATGTTCATTCCATATGCGGCCGCTCATCACCCATGAAGAACACCGCCACGGTGCCCTTGCCTGCGTGAGAGCCGATGATGGTGCCGATGTCGCACTGAACGATTTTGCCCCTTAGGTTGGGAAACTTCTCCCCGATGGCGTCCGTCAGCAGTTTGGCGTCCTCCGGGCAATCAGAGTTGCAGATATAGCACCGTCCGGCGTAATCTGCGCCGTTTTGAGCGTGCTGCAGCATGTTTTCCACCGTCACGGCCACGGCCTTTTTCTTGCCCCGGACCTTGTCGTAGGCGATGATGCGCCCCTCGTCGTTCAGGCGCATGATGGGGCAGATATTCAGCACCGTGGCCACCATGGCCGCCGCGCCGGATACCCGGCCCGTCCGCCGGAACTGGGTCATGTCGGAGGAGAAGAACTGATGGTGTACCTTGTTGCGGTTCGCCAGCACCCACTGGGCGGTCTCCTCCAGGGATCTCCCCGCGTCCCGCAGGTCCGCTGCCTCGTCCACCAGCAGGCCATAGCCCGAGGAGGAGCACAGGGAGTCGATGACCTGGATCTTCCGCTCCGGATACTTCTCCCGCAGCGTCTCGGCGGCGATGTAGGCGTTGTTCACCGAGCCGGACTGACCGGAGGTGAAGGCAATGTGCAGCAGGTCGCCCTTTTGCAGCTGCTGCTCGAAAAACTCCACATAGGTAGCCACGTTGACCTGGGAGGTCTGGGGGAGCTTCCCCTCCTGTAAAAACCGGTAAAACCGGGGCAGGGCCTCCGGATCCCGGCCCATGTCGTCCACATATTCCTGCCCGTCCACTACATAGGTGTAAAACAGAACCGGAACCTGCCGCTGCACCAGATGCGCATAAGGGAGGTCTACCGTGGAGCAGCAGGAAAGCGTAAACTGGCTGTTCATTTCCCTCCATCTCCTTTTTCATTAATGATATGCTATATTATGTAAACAAATCTATTATACCAAAATCTGCCGCATTGTCAATAAAAACCGCCGCCTGCATAGGCGGCGGTTTTTCGGGTCAGGTCGTTTCACTCCGCCTCGTAGATAGCCTTGCAGCCCTTATAGGTCATATAGCAGTCCAGCTTGGCCACGGTCTCAAAGGGGGCGTGCATGCTCAGCACCGGGACGCCCGCGTCCAATGTGGCAATGTTGCGGTTGGCCATATACATGGCCACGGTGCCGCCGCCGCCGGCATCCACCTTACCAAGCTCCGAAATGTGCCAGAGGACATCCGCCTCGTCCAGCACCCGGCGGACATAGGCCACCGTCTCCGCCGAAGCATCGGAGGCGCCGGACTTGCCCCGGGCGCCGGTATACTTGCACAGGCCGATGCCGTAGTTGACAAAGGCAGCGTTGCGCTTTTCAAATACCTCCGGGAAGTTGGGGTCGTAGGCCGCCGTCACATCGCAGGAGAGACAGAAGGAGTTTTCATAGCACGCCCGCAGAGGCACACCCTGCCCGTCGCACAGGTCGTGCATAAAGGTATCAAAGGCGGCGGACTGCATACCCGTAACGCCCATAGAACCGATCTCCTCCTTGTCCGCCAGCATACACACGGCGGTCTTGGCGGGGCTGGTGAGCTCCAGTATGGCCTGCAGGCCAGCGTAGCCGCACACCCGGTCATCGTGGCCGTAGGCCCCGATGAGGCTGGCGTCCAGGCCGATATCCGTGGGCTGGGCCGCAGGCACGGCCTCCAGCTCGGCGGAGGTAAAATCATCCTCGGTGATGCCGTACTTTTCAAACAGCTTCTCCAGAATATGCATCTTCACCCGGTCCTTTTCGTCCTCCTCGCCGGAGGGGCAGGAGCCCAGGAGAATATTCAGGCTCTCGCCGGGTACAGCCTCGTTGAGAGGCTTTTTCCCCTGCTCACCGCCCAAATGGGGCAGCAGATCGGTGATGACAAACTTGGCCTCGTCCCCCTCACCCAGCCTCACGGGCACCACGGTGCCGTCCTTCTTGGCCACCACGCCGTGGAGCTCCAGGGGGATGGTCACCCACTGATACTTGCGGATGCCGCCGTAGTAATGGGTCTTGAAAAAGGCCAGCTCGCTGTCCTCATACAGGGGATTAGGCTTCAGATCCAGCCGGGGAGAGTCGATATGGGCGGCCACGATGTGTGCGCCCTGGGCCAGGCTCTCCCGGCCTATCACCGCCAGCATGACGCTCTTGTCCCGATTCACCCGATAGATTTTGTCCCCGGCGGCCAGGGCCGTGCCCCGCTCATAGGGCTTGAAGCCCGCCTGGCGGGCCAGCTCCACGGTTCTCTGCGTGCATTCCCGCTCGGTCTTGCCCTGCTGCAGGAAGGTCTTATACAGGCCGCAGTAGCGCTCCATGGCCTGCAGCTCCTCCGCCTTGATGCGGTCATAGCCGTTCTTCCGCGGAGAAAGCAGCTTTTCCCGCAGGGCCTTTCTTTCCTCACTCATGGTCAAATACCTCCCAAATCAATTTTCTGAAAAATGTCCGTGCCTGGGCCTCAAATTCTCCGGCGCTATCCGCCCGGTTATACAGCAGCCGCCCACAGCGGCTTTCATAGTACTCCTCCGGTCGCTGGGCGCCGATGCGCAGCCGGGCATAGTCCTCAGATATGCCGTCCCGGAGCATGATACGCTGCACCCGCTGCTCTTTGGGTGCCAACACCGCCACCGTCTCCCGGCAGCAGGCCGCCAGCCCGCTCTCAAACAGGTTGATGGCGTCCAGCCCCACAATCAGCTGTCCCTCTGCCTCCCGGCGGATCACCGGCAGCAGGTGGAAATTCACGATATCGTTGAGTCTCTGCAGGGCGTCCGGGTCGGAGAAAACAATGCCGCCCAGCTTCTGCCGGTCCAGCTTCTCCCCGTCGAACACCTCGCCGAAGGCCCGGGTAATATCCCGGCGCAGGGCGGAATTCGCAGCCAACTCCCGGTGATACACGGCGTCGCAATCGATGATCCGTCCCCCCAGGGTCTCCAGTGCATGCAGGGCGCTGGTCTTACCGCTGCCGGTGCCGCCGGTGATGCCGATGACAAGCTCCGGCAGACGGTCCGCGTCCACAATGTGAAAGCCCGCCGCCTTCTTCAGCCGGTTGCCCACCGCCAGGCCCAGGCCGGTATCATCCGGACACTGGGCATAGATATGCGTAACATCCGTGCTGTCAAATCGGCGCAGGGCGTCAAAGACCCGGTGGGCCTGCTGGGCGGTATCCTCCGCCGCTCCCAGGGATTGCAGCGCCCGGCCGGCAAACCGCTGCCGGAACTCCTCAAAGCAGATGACACCCTCCCCCTCCTGCAGCGCAGCCTGTATAAATGCAGCGCTGCGTTCGGGCCGGCCGGTGACCACCGTCACCGGGGCGTGGGGGGCATAGTGGCGATACTTCATACCCGGAGCCCGGGGCGGCTCGCTGCCCGTGACCTTCTGTGTAACGGCCTTGTCCACGGCCACCTCGCCCAGAATACGGCGCAGGTCCTCCAGCGGCAGGCCGCCGGGACGCAGGAGTCGGGGCGGGCTGACGGTGAGGTCGATAATGGTGGACTCCACCCCCACCCGGCAGGGCCCGCCGTCCACGATGCCGTCTATCTTGCCGTCCATATCCTCCAGCATATCGGCGGCGCTGGTAGGGCTGGGCCGGCCGGAGGTATTGCCGCTGGGGGCGGCCACAGGCACTCCCGCCGCCCGGATAATAGCCCGTGTAACGGCGTGATCCGGGCAGCGGACGCCCACGGTCTCTAAGCCCCCGGTGGTGCGCAGGGGCACGATGGCTTTGCGGGGCAGGATCATGGTCAGAGGCCCCGGCCAAAACTCCCGGGCCAGGCGGTAGGCCGTATCCGGCACAACTGCGCAGAACCGCTCCAGCCAGCCGGCCTCCGGCACATGGAGGATCAGGGGATTATCCTGGGGACGACCCTTGGCCTGGAATATGTGCCCCACCGCATCCTCATTCAAGGCGTTGGCGCCCAAGCCGTAGACCGTTTCCGTGGGGATGCCCAAGAGGCCCCCCTCCCGGAGGATCTGTGCGGCTTCCTTGATTTCATTTTCCCCATTTTCTGGGTGAAATACCCTTGTTTTCAAACTGAATTTCCTCTTTATATACCACTAATAAGCAAAGCTTCTCGTAAAAAGCCTTGCAGTGTTTGCGTCCGTAGGCGCAAGCTCCGCAGCAATTCTCGCCTGCTGTTACAGGCCCAGATCCTCGCCCACCAGAACCACCTTGATGCGCTTGGCCGGGCGGCACAGGCGGGTATGTACAAAGTGGCAGCAGCAGCTGTCAGGGCTCATGCAATCGGCGCACAGGCCCGTGACATTACAGGGGGTCTTGGCCGCCGGGAAGCGCTGCACCACGCCGGGGGCGGTGTAGCCGCGCACACGGCTGTAAGCCGCGTCCATGTCCGGCACTACCTTGTTCATGCCCGCCACCACAATGACCTGCTTGGGGCCATAGCAGAAGGCGGCTACACGATTTCCGTTGCCGTCAATGTTGAAAAGCTGGCCATCGGCGGTAACAGCATTGGAGGAGGTCAGGAAGGTATCTGCCAAGAGGCCCTGGCGCATCAGCTCCACCCGTTCCTCATTGGATTGGGCGCAGTCCCGGTCGATAAGTCTCTGACCCCGGGCCCGAAGAAGGTCCTTGATCCCCAGCTCGTCCACCGTAAGGGTGCCGCCCCAGGAGACCGTATCGTCTGTGGAGATCAGCTCCAGCACCTTTTGCACAGCGGTGTCTCGGTCAGGGCAGTAATATGCCTCAAAATACCGCTTGTTCAAAGCCTCGGCCACCTTGGGTCCAGCCTTATCATACTGCATTTTTCTGGGTTTCAACATCATCGTTTCCTCCTTATCTGATTAGTTGTTGGCCTGCTGTAGTAATTTCTCAGCCTGCTGCTGGGCAGTGAGGGCGTCAATAATCCCGTCCAGATTCCCATCCAGCACCGGGCCAAGGGGAAAGCTTTTGCTTTCGCCGGACAGACGGTGATCCACCACAATCTTCTCATGGAACCGGTAGGTTCGGATCCTCTCGGCCCGTTCGGCCCCGCCGATCTGACTTCTGCGCAGGGCCGCCTGGGCGGCGTCCTCCTCCGCCCGCTGCCGGGCGTAGAGGCGGGAGCGCAGGATTTTCATAGCTCTGTCCTTGTTTTTATACTGGCTGCGCTCGTCCTGACACTCTGCCACCAGACCCGTGGGCAGGTGCGTAATGCGGATGGCGCTCTCGGTTTTATTCACGTGCTGGCCTCCGGCGCCGCCGGAGCGGTAGGTGTCTATACGCAGGTCCTCCGGGGCGATGTAAAGCTCCGTCTCCTCCGCCTCAGGCAGCACCGCCACAGTGGCGGTGGAGGTGTGGATTCGCCCGGCGCTCTCCGTCTCCGGAACACGCTTGACACAGTGGGTACCTCCCTCAAACTTCAGCCGGGCATAGACCCCGGCCCCCTCTACGGTGAGAGTGGCCTCCTTCACACCGCTTAGCTCCGTGTCGCTGCGGTGGACCACATCAGCCTGCCAGCCGCAGCTATCGGCATAAAGCAGGTACATACGAAGAAGGTCTGCGGCAAACAGGGCCCCCTCCTCGCCGCCGACCCCGGCCCGCAGCTCCAAAATCACGCTGCGTCCGTCGTCGGGATCCTTGGGCAAAAGCAGCAGCTTCAGCTCCTGTGTGAGCCGATCCTGCCGCTCCCGGGCCTCCAGCAGCTCCTCCCGGGCCAGGTCCCGCAGCTCCGGGTCGGCAAGCATCCCCTCCGCCTCCCGCTGCATAATCCGGGCCGCTTCCAGCTCCCGAAAGGCTATCACCACCGGTTCAAGCTCCTTCTGCTCTCTTGTCAGATCCCGCAGACGGGCAGGGTCGGCATATACCTCCGGCTGGGACAGGAGCAGCTCCACCTCCTGCAGGCGCAGGGCCGCCCGCTTCAGCTTTTCCTCCATGCTCACAGCCCCAGGGCGTTTTTGGTGTCCTGGATGAACTTATCCCGCCAGAACTCGTAGCCCGCATCGTCCGGCCGCAGAGACACATCCGTCAGACGCATACGCTTTAGGAAGGTGGCCATGTGGGCTAGCACATCATCGCAGCGGTCGGCGCCGCCGCGGGTGACCACGCAGGAAACCTGGGGCAGCTTCTCGGCATTCTGGGCCAAAAAGCTCTTGACGGGGCTGGCGCACCGGCCCGCCCAGGCAGGAGTGCCAATGATGACCAGGCGATATTCCTGGAGCGGCCGCTCCGTCTGCACGGGGGCAATGGGGCATAGCTTTTTGCTCATAGCCTCCAGGCCTGAGCGCAGATAGCCCCGAAGCTTGCTGCGATCCTGGCCATCCTCAATTTTCACCAGCTCCGCACCCAAAGCCTGGGCGATCTCGCCCATAGCCTTCTCCGTTCTCCCGGTGCGGGAATAATATACACACAAAATGTCGCTCACTGCTGTGCGCTCCTTTCTGTCATCCTTCGTTATCTTGTTTACTCCTCCAGCTGCAGGCTCAGCTCCTCCCAGCGGGCCATCTGCTCCTGCAGGGTGTTTTCCGTTTCCATTTTTTTTGCGTAGACCTCCGCCAGCTTATCCGGATCCCGTCCCACCTGCTGCATCTGGCCGTCCAGGTCGGCAATCTCCGTCTCCAATTTAGATATGGTATTCTCGCAGATGGTCAGCTGCCGCCGGGCTGCCTGCTGGGAGCGGTTTCCCTTGGCAGGGCGGGTGTCTCCCTTCTTTTCCCGGACGGGCGCAGGCGTACGCTCCTGCTTTTCCTGGGCCTTCACGGCCTGATACTGGGTAAAGCCCATAGGATAGTCCGTAATAGTGCCATCGGCCAGCTCCCAGATGCGGGTGGCAAAGCGGTTTATAAAGTATCGGTCATGGCTGACAAACAGCAATGTGCCGTCAAAGGCCTCCACCGCCTCCTCCACCCACTCCCGGGCGGCAATGTCCAGATGGTTGGTGGGCTCGTCCAAAATGAGAAAGCTGGTCTGCTCGTCCATGAGCATACACAGCCGCAGGCGAGAAAGCTCGCCGCCGGAGAGGGCGGAAACACTCTTGAACACGTCCTCCCCCTGAAACTGGTACTGGGCCAGGCGGTTGCGGGCGCTCTGAGCGGTCATGCCCTTTTTCTCGTAGAGCATGGTATCCAGGAGGCTCCGCTCCGGGTGAGCAAAGCGAATGATCTGTGGCAGGTATGCCGTGACCACTGCAGGCCCAAGGCGGACGGAGCCGCTGTCCGGCCGCTCCTGGCCCACGATCATATTCAGCAGCGTGGTTTTCCCGGTGCCGTTTTCACCCAAGAGGGCAATGCGCTCCCCCGGCTCCACCCGGAGATAGACATCCGAAAGCAGTGTTCTGTCCCCAAAGGACTTGGTAAGGCCCCTGAGCTGCAGCACCTCGTCGCCCCGAAACTCCCGGCTGGCAAACTGGGCATTCATCTTCTTGGCCTTGGTGGGCTTTTCCGTAGTGCGCATACGCTCAATACGCTTTTCCATGGAGAAGGCCCGCTTATGAAGGGCATCGTTACCCATGAAGGCCCACAGGTGCATCTGATCGGCGGCCTTTTCCAGCTGCCGGATCTTGGCCTGCTCCTTGAGATACTGCTTCATGCGCTCCTGGTAGCGCCGCTCCTTTTCCACGGCGTAGAAGCTGTAATTCCCGCTGTAAAACGCCGCCTTGCCGTCGGCAATTTCTATGATGCGGGTAACGGTGCGGTCTAAAAAATAGCGGTCGTGGGAGATGGTGAGGACGGTGCCCCGAAACTTGGAAATATACTCCTCCAGCCACATAGTAGCCTGAAGGTCCAGGTGGTTGGTGGGCTCATCCAGCAGGAGGATATCCGTATCCTCCAGGATCAGGCGGCCCAGGTTCACCCGGGTCTTTTCGCCGCCGGAAAGCTCAGAGAAAAGCCGGCTGCGCATGGAGTCATCGATGGTAAGGCCATTTGCCACCTTGCTGACGGCGGTATCGGTGTCCCAGCCTCCCAATCCCTCGAACCGGGCAGAGAGATCGCCGTAGCGCTTTAAGGTAGCGGCGCTGCTGTCCCCAGCGGCCATTTTTTCCGCCAAGGCATCCATCTCCCCTTTCAGCCGCTCCATCCGGGAAAAGGCCGTGCGCAGCACATCCTCCACAGTGTATTCCGCCGGGTAGACGGGGATCTGGGAGATGAGGCCCAGGCGCTTACCGGGAGCAATGAACACCTCGCCCTCGTCATAGTCCAGCTCTCCGGTGAGGATCTTAAAAAGGGTGGTCTTCCCCGCCCCATTGCGGCCCAAAATGCCCACCCGCTCACCGGTATCGATCTGAAAGGTGAGGCCGTCCAATATTTTCTTTTCCAGGTCGAAGGACTTCACAAGTCCCGTGACGCCAATGTCGATCATGCTTTTTCCAGTTCCTCAACGATTTTTTCGAAATGCATGGCATGAGAGGCCTTCACCAGCACTGCGGTGCCGGGGGTGAACTCCCGGTGGAGCGTCTCACAGGCCTGCTCCACAGTGTCAAAGTGATATACATTCCCCCGGGCCGTCTCCGTCAGATACTTCATCCACTGGCCGATAGCTACCACGCACTCCAGCTTCAGCTCATTTAGCAGCAGCCCGATCTGCTCATGGGCCTCGGCCGCTAAATCGCCCAAGTCAAACATATCCCCCAGTACGGCCATGCGCCGGGGCCGGCGGGTGCCCGCCAGCAGCCGCAGGGTCTCGGCCATAGCCTGGGGATTGGCGTTGTAGCAATCGTCAATGATGATCCGCTCCCCGGGACAGCGGATCAACCGCATCCGGGACCCGGTGGGGGTGTAGGCCGCCACGCCACGGATGATTTCCTCCTTGCTAAGGCCCAGGTATTCCCCAATGGCCACGCCCATGGCGGCGGAATAGATCATAAACCGTCCCGGTGAGGGAATGCGCAGCGAATAGCTGTCTTTTTCCGTAGTCACAGTGCAGCTTAGGCCCTCAATGCCGCGCTCACAGATGTCCGTCACCCGGACATCGCAGTTTTCACTCTCGCCGCAGCGCAGGGTCTTAAAGGGTAAATGCAGGGTGCTTAGCAGGGGGTCGTCCCCGTTGAGCACGGCGAGGCCGCCGGGCTGCAAATTCTCGAAGATCTCGCTCTTGGCCCGGAGGACGCCCTGACGGGTGCCGTCCAGGTTGCCGATATGGGCGTCGCCTATGTTGGTGATGACGGCGATGGTAGGCCGCACCATGGCGCCCATGCGGCGAATTTCGCCGAAGTGGTCCATGCCCGTCTCGATGACCGCCGCCTGATGCTCTTTTTCCAGCCGCAGGAGGGTCTGTGGCGTGCCCACGAAGTTATTGAAGTTTGCCAAGGTCTTGAGGGTATGAAAGTGCTGGCTCAGCACCGCCGCCAGCATCTCCTTGGTGGTGGTTTTGCCCGCGGAGCCGGTGACCTGCACCATGGGGATGTCAAACTTGCCCCGATACCAGGCCGCAAGTCTCCCCAGCGCCGCCTCGGTGTCATCCACGGCGATGTAGAATTTCCCGGGCAGCAGTACCTCGGGCATTTGGGCGCACAGGCAGCCCGCCGCGCCCTTCTGAAGGGCCATGTCTATGTAGGCGTGGCCGTCGAACCGCTCGCCCACCAGGGGCACGAACATGTCCCCGATCAGGATATCCCGGCTATCGGTGCTGACGCGCCGGGCGGTATCGCCGTCCTGCAGGAGCTTTCCGCCTACGGCAGCGGCAATCTCCCGGGCCGTACAGGGGATCCTCATAGCCGCTCCGCCTTTCTCACGCGCAGAGACTCCTCCGCGATCTTTTCACACAGGGTGTCGTAGTCCATGCCTGCGGCTGCCGCCTCCTGAGGCACCAGGCTGGTGGGGGTCATGCCCGGGAGGGTGTTCACCTCCAGGCACCAGGCCCGGCCCTCCTCGTCCAGAATAAAGTCTGTCCGGGAGTAGACGGAAAGGCCCAGGGCCTTATGCAGCTTCAGCGCCGCCTGGCCCACCTGCTTCCACTCGTCATCCGTGATAGGGGCGGGGCAAATTTCCACGGCGCCGCCCTTCTGATACTTGGATTCATAGTCGAAATACGCATTCTTGGGGATAATCTCCACAGCGGGGAGATAGGCATCACCCAAAACAGCCACCTGGATCTCCCGGCCCTTGATTTTCTTTTCCACCACCACATGGTCGCCATATTGGAGCATACGGCGCAGGGCACCCGCCAGCTCCTCCTTGGTGTCCGGCAGCTCCACGCCGATGGAGCTGCCGCCGTTGACGATCTTCACGGCGCAGGGCGTCTCCAGCTTCTCCACCAAAGCGGGAATATCCGCCTCGGTGTAGCGCACGTCGTGCCAGGGAGCGGTGCGGATGCCCTCGGCGTCCATAAAGCGCTTGGTGATGGCCTTGTCCATAGCCATGCCGCTGGAGACATAGTTGCTGCCGGTGTAGGGCACGCCCAGCAGATCCAATGTGGCCTGGATACGCCCATCCTCGCCGCAGGAGCCATGGAGGGCCAGGAACACCAGGTCCGCCATGGCGCACACCTGCAAAACGCCCTGGCCCAGCATGGAGGGGCTCTGATCCCTCCGGGAGCGGCGCACCGCCTCCAGATCCGGGGCGTCGGAGGACACGCTGTGGTCGGCGCACAGGCCGTCCGGTGCGTCAAAAATATCCTCTATTTTCCCGGTATAGCTCTCCAGACCCAAAAACATATCCACCAGCACCGCCCGGTGTCCCCGGCGGCGCAGGGCGCGGCAGATGCCGGTGCCGCTGGTGAGCGCCACATTGCGCTCGGTGCTGAGACCTCCTGCCAAAACAATGATCTTCATAAAGCAAACCTCGATTCTGCCAACCGGCAAGATAATATACCAATAGACAATTAATATACCAATAGATAGTATAGTATAGCATATCCGGCCGCAGATTACAACGGATATACAGGAAGATTTTGATGGGTACAAAAGCCGGGTGCAGTCTTACTCCGCACCCGGCCTACTCTCTCTTTTTTTCTATTTTATTCTCACCGCAGCCACTCGGGTCGGGTGCGCTTCTGTATGCCGGAAGCCATTCCCATGGCAGCAAACAGCGTGACGATGGAGGTGCCGCCGTAGCTGACGAACGGCAGGGTCAGGCCGATGACGGGCATCACAAACAGGCACATGCCGATGTTGCAAATCACCTGGAAGATCAGCATCGCCGCCACTCCTACACAGATATACATATCCATTTTCTGCTGGGTATGGCGCGCGATGAGCACGCAGCGGAAGATGATGGCTGCCAAAAGCGCAATGGTAAACAGGCACCCCAGCATACCCAACTCCTCGCCGATGACGGAAAAAATGAAGTCCGTGTGCCGGGCCGGCAGGCTCCAGGCGTCCTTGGCCTGGGTCTGGGTGCCGTGGAACAGGCCCTGGCCCGTGAGCTTGCCGCCGCCCAGAGCCAGGAGGCTGCGGGTCTGCTGCCAGCCCACGCCCCTAATATCCAAATCGTGGTCAAAGAGGGTCATGAACCGCTCCTTCATATAGGGGTTGATCTTATCTGTCTCCCACAGGACATAAAAGGCGAAGCTGCCGCCCAGAATACCGATAACAAACCACCGTTTGGCCACTCCCGCCACAAAGCACATGCAGGCGAAGACAAAAACAAACACCAGGGCGCTGCCCATGTCGCCGGACACCGCGGCATAGACCCCAACTATGAGGATCAGGTGTCCCCCCAGCATGGCGATGGAAGGAACGGACTTGAGATCACGGTTTTCCTGCAGATATACAAGCTGTCGGGCCAGCAGAAGGATGAAGGTGATTTTCACGATCTCCGCCGGCTGCAGGCTCACCGGGATGCCCTCCACGCCCAACCAGGCTCGGTTGCCGCCGGATTCCATGCCCAAGGGGGTCTTCAGCAGCAGAATCAGGACCAGACTACCGCCCAGGAGCCATTTCCAGTACTTGCTGATCTCTGCCAGGTCCAGCATGCTCATGAGCACATAGGCTACAATGCCCAGGCACAGAGCTGCCAGCTGGACGACGACATTTTTATAAGAGCCCGTATAGTGGGTGGCGCTGGCAATCATCAGGCAGCCGAAAAGGGTTGTGCCCGTGCAGAGGGCAAGCAGCACCAGGTCTACCTGGCGGAAGCAGCCGACAAAAATTTCCCATATTTTGCGCAGCATATGGCCGGCCTCCTTTCGTGGGGAGAGAGCATATAAAAGAAAAAAGTGAAAGCTTTTTTGAAAACGGGGTTTACGGATTGCCACAACCAGCCTGCGGGCCGGTCTGGCAATGACACAGTATAGGAAATGCGGTAGGACGGAACGATGTGGGCATCGTCCCCTACTAAGTGTTTACCGATAGAATTTCGTAGGGCGGCGTGCCCTCACGCCGCCGTGATGGTGCGGTGGTTATCGGGCGGCGGGCTGAGGGCAGCCCGCCCTACGGGTGGGTTACAAGAGGTGCGGTGGGGCGGTGATACACGCGCGTGCCACCCTACAAGAACTTTTGTAGGGCAGGGCCCGTGTGCCCTGCCGTGGGTGCGGGAAAGGAATCTCCCAGTCTCGGCTTTGCCGTGCCAGCCCCCTTTAGGCAAGGGGGCCTTGGGGACGGGGGTGCGGATTGCCACAACCAGTGACATCGGTCACTGGTTTCGCAATGACATGGGTTTTTGCAAGAGGTGCAGTTTTGTCCGCAGAAAATACCACGACAGTATATATTTTACCACAAGAAGTTTTTTCTGTAAACGCCTCCTTCGCTCTTTTCTTTTGTTTTTTGTCGTGCTATAATAAGCTGATTGCAGGCAAAGAGGGTGAAAAGCATGGTCTATCGGACGGAGAGTGCAGCGCAGACGGAGGCCTTAGGACGGGAATTAGGTGCGAGGCTGCGTCCGGGCAGTGTAGTGGCCTTTCGGGGCGGCCTGGGCATGGGCAAGACCGCTTTTACCCGGGGCCTGGCCCAGGGCCTGGGCTGCACAGGCCGGGTCACAAGCCCTACCTTTACCATAGTCAACGAATACCGGGGGAATATTCCCCTGTTTCACTTCGATATGTACCGGCTGGACAGCTCCGATGCCCTCTTTGACATCGGCTGGGAGGACTATCTGGATCGGGGTGGCGTGTGCGCTGTGGAATGGAGCGAGAACGTAGCCGATGCCATGCCTGACGGCACGGTGTATGTGACCATCCAGCGCTCTCCGGAGGGCGAAAATACCCGAAAGATTACCATTACAGGAGGCGACGCACTGTGAAAACCCTGGCGCTGGAGACCTCGGCCAAGAGCGTGTCCGTGGCCGTGACGGAGGACGGCAGGGTGCTGGCCTCCTCCTACCAAAATATCGGTCTGACCCACAGTGTGACATTGATGCCGCTGCTGGACGAGATACTGCAAAACGCGGGGCTGGCTCTTTCAGACATGGATCTTTTAGCCGTGGCGGCAGGGCCGGGCAGCTTTACAGGCCTGCGCATCGGTGTTTCGGCTCTGAAGGGCCTGGCCTGGGCAGAGGATAAGCCCTGCTGCGGCGTGTCCACCCTGGAGGCCATGGCCCAGAACGGGCGGCTGTTTGAGGGCACCGTCATCTGTGCCATGGACGCCCGGCGCAGCCAGGTATATAACGCCCTGTTCCGCTGTGAGGGCGGCCAATTGACCCGCCTGTGCCCGGATCGGGCCATCGGCCTGGAGGAGCTGGCGCAGGAGCTGAAGGAGGACGAAAATCCCAAGCTGGCCGTGGGCGACGGCGCCCACCTGTGCCGGGACTACCTCAATAGCCACGGTACCCCCTGTCGCCTGGCGCCGGAGAATGGACTATACCAATCCGCTGTGGGGGTGGCCCTGGTGGCAGAGGACATGGCCCGCCGGGGCGAGACCGTCAGCGGCCGGGATCTGGTGCCCACCTATCTGCGCCTTTCTCAGGCGGAGCGGGAGAGGCTTGAAAAGGGCTTGAAGATCACATTGGATTGACAGGCCCTATCATTTCGTTTTTAATTTTTTTATATACGGAGGATACTTCTATGAGCACAAAATTCCCCACCCTGCACATTGTAAACCACCCCCTGGTGCAGCACAAGCTTTCAGTGATGCGTGACAAGAACACCAGCGTAAAGGATTTCCGCACCCTGGTGGGTGAGATCGCCATGCTGCTGACCTATGAGGCCACCCGGGATCTGCCCATGACCACTAAGACCATTGAGACCCCCCTGTGCTCTTATGAAGCTCCCGTGCTGGCCGGCAAAAAAATGGCCATCGTGCCCATTCTGCGGGCGGGCCTTGGCTTTGAGGACGGTATTCTGACACTGGTGCCCTCCGCCCGTGTGGCCCACATCGGCATGTACCGGGACGAGGAAACTCTGGTGCCTCACTTCTACTTTTTGAAGTACCCCAAGGATATTACAGACCGGGATGTGCTCATCGTTGACCCCATGCTGGCCACCGGCGGCAGCGCTGACATGGCCATCACCAAAATGAAGGAGCTGGGCTGCAAGAGCATCAAGCTCATGATTCTGGTAGCCGCTCCCGAGGGCGTACAGTACATCTATGACCGCCACCCCGACGTGGAGATTTACTGCGCCGCTCTGGACGATCATCTGGACAAGAACGGCTACATCGTCCCCGGCCTGGGTGACGCCGGTGACCGCATCTTCGGCACCAAGTGATCCCGGCGAAGGGGCTGGCTGCAGTGCGCATATTTTTGTGTGCTACGCAATAATTCCATGCCGGCAGCCTGAAAGAAAATTTTTCCCTGCTCCTGTGGGTGCGAAAAATACTCCCCATTCTTCGCACCCACAGGCGGCAACTCCCATAAAGCTATCAAAAAAGGGCGAGAAGCTGTGCTTCCCGCCCTTTTGCCTGTTTTATTAGGATTTTACGGCTTTTTCTGCTGCTTGCACCAGATGTTCATGATCATGCGCACCGGCAGCAGCTTTACCAGGCGCACCTGCATCCGCACGGGAAATCCCAGGATGGACACGGTCTTACCCTTGCGCAGATCCCTCATAGCTTTTTTCACCACATCCTCGGATTCATACCACCGGTCGAAGAAGGAGACTGTGCTGTCATGAACGGCCCGGTCCATGAACTCCGTTTTCACCCACCCGGGGCATACACACAGCACCTGGATATCCCGCCCCTTCAGCTCCCGGCCCAGGGCCCGGGAGAAGCTGAGCACATAGGCCTTGCTGGCGCCGTACACGCTCATATAGGGCACCGGCTGCCAGGCGGAGTTGGAGCCCAGGTTGATGATCTTACTGCCCGGATGCATGTAGGGCAGGCTCATGTGGCACATGGCGGTGAGGGCCCGGTCGTTCAGCTCCACAATGCCCAGCTGAGAGGCCATGTCCATCTCCGCAAAGGGAGTGAACTTGCCGTACCCGGCGGCGTTTACCAGGGCCACGATCTCCGGCTGCTCCCGCTCCAGGGCCTCCTGATAGCGGCGGAAGGCTTCGTCCCGGGACAGGTCCATGGCAAAGGGGACAATGGTTGCGTGCACCTGCTTCTGCAGGGCCAGGAGCCTGTCCTCTCGCCGGGCGATGACCCAGATCTCCTGGGGACTGAATTCCCGATCCACGGCCTGCACAAAGTCCCGGCCCATACCGGAGGATGCTCCGGTAACCACAGCGATTTTTTTCATAGTATAGTATCCTCCTGACAGCATAATTTGTCGGTGCTAAGGTGTAATCAGTGCATGGGGCAGCCGTGGGTCTGCATGCCCGCCCTCTCCCGGCGCAGGGCCCGCTCATAGATCATCTCCCCGGCTATAGACACGGCAATCTCTGCCGGAGTCACGGCCTTGATGGCCACACCCACGGGGGCGTGGATGGAGGAGATGGCCTCCTGGCTGATGCCGGCAGCCCGAAGCCGCTGGTTTACCGAGGCCGTCTTGGTCCGAGAGCCGATAACGCCCACATAGGCGGTGGGCTGCCGCAGAATCTGCTCCTGCACGGTGAAGTCGTGGGTGTGGCCGTTGGTCATAACCACCGCATAGTCCTCCGGCTCCACCGTGATATAGCGGCTGATGGAGGCAAAGTCTCCACAGATAAGCCGCTCCGCATCCGGAAACCGTTCCGCCGTCACCAGATCAGCCCGGTCGTCAAACACCGTCACCCGGAAGCCGATGGATTTGAGTACCGGGCACAGGGCCAGCGAGCAGTGCCCCGCCCCGAAGAGAATGGCCCGCTCCCCCACGGCAATGGGCAGGGCAAATACCTCCGCCGCCTGCGGCCGCTCCTTTGTGAGATATCCCTTCGTCCCGGACAGGGGCAGCGCCAGGTAGCCCGGCTGATATTTGGCGATGCAATCCAGAAGCGTGGCGGCCAGGACGTGCCACAGCCGATCCTCTGCGGGAATGTAGGTGAACAGCACCCGCACATCGCCGCCGCAGACCATGCCGATGTCGTCCGTGTCGCTGCGGTGGAGCTTGTAGTCCCGGATGTCGCCGTGACCGGCTTTCAGAAGCTCCCGGGCGTGAAGGATGGAAAGATTTTCCACATTGCCTCCGCCAATGGTGCCCGCCTGGGGCCCCTGGGCATCCACCAGCATCTGTGCGCCGGCACCCCGGGGAGCGGAGCCGGAGTCCCAAACGATGGTCGCCAAAACGGTATCACGGCCCTTTTCCATTTCATACAGCAATTTTGCAAAGATCGTCTGCGTGCAGATCACCCCTTTTGTTTGTGCATAGCTGACACTTATTCTACACTGTTTTCGGAAAAGAAACAACACAATTTGTTCGGCCATGCCGAATTATTGCTCCGTCGAGCGGACTTTTTTGTTGCGCGGAAGCCAGGGGTATGATAGGATGGATAAAGAAGGAGTGAGCGCCGTAGCTATGGAACGAATCAGCTTTCAAAAACCGGATCTGCACATGCACTCCGTATATTCCGACGGGACGGACACCCCGGAGAGCCTGCTGCAAAACGTCCGCGCCGCCGGGCTGGACCTGTTCGCCCTCACCGACCATGACACCGCCGAGGGCTGTGCCGCCGTAAGAGCTCTGCTGCGGCCCGGGGACCCGGCGTTTATCGGCGGGGTGGAGTTCTCCTGCCGGGATGGGCGGGGCAAGTACCATGTGCTGGGCTACGGATTCGACGCGGACCGGCCCGCTATCCGGGAGACGGTGGCCTATGCCCACCACAGCCGCATCCTGAAAATGCAAAATCGCTTCGGCTATCTGCGGCAGCAGTACGGGTTTACCTTTACGCCGGAGGAGCAGGCAGAGCTCATGGGCCTAAAAAACCCCGGCAAGCCGCACTTTGCGGCCATGATGTTAAAAAAAGGGTATGTGAAAACCAAGAATGAGGGATTCGAGGTGTTTGCAAACTATCGGGACACGGAGCCGACCCTCCCGCCGGAGGACGCCATAAGTGCCATTCTCCGCTCCGGGGGCATCCCGGTGCTGGCCCACGGCATCCTGGCCGACGGGTCGGGGGCGCTGACGGAGGAGGAGATCACGGCCCGGGTGGAACGGTTCCGGGCGGCCGGGCTCCTGGGGCTGGAGTGCTATTACTCCGCCTTTACGCCCCGGCAGAGAGAGATTATGCTAAACCTGGCGGAGAAGTTTTCTTTACTGGTCACCGCCGGCAGTGACTATCACGGCGCCAACAAGGCCGTGCATCTTGGACAGACCGGCGGGCCCGATCCCCGGCGTCTGCAGGGCTTTTACGACGCCATTGCGGACCGCATTACCATCGGTTAACAAGGGCAGACACGGTTTTGCCGGGCAGAAATGCGCCCATGCCGCGTCACGCCCCTTGGAAATACGGCAAGTATTCCCTGCAGGTCCTTCCTTGCCTGGACACATTTCTGCGCAGTAAAACTGCTTCGCACCTGCCAGCGATGGATTTCCGAGGGATTTTTGGCTTTTGAGCCGCAGGCGGGCTGGCGCCCGCCAAGGCGAGAAGGACAAAAAGCGCCGCAAAGGCGCGCTGGCAGGCGTGTTTGCCCTTGTTAACCGATGGTTAAAGTGAAAGAGCAGAGCTCCGTTTCCGGATCACCGGGAATGGGGCTCTGCTGCACTTGGAGCTATATTTTGGTGGAAATGAAGGGATTCACAAAGGCTGAGAAGTGTGGTATACTTGCTATGATTTTTGATTTGGCATGCGCAAGGAGGAAATACTATGATCCAATGCTTTGATAAGGGCGTTTTTCTGAATAAGGGTCAGCTGTCCGCGACCGCCGCACTTTCGGCGGAGCAGGCCCGGGAAAACACCATGGCCTGGCAGATCCTGCAGGCCCACAATATTAGCGGTGATCCGGAGCGGCTGCAGGTGCGCTTTGACGCCATGGTGTCTCACGACATCACCTATGTGGGCATCATCCAGCAGGCGAAGGCCTCGGGTATGAAGGAATTTCCCCTCCCCTATGCCCTGACCAACTGCCACAACAGCCTGTGCGCCGTGGGTGGCACCATCAACGAAGATGACCATATGTTCGGCCTGTCCGCCGCCAAAAAGTATGGCGGCATCTATGTGCCCGCCAACCAAAGCGTCATCCACTCCTACGCCCGGGAGGAGCTGGCCGGGTGCGGCAAGATGATCCTGGGCTCCGACTCCCACACCCGCTACGGCGCCCTGGGCACCATGGCTGTAGGTGAGGGCGGCCCGGAGCTTGCCAAGCAGCTCTTGAGGAACACCTGGGATGTACCCATGCCCAAGGTGGTGCTGGTGTATCTCACCGGAAAGCCCAAAAAGGGCGTGGGCCCCCACGATGTGGCCATCGCCCTGGTGAAGGCCACCTTTGAGACGGGATTTGTGAACAACTGCGTGCTGGAGTTCTGCGGCCCGGGCATCAAAGATCTGCCCATTGACTACCGCAACGGCATTGACGTGATGACCACTGAGACCACCTGCCTCTCCTCCATTTGGGAGACGGATGAGGTGACGGAGGGCTTCTTCAAGACCCACGGCCGGGCGGAGGATTATAAGCCCCTGCACCCGGGCGAGGTTGCCTGGTATGACAAGTACATTACCATTGAGCTGGACAAGGTGGAGCCTATGATCGCCTTGCCCTTCCATCCTTCTAATGCCTACACTATTAAAGAATTTTTGGAGAATGCCGAGGAAATTCTCAAGGGCGTGGAGGAAGACGCCCGGCGGCGCTTCCCCAAGGCGGATCCCCATCTGACGGATAAGATCCACGACGGCGGCGTGTGGGCCGACCAGGGCGTCATCGCCGGCTGCGCAGGGGGTCTGTTTGACAATATTGCAGAGGCGGCGGACATCCTCCGGGGCAAGTTTACCGGGTCCGGGGCCTTCAGCTTCGATGTGTACCCCACCTCGGTGCCGGTTTCCCTGGAGCTGATGAAGCTGGGTGCCACGGCGGACCTGCTGGAGTCCGGGGCCATTATCAAGCCCAGCTTCTGCGGCCCCTGCTTCGGTGCGGGAGATGTACCCGCCAACAACGGCCTGTCTCTGCGCCACACCACCCGGAACTTCCCCAACCGGGAGGGCAGCAAGCCCGGAGAGGGGCAGTTTGCCGGCGTGTGCCTGATGGATGCCCGGTCCATTGCCGCCACCGCCGCAAACGGCGGCCGCATCACTCCGGCCACGGACCTGGACTACACCCCCGTACACCACGAATATCACTTCGATGACACGGTATATAAAAACCGCGTATACTACGGCTTCGGCAAGGCGGACCCCTCTGTGGAGCTGCAGATGGGCCCCAATATCACCGACTGGCCCAAGATGTACCAGCTGAGCGAGAACCTGCTGGTGGAGCTGGCGGCGGTGATCCACGACCCGGTGACCACCACCGACGAGCTGATCCCCTCCGGAGAGACCTCCTCCTACCGCAGCAATCCCCTGCGTCTGGCCGAGTTCACCCTCAGCCGCCGGGTGCCGGAGTATGTGGAGCGGTCAAAGGCTGTGGCACAGCAGGAAAAGGCCCGGCGGGAGGGCGCCGTCAGCGACCGCCTGCGCCAGGTGCTTTCCCGGGTGGGTGACGCCGACCAGCTGGCGGGAAGCACCCAGTTCGGCTCTGCCGTGTTTGCCAATAAGCCCGGCGACGGCTCCGCCCGGGAGCAGGCAGCCTCCTGCCAAAAGGTGCTGGGTGGCTTTGCCAATATCTGCTATCAGTTTGCCACCAAGCGCTACCGCAGCAACTGCATCAACTGGGGCATCCTGCCCTTCACTCTGGACGAGGGCACGCCCTTCGACTATGAAAGCGGCGACTGCGTGTTCGTGCCCCACATCCGCCAGGCGGTGGAGCAGGGCCGGGAGGACATCCCCGCCAAGGTTATCTGCCAAGACGGCAGTGTACACGACCTGCTGCTGCATGTAAAGGGCCTGACGGCGGACGAAAAGGAAATCTTGCTGCGCGGCTGCCTGATGAACTACTATGCCGCCCGGAATAAGGAGTGAGACCATGGAGAAAATCAAAATGACCACCCCCCTGGTGGAGATGGACGGCGATGAAATGACCCGCATCCTGTGGGGGATGATCAAAGAGCAGCTGATCCTGCCCTTTGTGGACCTGAAGACCGAGTACTATGACCTGGGCCTGCTGCACCGGAACGAGACGGAGGACCGGGTGACGGTGGAAGCGGCCAATGCCACCCGCCGCCTGGGTGTGGCGGTAAAATGCGCCACCATCACCCCCAACAAGCAGCGCATGGAGGAGTACCCCCAGCTGACTCAAATGTGGAAGAGCCCCAACGGCACCATCCGCTCCATCCTGGACGGCACGGTGTTCCGCGCCCCCATCCTCATCGACTCCATTCACCCTGTGGTGAAGAACTGGAAAAAGCCCATCACCATCGCCCGGCACGCCTACGGGGATGTGTATAAGAGCGTGGATCTGTATACCACCGAGCCCGGCGAGTGCGTTCTCACCTTCCGGGGCCAGAGCGGCGCGGAGCAGACCGTTTCCGTCCAAAAGGTAGACGGCCCCGCCGTGTGGCAGGGCCAGCACAACAAGGAGTCGAGCATCCGCTCCTTTGCCCGCTCCTGCTTCCAGTACGCCATCGACACCCGGCAGGACCTGTGGTTTTCCACCAAGGACACCATCGCCAAGGTCTATGACGGCGAGTTTAAGCGGGTGTTTGAGGAGGAGTTTGAAGGCTACAAGGCGGACTTTGAGAAGCTGGGCATCACCTATTTCTATACGCTCATCGATGACGCTGTGGCCCGGGTCATCCGCTCTGAGGGCGGGTTCATCTGGGCCTGCAAGAACTACGACGGCGATGTGATGAGCGACATGGTCTCCACCGCCTTCGGAAGCCTTGCCATGATGACCTCCGTGCTGGTAGCCCCCGACGGCACCACGGAATATGAGGCCGCCCACGGCACTGTCACCAAGCACTACTACAAGTATCTGAAGGGGGAAAAGACCTCCACCAACCCCATGGCTACCATCTTTGCCTGGACCGGCGCATTGCGTAAGCGGGGCCAGCTGGACGGGCTTAATGACCTGGAGAATTTCGCCGGGCAGCTGGAGGGGGCCTGCTTTGACACCCTGAACCGGGGCACTATGACCAAGGATCTGGTGGGCCTGGTGGATGAGGGTGCGCCTGCCCACGCCGTCACCAGCGAGGAGTTTATTGCCGCCATCCGGGAGAACCTGGAAAAGCGTCTGTAAAACAGAAAGGGCTTGCCATCTTTTGTTTGAGAGATGGCAAGCCTTTTGAGATTGCCGGAAAGCTCTGCGGTTTTTCCGGGCAAAAGGTCTATTCACTTTACATTGGGAACCACGCCCAGGATCACCATGGGTTCGGCGCCGGTATTCACCACGCTGTGGCTATGGCCCGGGGGACAGTAGTGGGTCATACCGGGGCGGACGGCCACGGCTTCGCCGTCGTCGGTGCATACGCCCTCCCCGGAGAGAAAGTGCATCACCTCAAAGCTATCCTCATGGACGTGATGGCCGATGGTGCTGCCTGCGGGCAGGGTCAGAATCAGAATTTTTCCCTGCTCGTCCTCAAATTTGCGCACCAGCGCCTGGCCCTCACCGCCCTTGAAATGGGACACGGCCACTTCGGGGATGGAAGAAAAATCTAAAAACATAGCAAATTCTCCTTTGCAGTATTTTTGACCAGTATAACAGAGGAAGAGCCGTTTGGCAACGGCTGTGGCAGAAGAGAAAGGAAGGACCGACCATGAAGGACAGAAACACCGAGATTCGGGAAGCCATTGAGGCCGGGAACCGGGCGCTGGACGCCCTGGATGAGGCCATGGGCCATCTAAAAACTGCCCGGGGCCTGGGCGTGTGGGACATGCTGGGAGGCGGCTTTCTCAGCAGCCTGCTGAAGCACTCCAAAATGGACGATGCTCAGCAGGCCATGCAGTACGCCCAGCAGGAGCTGCAGGATTTCAGCCGGGAGCTGGCGGATGTGCAGATGTATGTGGATGTCCAGGTGAATTTTGACGGGCTGACACGCTTCGTGGACATGTTCTGCGACAGCTTTTTCGTGGATTGGATGGTACAGGATCAGATCGTCCGAGCCCAGGAGAACGTGGCCGAGGCCCGCAGCCGGGTGTGGGAGGCGGTGCAGCAGCTGCGGTTTTTGATTGGGGCGTGAGATAACAAAATGATAAAAACACATCCGCCTATAGGCGGATGTGTTTTTTAGGGCATGAGTTAGGCGAACAGGTAGCTGTACTTGTCACGGAGGGTGACGATCAGCTTCTCCAGGTCGGCGGGCAGGTCGTTGGACTTAGACAGGTCGTAGTCCTTAGGCTCGCCGAAGGTGCGCACGCGAACCATGTCGCCGCCCAGGAACAGTACACCGGCGTTCTTGGAGTCCACCATATCCTCCGCGGTCTGGAACAGGGTGAACTTGTCGTGGCAGGGCTCGGAGGCGTAGGGGCAGAACTGGGTGCAGTTGCCGCACTCGTTGCACATCTTGTCCACATGGACGATCTGGTGGCTGCCGTCGGCCATGGCGATAGCGACATTGGCCCGGTTGGGGCAGGAGTCCACGCAGTTTTCGCAGACGGTATGGCACTGCAGGCAGCGCTTGCCCTCGCAGCAGGCGTCCTTGCTCATGAGCAGGGTGCCCTTCTTGGCAATGGCATCGGCCTTGGTCACATAGGCCGCAGCGGGGATCTCATAGGTGTGAGCCGCGCCGATGACTTCCTCTGCAAACCGGGCAGCGTCGGCAATGCCCTCGACCACGGTAGCGGGGCCCCGGGTAGCATCACCGGCGGCATACACGCCGGCCACATTGGTCTTAAAGGCGGGACGGCCCTTCTTATCCAGCTCAATACCGTTGGCGCTCATGAGCGCGTCGTCCACCTGCTCACCCACAGCGGAGATGACCAGGTCGCAGGGCACGGTGAAGAATTCGCCGGTGCCCACAGGGCTGCGGCGGCCGGAGGCATCAGCCTCGCCCAGCTTCATCTGCTCGCACTTGAGCACGCCGTCCGCTTGGGCCACGGGGGCGGCCAGCTCGGCGAAGGCTACGCCATCTTGAAGGGCCAGGGCCAGCTCATGCTCGTCGGCAGGCATATACTTCTTGGTGCGGCGATACACCAGGGTCACGTTCTTGGCGCCGCTGCGCTTGGCGAGACGGGCCGCATCCATGGCGGTATTGCCGCCGCCCACCACCACCACATTGCCGCCTACGGCGATGTTGCCGGCCTTTACGCCCTTCATCCACTGGATGGCACCGGCCACATCGCCGGGGATATCCAGCTTGCCGGGCTTCCACGCGCCTACAGCGAAGAGGATATGGGTGTAGCCCAGCTTCTTCAGCTCGTCCACAGAGGGGGCGGGAGCGCCGCACTTGACCTCCACATCGTACTTCTGCATCAGGGCGATGTCCTTCTCGATGGTCTCGTTGGCGATGCGGAAGGAGGGGATCACATGCCGGGGCACACCGCCGAGGCAAGCCTCGCGCTCAAAGATAGTGGTCTCGATACCGGCCCGGCCCAGGAAATAGGCCGCGGCGATACCGGTGGGGCCGCCGCCGATAATAGCGGCCTTCTTGCCGGAAACCTTAGCAGGCTTCTTGATGGAGGCCATGAGAGCATCGTAGCCATGGTAGGCCGCCACCAGCTTGGTGTCACGGATCTGCACGGACTCCTCATAGAAGTTGCGGGTACATTTATTCTGGCAGCGGTGTGCGCAGATGGTGCCTGTGAGGAAGGGCAGAGGGTTCTTCTCAGTGATAAGCTTCAGGGCCGGGCCGTACAGCTCCTTGCGGCACAGCTCCACATACTCGGGAATGTCCTGCTCGATGGGGCAGCCGCCCTTGCAGGGGGCAGTGAAGCAGTCCATCCAGGGCACATTCTTCTCGCTCTTGCGCTTGGGCAGGGGCTTGATGGGCTTGACATGGTGATAGTCTGTGTGAGAAGCGGCGGACATCTCACAAATGGCCTCGGTGCAGGTGCCGTCAAAGGCCTTGTAGGGCATGGGCTCCACCTTTTCCACCATCTGCAGCAGGCGGTTGTATCCACCGGGCTTGAGGATGGTGGTGGCCACGGTGATGGGCCAGATACCGGCGGCAAAGAGCTTGTCGCAGTTGAAGTATTCTGCGCCGCCGGCGAAGGAAATGCGCATCTTTCCCTTGAACTGGCGGGAAATCCGATGGCACATCTCAATGGTCAGGGGGAACAGGCTGCGGCCGGACATATACATCTCGTCATTGGGCAGCTCGCCCCGGGTGGTGTCCACAGGGAAAGTGTTGGAGAGCTTCAGACCAAACTCCAGGCCGTTTTTATCGGCCAGTGCCTGCAGGCGCTCAAACATAGGCACGGCGTCGGCCCACTGGAGATCCTCCCGGAAGTGGTGGTCGTCAAACACGATATAGTCATAGCCCATACCGTCCAGAATGGTCCGGGCGGTCTCGTAGCCCAGGATGGTGGGGTTGCACTTCACGAAGGTGTGCAGATGCTTTTCGGAGATGAGGTAGGAGGCAATGCGCTCGATCTCATCCGGGGGGCAGCCGTGGAGGGTGGACACGGTGACGCTGCGGGAGACACGGGGAGAGATAGCGTCAATGTAGTCGCTCTCCTGGGGGAACAGCTCCTTGAGCACTGCCTTGCACTCGCCGAAAATGGCGGTCCTGGTGGCGTCCATCATGCCGTTGAGGTAGGTGTCCACCTTCTCGCCCTTGATGCCCTCCAGGTCATAGCCCACGGACATATTGAACACGAAGCCATTGGGGTCGCCCAGGCCGTAGACCTTGGAGAGGACCTTCAGGGCGCACCAGGCCTTAATGTATTCGTCCATAGCCTGGGGCACGGTCAGCTCCGTGGACCATTCCTGGTTGTAGCCCTCGTCATTGGCCAGGATGCAGGGGCGGGGCACGCAAGCGGCCAGGTCGGCGCCGTCCATCTTCTGCACGGTCTTGACCTCAAAGAAGCGGGCCCCGGCGAAGTAGGCGGCGATGATGTTCTGGGCCAGCTGGCTGTTGGGACCGGCGGCAGGCCCGAAGGGAGTCTCGATGCGCTCGCCGAAAATGGGCAGGCTCTTGCCGCTGGCCTTATAGGCCTTGTGCACGCCGAAGATCTCGCCGCTCATGGCGTACTCGGTGACCACCCAGTTCATAAGAGACTTAAAAGGAATGGGATACATTTTTTCAGACATAGGGCTTCCTCCTATATTTATTCAAAATAATACTCGTCCTCCGTCCACCGGACGGGATTTTCATCCATATATTGCCAAATGCGGAGATAATCCGACTCGTTGCGGATCACATGGTCGTAATAGCCCCGCTGCCAAATGGGAAAACCGGCTTTTTTGTTTGTAAGCCGTTTCCATGCGGAGAGAAACGCCGGCAATCGCGCGTTCGTAGGGGCCGGCGTCCTCGACGGCCCGCGCTCCCCACAAATGGAAAGAATGAAATGCACATGGTTGGGCATGATGACATAATGATCGATGGTTATCTCATCATAAAAGGCGTCCATTTCCAGCAGAGTGTCCCGAACCATTGCACCACATTTCGATAGCCGTACATACGGGGCGTCGAGGACGCCGCCCCCTACGGAATGGCCCAAGATGTGCTGCTTATCCCTGGTACACACGGTTATATAATAGGACCCGTTGGCACTATAATCGTACCCTGTCAGCCGGCCCTTTTTCCGCTTCGGCTGCGCCTCCAAGGAATCAATACACCCGGTGATTCAAATCTCCCCAAAGCTTCTTGGCGGCCTCCAGGATATGGGCGTTCTCGGCCTCCTCATCGATACCCACCAGCACGCGATCCTGCATAAGGACCTTGCCGTTTGCGATGGTGGTCTGGCACTGGCGGCCGGTCATGCCGAAGATCATGTGGCCGTCAATATTCTCGTCGGAGAAGGGGGTGAAGGGCTTGTAGTCCATGACGATGATGTCAGCGGCGGCGCCGGATTTCAGCACGCCCAGGGTGGCGGGGAAATACTTCTCGCCGATCTTGGCGTTGTTTTTGAACAGCATATCCGTGACCTCGCACCAGCCCACGTTGGGCAGGCAGTTCTGACTGCGCTGGGAGCACAGGGCCACCTTCAGGGACTCCAGCATGTCGTTGGTATAGGCATCGGTGCCCATGCCCAGGAGGATGCCCCGCTTGTGCAGCTGGAGCACCGGGCAGATGCCGATGGCGTTGCCCATATTGCTCTCGGGGTTATTCACCACCATGGTGCCGGTCTCCTTGATGATCTCCATTTCGGCGGTGTTCACATGGATGCAGTGGCCCAGGATGGTCTTTTCCCCCAGAATGCCGTGGTCCTGCAGGCGCTGCACGGGGCGGCGGCCATAGTTCTGCAGGGAGTCATACACATCGTTCATGCCCTCGGACACATGGATGTGATAGCCGGTGCGGCCATTGTTGGCCGCCACCATGCGGTCAAAGGTCTTGTCGGAGATGGTGAACAGGGCGTGTCCGCCGAACATGGCGGCCAGCATGGGGTCCTTGCTCCTCTCGCACTCGGTGATGAAGTCGGCATTCTCCTGAATGGCCTGGAGGCACTTTTCCTCGCCGTCCCGGTCGGAGACCTCGTAGCACAGGCAGGAGCGCAGGCCCAGACGCTTCGACTCCTGGGCGATGGTGTGCAGGGTGCCGGGGATCTCGCCGTAGGAGGCATGGTGGTCAAAGATGGTGGTGACGCCCTGCTTAATGGAGTCCATATAGAGGGCGGTGGCGCTGGCGCGGGTGCCGTCCATCATCAGGTGGCGGTCGATAGCCCACCAGGTGCCGTCCAGCACCTCGTAGAAATTGGTGGGGTTGTTGCCTACAATGGACAGGCCCCTTGCCAATGCGGAGTAGATGTGGGTGTGGGCGTTGATGAAGGCGGGCATGATGACGCCGCCCTTGGCATCGATGATCTGGGCGTCCGCATACTTGGCGCGCAGGGCGCTTTCCTCGCCCACCTCCACGATCCGGCTGCCCTCGTAGGCCACAGCGCCGTGCTCATAGTACCCCTTTCCATCGGGGTCACGGGTGATGAGTCTGCCATTGGTGACTAAATACATTCTTTTTTCCTCCTTGCTGTTTTCTCGCTGTTACGGTTTTGAGTCAAGACCTTTCTCCCTATATTCGACACTGCCGCATATAATGAAAAATGTTCCAAACCCTCCCGAGAGGATCTGAAACACTCAAGCGCAGCGCCGAGTGATAGTTGCAGCCCGTGCGCGAAGCACTTCCTTACAGCTACCAATTCTGATTGCTTTTTCTATTTTACACGAATACTGCGCAAAACGCAACAGAAAATTATACAATTTTATCTATGAAAGCTGAAAACTGTTTCCATCAGACCGGTACGCAAACTGCACGAAAACAGAACCGTAAATTTTTTGTGTTGTATCGGTCATCAATATAATAAAGAAATACGATAACGACAGGAAAATGGTGTGCGCGGAAAAATTAAGCAAGGTGTCCCAGGCCATTAAACCCAATGGATATTAGAGCGTTTCAAGCTTCCATATCCTAATCATCGTGACAAAAGCCTTTTTCAATGCGCAAAGCACCACAGGCACAGAGGTGCCTGTGGTGCTTTTGAGACTTAGGCTGGGGACTATCATCGCGCATCCGGTGCGCACACCGGCTTTGGCAGGCCGCCCTACTCCTTAGACAAGGGTGCGAGTTTTCGCAGCTGCTCCACCCCTTTAAAATGACAGAATCCGGTTTTCCACCGACCATTTCAGCTCCACAGTGAGCATACCAGGTCTGTATACCCGGACGGGTCCGCCAGGGGCAGGCCCGCAATAAGCAGCGCCTGGTTATACAGCACCTCTGCGTACTTCTTCGCAAGCTCCGGGTCGGTAGCCCGGACGCTCTCCAGCTTCAGGAATGCCGGGTGGGCCACATTCACCTCCAAAATGCGCTTGGCCTTCATGGATAGCTCCGGCTGCACGGCCCGGAAATACTTCTCCATTTCAAAGGTCAGGCCCTCGCCGCTGGTCATGCACACCGGGTGGCTCTTGAGCTTTTGGGACGCCTTCACCTCGTCCACCCGGTCTCCCAGGGTCTCCTTGATAAAGGTCAGGCATTCCTTGTCGCTCTCGCTCTCCTGAGGCTTGGGCTCGTCCTCCAGGCCCAGGTCGCCGTCCACGGCGGAGCGGAACTCCTTGCCATCGTAGGTGCGCAGACTGTCCGCCAGGAACTCATCCGCCCGGTCGGTGCAGTAGAGGATCTCCATGCCCCGTTCCTTCAAAAGCTCCGTCTGGGGCAGGCTGTCGATGGATGCCACAGTGTCCCCGGCGGCGTAATAAATATACTTTTGGCTCTCGGGCATGCGGTCCGCATACTCCCGGAGGGTCACCAGCTTTTTCTCCGTGGAGGAGTAGAACAGCAGCAGCTCCTGGAGGCTCTCCCGCTTTTCGCCGAACTGGTTCAGCACGCCCACCTTCAGGGCCCGGCCGAAGTTCTCATAGAACTTTTCATAGCCCGCCCGGTCGTCCGTGAGCATCTTCTTCAGCTCAGCGATGATCTTCTTTTCCAGGTTGCCGGAAATGATTTTCAGCTGCCTATCGTGCTGTAAAAGCTCCCGGGAGATATTCAGGCTCAGATCCGGAGAGTCTACCACGCCCCGGACGAAGCTGAAATACTCCGGCAGCAGCTCCTGGCAGTGGTCCATGATCATGACCCCTGCGGAATACAGCTGCAGGCCCGGCTTAAAGTCCTGGGTGTAGTACAGATTCGGCACCTTGGAGGGGATGAACAGCAGGGCCTTATAGGTCACCGCCCCCTCGGCGGACACGGAGATGACGCTCTGGGGCGGAGCCATCTCGCCGAAGCGCTGCTGATAAAATTCGTCGTACTCCTCCTTGGTGACCTCGCTCTTTTTCCGCTGCCATAGGGGCACCATGCTGTTGAGGGTCTCCCATTCGTACACCGTGTCATACTCGGGCTTATCGTCGGGACTGTCGGGCTTTTTCACCGAGTGGGGCAGGAGCATCTTGATGGGGAAGCGGATGTAGTCAGAGTATTTTTTCACCAGAGACTTGATGGTCCAATCCTCCAAATACCGGCTGAACTCGCCCGGCTCCTCGCCGTCGGGCTTAATGTGCATGATGATGTCCGTGCCCACAGCGTCCCGCTCCGCCTCGGTAACGGTGTAGCCCTCCGCGCCGGAGGACTCCCATTTCCAGGCCTGGGTCTCGCCGTACTTCCGGGTCACCACGGTGATGTGGTCAGCCACCATGAAGGCCGAGTAAAAGCCCACGCCGAACTGGCCGATGATGTCAGTATCTCCGGCGGCCTCCTCCCCCTGCTCCTGGCGGAACTTAAAGCTGCCGCTGGAGGCGATGACACCCAGGTTGTTCTCCAGCTCATCGGCGCTCATACCGATGCCGTTGTCGCTGACGGTGAGGGTACGGGCGTCCTTATCGATGGAAATGGTAATGGCAAAGTCACCCCGGTTCAACCCCACTTTGTCGTCTGTCAGGGACAGATAGCAGAGCTTGTCAATGGCGTCTGAGGCGTTGGAAATGATCTCCCGCAGGAAGATCTCCTTATGGGTGTAGATGGAGTTCACCATCAGGTCCAGCAGCCGCTTGGACTCGGCCTTGAATTGCTTTTTGCGCATAAATAACGCTCCCTTCGTGTAAAAAGAGATGCCCACGCATCCCAATTGACCATTATTGACCATATTGTAGCGCACCGGGCGGTAAATGTAAATCCCCGCCGTGTAAACAATCTTTTAACTTATTTACAAAATCCGGCGGCGGTGCTACAATGGCACCATGCAAACCCCATGTCATTGCGCCCGTAGCAATCCGTATTTTTTCTTTCAAATTCATCGCACACTAAGGAGACAAATATGAGCTTATTCAGTAAATTCAAAAGAGAAAAAGCTTCTGTCGATTGGTCGCAGGCCTACACGGCTGCGCCCAAGTTTTACCGTGGTCCTGACGGTGTGCCCTTCGGCGCCATCGCTTTGACCGAGGGCACAGAAACCATCCTGCCCATGGCCCCGCAAGGGGCATACGCCGTGGACGGGAAACCGGTATCCCGGTGGCGCATGATGCTTATCAGCACCACGAAGGACGCGGTCCTGGGGGACTGTGAGTATTCCCTGGCACTGAAAAAGCTGGCGCCGTACATTTTGGACACTAAGGATGACAGTGTCCTTGTCAAGGGGCTATCCCTGTCCCAGCTTGAATCTATCCCGGAGTAAGACCCGGCTGAACTATTTATGAAGTAAGGAGACCATTATGCTGACTATAAAAGACCTGTTTGACCTGGATCACACCATCGCCGCCGACTACCTCTCCCGGTTCACCTATCCCTGGGAGGCCCTGGCAGGCATAAAGGACTTCATCCTCTCCGTAGGCCCCACTCTGGAGGGCTACGACGAGGTTTCTCCCCAGGTCTGGGTGCATAAAACCGCCACCGTGGCCCCCACTGCCTACCTGGGCAGCCCCTGCATCATCGGCCCGGAGACGGAGGTGCGCCACTGCGCCTTCATCCGGGGCAGCGCCCTGGTGGGCGCCGGCTGCGTGGTGGGCAACTCCGTGGAGCTGAAAAATGTCATCCTCTTTGACGGCGTGCAGACCCCCCACTATAACTACGTGGGCGATTCCATCCTGGGCTATAAGTCCCACATGGGCGCCGGCTCCATTACCTCCAACGTGAAAAGCGACAAGCTGCCGGTGGTGGTCCGCTGCGGCCAGGAGCGCATGGACACCGGCCGCAAAAAGGTAGGCGCCATGCTGGGCGACTTTGTGGAGGTGGGCTGCAACAGCGTCCTGAACCCCGGCACCGTTATCGGGCGCCACAGCATCATCTATCCCACCTCCTGCGTCCGGGGTGTGCTGGCCGAAAACAGCATTCACAAAAACGACGGCACGGTTATTACACGGAAGTAAGCATACCTCCCGGGATAAACCCCTCGTACACCCCTACACGCGGTTTCATAACCCATCCGTAGGGCGGCGATCCGCCCTCAGCCCACCGCCCGACAACCGCCACACCATCACGGCGGCGTGAGGGTACGCCGCCCTACGCGCAACAGGAAGCTGCGGTGGGGCGGGACGATGTGGGGAGCAAACTGAGCGCTGCCAGTGGCAGAAGAAGCGAAGTGAGCGAGTGGCCGCGGTCAAAATTGGGGGCGTCCGCCGCAAGGCAGCGCGGAAATTTTGGGCACCGCAGCAGGGGCATCGTCCCCTACGGCAATGCAACAAGAGCTGCGGTGAAACGGGGCGTCGAGGTCGCCGCCCCCCTACACGAAGTATTTATTATGTCAGATTGCAGAGGGCTGTGTTCTTCCCCGCCCTCTGCAATATCATCCCCGCAACATTTTCTCCCCCATTCTTCCCGCAAAAGGGGTTGACAGCGGCATTTTTTTGGCATACTATTAACATATTAAAGGCCTCGCAGAGTTTGCCGCCCGCAGGCGGCAAAAATTGAGATCATTTTTCACCGCGACATGTGCGTGGGGAAAAATACCTCTCAGGCTGCCGGTGTGGAATTTTGGTGCTCCGCACCAAAATTATGCGCGCAGCAGACCTGGGGCCTTTTGGCAGAAAAACGAAGTTTTTTCGCCAGTTATAATGTTCCGGTAGGTAAGGCTACCGCAGGGATACGGACTGCTGCCGCGAAGTGGTGGAGACACCATAAGATGGTTTGAACAGGCGATATCGAAACCAAGGTATCATCTAACGCAGTTTCATTGCCCCGCGATGCTAAAGCTTGTTACGGTGGACAATAGCCCGCGTCGCACTCTGTATGGCGCGCACTTTTCCGCAGCGGCCCGCCACACCCGGAGCCCGGCTGCGGCTTTTATTTTTTGCAGAAAAGGAGGAGCTAACCATGTTTGACCGTGAAGAAGAAATGGACCGCTATTTGGACGAAATTAAGGACATGCTGCGACGAAAGCAGTACGCCGCCGTCCGAGACCTGCTCCTCCCTCTGGAGCCGCCGGATATCGCCATGCTTTTGGAGGAATCCGGCGAGGAGTTCATGCCCCTGCTGTACCGATTGCTGCCCAAGGAGCTGGCGGCGGAGGTATTCGTGGAGCTGGAGTCCGACAGCCAGGAAATGCTCATCAACGGCTTCTCCAACACGGAGCTGAAGGAGGTGCTGGACGAGCTGTATCTGGACGATGCCGTGGACATTGTGGAGGAGATGCCCGCCAGCGTTGTCATCCGTATTCTGGACAAGGCTACCCCGGAAATGCGCAAGTCCATCAACGAAATGCTGCAGTATCCCGAGGACTCTGCCGGCTCCATTATGAATGTGGAGTACCTGAGCCTGAAAAAGGACATGACCGTAGCGGACGCCTTTAAGCGTATCCGCCGTATCGGCGGCGAGCTGGAGACCATCAACATCCTGTATGTCACCGATCCCACCCGCCACCTGCAGGGCGTGCTGTCCGTCCGGGACCTGCTTCTGGCCGACGAGGATGACCGCATTGAGGACATCATGGACCCCAACGTGGTGTCTGTAATGACTCTGGACGATAAGGAAGACGTGGCCCAGGCTATGGGCAAGTACGACTATCTTGCCATGCCCGTGGTGGACCAGGAAAACCGCCTCATCGGTATCGTCACCGTGGACGATGCTATGGATGTTATTGAAGAAGAGACCACGGAGGACTTTGAAAAGATGGCAGCTATGCTGCCCTCGGACAAGCCGTATCTGAAAACCTCCATTTTCTCCACCTGGAAGGCCCGCATCCCCTGGCTGATGGTGCTGATGCTGTCGGCTACCTTCACGGGGATGATCCTCAATCACTATGAGAGCAAGCTGGCGGCCTGCCTGGTGCTCAACTCCTACATCCCCATGCTCTCGGGTACCGGCGGTAACTCCGGCACCCAGGCAAGCGTGGCGGTGATCCGCGCCCTGAGCCTGGATGAGGTGGACTTTTCCGACCTTTTCCAGGTGCTGTGGAAGGAGCTGCGGGTATCGTTTTTGTGCGGCGTGTGCCTGGCGGCGGCGAATTTTGTGAAGATGCTGCTGGTGGACCGGATGCTCCTGGGAAACGATACCGTAAATTTCACCATCTGCACCGTGGTGTGCCTGACCATTCTGTTCGTGGTCATCTTTGCCAAGTGTGTGGGCTGCTGCCTGCCGCTGCTGGCAGAAAAAGTGGGGCTGGACCCGGCGGTGATGGCCTCCCCCTTTATCAGCACCATTGTGGACGCCACCAGCCTGCTGATCTATTTTGCCCTGGCCTCCGCCCTGATCCCAGCGCTGCACACCATATAATTTTCTTCAAGCCCACCTACCCTTCTTATAATGTGTCATTGCGAACCAGCGGCCAATGTCACCGGTGTGACGATCCGTAACTCCGGCCCGCATCCACCTATCAAAATTTTCTTCGCATAGTTTTTTTCATACGGCGCAAAATAAGCTCAGGCCTGTGGCCTGAGTTTATTTTTTATGGAGGAAGAAATCTATGCCTAATTGTACCAACGATGGGTGCGCCTGCACCCCCAACTCCGCCATCAAGTGTACCGTCACCAGCTGCGCCCATCACTGCAGTGAGGTGAATAACTGCGGCCTGAGCTCCATTCAAATCGGTACCCATGAGAGCCATCCCTCCATGGATCAGTGCACCGATTGTAAGAGCTTCCGCAAGATCTGACGAAAGGCCCCTTCTGCCGAAGGGGCTACATAGGGAGGTGCGGTCATGAACGTCAAGTGGAAATATCGCATAAGCGGGGCGGCAGCGGGGCTGGTAAGCGGCCTGTTCGGCGGAGGCGGCGGCACAGTGCTGGTGCCGCTGCTGACTGCCTGGTGCAAGATAGGCCAGAAGCGGGCCATGGCCAACTGCGTGGCCGTAATTTTGCCCCTGTGTGCCCTGTCTGCTGTTATCTACCTGCTGCGCTCAGGATTGCACCTGCTGACAGCCCTGCCATATCTAATGGGCGGCCTGGCGGGAGGGCTCTTGGGCGGCAAGCTGTTTCGCAGGGTGCCCGGGCCTTGGCTGCGGCGGATTTTCGGCGTATTCTTGGTATACGGCGGGGTGCGATACCTGCTGTGAGGGAGTACGTGCTTCCGGCACTGGCCGGGTTTTTTACGGGAATCCTATCTGCCTGGGGCATCGGCGGCGGAACGCTGCTGCTGTTGGTGATGTCCCTGTTTTTGGGGGTAGATCAGATTACCGCTCAGGGCATCAACCTGCTGTACTTCCTCCCTACAGCGGCTATGGCTCTGGTGCAGCACCGGAAAAACGGGCTGCTGGATGCGCCGGTCTTGGGCGGCGCTATCCCCTGGGGGCTGCCGGCGGCGGCGCTGGGGGCGCTCTTGGCTACAGCGGCGGATGTGGCGGCGCTAAAAAAGCCCTTTGGGGTGTTTCTTTTGGTTGCCGGGCTTTACACTGTTTTCAGCAAGATTCCCGGGGAAGATTAGGTGCGGGGGAGCCCTAATTATCACGCCGGTCTGGCGGCGGCAGCGGTTACAAGAAATGCGGCACCGGACCGGTGCGGCGGGAATTTTGGCAAGCGAAAAGGACGGGCCCCGGGTCCGTCCTTTTCGCTTATAATCATTATACTTTTTGCCTTACATGGTCGCCGTCAGGGTCACATAGCAGTGGATCTCCTGTCCATCCCGGAGGATGGTCAGATCCACAGTATCCCCCACATGGACCGTGCGGCGGAAATCCAGCAGCTCCCAATTGTCGCGGATGGGCTGGCCGTCCGCCGCCAGGATTACATCCCCGGGCTCCACGCCGGCCTCCGCCGCTCCCGTATTCTCCTCCACGGAGCGAACCGTCAACCGGCTGCTGCCGTCCTCGCCATACACCGTTTCGATGGTAAAGCCGAAGGTCGGGATGCCATGGAATTCTCCATGGGCCAAGATGTCATTGACTACATAGGCCACCTGAGAGGTAGGCAGGGCAAAGCCCAGGCCCTCTACCGTAGCCTCGGCCTGGCTTTCGTTTTGGCTCATTTTCATGGTGACGATGCCGATGACCTGGCCGTAGGCGTTGATAAGCGGGCCGCCGGAGTTGCCATTATTCACGGCAGCGTTTGTCTGGAGCATGGTCAGCGTCTTGCCATCCAGCTCCATCTCCCGCTCCAGGCCGGAGAGGATCCCGTTGGTAAAGGTCCCCCGGAGATTCAGATTCAAGGGATTGCCGATAACGTACACCGTCTCCCCTACCATACAATAATCGGAGTCGCAGAACTCTGCTGGGGTCAGGCCCTCAGCGTCCACCGCCTTGAGCACGGCGATATCCCGGCCGGGTGCGTAGCCCACCAGCTCTGCCTCATAGGTCCGGCCGGTATCCAGCGCCACAACGCTGCTGCTGGCCTCGGAGACCACATGGGCGTTGGTGACGATGTACCCATCCGCCGTCAGCAGGACGCCGGTGCCCATAGAGGTGTTGCCCCGGTCATCGGTGGCCAGGACGGTCACGGTGGAGGCGCTCATCTTCTGATAAACCTCCGCCGGGGTCAGCTCCGTGTCTGCCGGGGCCAGCAGCTCCATCTGCTGGCCGTCCGCCGTCGGCGCCTTGGGAATATAGCATTCCTCATTGCCGGAAATATCCACAATGCTGCCGGCATTGCCGTCGTCAGGCGTAGATGAATCCCCATCGTCGGTCAGCGACACCACCAAGGCGGTCACACCAACGATGGCCGCCAGCACCGCCGCCAGGATCACAAAAATGATCCAGCCGCGCTTTTTCCCCCGCTGCGGTGCCATCTGCGGCGGCTGGGGCCGCACACCCTGGGGCAGCGGCTGGGGCTGTACATAGCAGCGCACCACCTCGTTCCCCCGCTCCGGCGGCACATACCAGGAGATGACCTCCCGGCCCTCCCCCGATGGCTGCGGCGTGATGTTCTTCTCGTCTGTCATTGCTGCTCCTCCCCGTAATTGCGAGCGCCGTCTGCCATCTGCACGGTAAAGCTGAAGGCCGTTACGCCGTTTTCACTGGTGACGGTGATTTTTTCCTTATGCTGGTTGAGAATGGTCTTTACTACATATAAGCCCAGACCGTAGCCATCCTTATCCACGCTGCGGGATTTATCCGACTTGTGGAACCGCTCGAAAAGCAGGGGGATCTCCTGGGCGGGAATGGTATTGCCGGTATTGCGCACAGTAACAATGGCTTTCTCCCCCTGACAGGTAAGGCCCAGGTACAGCGTGGACTTATCTGCGGCAAATTTTGTGGCGTTCTCCAGCAGATTATACACCACCTGTGTGATGAGCTCATTGTCCCCTCGGACCATGACAGAATCCTCCGGAATGTCCGCCTCCACATCCAGGCCCCGCTGGTTGATCTTCTGCTCCATGCTCAGCAGAGCGATACGCATACTCTCGCACAGGTCAAAATCCTCCTTATGCATCTCCTGGGATTGGATCTGTGAGATGTCCAGCATCCGCCGCACCAGACGGCTGAGCCGGTGGCTTTCGTCGGAGATAATTTGCAGATATTTGCGCTCGTCCTTTTGGGGGATAGTTCCGTCCAGGATTCCATCGGTATAGCCGGCAATGGACGTCATGGGCGTTTTCAGCTCATGGGAGATATTGGCGATAAAGTCTCGGCGCTGGCGCTCCGTCTCCAGCAGTGAGTCGGCCATCATATTGAACGACCGAGCCAGCTCACCGATCTCATCGGAGCGGCCCTCGTCCTCAATGCGCATGTCAAAGTTCCCGGCGGCATAGGCCCGGGTTCCCTTGAGCATCTCCTTGATAGGCTGAATCTGCCGCATGGACATGAAGGAGCTGGCCACGAAGGCGATGAGCAGCACAATGGCCGAAATCATGAAAAACAATCCCGTGAAGGACCGCCACAGCCGCATGAGCTGGCTACCGTCGATCATGGCCAAAACCATGCCGGCCACCTGCCCATCCGACGTTTTCACCGGTAATCCTACGGCAAACTGGCGCAGCTTATACAAGCCCGACAGGGTAGTATATCCCTCGAAGCCATCGGCGCTATTAAGAATCTTATCGGTTATCTCCCCCGGCAGGCGGATGCTCCTGCCGGCCAGGGTGTCATCGGTGGTGAGCAGGGCCTGTCCGTTTTCATCGCAGATGAGGAAGTTCACCTCCGTCATCATGCTGGCCACCCCGGCCATGCGGCTGAGGCCGCTGTTCTGGGCCTCGTCCTCCCCGTTCGCCATAATGTAGTCCGACGTCAGCTGCACGATGAGCTGGGCGCGCATCTTCATCTCATCCCGTTTTTCACCCACCAGGTAGTTATAGCTCAGGGCGTAAAACGACGCACCCAGCAGCAGCAGCGTCAGCAGCACCACGCCTGCGATAAGGCTGAACTGCTGCCAGTAGATGCTGCTGAAGCGAGTTTTGGTTTCCTTCTTCATCACTTCACTTCAAACTTATAGCCAACGCCCCACACGGTCTTCAGGGCCCACTGGTCGGACACGTTCTCCACCTTTTCCCGCAGGCGCTTGATATGCACGTCCACGGTGCGGCTGTCGCCGAAGTAGTCAAAGCCCCACACCTCGTCCAGCAGCTGGTTGCGGGTGTAGACACGATTAGGGGTGGAGGCCAGGTGATACAGCAGCTCCAGCTCCTTGGGGGGCGTGTCCACCTTCTTGCCGTCCACAATGAGCTCATAGCTGTCCAGGTTGATGATAAGCTTGTCAAACACCAGCTTTTTCTTGGTGTCATCGGGAATCTCGCTGCGGCGGAGCACGGCGTTGATGCGGGCCATAAGCTCCTTCATCTCAAAGGGCTTGACAATATAGTCATCCGCCCCCATCTCCAGGCCCGTGATGCGGTCGTTCACCTCGCCCTTGGCGGTGAGCATGATGATGGGCACCTTGCTGGTCTCCCGGATCTTGCGGCACACAGCCCAGCCGTCCATCACAGGCAGCATGATATCCAGCAGCACCAGATCCGGTGCCTGCTTTTCAAACTCCTCGATGGCCTTGCCGCCGTCATAGGCGCTGCGCACCTCAAAGCCCTCCTTTTCCATATACATACGGATCAGATCCGATATGTTACGGTCATCCTCTACCACCAAAATGTTGCGTGCCATGAAGGCTCCTCCTTTGCTTCCGCCGGGGCGGTCTTTTTTTCTATTATACCGGGAAAACGTCCGCTTTCCTAAACATTTTGTGAACATCTATTTTAATCAATGTATTATAGCACAACTATTTCCAGGTTTCAATAGATACGCCCCGGTAATACCACTGCAGAATCTCCCGCCAGGTCTTGCCCTCCCGGGCCAGGGCATTGGCCCCGTACTGGCTCATGCCTACTCCGTGGCCATAGCCGGTCACATGGAAGGTAATGCCATCGGCCCCGCACTCCACCGCGAAGCAGGCCGAGCGCAGGCCCAGGATGCTGCGCACCTCCGTACCCCGGAGGGACACGCCGCCGACGGTGACGGATTCCACCCGGTTGGAGCTGTTGGTCTGCAGGTCCGTGACCCAGCCCTCCGGAGAGCCCTCCAGCACGGCGGTGGGTTCCGCCGCCAGGATCTTCTCCCGGAATTCCTCCGGAGTGAAGGTGTTCACGCTGTAATAGTTTGGGACACTGTCCCCATTCTCGGGGCTCTCCACACTGACCAGGTAGGGCCGGTCCGACACCCAGGCATCGCTGCTTTTAGCGGTGACTCCCGCCGAGGAGGAGTGAAAGGCCGCCAGGATGGGTTTGCCCTCATAGAGCATGACCTGGCCGTCCGTTTCCTCTACAGATCGTTGTATTTTTCGATCATATTCCTCATAGTTATCGCCCCAGTTGCTTTTTGCCTGCTCCTGGGACACCCAAGCATTGCAGCAGCGGTAGTCCATGCACACGTCGGCATCGGGGTGCGCCGCCTTGCGCCCGCCCAGCATGTGGTAATAAATGAAGGTACGCTCTGCCACCGCCTGGGCCTTTAGGGCCTCGGGCTCAAAGGAGGCGGGCATTTCCCCCTGCACCACCCCGGGCAGATACTCCGCCATGGTCATGGACACGATCTTTTCCCCGTCATAGACCTGCAGCACCGATCGGCTGTCCATGCTGTCCGCCTGCTCCGTCTGCCGGATAGGCGTGTCTGTTTTTTCCGGCTCCGCTGCCCCCGGTCGGGGTGCCAGTATCCACGCACCGCCAAACAGCAAAAGTACCCATAGTATCCCCGCCGTCAAGGCTTGTTTCATCTGTACCATCTCCTTTGGCGTATCTCTATGCGCCGGGAGGAGAAAAAATGTCTGCGGCACCCCCGACGCCCCGAACCGAATCTGCGCAAACCCTCTCGCTAAGCGTAGAGTGGGGTAAGGGTATCCGACCTACGGGGATTTTTATAGGGAAGCCGTCCGCATCCCCCTGCGTTTCGCCCCCACAAAAAACCAAAAGGCAGGGGACCTGCAAACGAAGTCCTCTGCCTTATTTGGTAGGAAGATTAATGAAAAAGTTCTTTTGACAGTACCCAGTATAGCCGCCGGTTATTAAAAAAGTTCAGAATAGATTGTTAAAAAAGTATTAAATCCTCCGCAGCTGCCGAAAAAAATCCGTCAGCACGGCCCGGCACTCCTCCGCCAGCACGCCTCCCACCAGGGCCGGGTGCTGGGGGAAATCCTCCATGAACAGGTTCAGCACGCCGCCGCAGGCGCCCATCTCTCGGTCCCGGGCGCCGTAATACACCCGGGGGATCCGGGCATTGAGAATGGCCCCGGCGCACATGGGGCATGGCTCCAAGGTCACATACAGGGTGCAATCGTCCAGCCGCCAGGTACCCAGGGCTTCATTTGCCTGGCAGATGGCCTCCATCTCCGCATGGGAGCCGGTGTGCTGCTTCTCCTCCCGGCGGTTGCGGCCCCGGCCTATTACCTGCCCATCCCGCACGATGACGCAGCCCACGGGCACCTCGCCGCACTCCGCCGCCTCCCGGGCCAGAGCCAGGGCCTGGCGCATATAGCCTTCGTGATCCATACAGGTTCTCCTTCTTTAAAAAAATTACGCCGCACCGACTAAACCCCTGCATAAATGGCCAAACTGACAGTAAACTGAAACAAAGGCTTGTGCCGGGAGGATCGCTATGAAAAAACAAACTGCCACCACAAATTCCGATATGCGTATGCTGGAGCTGCGGCAAGAGCTGTGGGACACCGCCCGGGAGCTGCGCTATGCCTACGCCCGGTTCAACTTTATCACGGATCCGGGGCTCATTGACGCAGGGATCTATGACATCAACGCCCTGAAATCCCGGTACGACTTCCTGCTGCGCAAGATGAAGGCCCTGCAGGGCCGCCCCCTGGAGCAGCGCAAATCATCCCCGTTGCCGGCGGAGCCCGCCTGCATGCCCGCGGGGAGCATGAATGGGGGAAAGTCATGTCTGTCATAGAAAAAATCGCCCTGGGGCTGACGCTGCTATTTTTAGTGGTGGTGTGCCTGCGGCTGTTCGCCGCACCGCTGAAGCTGGCGCTGAAGGTAGCGTTCAACTCCGCCCTGGGCTTCGGCGCGCTGTGGCTGCTGAATCTGACCACCTCCGTCACGGGGCTATCTCTGGGGCTGAGCTGGTTCAATGCCATCGTCATCGGCATCCTGGGGGTTCCGGGCTTCGGCCTACTGCTGTTGGTGCAGTGGGTGCTTACATAAAAAATGTATATAACAGTGTCATCCTCCCTTCCCCCAAGGGAGGATTTTTCGTAGAGAATGATGCACAACATCGTCCCGCCCCACCGCACTACTTGTAACCGTCCGTAGGGGCCGATGCCCACATCGGCCCGCACGCAGGCACTTCTCGTAATGTATTATTGCGCGGGCGCAAAGCGCCCGTGGCAATCCGCACGCTCCTTTTAAATCCGCCGCTTACTTCTCCATCTCCTCCAGATTCCACCCATACAGGGGATAGCGCTGCATGGCGCCGAAGATCTTCTGCCGCAGGTTGGGGTACCGCTCCTCCAACTGGAGGAGCAGCTCCTTCACCTCCTGCCGCCGGGTGGAGCCGTTGGCCGGACAGGGATTCTGCACCACCGGGAGCTTCAGCTTTGCCGCCGCCCGGCGCACCTCGTCCTCGTGGCAGTAGAGCAGGGGGCGGATCTGGGTGATGCCGCTGCGGTCCAGGTACGTCACCGGCTGAAAGCACCCGATGCGCCCCTCAAAGAGCAGGTTCATCAGCATGGTCTCCACCGCATCGTCGAAGTGGTGGCCCAGGGCGATCTTGGAGATGCCCAGGTCCTTGAGGGCGGTATTCAGGCTCCCCCGCCGGAGCTTGGCGCACAGAGAGCAGGGGTTTTTTTCCTTTCGCTCCTCAAAAACGATCTGGTACACCGGTACGGAGATGCGGGTGTAGAGTACCTCCAGGTCCCGGCACAGGTCCGCCACGGCGTCAAAGCTCATACCCGGGGTGCCAGTTTCCAGGGTGATGGCGTGGACGTTAAAAGGCACCGGGTAAAACCGCCGCAGCTGTGCCAGGGCTGCAAGGGTCAGAAGACTATCCTTGCCGCCGGACACGCCCACGGCCACGGTCTCCCCGGGGTCGATCATGTGATAGTCCTCCACGCAACGGCGCACCAGGCCCAAAATATGCTGCATAGGGTCATCCCTCCAAAAATGTAAAATGCAATGCGAGAAAACAGAAGATAATCGAAGAAAACAAGAGATAATGGCAGATGTTGTTGCCGTAAATCAATTTCATGTTGACAAGCGACGGATAAAGTGCTATAAATATTCTTGCGCGTTAAGCGCATTGGTTTCTGTTTTCTCTCTCCCGATTTTACCAAGGGAGCACGAAAAAGTAAAGCAATACATTATTATACTGGAGGAAAAACACCATGTCCACTTTTATGGCAAACAAGGGCAATATCGTCCGCAAGTGGTACGTCGTTGATGCCGCCGGCAAGCCCCTGGGCAAGACCGCCGTCATCGTGGCTGACCTGCTGCGCGGCAAGGGCAAGCCCACCTATACTCCCCACGCTGACTGCGGCGACAACGTCATCGTCATCAACGCCGGCAAGGCCATCCTCACCGGCAACAAAATGGAGCAGAAGTACTATCGCACCCACTCCGGCTGGGTGGGCGGCCTGAAGGAGACCAAGTACCGCATCCTCATGCAGGAAAAGCCCGAGGTAGCCGTCCGTGTGGCCGTGCGCGGCATGATGCCCCGCAACATCGTCACCAAGGACTCCCTGAAGCGTCTTCACATTTATGCCGGTGAGCAGCATGAGCATCAGGCTCAGAAGCCCGAGCTGGTCAAGTAAGGAGGAAAAGAAGAATGTATCAGTCCAAGAATCCCTATAAGTACGGTACTGGCCGTCGTAAGTCCTCCGTGGCCCGCGTCCACCTGTTTGAGAACGGCACCGGCGCCATCACCATCAATGGCCGCGACATCAACGATTATTTCGGCCTGGAGACCCTGAAGATGGTCGTCCGTCAGCCCCTGAACTCCACCGATACCCTGGGCAAGGTGGACATCGTTGCCACCGTCGAGGGCGGCGGCGTATCCGGCCAGGCCGGCGCTCTGCGCCACGGCATCTCCCGGGCCCTGCTGCAGGTGAACCCCGAGTTCCGTCCCATCCTGAAGAAGGCCGGCTTCCTGACCCGCGATCCTCGCATGAAGGAGCGTAAGAAGTACGGCCTCAAAGCCGCTCGTCGCGCTCCGCAGTTCAGCAAGCGCTGATTTCTGCCGATTTTACAACTTCAAAGCAATCAAAATCCCGGAAAACTCTCGTTTTCCGGGATTTTCCTATATCTGCAGCATTTGTTCTGTTTTCGGAAAATCTGATGGAATTTGACAAGGTTTGACGTGTTTTTTACATGTTAACGATGGGCTAAATGCCGTTTTTGACCCCGAAACTGTTAACGGATGGGTTAATTTTCGGGCTGCTCATGTGGCCACTCGGAGCAGATCGCCTCTGCATAGAAAATGAATACTGCGCCCCGCCTTTTCGGAAATAATGGCTTTGGCACGGTTTGAAACGGTTTGACCAAGCCGAATGAACTTTATCTTTTTTCGCAGGGCAAATGCCGCCGCAGAATTGATAAACGGAACGCAATCTGTTATGCTGTCCGTGTAAGGAGGGATGACACATGAAACGAAAAACCTGTACCTTGTATCTCAGCTGCGAGGAATACGGTGTGATCCTCGACGCACTTATTCGCTTCAAAAACAAGCTCACCCGACAGGGGCGGTACACCGACATCGTAGATGAAGTTATCCTTGCCCTGCTGGATGCCAAGACGAAGCGAGTCTACATCTGAATATCGTGTACATAAGGAAAGCCGTGTAGCTGTCAAAAGCCACACGGCTTTTTCTATACCCGGCATTACATAGCTGTCCGCCATCGCCGCAGACAGCTAAATTTACAGACAGGAGGAATCCCAAAGTGGCGAATTGTAAAGTGATCGCCGTCGCCAATCAAAAGGGTGGCGTCGGCAAAAGCACCAGTGTCTACTGCATCGGTGCAGGGCTTGCCATGGATGGCAAAAGAGTTTTGCTTGTGGATGTTGACCCGCAGGGTGATCTCACCAAGATGCTCGGTCAGCGCAAGCCCCATGAGCTGACTCATACCCTGGCGGAGCAGATGAACGCTGTTGTGCAGCACAGCGCCGAGCCGGAGCACCCGGAAATTTTGCACCACCATGAGGGCTTTGATTTTGTCCCTGCCAACCGCAGCCTATCGGCGGTGGAGGTGGGGCTGGTCAATGTCATGAGCCGTGAAACCGTGCTCAAACGCTATCTGGACGGTATCAAGAAGAATTACGACTATGTGCTGCTGGATTGCCGCCCGTCGCTGGGTATGCTGGTCATCAATGCCCTGTCGGCTGCGGATCATGTACTCATCCCGGTGCAGGCGGACTATCTGGCAGCCGAGGACATGACGGAGCTTGTGGGCACGGTGCATAGCATCCGGCAGCAGATCAACCCCAAGCTGAAAATCGGCGGCGTATTCCTGACGATGGCCAATGACACGAACTTCCGCAAAGACATTGTGGCCGGGGTAAAAGAAAACTTCGGCAAGCACCTGCCCGTACTGGATGCCGTCATTCCCGCTACGGTGCGGCTGGCGGAGATCAGCACGGCAGACAAGAGTATCTTCCGGCATGAACCGCGCGGACGGGCTGCCGCAGCCTACGGTGCGCTGGTAAAGGAGGTGGAACGCATTGGCGAAAAGCAACGCATCCGAGATGCTGACATCACTCGATAGCCTGTTTACCACGCAGGAGCAGCGGGACGAAGCCAAGCGCGACAGCGTGCAGGACATACCGATTTCCCAAATCAGCGATTTTCCTGAGCATCCCTTCAAGGTAAAGCAGGACGAGGCCATGTTGGAAATGGCGGAGAGCGTGCGGCAGTATGGCGTCTTGGTGCCGGGGCTTGTGCGGCAGCTGGATGACGGCAGCTATCAGATGGTATCGGGGCACCGGCGCAAGATGGCCAGCGAACTGGCAGGACGGGACACGATTCCCTGCATTGTGCGCGACCTCACAGACGATGAAGCCGTTATTATCATGGTGGACAGCAATCTCCAGCGCGAGCGCGTATTGCCGTCGGAAAAGGCTTTTGCGTACAAAATGAAGCTGGATGCCATGCGAAGGCAGGCGGGTAGACCGAGTAAAGAAAATGGTGTCCCACTGGGACACCATTTTCAGCAAGGAAAGTCAAGAGAGATTTTGGCAGACAATTCACCGGACAGTAATACACAAATCCAGCGCTATATCCGCCTCACCAACCTTATCCCGGAAATTCTGGACATGGTGGATGACGGTCGGATCGCCTTTCGCCCTGCGGTGGAGCTTTCTTACCTTACCGAACAGGAGCAGAGCGCGCTTTATGACACCATGGGACGCGAGGACTGCACGCCGTCGCTTGCACAGGCCATTAAGATGAAGGCGTTCAGCCGAGGCGGAAAGCTGACCGATGCGGTGATCCGCTCCATCATGGAGGAGGAAAAGCCCAACCAGAAGGAACAATTTCGGATACCCAAGGAGCGTATCAGCAAATATTTCAAGCCGGGGACGCCCGCACGGACTATGGAGGATACGATCATCAAGGCACTGGACTATTACAGAAAGCGGCAGCGGGAAATGGAACGCTGAATCTTCCGCCCAGGGGAAAGTCTGCCCATCGGACAGGCTGTGTGCCAGGGCCGGTTTTTCCGCTCCCCCCTCTCCACACCTCACCCCCTTCCTACCGGCTGTACCGGCTGAAAAAGAGATTATCTCACAAGTCCATATCGTACAGAAAGCAGCATCCTTTTCCGGATGGTGCTTTTTATTTTTACTCTTAGGAGGTCTAACAAATGAAAAAACTCTATCGCAGAAGCATTTCCGGGCTGTTGGCTCTGCTGATCTGCTTCACCGCCATCCTCGGCAGCGGCATGACGGCCTATGCCGCCGCGTTCACCGGAGAAACGGCGGATTCGTACTCGGTGGCGTTCCCCCGAGACGGGGACGCCAATCTGGATTACAGCGGCACTTGGGGCCACGACGAGCTGCACTACATGAACGGCTGGACATCCGGCGAAGCAACATGGATGACCACGCTGCACACCATCGGCTCCTTCGACGGCCCGGCCTGCTACTGCATCGAGCCAGGCGTTCCCCGAAACCTGTACCGTTCCTACGAAAGCTATGGGGAGGACTATTGGGACACCTTCCCCGCCGAATATAACCGCACCATTGATGGCCGAACCATGAAAACGCTCCTTGGCCGCATCATGCAGTACGGCTATCAGGGAAATCTCTCCCTCGACTGGCGCTCTCAGAACGAGGCCGACGCCGACAAGCTGGCCCACATGATGGCCACGCAGGTGCTGGTGTGGGAAACGGTGGTCGGGGAGCGGGATGCGGACTTCAATCACGTTGACCCCGGCAGCGCCGATGCCGTGAAGTCCGTCTACCGCACCTCCCATCCGCTCTATAGTCGGTTCTCTGCCTACTACGACAGCATCGAGGCCAGCGTGAAAAAGCACATCGTCGTCCCCAGCTTCATGGACCGCAGTGAGGAAGCTGCACAGACGGTTGAACTGAGTTGGGACGGCGGCCGATACACAGCTACCCTGACGGACACCAACGGCGTTCTGGGCGAATATGCCTTCTCTTCGGCCCAGTCGGATATGACCTTTGCAGTCGATGGGAACGACCTGACTATCTCTGCCGAGATGGCTTCCGCAGATGGTGTGACCATTGCTGCCGTCAGAAACAACACCCGGCAGGGCGTGCTGGTCTGGAGCGACGGCCACTATGGCCCAGACGGCACCATGCAGGATGTCGTCACCTTCCGGGATACCGTCAGCGACCCCATGTACGCCTACCTGCACCTGAAGGTCGGCTATGGCAGCGTCAAGATCATCAAAACCAGCGAGGACGGGAAGGTGTCCGGCATCTCCTTCACCGTTTCCGGCAACGGCACGGAGCAGACTGTGACGACCAATGCAGACGGCGAAATGCAGCTCGATGATCTCCGCCCCGGCGTTTACACCGTAACAGAGCAGAGCAATGACCGGTATGAACCCCAAGAGGTGCGCCAAGTGACCGTGATCTCCGGTCAGGTCGCCACCGTGGCCTTCCATAACATGCTGAAACGGGGCAGTCTGGAGGTAGTCAAGACCGCCGAGGACGGCCTGAACGAGGGCGTGAAGTTCCATCTGACCGGCACCTCCCTTGCAGGGCTTTCGGTGGACGAATACGCCGTGACCGGCAGCAACGGAAAAGCGGTGTTCTCCAACGTGCTCATTGGCACGGACTACATCCTCTCCGAGGTGGATACGGGCATCCGTTATGTTGTCCCGGAGGACCAGACGACGGCGGTGGAGTGGAACACGGTCACACAGGCAGAGGTCCGCAATGTCCTGAAAAAGTGGAGCGCCACCGTCACCAAGTGGGACGCCGAAACGGGTCTGCCGCAGGGAGACGCAACCCTTGCCGGTGCCGTCTATGGCGTTTTCAGAGGCGAGGAACTGGTGGACACCTACATCACCGACGAAAGCGGCCAGTTTACCACCACGGATTATGTCTGCGGCAATGATTGGACCATCCGGGAACTCTCCCCCAGCGAAGGTTATCTGCTGGATGATACCGTGTACCCGGTCGGCGCAGAGCCGCAGCACTATACGGAAGAATATAATCCCATTGCGCTGGATGTAACCGAACAGGCCATCCGGGGCAGCGTGGCCCTCACAAAGGTGGACAAGGACTACCCGGAAAACAAATTGGAAGGAGCCGTGTTCGAGGTCTACCGTGACAGCAACCGCAATCAGGAACTGGACGATGAGGACGAACTGCTGGGCACGATGGAGGAACTGGGCGGCGGCGAGTACGCCCTGACCGGCCTCTGCTACGGCGGCTATTTTGCAAAGGAAACCAAGGCCCCGGAGGGCTTTTATCTGGACGAAAACGCCTACTATTTTGCCATTACCGAGGACGGCGAAACCGTGACCGTGGAAAACGAAGCCGGAAAGGGCTTTGTCAATGCGGCGCAGGTGGGGTCGCTCCGAATCGTCAAGACCTCCTCGGATGGGAAGCTGGAGGGCTTTTCCTTCCGTGTTACCGGGGCCAACGGCTATGACCAGGTGTTCCAGACCGATGCGGAGGGTGCCATTCTTATCGAGGGCCTGCGCATCGGGGACTACACCGTGTCTGAGGTGCGGGACGGCACTTCGGACGGGTATCTCCTCCCCGCTGACAAGACGGCCTCCGTTTTTGAGGGAGCCGTAACGGAGGTGGAGATGCACAATGAAAAGAAGCCCGCACTGGAGGTGCCGCAGACCGGAGACAACAGCCACATGGCACTGTGGCTGGGTCTGCTGGGCATTTCCGGCATCGGCGCTGCGGCTATACTGCTGATGCGCAAGCGTAAAAAATAAGCGCCAAGGGGCGGCCAGATCGGCCGCCCCTTTTTTCTATGGGAAAGAAAAGTTTTTCGGCGTGAACCAACAATAACAGGATGGTATTTGTGAATAAATGGCTATACTGTTTGTGTGCCATCTACTCAATTGTTTCGTATTCACTTGACAAGTTTCAGTTTTAACGGTACAATTAAGAAAAAGTGAAACAAAAGGCGGAAGCGAAGGAGTCTTTCTGATATGCTATCTTTCCTTAAATTAGTATTCGGCCCCGATATTACAGTGAAGGGATTCGACTACACGGATGACACGCCCTACTATATCAAGGACGGATATACCCCCCAATTGTTAAGTTGGGGAGACCATGCGTGTGTTCTTTTGAAGCCAAATGGCTCTTCTTGGCGATTGCCTACATTAAAAAAGCAGTTGAAGAAGTTTCAGGAACTTTGTTCTCTTCCCTGTGCACTGTGCTTAGACAACCTGTCTGCGTTACAACGACGGAGTATGCTGGAAGAACACATCCCGTTTGTGTCTCTTTCGCAGCAGGTGTACCTTCCGTTTTGGGGGTGCGCTTTTCATGAGCAATTCAAGGCGGACGCTGCCATTATGGCAAAAATGGCACCCGGTACACAGCTTGTATTTCTATATTTATACTATGCAGAGAATACTGGGTCCGTAAATCTGACACAGATTGCAAAGGCACTTTCGCTCTCAAAGGCGACCTGTACAAGGGCAATCAATGACCTCTCTGCTTCGGGTCTGATCTCGCAAACAGCAGAAGGCACGAATAAATGGATCACAACGGCATACACCAAATCAGAACTTTTGGAAAAAGCATACGGGCGACTGAAAACGCCTGTTGATCGAATTCTTTACGTAAAAGGAACCGCCCAAATCGAGCATCCAATTGCAAGTGGAATACGGGCGCTGGCACGGCAATCCATGATTGGGGTAAACGATCAGGATGGTGCTATTGCGATTTCCAAAAAGGAGGCGGCAAAAATCCCAGCAGAAGATATCTGCACAAAACAGTATTTTGAAGACTTTGGCGGTGCTGTTATTGAAGTGTGGTCCTATGACCCGATCATTTTGGAGAGAGACGGCTGTGTAGATGACATTTCATTGCTGCTCAGCATGGACAACGACCCAAACGAACGAGTTCAGACGTGCTTGGATGAAATTCGGCAAAAGCACGGACTACCAATCAAAGAGGAAGAATAAAGGAGAACGAAATGGTAAATGGCATAGATATATTCCGAGAGCACTTCAATCATTTTAAGGAGCAATATACTGTAATTGGAGGCTTTGCCTGTGATCTTCTGATGAACGATGCAGGACTTGATTTCAGGCAAACCGTTGACATCGACATGGTGCTGATCGTCGAGGCTTTAACGACAGACTTTGCAAAAGCCTTTTGGGCTTTTATTGAAGCTGGTGGCTATCAGGCCAGGCAACGCAGTAACGGTCAACCGGAGTTCTATCGTTTTGTGGACCCAACGAACCCTGCTTACCCCAAGATGATTGAATTATTTTCAAGGCCACAAAGCAATGTGGTCTTGCAGCCAGATACACACTTGATGCCGCTGCATATTGATGATGAAGTTTCCAGCTTGTCAGCGATTTTGCTCAATGATGATTATTACCACTTTCTTCTGGATGGACGAACAGTTACAGATGGTATCTCCATATTAGATGCTGAACATATTATTCCGCTGAAAATGAGAGCTTGGCTGGATTTGAAAAGCAAGAAAGCAGAAGGAATCCATGTAAACGCACGTGACATCAAGAAACACCGTCTGGATGTGTTTCGCCTGTTCCAACTTGTACGGGAAAATCAGAGAATACCTGTCCCGCAGTCTATAATGGAGGATATTACTCGGTTTATAGCACAAATGCGGCAGGAGGACATTCGTTTAACGGATATAGGTATTCGCCGCTCGAAAGACTCTATTCTGGATATTTATAGTCAAATGTACATTACAGAATAAAAGCGCCGCCCCCATGCTGAACATTCAGTGTGGGGGCAGTTTCATGGAGTGGAACAAATCGTCGCAGTGTCGGTCTTGTGTTTGCACTCCTGCATTTCCAAAGAACGAATCCCAAGGGGGCGGCCGGATTGGCCGCCCCTCTTTTACATACCGAATTGAAAGGAGACGGAATGGGTATGAGCAATCAAACGGAAGAAAAGGATCTGTTCCATGCGGTATCCCTGTCCGGCGGTAAGGACAGCACCGCTATGCTGCTGCTCATGGTTGAGCGAGGGCTGCCGATCCATGCGGTCCTGACGGCAGATACGGGCATGGAATTTCCGGAAATGTATGAGCATCTGCAAAAGCTGGACGACTATCTGTTTGCAGAGCGAGGGCTGCATCTGACGTGGCTGCGCCACCCAAAGGGCTTTGAGTGGCTGATGTTTGAGGAAAAGAAGCAGCGATCAGCCAGCATTGAAAACCGGCAGCGGCTGGGTGTTTCTCTATACGGAAACGGCTGGCCCGGTCCCCGTGTGCGCTGGTGTACGGGGCAGCTGAAAACGCATCTCATCCATAAGGAGATCAACCGGCTGAAAGGACAATACCGGGCCGTGAGTTATGTGGGTATCGCCGCAGATGAGCCGAAGCGCATCAAAAGCGAGCGCTATCCGCTGGTGGATTGGGGAATCACGGAGAAGGAAGCCCTGCAAATTTGCTATGACCGGGGCTATGACTTCGGTGGGCTGTATCAGATTTACCACCGCTGCTCCTGCTGGTGCTGCCCGTTGCAGGGCATTGGGGAGCTGCGAAAGCTCCGGCAGTATCACCCGGAGTTATGGGAGCGGCTGCGGGAAATGGGCGACCGTTACGGCCGTGTGCTGTTCCTCAAGGATTACGCCGCCTATCTGCGGGACGATATCCTCTCGGAGCTGTCCGGTATTGACCGGCCGATGATCCTATCTATTGATGTGGTACCGATCCCCATGGACGAGGCGATCCGCGACGGAGAAAGCCGTCTGCTCGGCGTAGAGAGAAACATCGTGGACTTTTTACGCAAGCAGCAGCAAAACAACAATTTCTCCGGCACGATCCCCTACGACATGGAAAAGCAGCGGGCGGAGATGAAGGAATTTCTTGACGACCTCACCTCCCGTGACCAGCGGATGCTTCTGGGCATGGTGACGCTGGTGCATACGGCGGACAGCAAGCAGCAGCTGGACGCTGACACCGACTACATCCTCACCTCTGCCACACAGCGGATGTGCCAAATGGCCACGCTGCGATTTCAGCAGATGGACGGCCTGAACACAGCACTGCCCATTGGCGTGCGGAAAATTGATATTCTGCGCACCTTCACCTCGGAAGCGCTGGCGGCGCTGATGCCGTTCCGTGTGCAGGAGATCATGGAGCCAGGCGGCATTTATTACGGTGAGAACGCCATCTCCGGCAATCTGCTGCTGTGCAACCGTGCAAATCTGCTCAACCAATCCACCATCATTACCGGCGTACCCGGCAGCGGCAAATCTTTTTCGGCAAAGGAGCTGATCGTCTTTCTTGCGCTGGCCACGAAGGATGATATTTTGATCTGTGATCCCGAGCGCGAGTATTATGCGCTGGGTCAGGCGCTGGGCGGTGAGGTCATCCGCATTGCGGCGGGCAGCCCCGACCATATCAACGCCATGGACATGGTGGAGGGCTACGGCGACGGCGGCAACCCGGTAGTAGATAAATCCGAGTTTATCCTGTCCCTGTTTGAACAGCTTGACCGCGGCGGCATCGGCCCCTTGCAAAAGAGCATCATCGACCGGTGCGTAGACGCCGTGTATGCGGCCTATAAGCGCGGCGGCCCTGTCCCGACGCTTCGTGTTCTCCGGGAAAAGCTGCTGGCACAGCCGGAGGAAGAAGCCCGCGATCTGGCGCTGGCGCTGGAGCTGTTCACCACCGGCAGCCTGGATGCCTTTGCCCATGAAACCAATGTGGACACCCAAAACCGCATCGTTATCTATGACATTATGGATCTGGGGCGTCAGCTCAAAACCATGGGGCTTCTGATTATCACCGACGCCATGCTCAACCGCGTGACGGAAAACTGGCGCAAGGGCAAGCGGACGCACCTGTTCATCGACGAATTTCATGTGGTCTTTCGGAATCCGTACAGCGCGGATTTCTTTGATTCCGCATGGCGTCGCTTCCGTAAACGCGGTGCCTATCCCACCGCCATTACGCAGAATGTGGAGTATCTGCTGGATTCCGTTCAGGCCAGCACCATGCTGTCGAATTCCGAAATGCTGATCCTGCTCAATCAGGCTCCCAGCGACCGGGAGAAACTGGCAGCACTTTTGAACATTTCCCCGGAGCAGACCGGCTATATCACCAACGCCCCGGCAGGCTGCGGCCTTTTGCGCTACGGCGGCGCACTGGTGCCCTTCAAAAATCAGTTTCCGAAAGATACGGAGCTGTACCGCCTTATGACCACCAAACCGGATGAGAGCATTATTGTGGGAGGAAATACGAAATGAGAGGTGCACAGAAACATCATGGCGGATATTAAAACAAAAGAGTCGGTTCGGGGCACGGTCAAGACCATTGACCGTGCTGCCGTTGTCTCTGAACGCATCAAATCTGCTGCCGTCCGCACCAAGGACACTGCGGATACCGCTGAAAAAAACGCCGCTCCTGCGGAGACTTCTCCGCAGGAGTACGGCGCACAGCAGATCAAAGATACCGTGCGCCGATGTGTGGCAGGAACCGAGGTTCAGCTGCAAAAACGCGGACGGCGCGGGTTTTCCGATGCGAAGCGCAATGCCGGTAAAGCACGGGACAACATTCAGAAATGCAAGGATGCGTTCAAGGGAACCCAGCCGAAAAAAGCCACACAGCAAGCGGTTCAGAAAGCCGGAAAGGGTACGCTCAAAACGGCACAGTCTGCCGGAAAGGGCTCCGTAAAGGTCGCACAGAAGGGGGTCAAAACCGCGCAGCAGACCGGGCGGGCAGCAGTAAAAACAGCGCAAACCACGGCTAAGACCGCCAAGGTGACGGCAAAGGCTTCCGCAAAAGCGGCGCAGAAAACCGTACAGGCGGCAAAGGCGGCAGCCAAGGCTACGGTACAGGCCGTTAAGGTTGCCGCAAAAGCCACCGTTGCGGCGGTCAAAGCGATCATTGTCGGAACAAAGGCGCTGATCGCCGCCATTGCCGCAGGCGGCTGGGTCGCGGTAGTCGTCATCCTTGTGCTTTGCGTGGTCGGGCTGATTGCCAGTTCCTGCTTCGGCATCTTCTTCTCCGGCGAGGATAGCGGCACGGGACAGACCATGCGGCAGGTGGTACAGGAGATCAACACCGATTATCAATCGCAGATCGACGATGCAAAAGCAGGCAGCACCTATGACGAACTGGAAATGTCCGGCTCCCGCGCCGTCTGGCCGGAGGTGCTGGCCGTTTATGCGGTGAAAACCACTGCTGACCCCGATGATCCGCAGGAGGTCGCCACGGTGGACGATAGTAAGAAAGTCATCCTCAAGGATATTTTCTGGCAGATGAACGACCTGTCTTCCCGCACGGAGAGCAAGACTGAGGATGTCATCACTGAAACCGACGACGGCCACGGAAACATTGTGGAAACCGTCACGACGGTCACACGCACCTATCTCTATATCACGGTCAGCCACAAGACCGCCGAGGAAATGGCTGAGCAATTCGATTTCACCGCCGACCAGCGGCAGCAGCTTTCCGAACTGCTTGCCGAGGAAAACCGCAAATTGTGGTCATCCGTTCTCTACGGCATCTATTCCGGGGACGATGCCATCGTTACAGTGGCGCTGTCGCAGGTCGGAAATATAGGCGGCGGACCATACTGGTCTTGGTACGGATTCGGCAGCCGTGTGGAGTGGTGCGCCTGCTTTGTCAGCTGGTGTGCCGACCAGTGCGGTTATATCGACACCGGTGTCTGCCCGAAATTTTCCGGTTGCGGAAACGGCGTGCAGTGGTTTCAGGAGCGTGGGCAATGGCTGGACGGCTCCGCCAAGCCTGTTTCCGGCATGGTTATCTTCTTCGACTGGGACAACAAGGGCGGCTCCGGCCCCCAGGATGGGGAGGCTGACCATGTGGGCATCGTCCAGAAGGTGGAGGACGGAATCATCTACACCGTAGAGGGCAATTCCGGAAACCTCTGCCGGGTGAACCGCTATCCCATAGGACATTACGAGATTCTGGGGTATGGTGTTCTGTGCCCGTAACAAAGAAAATGGTGTCACCCCATCGGGTGGCACCATTTTTCTGAAAAGCAACGCAACAAACGAATTGACGATAATGTGCTAAATAGTATAATGAATTTGTAGTAAACTCACGGAAAAGGAAAGCGTCTGTAGATTTCGTAAATTTACCCCATTTGCGATAGCGCTGCCAAAAGCTGTTGATATTGGAGCGTTTCCGGAAAAACTGACGGAGACGGTGACGGCGCAAATTCTGCGGCCAGCGCCGGAGCAAGGAAGCAAATGCTTTGGATCACCCGCATTTTGTGCTCCAGGGACGAATGGACATAGACTTGAAGTGTAGTGCGGACATCCGCATGACCCAGCATCTCGCTCAGGCTCTTTACATCTATCCCACGCTCCACACAGCGGGAGGCGTATGTGTGCCGCAGCGTGTGAAAATTTCGGTACGGGATACCCGCTGCTTTCAGCAAAGCCCGGTACTGATATTGCATTGTCCGTGGCTCCATCGGCACATTTTTCCCAGTCAAGAGATAGTTTTCGCCGTTGGGATGGGACTGGACCAGCTTTTGCAGAAGGGCGGCCATGTCCCCCGGCAGCGGGATAGTACGCCGGGCGCTGTCACTTTTGGGCGGCAGCACCATCAGACTGGTGCGGTCCCCACTGCGGATGCGCTGTACGGTTTTGCGGACATGGACTACCCCATTCCGCAGGTCAATATCCTTATATTGCAGGGCGCACAGCTCCCCAAGACGCAAGCCGGTGTTCAGTGTCAGCAAAATGCCGATACCGGTTGTCGTCGGTTCGTCCATGATCATCTGTGCCAACCGCTGGATCTCGTCCGGATAGAAGATGTCGATCTGCTTTCGTCGATACGCTGGCAGCTCCACAGTCATCCCCGGACTGGGGCAGTCCAGCTTTTTGGCGCTGTATCTCAGGATGGACTTCAATAACACCCCCACGTCTCTGGCGCTCTTCCCGGAAAGACCGTTTTTCTGTAACCGACGAAGAAATTCGGAAATTTGGTTCGCCGTCAGTTGGCTGAGAAGAACGGCCCCAAAAACGGGCAGAATATAGTGTTCCAGTACATAGGTGTACCTGGCAAGGGTGGATCGTTTCAAGTCATCCTGCTTGTCCGCAAGAAACCGCTCCGCAGCCTGATTCAGTGTGAGCGAGGAAGCTGCTACCGGCGCTTCTCGACAGGCGTCCAAACATTTCTGCCGTTTCGCACGGCAGTCCCGATAGCTTCCGGCATAAACATAGCCGTACTCGGCCCGGCCGGAGGGCGACCGTCCCCGGATATACCGCCCCTCCCACCGGCCATCTTTTCGCTTGTAAATGTTCTCTCCACGCTTCGGCATATAGGCTCCTCCTTGACGATGTATTTGACGGCGTATTTTACTTGCATTTCCCGTTTTGACCGATACAGTTGGCACAAATGCGCTGAAACCGAGTATAACTATCATGCGTATTTGTAATTTGCATGAGATTTTGCTAAATTCCGGCAATACGGTCATTGACTTTTGCGGTGAGTGCCAATATAATATGGATGGTTAGATAGATTTAGGTATCGCAAATGGGGTAAATTTACGAAACCCCATTTCCGGAATTCCTATTCTATCATTCCCCATCAAGCCTAAGTTGATTCTCGAAAATAAAATAATTGAATCCGATGATGCGACACGGCGGCCATCCGAGCCGGAAACGGCCAGGTGATTGCCTAAAAGGAAAGGGGTGTAATGCCCCATGCGGTCGGCACTGTAAGCGCAAGGATATGATCGAGGCGGGAAACCGCTGGGGCGAAAGCCCGTCATTGCGAGAAATCGTGAGAAGGTAGATCATGGACGCAGAGGAAAATCCTCGTGGCGCAAGTCAGTAGAATTGTGTAGTTTAGGATTCCGGGCAGCGGGCGCTCTCTCCGTGGTGCTATATGGCAGGAGTGTACGCTGATGACCCATTATGGGTTTATCGGCGTATTATTTTTACCATTTACGAACACGGAGGAGGTGTGCCCCTATGGGGAAGGTCGCAGGCGCTCAGAATTTTGACGGCAGGAACTGGCACGAACAGCATATCGCAAAGCGGACACGGGCGGCTCTGGACGAGCAGGACCGGGCCTTTGCGGAGCGTCATGCCGGGGATACGCTGGCGGAATTGGCCTGTTATCTGCGGCGCTGCGCCGAACATTGGGGACGGTCCCCTGCCCCATGTGAGATCGTCGGCGGAAGCTACATTGCCGATCGGTTCGGCAGTTGGTCGGACGCTCTGCGGGCGGCGCACCTGAATCCTGCGTACAGCCACCCGCATAACCGGTCCAATGGCCGATATCAACGGGAAAAGAAACGCCAAATCGAGCTGTACCGGGTGGAGCGGGACGCCAAACGGGCGGAACGGGAAAAGAAAAATCTGGAGCGCCAGCGGGTCAACGCCGCACGGGCGGCGGCCAAGCAGGCGGACGAGCCTTGCGAAGCCGAGCCGACAGAGGCCGCTCTCTGAACGGCAAGCAATTTCGGTAAGCACGTTGCCAAAGCGGCAGCGAGTTTATAATAAAAATTCTCTAAGGAGGAAAACAACATGAAGAAAAGGCTTTTGTCTCTGATCATGGCTGTCATGATGGTCGTTGTGCTGGTCGTCCCGGCCGCAGCTGCCACCACGGACACGAATGAGCCCGCCACGGTGACCGTGTACATCACAGAGGGCTTGTTTGACGAAGGAGGCTTTGCCAATGGGGCCCCTCGTCAGCAAGCGTACATCAAGGACGGGGAGCCTGATGCTTCCGACTGGATGACTCAGCTGCCGTTCGACGAAGAATTCACGCCTATGGTTTTGGACAGCGACACCATCGCTGCACTCATGGATCGCAGCCTGTACAGCGCTCCTGATTCCTACACCGAAGAAAATCCGAACCCCAATGTACTGGATGCAATTATTGTTGCGCTCATGCTGAATGGCTATACGGATATCGCTGGCGGCTGGGATACCATTAACACTCCGAATGGTGGCTATATCCATACCGTAGCACCCGTGCAGCCCACCTATCAGCCGACTACGCAGGAGACCATTGCCGGAACTACCTACAATGTTTACCGTGGCTTTGGTTGGAACATCGCCTGCACTCAGGGTGACAGCATTCAGGCCCTCAGCCTGTATGGCACCAACTATTCCCTGACTGATGGAATGGTAATTGTATTTGACTTCAGCGCTTATACTCTGTACGATGTGAATTGACCTAAAAATTTCTCATGCGGAGGGGCGGGATAGCCCGCCCCTCCGCATTTTGAATAGCATTTATTTGCGTTTGGTCAAAGAGTTCTATCAACAAGTCATTAGATTATCTCCATGAACACAGGAGAAAGTCTAAATGCATAGGAGGTACCAATGAAGAAACGAAATGGGCGCAAGATTATTGCCTGCGCATTGGCTTTTGTGCTAATGATAGGTGTGCTGCCCACTCAGGCATTTGCCGCAACGGACTCTGAGCTCAAGGAGATACCCTCCGTCGAAACAGCAGAGCAAAGCGTTGACAACGTAGAGGAAGTTTCCGATGGAAACAACGGCTTAGATCCAGTTCAAAATGATTCTGAAACTGATTCAGAAAACAAAAGCATAGGCAACTTTGAATTCTATATTGCAACCAGTTCACAAAGCGTTAAATTAGCAAGCATTAAAGACAATGGTAAAAATACGATCTATATTCCTGTATCGTTAATGTCTAAGACCGCTATTCTTGATTTCACTATTAAATCAGATAGTACTGAACAATTTTCTGTTGCGTATAGCGAGTTTGATATAGACGGAAACGAAAAGGAAACTCTTACACTAAAGGAATCCAATGCTGGAACAGTAAGCATCAATGGAAGTTACCGAGAACAATATAGTTTCTTCCGGTACATATCGGCTAATAACCTCAAATGGACAAAAACTATCGAGTTATCCTACGATGGAGAATCGGTTGAGTACACTGTAGTTCCTTTTTGCGATGTGACTAAACTATCTGTTACAGAAACTGCAGGAGCAAAGAACACCCGTCCTATGCAGTTACTGGCTGATGGGACATACACCACGACTGTTGTGGCAAATAGTTCCGTGAAAATCACGGCTGGCGGTGGAATTCAAAACGTGGATACAACTGCCATAGATGGAGCAGGCTCTTCGGTTACCAAGACATTCAGTGGTGATGAATCCCTCAATATTCGTATCAGCAGCAAAGTTGAGGGAGTCGAAGCGAGAGAATACACTCTCAACGTAAAGTGTATAGAAAAGGATTATTTCCCCACGTTTGTAGGTGGAACAAAGCCCTCGGCTGCCGGTATCAAACTTACAGTAGCGCAAGGAACCAAAGACTTTTATTTGGATTCAAGCGAGTATATTGATGCTGAAAGTATAAGTGCGGACACTGTATATGAATGGACTCTTTTGTCTACAAAAGCTGTAGTAAGCACCGAGGCAACCTGCCTTGTGAATACCGACGCTGTGGCCGGAGCAGTTTTTTATACTTGTAAGGTTACCAACATTGTAGACGGCTTCTCTTATTCGACATCTTATAGATACAATATCAAAATAAGTGCAGAAGCTTTGGATGCGCCCAAAGTTAGCATAGCCCCCAAAATTATTACCTGTGATTTTGGAAAAGAAGCAACTCCTCTGAAAGTAGAGCTGAAAGATGCCGCCTTAGGCGTACAGTTCCACTATCAGTGGTATAGTAATACGGTCAACGACAATAGTAACGGGCAGTTGCTTCAGGGAGAGACAAAAAGCAGTCTTATAGTTCCTACTAATACAGTCGGCACGACATGGTATTATTGCGTCGTATATAAGGTCTTTGATGGAAAAACAAGCCCGACCGCAACAACGGAGTGTGCGCAGGTCACAGTTAATCCTTGGAAAACCGATATGAACGGTGATGGGTCGGCTGACAGCCCCTATGAGATTGCTACTGTTTCGGATATTGAATACATACGGGATTCTGTCAATTCCGGTCTTTCCTTTGATGGAGTATTTTTTAAATTTGTTTCCGATATTACATTGCCGAACGGCTGGACTCCCATCGGATGCACGGTAGATGGAACTAACAAATTTGATCCTCGGAATCCCGATGAGAAGGATAACCTCCGTGCTTTCTCCGGCACGATCCTCGGCAACGGTAAACTCCTGACTGTCCCCAAAGGTGGCAAACCGTTGCTGGCTTATGTTAAGAACGCCACGGTCAAGGATCTGAACATCTACGGTGAAGAGATCAACGGCTACGGTCTGGTAGATGGTCTTCACGGTGTCGGCTTTACAAGTGAAGACACTTTTGCGATCATCATCGAAAATGTGACGCTTAAATCCGGCACCAAGACGCTGAAATCTGGCTTAATCGGTGCAGAAGTAGATATGGATGTTAACGGCTTTGCCGGGGCGAGTGCCGCTTTTATTACGACCATCCGTAACTGTACCATTGAAAAAGATGTCGTTGTCGGTTATGACGGCACTCAAAGCGAGATTGGCGCATTTGCCGGTCGATTCCAGGGCATCATCGAAAATTGTGTCAGCCATGCCACTGTCAAAGGTGTGGATTATGTAGGTGGCATCATTGGTTCCCGTGACAATGCTATGGGACAGTGCACAGTCAGCAAATGCAGCTTTGACGGCACGGTAATCGCCAGCGGCAAATTTGCCGGTGGTATTGCAGGTACAATGTATACCGGTGCAGCAGCACCGAACGGCATTAAGACAACCATTGAGGCGTGCGTGGCTTCCGGTTCTATCAATGGCAATGAGAACGTCGGCGGAATTACCGGCGGCGACATGAAGGTCAATCAAGCGTGGAATAGCTACTCTATTACCGGAAATACATTTTCCGGCAAGGTCAGCGGCGCAAAGAATGTGGGCGGCATCATCGGATACTATCGCAGCCTGAATAAGTTTGACAACATTGCTGGAAACGCTTACCTGAAGGGCTGCGGGGCTGAACAAGGAATCGGAGCTGTTGATTATGTAGATACCAGTTGTGAAACGCACGAAACAGCGAGCGGTGCGACATACTTCGATACATCGAAGTCGCTCCCTGATATTTATGGCGTGACGAAAGAGAATCATAATCGTACAGATGATCCTTTGGGCAAAGATGCCAGCAACTTGACGATGGAAGTTGAAGATGCAACAACGCCTATCTGCTATAAGCTGGACATTTCCGGTGATTACAAGACAACGTATACGATTGGAGAAGCCCTTGACCTCAGTGGAATGGTCTGCACAGCGCATTGGACGATGAACAAGGCTGATACGGTTGTGGACACCAAAGATATTGAGATCACCGGCTTTGACACCAACCAGCGTGGTGAGCAGACCGTGACGCTGGCCTACGGCGCTGCCAAGGTGACCATCACCGTCACCGTGCTGCTGCCTGCGGGCAAGGATATTACCGTGTCCTTCGCTCTGCTGGGCGACTCCGCCCACGGCGACAGCGGCGACAAGCACACGCTGGCTGACAACAACCTGGAAACCTGGATCGACACCACGAAGGTCACGGTCAGCAACAACGCCACCGTGCTGGATGTGATCCTGGCCGTCGTTGGCGATAAGTTCGACATCAAGAACGAAAGCGGCAACTACATTCAGGCCATCACCCCCAAGGACGGCACGGAACTGGCTGAGTTTACCAACGGCAATCTCTCCGGCTGGATGTACACCCTCAACGGCGTACACCCCAACCTGGGCGTTGCACAGCAGTACCTCAACGAGGGCGACGTGATCGTGTTCCACTACACGGATGATTACCTGAAGGAATACGAGGCCGAGCAGAACCGCACCAAGACCGCCGAGGAGGTCATCGCCATGATCGACGCCATCGGCACGGTGGACCTCAGCAAGGCCGGTGCCATCAGCGCCGCACGTTCTGCTTATGACAAGCTGACCGACGCCGAAAAGGCTCTGGTCACGAACTACAACGTCCTGGTGGAAGCCGAGGCTGCCTACGCCAAGCTGGTGGCCGAGATGGACAAGAAGCTGGATGAAATTTACAAGACCACCGGCGACTTCATGGCCACCCTGGGCACCCCCACGGTGAACTCCATCGGCGGCGAGTGGATGGTCATCGGCCTGGCCCGCAGCGGTCGCCCCGTACCTGCCGGGTACTATGACAATGTGGTGGAGTATGTGAAGGCCAAAGCTGACGCAAATGAGCGTCTGCACCCGGCCAAAGTCACCGACAACGCCCGGGTGATCCTGGCCCTGACCTCTATCGGCAAGGATGTCACCAATGTGGGCGGCCATAACCTGCTGAAGGGTCTGGATAACATGGACTATATCCAGACCCAGGGCATCAACGGCCCCATCTGGGCGCTCATCGCTCTGGACAGCCACAACTATCCGACCTCCGGTGATGTGACCCGCGAGAAGCTGATTCAGGTGATCCTGGATGCCCAGCTTTCCAACGGCGGCTGGAACCTCAGCGGCAACGACGCAGATCCTGACATGACCGCAATGGCCATTCAGTCTCTGGCTCCCTACTACAAGGAGAACGAGGCTGTGAAGGCCGCTGTGGACAAGGCGCTGGATGTGCTGTCTGAGCTGCAGCTGGCTACCGGTGGCTTCGGCAGCTGGGGCACCGAGAACAGCGAATCCTGTGCTCAGGTCATCGTGGCACTGACCGCTCTGGGCATCGACCCGGCCAAGGACAGCCGCTTCATCAAGAACGGTCTGACGATTCTGGATGCGCTGGCCAGCTACTATGTGGACGGCGGCGCCTTCCGCCACATCGCCAGCGGCGACCGTGACGGCATGGCCACCGAGCAGGGCTACTACGCTTTGGCTGCCTACTATCGCTTCATCAACGGTCAGACCCGGCTCTATGATATGAGCGATGTGACGATCAAGGCAAACGAGCAGCCTGTCCAGCCCACCGACCCGACGACCCCCGGGACGCCTGCGACCGGGGATAATCAGCCGGTCATGCTGTGGTTTGGTTCTGTGCTGATTTCCGGTGCTGCGATCCTTCTGCTGGCTCAGAAGAAAAAGAAAGTCCGGTAATCCCATTTAGGGCCTTTGCGCCGGGGCGCACTCATGCGTCCCGGCGCAATTTCAAACAACGTGCTGGATTTTAGGAAATGCCTATACAAATGAAGAACGTGAACTATCCCTAAGACCCATCATAGAAATCCATATTGGAATGTAGCGCAAACTGCCCGAATGGTGCGGTTTCTGCACTTACGCTTTGGACCGGCTCTGCTATGCCTTTGGCATGGCAGAGCCGGTTTTTGCTTTTGCGGAAGAAACTCTGAGGTGGTTCCCCAACCGGTTTAGAAAAGGCGTGCTCATTCACACCCTCCGGCGCAAGAGATTCCTTCCGCCTGTGCCGCTCCATGCAGACTGCAGCAAAGGCAGAAAATCTTCTGATTTTTCGGTATTTCGTCCCATAGCAAGCAGAAAATGTGCGGCCAATAGGTGCCGTGGCCCTCCTCCCTCAATATGAAACCCAAAATTCATATTGAAACGGAGGAAAATACTATGGATGGAAACCATCCGAAAAACAAAGGCACGCATCCACGCCGTGCAAAGGCGAAAGACAACCCCTACACGATTTACACAACCGGCTCCGATAACGGCCATCCGAAGTACATTCTGGAGTTTACGGACGGCCAGAAGCGGCCGCAGCGGCTTGAAATAGAGCAGGCGCTCTATGAGCTGTTTGACCAATTTGAACTGGAGGATAAACGCTTTCTGAACGAGGTAGACCGGCACTATGAGCACATTGACCTGACCGAAGCCGAGATAGAGCATCGGGCAGCCTTCCCGAAGGAATCTCTGGAGGAAGAAATCGGCCGGGTGCTCCTCTACGAGGAATTACATAAGGGAATCGCACAGCTGACACAAACGCAGCAGCGGAGATTGGCGCTCTACTATTTCCACGGACTTACCTATGAGCAGATTGCAGCAGCGGAAGGATGCCGGTATCAGGCCGTCCGGGATTCGGTACGATCCGCAATCCAGAAATTGAAAAACTTCATGAGCGAGTAACCTAACTATGGGGCGGCAGAAATCTTCTGCCGCCCCATCCCTGCATAACGAAAACCAAGAAGGGGCTATCTCACTTAGAGACAGCCCCTTTTCGTATACCTAAATTTGATTGCTATTTAGCCACCGGCAGCATAGCCGCCGCCAATATCTTCGCCCAAACCTACGCAGGTATACATCCAGCAAATCTCATCCCCCTGCTGCAGCGCATAGCGGGAGCAGCCGTAGTTGGGGAACCAGCCATTGACCTTATACATCCAGCCGGACTGGCTGCCAACATCGAACTCATACAGATTTGCAATTCCTTCGACATAGGCACTGTTGTAAATCGGCGTCCAACTTGATTCCATGTGTATGCCCCGCTCCCGGCAGGTGCGCTGCAGTACGTCGAAGACGCTTTCGCCCTCGGAGAATGTTACCGTGGTCGTGTCAAGAATGATGCCATCGGAAGGAACGATTCCCTTTTTAGATTCTTTCACCTTGTCCATGTTATCAAGGATCGTTTTGCAGGTAATGGAGATCGTGCAGGTATATTTCGTCGATGTATCGACTTCGGCATCTTCCGGCTCCGCAGGTGCGGGCTTTCCATCCGGTACCGGGTCGGTTTGGTATTTATCCTTTCCCGTTGAGGGGTCAATCTCCTGCTTACCGCTTGTAGAAGGCGTTTCCTGCGCACTGTCAGACGGCGTCGTATCCTCCGGTTTCTCCGTATCCGTGGATTCATCTGATGGAGTATCCGTATCAGAGGGTGTCTGCACTTCCTCCCGCTGCGGAGGATCAGGGACATTATCAGCAGGCTTACCGCTTTGACCAAACGAAAAGGCCACCACAGACGTGACCAGCACCGCAACAATCAGTGCAGCACCGATTCCAATGGACAGCAGTTTTTTCTTCTTTGGCTTTTCCGGCTCCGGCTGCGGTTCCAGGTGCGGTTCTTCAAACAAGCTCATACTGTGTCTCCCTTCTGCAGGTAGATTTTCTTCTACACAGACGCTTTTTAGATTGGACAGCAGTTAGGTATAATAATCAATTACTATTATACATATTCTAATAATAAAATCAATATTAATGCTGTGGTTTGCAAAGAATTCCTGCCTGTATTGCATGGCAGATAAAAATTTTTCAAATCGTGCCTTGTAAAATGGGCTTTGAGTGAGGAAGAAGGTAGAGAGACAGAAACTCTCTACCTTCTCTCTGCTTGTGCAGCGAGTGGTCAAGTGTACCTTGACAACCCCATACCCATTCATCAAGTACATTCCCATAGGCGATGCGATGAGCAGAAGCTACCTTAGCAGCTGCGCCATGACCTGCCGGATGAAACAACCAGACCGCACCTCATGTTGATTTCCTGTCTGCGTTTTGCTTCTGCTGGTAGCGAGCGAGAAAAGCGGCTATCAGCGCACGGCGGCTCCGTGTGTGGCCATGACCGCCTGTGGGGGCGATACTCCTGTCCGGCCATAAAGTCGAGCGTTGAAGCGGTTTCTGCCGTAGTCCGTCGTAACAAGTGGGGGCAGCTCGGAGAGATCCTCGGAGGGGTGCAATTCCCGTGGAGCCGACAGCCATCGGCCGCTTGATGATTTCCTGTGCAGGTGGGGCGTCGAGGACAAATGACCTGCAGCAATGATGTATAACCGGCTGGGAGAAATGCTACTTTCTCCCGGCCTTTACTTAGCCGAAGCGAATACGGCATCATTTGTGAAAGCGGAGGTGAACCAGCTTGACCAACGAAGAACTGAACACGGCCTTATATGAAAAGATGTTTTCCGAACAGGAGACTTACCGGGCGTGGCTGCTTGCCCAACCACCGGAAGAAATTCTGAATCACACCTATGAATATACCGTGCGGGAAGATATTCTGATGTCTCTGGAATACAACAGCCTGCCGAACACACAGGTGCAGGCGTTGCTGAAATCCCCCAGTCCCCTTGCAGATGTGTTTGCAGCATGGGAGGACCGGGAGACAAGCTATATGGAGGAAATCTGGCAGACTGTCACAGGCCGAGCCAAAGAGGAGACACAAAAGTTCCGGAACGCACAAAAAGAGCGATAACAGTAAAGACCGGTTGGGAAAGCCAAGCGGTCTTCTTTACATAGCCGCAGCAAACGGCAATGAAGGAGGTTTTACATGAGCCGCAAATATTTACGGGGCGAGATCTACTACGCCGACCTCGACCCCGTTGTCGGATCAGAACAAATGGGGACACGTCCCGTGCTTATCCTTCAAAACAATGTTGGAAACCATTTTGCGAGGACGGTCATCGTTGCACCGATCACCAGCCGCATCCATACAAAATCAAAGATACCCACACACAGCTACATCGGCATGATCGGCAGTATGAAATATCCCTCGGTGGTCATGCTGGAACAGCTGCGCACCCTGGATAAGCGCCGCATCGGTTACTATATCGGCAAACTTCCCGAAGAAAAAATGCAGGATGTGACCAGAGCGCTGTGCGTCAGCCTTGCCATCCGCCAGAATACAGCGAAAGGAATGTGAACCGCAATGGAAAAATTGTTTACCCGGAAGGAAGCCGCCGAACTGCTGGGAATCAGCATCACAACTCTGGATGCGGCAAGGAACAACGGTCTCATCGCCTATGTGCAGTATGTTCCCAATGGCTGCGTTTTCTTTACCAGCGCCAGTCTCCAGGAATACGTTGCCAAATGTACGCACAGAGCAAAGCCTATGGAGAAGAAAACGACCTACCGCAATGTGCGGAAGGATAATTCGCACATTTGAAGAATTGCCGCCCATCTGATAAAACAGAAGCAACGCAGCAATGCGTAATACTTGGAGGTGAGATAATGGCAGGAAAACGAAGCAGGATCCCGAAGTACGGCACGGTCGAAATCAAAGGGCACATCTACTATCGGACGACCATAACGGATAGTGAGGGAAAACAGTGCACCCTCTATGCCAAAACACGGGAGGAGCTTTATGACAAGGAACTGGACACACTGTCACAGGTGGATGATGACCGGCAGCGGAGAAAATCACCTACGGTGGCGGACTACTGCGAAAAGTGGCTGGTGATGCAGTCCGCCCATGTACGCACAACGACGCTAACAGATTATAAGTCTAAGGTACGTCGAAACATCATCCCGTACCTTGGAGATAAGAAGATCGCAGAAGTGACTCTGGATGATATTCAGCTTGCCCTTGTGCCGGTTTCCAAAAAATCCGCTTCGGTATATAAGTCGGTCATCGTGATCTATAAGTGCATTTTCCGGGCAGCAGAGGAAAGCCGGATCATCAAAAAGAATCCCACGGTGTACCTCTCCCCAAAGGGAGGCGGCATACCGCAGGCGGAAAAACAGCCTTTGACAGACGAACAAGTGCAGCGGCTGTTGGATGCGGTCCGTGGATTGCCACCCTATGTCTTTATCATGCTGGGGCTATACGCCGGTTTGCGGCGGGAAGAAATTCTCGGACTGCAATGGGATTCGGTCTACTTGGACAGCGAAGCGCCGTATTTGGCTGTACGCAGAGCGTGGCACACGGAGCACAACCGGCCTGTTGTTTCAACGGAGCTGAAAACAGCTGCCGCAAAGAGAAATATCCCCCTACCGGATCATCTGGCGGCTTGTCTGAGAGAAGCAAAAAGAAATTCGACCTCGGATTATGTTGTGGCGAATCGGGACGGCGGACCGCTCAGCTATACGCAGTTTAAGCGGCTCTGGCAATATGTTGTGACCCGGACGGCAAAGCCGAGGATCGCCCGCAAGCAAGTGGACGGGAAATATGTGAAGTATATGCTTTACCCGGAGCTGGGAGAAAAGGCACGGAATAACGGCCATGTGGTGTATAGTCTGGACTTTGAGGTGACGCCGCATTTGCTGCGGCATACCTATATCACCAACCTGATCCATGCCTCCGTCGATCCCAAGACGGTACAGTATTTGGCAGGTCATGAAAACAGCAGGATCACCATGGACATCTACGCCAAGGTGAAATACAATCGACCTGACGATGTGGTAAAGGCTATGACCAGCGCCTTCGCTGAATGGGACGCTTCATAAATCGAGGCGGCCACACAGCATTAAACTAAAAAGAATGTTAAATGTAAAGGCAACCGGGCAGTCACTTAGGACAGCCCGGTTGCCTTGATTTCACATAGATTCATTATAGATAATTGATGGGAATAACGCGGTCATTGCCCTTCAGTGTGATAAGCCTGTCATAAAGGCAAATCACTCCGCCCGGGCCACGCTTTGTGCCGGGAATCTTGTCGAGCAAATCGAATGCATCCATATCCTTCTTCTGTGGATCCGCATGCTTTTTCATTTCGAGAGGATACAGGGTTCCGTTTTCTTCAATCACCAGATCGATCTCGTTCATATCTTTGTCTCGATAGAAATACAGCGGCGGTTCAACGATTCCCTTGTTATAATAACTCTTAATGATCTCGGAGATCACGAAACTCTCAAAGAAAGCACCGGCCATAGCGCCGTTTTTCAGAACATCCGGCGTATTCCACCGCGTAAGGTAGGCGGCCAGCCCGGTATCTAAGAAATACAGCTTTGGAGTCTTTACTGCACGCTTGGTAATGTTGTTTGAGTATGGCTTCAACAGATAAACGATGTTGGAGGCTACGAGAATCGAAAGCCATCGTTCCGCCGTCGGCTGACTGATCCCGACATCCCGTGCCATAGAGGCAAGGTTGACGAGCTGCCCGGTGGACGCTGCGGCAGCCGTCATAAAGCGAGTGAATTTCACGGTGTCCCCGATCTCGGACAGGTCACGGACATCCCGTTCAATATAGGTACGCACATAGGCGCCATAAAACATCTGCCAATCAAAATCCGGATTCTCACAAAGCTCCGGCATAGAGCCGCGGTGGATCATCTTCCATACATCCTCGTATGGAATGTTGGCAAGCTGCTTTTTGCGCTCATCAAAATACTCATCCGTCGGCAGAAACGGTGTGTCGTTGGAAACGCCGTACCGCTCACGCAAGGAAAAACCAAGCAGAGTTACCAGCCCGATTCTGCCAGACAGCGATTCGCTGACGCCCTTCATCATTTGAAACTGCTGAGAGCCACACATGAAAAACTGCCCTTTTTTATGCTCCCGGTCTATAAGCATCTTGATCTGAGAAAACAATTCCGGTGCCTTCTGGATTTCATCAACAAATACCGGAGGCGGATTGTCTTTGAAAAAGGTGCCGCTTTGCTCCTGTGCTGTCGCACGGATGATCGGATCGTCGAGAGCTGCATAGTTCATCCCTTCCGTAATGCGCTGAAGCATGGTGGTTTTTCCGACCTGCCGCGGGCCGGCAACAAGGATCGCACCAAACATTTTGGAAAGCGTATTCACCGTTGCTTCTGCGTGCCGTTTGATATATTTCATAAAGCCCCCTCCTTTCGGCTGATTTAATATCCAATATTATTATAGCCTGATTTCTCGAAAAAATCAACCGGTTTCCCAAAACTTTTTGATTTTACTGTTTGTACGGTCTGACGAAAAATACACGAGTGGTGCTTTTGCTGAATGGGACGCTTCATAAATTAAGATATATGCGCTAAGTGCGAGGAAGAAATTCCTCGTACTATTTTCATGCCGGTTTGCACCTTTGCGCCCAACGCTGATTTCTGGTAAAACGGGTATGCCATTGCCAATACATAACGCCAAGAAAGGAAGATCAATATGGCAAAGAAAAAGCAAAACATACCGTCATACGGCACAGTTGAGATCAGTGGTGTCACCTATTTCCGTACCAGGGTCACTGACGCCGACGGCAAACGGGTTCCCCTTTATGCTTCCACCTGTGAGGAACTATAGTCTGGACTTCCATGTGACCCCGCATCAGCTTCGCCACACATACATTACGAACCTCTTATATATGGGCGTAGACCCCAAGACCGTGCAATATCTCGCCGGGCATAAAAACAGTAAAACAACTATGGACATTTATGCAAAAATCAAGTATAATAAGCCTCAAGAACTTCTCCCTGTCGTAAACGCAGCATTACGGCCTGTCGCAATGTCTTGAAAATACCCGTTTTTAACGATACTTTCTGTTAATGTACGGGCTAAGTCCAGTTGCGACATCCTCAAAAGTGTTGAAATATCAAGGAAAATTGGAATTTTTTCAGCCCAGTACGGCCTCAAAGCCGCTCGTCGCGCACCTCAGTTCAGCAAGCGCTGATCGGACGCGATTTTACAACCAAAAAGGCTCAAAAACCCCGGAAAATCAAGGTTTTCCGGGGTTTTCTTATATCCGTAGCGTTTGTTCAGCTTTCAAAAAATCTGATGGGATTTGACCCGGTTTGACGCGATTTTTTCATGTTAACCATAGGTTAAATGCCGTTTTTGACCCCGAAACTGTTAACGGATTGGTTAATTTTCGGGGCGCTTAGGCGGTCATCGAAGCGAAATTACCCCTGCATAAAAAATGAATAAAAGCCACGAAAAAATGGTTTCACCGGGTTTGAAACGGTTTGACCAAGCCGAATGAACTTTATCTTTTTTCGCAGGGTAAATGCCGCCGCAGAATTGATAAACGGAACGCAGTCTGCTATGGCATAGAGAAGCCCGCTGACCGAAATCAGCGGGCTTAAATCATATGAACTTATCGTATGCTATCGGAACTTGTCTGCAATCGCAGAATTGGGGACGCATTTTTGGCGTAAGTGAGGCGTAAATTGGCGTAAGTTGTGGCGTAAGCACCGACAATTTTGGGGCAATCAATAGAGCTTTGCGCCTGCCGGAATGTGAGGATCGACCATCAGCAAATGCAACTTTTCCTCGCCGTTTTCGTGATGCACGGCGGAGATGAGCATACCGCAGGAGTCGATGCCCATCATGGGGCGGGGCGGGAGATTGGTGATGGCGATGCAGATCTTGCCCACCAGTTCCTCCGGCTCATAATACTGATGAATGCCGCTCAGGATGACGCGATCCTCGCCGGTACCGTCGTCGAGCGTGAACTTGAGCAGCTTCTTCGACTTCTTCACGGCTTCGCAGGCCTTGACCTTCACAGCACGGAAATCGGACTTGCTGAACGTGTCAAAGTCCACAAAATCGGCAAACAGCGGCTCGATCTCCACATTGGAAAAATCAATTTTTTCTTCGACGATAGGAGCCGCTTCAACGGACTTTTCTTCCGCCTTGGTCTCGGCCTTTTCGGTCTTATCCTTGTCCAAAGGTTTCATTGTCGGGACCCTTTTTGTGGTTCTTTCATACTCGACCAAGCTGGTGTTAATACTATTAAATTCTCCATATTCCAATTATCCCCCATACTTCATATTTTTGCTCTACTTTGAGTCACTTTGCGGGCAAATGATGTAAAATATGATGTAAATGATGTAGGGCGATAGTAGTATATGCAAGAGCATATTCATATACAAGAAATTATAACTTCTCTTATTTA
>OOCZ01000006.1_pt1 | contig 182786 bp, 154 predicted proteins | sample 1671631 | NCBI WGS metagenome assembly OOCZ01 (sample SAMN06348176, study PRJEB24527) | human gut metagenome | reverse complement strand
ATGCGTGCGGGTCTTAAGCGAGGAGGGAGCGTTTTCGGCAGCGGCTCAGCGACTGGGCATGACGCAGCCGGGACTTTCGATTTTGATCGCTCGATTGGAAAAACAGTGCGGAGTCAAACTGGTTGATCGGGCTGCAAAACCATTGAAACTCACGTCAGAAGGCGTCAAGTGGATTGAAGTTGAAGCTCAAATCGAGGCCCTGCGGGAAAACAGAAGGCGTTATTTTGAGGATTTGAATCGTCTTGAGGGCGGTAGCATTACGATCGGCGCAAATGCCTGTCGATCGGTGACAATGCTGCCCGAAACGCTCAGAGAGTTTGTGTCTCGGTATCCCGCCGTTCGCGTACATCTGTGCGAGGTGCCTCCGGGTGCCTGTTCGAATCGGCTCGAGCGCGGAGACTTTGACTTTTCGGTGACGCTTGAGTCATGTCTTTCCGAGAAAATGCTCTACCGCACCGTTGCTGATGAACAGGTCGTCGTTGCCGTGCCGCCGCAGGTCGACGCCAGCCGGCTTTCGACAGGTCACACCTTTTGCGATCGCCCGGTCTTTGATTTTGAAGCTGCAGCTGACGAGCGTTTCATTTTGCTTGATCGCGGCATCAAGTTTCACGACCTTTTTCTGGACGTCTGTCACAAACACGGGCTTGAACCGGACATTCTGCTTGAGACCGAATCGATCACTACCGTGATGGAACTTGTACGGCAGGGACTCGGTTTCGGTGTCGTGCCCGATGTGATCGCGCGTCGTATGCCGGAGACGACCGTTCAGTTTCTGTCGATTCAGCACGTGATGCCGATGAATCGCGTGGTCGTTGCCTGGATGAAGGATCGTTATCTGAGCCGAGCTGCGCAAACCTTCATTGACATGCTCTGCGAGCACTTCCGAGCATGGAACACGCAGTTCATGACGGAACCTGCGAGAGGCGAGGACGCACCGTACTGCGCTCGCGCGGGTGTGCGCAGCGCTGTGGAGTGATCAAACGGATTCCACATATCAAAATGCCGGCAGTCCGAGCGGAATGCCGGCTTTTGTTCGAACGGGTCGGTGTCGGCCGCGGGAACGGAAATTCGACGGTCTGAAGATTGTTACCGATTTATTTCAGCAGTTCCTTGGGCGGTTCTTCGCCGAACCACTTCACGTACATCTTGGTGAATTCGCCGCTGGTGCGCGCCTTGTCGATGGCCGCGTCAATGGCCTTCATCAACTCAGGCTTATTCTTGCTCACGGGGAAACCGAAGGATTCGCTGTTGAGAACAGTCGGCAGGTGATAGTAGCTCTTGGCGGTCTCGGGGCGAGCGGCAAGAAAGTATGCCGTCACGGGGCGATCGGTGATCACGGCTTTGCAGCCCTTGTTGCCGAGCTCGAGATAAGCGTCGTTGATTGTGTTGAAGTTGCGAACCTTCGCGCCCGGGACTTTGGCGGCTCGCATGGAACCCGACGTGCCGATCTGAGCACAGATCGTGCAGTTTTCAATGTCCTTGACGCTCTTGATCTTATCCTTGTCTTCGGCGCGCACGAGAATCGACAGGCCGGAGATGTAGTAGGGCTTGGAGAACAAAACGCGCTTGGCCCGTTCCGGAGTGATCGTGAAAGCAGAGGCGCCGACATCGGTGATGCCCGTGAGCATCGACGGAATGATGGCGTCAAAGCCCATGTTGGTCACTTCAAGCTTGCGGCCCATTTCTTTTGCCACGTACTCGAGCAGGTCAATTTCAAAGCCTTTGAGTTTGCCCGTTTCGCTGTCAAAGAAGACAAACGGCGCGTAAGTGCTCTCGCAGGCCATGCGAAGCACCTTGGCATCTTCGGCGTGAGCCTGAACCGAGAGGGCGGCGGCAGCGGCGCAGACAACGGCCGCGATGGTCTTTTTCATGTGTCGTGACTCCCTTGTGTTTTTTTGCATTCACAACAAGCGCGCAAAGACTAACAACAAACACCGGGTATCGGACTACGACTTTTTCGTTACCGTATCCGATCGAAGTCAAAAAAGTTGAAATTGATCGGGCAATTAATGTCGGCAAGCTTGCGATTGGCTTTGCAAACCTTGCATTGATGCTTGATCTAAATGCGCAAGCTATTGAGATTTTTCTGCATTCCGATTGATGCGAAACAGCCGAAAATAACTTCAACGGCATTTTGTCGACTGGAGGAAAAAAATGAAGCGCAGAGTATTGATCGGCGGCGCGATGGCCGCAGGAGTCGCAGCCGGATTGCCGATTGCTTCGGCCGCACCGGAAAAGACCGGCAAGGCGGTACGTGCGGTTGCCAAGGTTGACGATGGCAGCGTTGTGAACGTTCCGCTTGCCAAGCGCACGGGGCCGAAGTCGGTGGTCTATTTCACTCGTGATTTGTCAGCTGACGGCTTGCGCAAGATCGTTGCCAAGGTTTCTACCGTTCTCACCGGCAAGGTGGCTGTGAAGCTGCACACAGGCGAAAAGGGAGGCCCCAACATCCTGCCGCGCGAGTGGGTTAAAGAGCTTCTTGCAAACGAAATCAAGAACGCCACGATCGTCGAGACCAACACTTATTATCCGGGGGATCGCGATACGACGGCCAAGCACCTTGACACGCTCAAGGTCAACGGCTGGACGTTTGCGCCCGTGGACATCATGGATGCCGACGGCACCGCGATGATTCCGGTCAAAGGCGCCAAGCACATCAAGGAAATCAGTGTGGGCAAGGGTTTGCTGAAGTATGACAGTCTCCTGACGCTTACGCACTTCAAGGGACACACGATGGGTGGCTTCGGTGGCTCGAACAAGAACATTTCCATCGGTTGCGCCGATGCACACACCGGTAAGAAACAGTTGCACGCCGGAGCTACCGGTCAGCAGTGGGGCATTACCGGCCGTGAATTCATGGAAAACATGGTTGATGCCACCAAAGGCATCACCGACCACTTCAAGGGACACGTCTGTTACGTCAATGTTCTGCGCCGCATGAGCGTGGATTGTGACTGCGCAGGAACGTCAGCCGAACCGCCTCGAGTGCCTGACATCGGGATATTTGCTTCGCTGGATCTGCTCGCGGTGGAACAGGCCTCCGTGGATGCCGTCTACGATCTGGGAGAGGCGAGCGCGCCGCTGCGTGAACGCATCGAAACGCGTCATGGTTTGCGCCAGCTCTCGGCCATGCGTGAAATCGGGCTGGGAAGCGAAAACTACGAGATCGTGGATCTGGACAAGGCCTAAACCGCGTTAGAACCTCTGATTTTGGACTCCGAGTCGCACGATCAGTACCGATCAAGGCGGCTCGGAGTTTTTTCCGGCTGGGCAGAACTTTCTGCCAGACGATGCAATGTTTTTCTTGAGCACCGAAAGAAGGAAGCTTACTAGCCGCCGGCAATGAACGCTCTGGCGCCGGACCCCATGAACTGTACGCCGATGCAGATCAAGAAAAAGCCGATGAGTTTGCTAAAGACAGCCATGCCCGAGGGACCCATACGGGTTGCACAGAATTCGCTTGAGCGCAGCGTGACCCAGGCGATGATGCTCGTGACCAGAATGGCCAACGTGGTGAGCAGGAAAGTTTCTGCCATGGAGGCAAATTCGGGAGCTTCCGCAATTTTTGTGGAGTAGCCGATGACAACGGCGATGGTGCCCGGTCCGGCGATGCCGGGCATTGCCAGCGGGAAGAATGAATAGTCCTCCTTACCGCGCTGAACCGCCGGGGCATTGTTCGGACCTTGGCCTCCGAACAGCATTTGTGTGCCGATGATTGCGATCACAAAGCCGCCCGCAACGCGCATGGCGCCGAAACTGATGCCGAAAAAGGAAAGGATCAGATTGCCGCCGATGAGGCTCACGAACATCACCGCAAACGAGTAGATAGCGGCAAGATTGGCCTGTTGCTTGCGTTGTTCATGCGTCATGCCCGCCGCAAGACTCATAAAGAGCGGAATTTTGGAAAGCGGATTGGTGATGACGACCAGCGAAATAAGTGCGCCGAGAAAATACTTGAAGCTGACTGAGTCCAGCATGATAAGCACCGATTTCGGAAAACAGAACCGAAACGAATGAGCTGCCTTTTAGTGACAGCGGATGTTGTAATTCGGCGCATCATACCAATGCCGTTAGAAATTGCTAAGCGGCCCGAAAATTCGTGCACAACATTGCGGCAAAACTGCAGACGCGTTTGGGCAGAAAAGAACTTCGGCTCGGTTGAAGCACCGGTCAGTCTTCGTTTCTCATAACAGCTCGGGCCGAGCAGCAGCGCGGCAACATCGGAACTTCTTCTGTGCGCGAAGCCGTTGCATCGGGCAACTTCGGCATGAGAGAGAGCGTCACCAGCAAGTGCGGCTGCATCAGGGGCTCCTTGGGAAACGCTTTTTTGAGCGCAGCATGAAATTGTTCATCTAGCGCGATTTGCAGGGAGGGCACATCCGGTCCCTCGGCACAAATCGGGTTCTTCCGATCGAAGTCGTAGCAGCGGGCCGCAAACTTCTGCGCATTTTTGTCAAACGCCACCAGTACTTCGGTTTTGATCGACAGGCCGAGGTGTACGGCCAGTTTCCAGCCGGGCAGACGCAGGGGGTAAGCAAGCGCAGAAGACATGCGGTTTCCTTCGGATTAAAGAGGATAAGTTCCACGCATTTTAGAGGCGGCCGACACGTTGCGAGCCCGCAGGAAAAGAAAACACACAAATATTGCGGCACCGCTTGCTTCGTGCTTGCGCAGGCAGGGCTGCGAAAACGAAAATCGCGCTGTCTTGGGCTACGTCAAAAAATGACGTCGTCTTTACAGGGAAAAGCCCGCTGACAGGGCGAGTCGGCAAATTTTGTCCCTGTTAAAGAAAGCAGGTCACTACTAAAATTCTTAGCTTGACTTTCGTTAAGACGGCACAGACCGTCGCCCTAGGAGTCAAACGCAACATCTAACCACAAAAAGGAGAAGTGCTATGTTTGGCGTCGTCATTACGCTGCTGGCAGTCGTACTGCTCGCGTACTTCGTTATCAAAAACTACTATCCGCCTGTCATTCTTCTGGTGCTGGCTCTCGTCTTGCTGTTGATCGGTGCCTTCATGGGCAACCCGCCGGTTTCTGCCAAGACCGCCACCAACTTCCTCGGCTTTGATCTCGCTCAGGCCTTCACCGATCTCACCAAGAGCCGTATCGGCGGTCTCGGCCTCAACATCATGGCCATCGGCGGGTTCTCGTTCTACATGAACAAGATCGGCGCCTCTACGGCTCTCGTGAAGCTTTGCGTGCGTCCGCTTTCGGCCATTCATTCGCCGTACGTGCTGCTTGGTCTGACCTATGTTGTGGGCCAGTGCATGGCGCTTTTCATTAATTCCGCCGTCGGTCTCGGTCTGTTGCTGATGGCTTCGGTCTATCCGCTGCTCGTTCAGTTGGGTGTTCGCCGCGCCGCTGCCGCCGCCGTGATCGGTTCGACCTGCTGTCTGGACTTGGGCCCGAGCTCGTCCAACGCCATGCGCGCCGCCGACCTTGTCAATACCGACGTTGTGACGTACTTCGTGACCGGCCAGATCCCGGTTGCCATCTGCATCATTATTGCTGTGGCTGTGGGGCACGCGTTGGTGCAACGTTGGTTTGACCGCCGTGAGGCTGCCAAGGGCATCAAGGATGACACGAGCACTGTTGCCGGCGAAACCAAGGATGCCTTTGCCGACGCCGGTCCCGCTCACTACGCCATTCTGCCGATTCTGCCCTTGTTCCTGCTGATCATCTTCTCGCCGATGGTCTACAACGGCATCAAACTCGGTCTGGTGACAGCCATTGTGGTTTCGATTCTGATCGCCTTCCTGGTCGATCTCGTCACCCGCCGTGCCTTCAAGGACGTTTGCAAGAGCTTCCAGGCCTTCTTTGAAGGCATGGGCAAGGTCTTTACGTCGACCGTTTCGCTCATCATCTGTGCTGAACTTTTCGCTTTCGGTCTCACCAAGATCGGCGGCATCTCCACGATGATTCAGATGGCTGCCGCCCAGCAGGACGTCGGTCTGTACCTCATGCTCTTCGTGATGATGGGCATCATGGCCATCGCCACGATCGTGACGGGCTCGGGCAACTCCGCCTTCTTTGCCTTCTCGCCGCTGCTTCCCGAAGCCGCTGCAAGCGTCGGCTACAACACGATGGCTCTGGTTGTGCCCGTGCAGCTTGCCGCCAGTCTGGCTCGTCCGATGAGCCCGATTTCCGGCGTCATCATCGCTGTGTCCGGTATTGCAGGCTTGACGCCCATTGAACTCATCCGTCGCACGATTCCTGTGATGGTCCTGGGTATGATCGTCAACGTCATCGCTGCTCAAATCTTCCTCTAATACGCTAGGAGAGAAACAAATGGCATTGCTTATCAAAGGTGCGCACGTTTATGCGCCTGAAGACCTCGGCATTTGCGACGTTCTGACCGTCGGCAAACAGGTTGTTGCCGTCGGCAAGGACCTGACGGCAACACTGCCCGAACTCGAAACGATCGACGCCAAGGGTTTGATTCTTACGCCGGGCTTTATCGATCAGCACATCCACGTGACGGGCGGCGGCGGTGAAGGCGGCCCCAAGACGCGTACGCCGGAATTGGTTTTGTCCGAGCTGATCGCCTGCGGCACCACCAGCGTGGTGGGCGTGTCGGGTACCGACGGTTCGAGCCGCTCCATGCCCAATCTGCTCGGCAAGGTTCGAGCCCTTCAGGCCGAAGGCGTTTCGGCCTGGATGTACACAAGCAACTATGCATATCCTCCGACGACGCTCACGAGCTGCGTGCGTGACGACCTGTATTTCGTTCCGGAAGTGTTGGGCGTCAAGATCGCCATGGGCGACCATCGCTCGAGCTTCCCCACGCAGGAAGAAGTGATGCGTCTTCTCACGCAGATCCGCGTGGGCGCTATGGTGGCGGGCAAGCTCGGTGTGCTGCACATCCATCTCGGCAACATCGTCGGTCCCTTCGATATGTTGCTTGAGTGCGTCAAGCGCGGCATGCCGATTCAGCACATCCGTCCGACGCACTGCGCGCGTCACCCCGATGTCTTCAAGGGCGCCATCGAATTCGGTCTTGCCGGCGGCTACGTCGACATCACCACGGGCGGCTCCTGCGCGGTCGGCACGCCTGCTCACGGCGTGAAGTCTGTACTGGAAGCCGGAGTGGCAGCCGACCACATCACGATGAGTTCCGACGGACACGGTTCCGTGCCGCGCTTCAACGATAAGGGCGAAATGATCGGCTTGGGAGTGGGCGGCGTTGCCTGCAACCTCAAGGAAGTCAAGCGCCTGATCGGTGAACTTGGTGTGCCGATGACCACGGCTCTTTCCGTGATCACGAGCAACGTCGCCAAGGCTCTGCAGCTGCCCGGCAAGGGCGTGGTGAAGGCCGGCAACTGCGCTGACCTTAACCTCTTTGACGAAAACATGAATCTGGTTCATGTCTTTGCCAAGGGCCGCCAGATGATGAAGGACGGTGAAATCATCGTGAAGGGCACATTCGAAGAGTAATTGCTCTTTAAGCGATAGGAAGATCCGTGCTGCGGTTCACCACCCGGCACGGATTTTTTGCAAGAATTCCTCAATCACATTTACGCACCGCAAACCAGCAAGGAAAAAGTCGTGCCGCTGTTTCACCGCACAAATGCCGCCAGCAAGCGCAAGACCGACGATATTGGTTCGTTCGGTCGGCTGGCTTTGACATGTGTGGCCGCGGGGTGCATCGGTTTTGCGCAACCTACGGGATGGGACTTCGAAGGTCATCCAACGTCAGGCAAGCAGTCTGAATTTTGTAGCCGGCAAGCACGCTCTTTTTCAGATTTTCGACTTTGTCCAAAAAGACACCTTCTCGGAAGGATTTCTTTTGACGTTTCACTTCGGCAACAAAGGCTGATTTTCTGTCGCGCCCAACCGCAATGATGTCGACTGCGTTCTGATTTCCTTGCGCGCCTCTTTCCTGTTTCCACCAGGAACCGACAGCCGTGTACTTTCTGGTGCGCATCAATTTTTGACGGAAAAACTGTTCAAGCATCGGCCCGCTGAACGTTTCGTAGGATTCTGCGATGTCGTGTTCCAAAACCGAAGACATGCCGTTATCGATCAAGCCTTGGTTGCCTTCAATGTATCGGAACCAAAACCGAAGAAACGGGTCGCAAATTTGCCATCGAACTGAACGAGTGTTGGGCTTGGCCAAGATGGGCCTCATTTTTTCAATGAACCCGTACAGTTCAAGTCGTTCTAGGTAAGAATTCAGAGGCCCTACGCCGATGAGATCTGCAATCCGAGGCGCTTGAGTCTGCCCGTGAGCCAGAGCTCGAAGTATGGAAATATACGTCGATTGACCTGTGCCCACTTCCAAACGCAAAAGGTCGTAGCCTTCGGATAAAAACAACGATCCCGGACGCACCGTCCATTCGAACATTTGTTCCTTATGATAAATGCCGTTGTCGACAAAATCCGCCACATATAAGGCAACGCCGCCGGTAATGCAGTAGAGCGCCAGCAAGTCATCGTTGGTAACCCTGACCGGTGCTTGTTCAACAAGAGAGATCAGCTCATCGGCAGCAAAAGGTCGCAGATGAATCTTTGTCGTTGCACGCCCGAAAAGAGGCTCTCGATCGTCTTCAAAGATTTTCTTCATCATGGAATATGACGAGCCGCTCAGGATCAGGTGCATGTGTGTCTGATCCTTATTGCTGTCCCAGATGTCTTGAATGCGAGCAAACAAACCGGCGTTAACCTTGGCGAGATTCTGAAACTCGTCCATCACCAGCGAAAAATGGTGATGTCGAGCATGAAGCATCAGAACCTCAAAAAGTCCTGCAAACGAGGTCAAACCTTCAGGGACGATCGGGCCCAGCGCCGCAACGGTTGCCTGTGTCAGTCTGGCAACCAAATCCTTCTCCGTGGCGGCAGTCATGAACCACGTCACCGATGGTTTGTTCTTGAGGCTTTCGCGTATCAGCGTTGTCTTCCCGACACGTCTTCTGCCGGTTACAACGGTCATTCGAGATGGACCATGAGCCGCTCCTCTAAAAGCAGTCTCCAATGCTTCGAGTTCTTGTTTTCTGCCAATGAAATGCATGGGTTTTCTAATATCTAATAACTGCTATTATGATAATGATGGTTATTATAACGGCAGTTTTTTTAGATTTGACCACGGTCATGTCCGGAAACGCTACGCTTTTTGTGCGTTTGCTTGTGAAGCTGTTTGGTCAGTCGCAGTAGCACGAACTTGCCAAAAGTTCTTGAGCGTTCTGCGCTTTTTTGCTTTCGGCGGAGGCCCTGATGCTGATTGTTTTGGTCAGATCATTGCAGTTGAGGAAACAGCTTCCCAAATCGAAGAGGAAATTAGCAAATCCGGGCTGATTTAGCATTTCTCCGCTTATTTTGCGAAGTGAAGCCTCGGGCGGCAACGCGAAGTCAATGCGTTGGGCTGTGTCGTCCACCTTGATTTCCTTGTCGCAATATGCACCCCAGAAAGGATCCAGGCAGAGGCGAGTTCGACCGCAATCAAAAATGAGACCGCAATCAAACGGATCTTTTGAGGCCGAGTATCTTGCATATGTCCAAGTTTGTGGAGTAGCCGTCGGTTCAATCGAAAAGTCGCCGTAGGGGAAAACAGCGTTGATTGAACAGTTGAGTGCCTCGGTCACCGGTTCCACAGACTCGAAGTTCTGCTGCTTGGATCGTTTCACAAGACATTGATGTATCGCCGCATAGCCAAGCATCGACAAAAAATCGTCATCCACGGAAAAAGCATCCGCAAGTTCCTCGCGAATGTAATACAGCGCATTTTCAGGCCTAGGTTCGTCGCGGAATAAGTAGGCTTTGACGGTCGGATCGCAACCTGCGCGAAGAAGATCCTTGATGCCAGTCAAAAGCGAGACGTTCGGAAAATTAAACTTAAAAAAGTGACAAAGCGTCTGGGCTCCGCAGACACCGTTATCCAGCTTTGGATCGAAACCGTTGTTCAGACAGAAGCGTAAGACGTCAAGCAACAAACACTGTGGTTGGTACGTTAAGTCATCAAGAGCGCACGGCAGGAGAAAGCCCCCTGGAATGCCGTGGTTGAAAGATCTGGCATTGATGTCGGCGCCTTCGGAAAGAAGATGCTTGGCGGTTTTTAGGTCGTCTTCCAGGGGCGCGGCTTTTGCGTTTGAGAGAACCTCAAAAAGCTTCTGGTCGCATTCGCGCTCAAAGTATTGCGTCTCTGTCATGTTCGTCACCTCTACGTTCTCTTGATTATCTTCGAGCATGCGACACTCACTGTCGTAAGGTCGCTGCCTAGACAAATCGGTCTACGTAGAGTCCAAAAGTCGTATGCCAGTTAGTACTGATGGATACTAAAAGTGTAGGGGACCATCTGGTAGTATGATGAATAAAAAATTCTTCATACGTTTGCTTCGTGTAATGGTGGGGCCTCCGGATGCATTCTTCTTTTGATTTGCAACGTCGTCGTCTGATTATGGCAACCGGTGCGAGCTTGTTGCCCACGGCGCTTTATGCCTGCCGCAAAGCAGTCGCTGCCACGGCGACCGACGGCTACCGAACCGTCAAGGACATGCACGGACGTACCGTGAAGGTCCCGCGCAGTGTCAAGAGGCTTGTCTGCACGGGTAGCGGTGCGTTGCGCGTTGCTTCTTATCTGGGGGCTTTGGATTTACTCGTCGGCATCGAATCGTCTGATCTTCGGTACAAGAATGATCCCAAGCGAGACTATGCCTTCGCCAACCACGATCGCTTCAAGTCTTTGCCTGTGATTGGCAAAGGCGGCGGTACTGGTTATACGGCCAATCCGGAGGCCATATTGGCGGTTGAACCCGATGTGATTCTGACGGGGTACGCACCGGAGGCCGCTGAGCAGCTCGCGCGCGAAACCGGTATTCCTGTGGTTTCCGTCTATTACCTCAGTCTCGGACTCGTCAACGATAGCTTTCTGAAGGCCATTGACCTTGCGGGCCGCATTCTCGGGTGCGAGGCGCGGGCTAAGTCCATTGTCAAATTCATCGAAAGCGTGCAGGCCGATTTGCAAAAACGAGTTCACAGTCGTGGTCAAGAGGTCGGTCCTTCGGTTTATCCAGGTGCTGTGACGTTTTCCGGCGCACACGGCTTTGCCGGCACCTACAGCCGCTTCGGACCGCTTGCGGCCGTCGGCGCTCGCAGTATTTCCGACCGACTGGATCGAGAGGGCTTTTACGAAACGGATCTGGAGTTTGTGCTGCAACAGGATCCCGATCTGATTTTTTTGGATCCTGGCAATCTGTCGATTGTTGCGGAAGAGGCCAAAAACAAGCGCGATTACTTTGCCTCGCTCAAGGCGGTCAAGACGGGCAATGTCTACGCCATGCCTTCCTATAACCAGTATTCGACCAACATTGCCTACAGTTTGGCCAATGCGTACTACGCGGGAACCGTGCTTTTTCCCGAAGTTTTTGCTGACGTGAATTTCGCCGCAAAGTTCGACGAGATCGTGTCTTTCTTCAACGGTCGCGGTTGGTACGAGCACATGGCTCCTTTGGGGCAGCCATACGGCCGCATCGCTTTCCCTGGGATCTAGATGCAAAAGACCGCGGCACTTTCGGTGGAAGTCAAACACAATGTCCTTTCATCAGGATCGGGCTCTTTTGCTGCACTTCGCAAGGAGCGCTACTTCGCCGAGCGCCTGCGGCCGCTTCTTTTTGTTGCGGTGTTTGTCTGCGTCTTCTATCTTGCTTTGGCCGCAAGCCTCAAAGGCTTCGAGTGGACTTTGCCGATTGACGTACTTTCGGGACGCGCATCCAAAGCTTCCGAAGTTATTTTCTACAATGTGCGTCTGCCGCGTGCAGCGACGGCGGCCGTGGTCGGAGCGGCTCTAGCCTTGGCCGGCGCCGTCATGCAAAACGTCCTTCGCAATCCTTTGGCGTCTGCTTCAACGCTGGGCGTAAGTCAGGGGGCAGCTTTCGGAGCGGCGCTTGCCATCACGTTCTTTCACGCGGGCATTGGTACCGATGGCAATCTCGGTGCGGCGCTCACCGTGACATCGCCTGCCGTCGTGACGGTTTTCTCCTTCATTTTCGGGGTGGCAAGCGGAGCGGTGATTCTCGCGCTCTCTTTGGTGACCAGAATCTCGTCGGCCACGATGATCTTAAGCGGCATCGCATTAGGCGCCATGTTTACCGGAGGAACGGCAATCATTCAATACTTTGCTGATGACATCAAAGTCGCTTCGATTGTCTACTGGACCTTCGGTGATCTGGGTCGAACCGGTTGGACACAAATCGGAGCGTTGGCGGCGGCTTTATTGACGGCTTTTGCCTACTTCTATCGCAACGCCTGGAACTACAACGCGCTTGCCAACGGCGTCTATACCGCAAAGAGTCTGGGTATACCCGTGGGCGTCGTGCTTGTTGTCGGCATGCTCGTCTCGTGCCTGCTGAGTTCGCTTGCGGTAGCCTTCGTAGGCACGATCGGTTTTGTGGGACTCATCGCGCCGCATCTGGCTCGTCGCTTTACAGGCACTAACCATCGATATCTCTTGATCTCGAGCGTATTTTGCGGTGCCGTTCTTTTGATGGGGGCGGAAGTCCTTTCGCGCTTCATTGTGCCGCCGGCGGTGTTGCCGATCGGCGCCATCACGTCGTTTCTCGGCGCCCCCGTGTTCCTCTACATGATCTTTAAAGCCGACGGCTGGAGCAAGTGATGCAATCGTCGTCAGACATGCTGCAGGTTCGCGCTTTGAGCTTTGCCTACGGTAAACGCAAGCTCTGGGAAAACGTCGACTTGGATGTTCCCGCTGGGACTGTGACTGGTATTCTTGGCAACAACGGCACCGGCAAAAGCACCCTTCTCAACTGCATCGGCGGCATCCTGCAGCCCGCTGTCGGCAGTGTGTTTTTCAACGACGTTGATCTGCTCAAGCTTTCCCGCCGCAAGCGTGCTCGCCATGTGGCATATGTCGCGCAGCACTTTGAGACGTCCGGTGCAAGCGTCTATGACACGGTCCTTCTCGGGCGTCTGCCGTACTTTTACGCCGGCCCCACGCGAGAAGACCACGAGGCGGTCGAACGTGTTTTGCACGAGTTCGGCATTGAGCAATGGGTGAACCGAAACGCCAAGACCTTAAGCGGAGGCGAAGCGCAAAAAGTAATGCTCGCCCGAGCCGTCGTGCAGCAGACCAATGTGCTGCTGCTCGATGAACCGACGGCGAGTCTCGATCTTGGCTCTCAAGTCGATATGCTCGCGTTTGTCTCGCAGTACGCTCAACGTCACAACGTCGTCGTTTTGATGGTGAGCCACGACATCAACGCCGCCTTGCGGTTTTGCTCGCAGTTTGTTCTGATCGATCCCAAAGGCAATGTGTCAACCGTGGCCGCACAGGACCTTACGGAAGCTCACTTGCGTCGAACCTACGGCGTAGACGTTCGATTGCATGAAGTCGATGATCAGCGGTTCGCGCTTGTCGAAGGAAAAGCGCATCACTTCCAGCGGAGAGTGGAAAATGTCTGAAATTCAACACCGGTTGTCAACCGAGAACAGTGTTTCCGTCGGATACGGGCATCGCGATCTGTGGAACGCTGAAGCAGAGCGTTATTCCAAAGCGCCGACCGCACGTTTCGACGACGACGGTTTTTTGAAGATTCTCGAGGCTTCCGGCGTATTGACTGACAAGAGCCGCGTTTTGGATCTCGGCTGCGGTCCCGGCATTTATTCCGTCGCGATCGCCGAGTGCGTTCGGGAGGTCGTCGGTTTCGATATTTCGGAGCAGATGATTGAGCGAGCGCGCAACAGGGCTCATGAAAAACATTGCACCAACTGTCGGTTTGATGTTCTCGATTGGTCAAAAGCGGACATTGATGCCTTGGGTATGAAAGGCGCCTTTGAGGTAGCGGTGGCTCGTTTAACGCCTGCTGTTGATTCGCTTAACGCGCTGGAGAAATTGATCAATTGTGCGACTTCCCGCGTTTTTGTTGAAAACTTTATTAATCGTCGGCATCGCTGGATGCAGCTTGCATTTGACATTGCCGGTGCCGGCGTTCCGTGGAACGACGAGCGCATGTTTGATGCCGTGGGTTATCTGCTCAAAACCGGGCGCAGGCCATATCTGCACTATAGAGAGGCCCAATGGGGCGAAGCGCAGCGCCCGTGGCAGCAAGTTGCGGACTTTTGTCTTCGTCGTCTGGCTTTGCGTACCCAACTGACGGAGGAACTGAGTTGGGAAATCCGCCGCATGTTTGAGAAACAAAGCAAAAACGGCTTGTTGGATGCGCGGGAAACTCTCACGCTTATGACGATTGAGTTTGCTCCGAAGCCAGCGTAACGCAAAAGTGCAGCCAGACAATCGAAAAACATCCGTTTATAGCCACTGCAGCCGAGTTCTTTTTCGCATCAGGTCGGACAAGCACGGCAAACCTTCTCGTAGTCGGCACTTCCTGCCGTCGTACGTGCATAGGAAAGTACAAGACTGACAATCAGAAGAATGCCGGTGGCAAAGAGTGCGGCGCGCGAATCCATCAGTGAAATAAAAATGCCGCACAACGAGGTACCCATGGCGGTACCGAAATTGGCAGCGGTCAAGAAAAGTCCATTTGAAAAGTCCGGCGCTTCGCGAGCAGCGGAGCTGATCATGTATTGCCCCGAAATATTGATGAAGCCAGCGCAAATGCCGAGCAAAACGACGAGCACGACGGCAAAAATTCCGTTGGGTGCAAAGACGTACAACAGCGAGTAGAGAGCAAGCATCATGGTGGGCCCCACACGCGTAAAGAGCTTCTTGTAACGCCCGAAAACACGGCCCGCGAGCATGTTGCCGGCAATGTTGGCGAAACCGTAAGCCAGGAGCACGGAACTGACGGCGTCAAACGAAAAGGCGCTTACCTCGTGCAAGAAATCACTCATGAAGCTGAAAAAGCCGAACATGGCGCCGTTGATGCAGGCAAAGGCCGAGACGCCCAACCACAACGAAGGCTTTTTGAGAACGCGCAATTGATGCCCGGGATTATGCTGTTTGGCCGGCATGTTCGGGACCAGAAAGAACGTGGCAACCAGTACGATGGTGTTGATGACGGCAAAGATGCCCATCGCGGCTTCGTATGACCAGTGGGTCGTGACGAAAGTCGTCATCGGGACTCCGAGCACCATGCCGGCCGAGACGCTAACAAAAACGCGAGCTATGCCGCGGGAAGGATCATCTTTGGTGGCTGCGGCGGCAAGCGTAAAGGCCATGGCGACATAGACCGGATGCAGAAATGCGGGCAAGGCGCGCGCGGCAAGAAGCACGGCAAATGAATCGGTGACCATGGACAGAATGTTGGAGGCCACGAAGAGAATCAAAGCCGCAAGCATCATCGTTCGGCGGTTGATGCCGGAAAAGAGGAGCGGCAGAACAGGTGCGGCCACTGAAACAACAAGCGCAAAAACGCTCACGCAGAGACCGGATGTCGAGACAGTGACGTCAAAGCGCTCGGCGATCTGCGGAATGATGCCGACCACGCCCATTTCGGTATTGATGATGCCGAAGACGCCGAGCGTCAGAATGGCGATCAGAAGCGATTCGGAGATGGTTTTGGTTTGCATTGGGGAAAACACAGGCACGCACGCCGAGCATCCGACTCGAAACGGTCAGATGCAAAGCGTTCGGAGGAGACAAGAGGGAAACGCTTTCGGATTGCCCAATCAAGGGCGTGAGGCTGACATTACTTCAGATTGGCCTTGTAGAAAGCATCGATCCGGTCGAACGGAATGACATCCATTCGATCGTAGAGGTCGGTGTGGTTGGCACCGGGAATAATCAGCAATTCTTTGTTGTCGCCTTTGAGCTTCTGATAGGCGCCTTCGCTGAAGTAACGGGAGTGAGCCTTTTCGCCGTGTACGATCAGAACGGCGCTGCGGATTTCATCGGCGAAGGCAAGCAAAGGCATGTTCAAAAGCGAGATAGCCGAGGTCGTATTCCAGCCGCCGTTGGAGTTCAGAGACCGCTTGTGGTAGCCGCGCTCGGTCTTGTAGTAGTTGAAGTAGTCCTTGACGAACTGAGGCGCGTCGGCAGGCAGTTGGTCGGGCACGCCGCCCGCAAGGTTGTATCGGCCGGTGCGATAGTTTGCCGTCCGTTCATTTGCAAGTGTTTGGCGAAGCTTGTAGCGACCCTCGGCATCCAGCGAATCAAAGTAACCGTTCGCGGTCACGCGGCTCATGTCGTACATGGTCGCGGCAACGGTGGCCTTGATGCGAACATCGGCAGCGGCGGCATTGATCGCCATGCCGCCCCAACCGCAGATGCCGAGAATGCCGATTTTGTCGGGGTTGACGTCTTCGCGCGTAGAGAGATAGTCGACGGCTGCCGAGAAGTCTTCTGTGTTGATGTCGCCAGAAGCCACATAACGCGGATAGCCGCCGCTTTCTCCGGTAAACGAAGGATCAAAGGCAATTGTGAGATATCCGCGTTCGGCAAGCGTCTGAGCGTATAGCCCGGAGGATTGTTCTTTGACTGCTCCGAAGGGGCCGCTTACGGCAATCGCGGGAAGTTTTCCTTGGGCGTTTTTGGGGACATACAGGTCGGCAGCAAGCGTGATGCCGTAACGATTGACGAAAGTGATTTTTGAGTGGTTGACCTTGGAGCTTTGCGCAAACACCTTGTCCCACTTCGCTTCAAGCTGCAGTTCGGCGGGCTTGATGGTTGAGGGGGCAACCTGTGCGGCGGGAATGGCTGCACAAGCCGCAGCGCATGCTGTGGTAAGAACAGTAGCAGCAATTTCAGTAGCAATTTTTGAGGTCATAAGTCAACTCTTTTGAAAGTAACTCTGTGTTGTGATTAAACGGCAAACAGGTTGTCGGTGGTCGCGCGGCATTTACCGAGCAGTTAACTGAATTTCGACGTCGTGGTCTCCGAGAGCTTTGATCCAATCGCCAGACTCGCTTACGTGGCCGAGTCGCGTGTAATTCCAGGAATTGGAACCGCACATCAGAACAATTTGGTTGCTGTTGTAGAGCACAACGTCTCCTGTCCGGGCGGTCATCCAAAAATCGTCGCTTGGCAGTTGCGTGCCGAGCGCTCCGACTTTTTCAAAACCGCCGTAGTTATGCAGACGCAATGTCAGCGGCAAAAGTTGCACTAGCTTTTGAGCCGCGCGGGTATCGGCAAGCGTGACCGAAAAGCTTTTTTCGCCGACAAGCATTCGAATTTGTCGTTTCTGAGTAGCCGTATGTACGGACATGTCGTTGCTTCGATTTGAAATGAGAGATGAGGCATAGGCGGAGGATGGCTGTTGAGCAAGGGCCATGTTGGCGAAAACGAGAACTGCAAACGCCATTGCTTCTGCTTTCAGAGCGGAAATGCTTTCCGCCGGGCACCGCCATACAGCCCCTCGGCGGAAAGATTTGCCGGTGTGGCTCATCATAGGAAAGCGCCGTTACAGACCTGAAGAACCTGACCTTTGACATGACGTCCCATCTTGCTTGCCAGGTAAAGACATGCATAGGCCTGATCGATCGGATCGCATTCCGGGCCGGGAAAGTAAACGAAATGACCGCTCCAGTTGAGCATCTTGCTGCCGCCCGGTTGCTCTCCGGCTTTGTTGGCAAGGTGAGCCGGCGTCACGGTGGCGCCCGGAGCAACGGCATTACAACGGATGTTTGTGTCGATAAGGCGCATGGCGACATTTTTCGTCAGCGTGTTGAGTGCGCCTTTGGTTGATGTGTACGTTGCGCCGCAGAACGGACGGTTGCCGTTGACCGAGCTGATATTGATGATGCAGCCGTCGTTTTTTGGCAAAAATACTTTGAGAGCTTCACGGATGTAGCGCATCGGTCCGCCGAGATTGGTGTTCATGACATGTAGCATCCACTCGTCGCTCGTGTCATCAATGATTTTTTGCTCGCCGATACCGGCATTGTTGATGAGAATGTCCAGATCACCGTATGTTTCAATGGCGGTTTTGAAAACGCGTTTGGTGTCTTCGGTTGAACAGACGTCGGCGACAACACCGACCGCCTTTCCACCTTTGGCTCGGATTCCTTCCACAACCTCGTTGAGTTGCTCGACATGTCTTGCGGTAAGAACGACGCAAGCTCCTTCTTCGGCGAACAATTCTGCAATCGTCCGGCCCATGCCGTAGCTGGCTCCGGTGATCAGCGCGACTTTGCCTTCTAGCATCTGAGCGTCCATGAACAATCCTCCTTTTGATGACAAGGCGAATTGTTGACTCAAATGACAGAAATAACAAATACTTTATTTTTACTCTTTACTATGCTTTGAAGGTATAGAAAGAACCATGAAGATCTTCCGCAGTGAATGCGTCAGATTGTTGGGACCAAGTTTTCTTCTTCCTTGAGAAGCGCAATCAGCCGATCGGCAGCCGGACTCAGACGGCGGGAGCGATCCCAGGCGACGACGATGTCGCACTCGAGCCTCGGATGCAGAGGCAGCCACACGAGTCCTGAGGCGGGGGTGGGATTGATAATGCCGCCCAAGGCGAGAACGTGACCCACGCCGGCGGCTGCGAGCACGTAGGCGTTGTAGAGCAGGTTGAAAGTACCGACGATGTTGAGGCTGCTTCCCATGTCGTTGAGCCAGCCGTCGAATTCGTTGCGGGAAAAGGATTGCTCGGAACACAGCAACGGCTGACCTGCCAGATCGGAGGCTTCGATGTACGCCTTGTCGGCAAAGGGACCGTCAAGGCGCGTCAGAATACCCCAGACGTCCTTTTGCTTGAGTTTGATTGAGCTGTAGCCGATTGTATCGGCAATGCCCACGAACACTCCGAAATCGGTCAGCCCCGAATGGAGTTCGGATTTAACCTGAGCTTCGGCGCCGCTCACGATGTGAAACCGAACTTTGGGCGCTTCTTTTTGCAGACGGGCTATGGCTCGCGCAAGGCTTCCCAGAGCTGGCGTTTCTCCCGCGGCGATGCGAATGTCGCCGGTGAGCTCATCTTCCGCGCGAATTTCTTCTTTCGTACGATCGAAAAGATTGACGATGGAACGGGCGCGTTCGTAGAAAAGTTCACCCTTGGAGGTGAGGCGAAGTTTTCTGTTTGAGCGAACAAAAAGCGTATGCCCGAGCTCTTCTTCGAGTTCCATGAACTGACGCGACAGCGTCGGTTGCGTGACATGCAACTTTTGTGCAGCACCCGAGATGCTTTGCTGTTCGGCCGCTGCCAGAAAATACCGAAGAACGCGAATGTCCATGCGAAGTCCCAAATCGAACGTTAGTGAATCCATGCCTGAAAAGCATAGACAATCTTAGCGCATAGGTATTTGACGCAAAAGGCACCGACTTGGTACTTTTGTTTCGGAAGAACGGCACGAGGAGAGAACGATATGCTCCGCAGATCGGTACTGGAATTCTGTGCATTGGGTTGGTTAACAGCTGTCTGTCCGCTTCGACCGGCGCAGGCTGCGCAGAAAACCGTAAGTCGGATGGTGAGACCATTCAACCTCAAGGAGAAGACAGTGAAACTTAACAACGGACGGACTATGCCCGTGCTGGGGCTGGGAACATACGCCTTGCACGGACAAACCTGCGTTCGTGCTGTGCGCGCAGCGCTTGACTGCGGCGTTCGGCTGATTGACACGGCTTCGTTCTACGGAAATGAGCGAGAAGTCGGATCGGCGGTGCGTGACGCTGTGAAGAATGGTCTCTCCCGAGAAGAGATTTTCGTAACGACAAAGATTTATCCGACACAGTTCGGAAATCCTCAGAAAGCCATTGAAGAGTCAATGTCCAGATTGGATCTCGGCTACATTGATCTTCTGTTGCTTCATCATCCCGGCAACGGCGATGTCGCGGCTTATCGGACATTGGAAAAGGCCGTGGAAGAGGGGGCGGTTCGCTCGATCGGCTTATCAAATTGGTACATCAAGGAACTCACCGATTTTTTGCCGAAGGTTGACGTAATACCAGCACTGGTACAAAACGAAATCCATCCTTTCTATCAGGATCGAGACGTTGTGCCGTTCATTCAAGAAATGGGCATCGTTGTGCAGGCGTGGTTTCCGTTCGGAGGCCGCGGCTGGACGAAATCCGTGCTCGGCCATCCTGAACTTGCCAAAATCGCCATGGCGCACGGCAAGACGGTCGCTCAGATTGTGCTGCGTTGGAATCTGCAGCGGAATGTCTCCGCGATTCCCGGATCAAGCAACCCGGCTCACATTAAAGAGAATACGGAGATTTTTGACCTTGAGTTGTCGGATTCGGACATGAAGGCCATTGCGGCACTTGACCGTCATGAAAAGCACGAATGGTACTAATCAAGTCTGGACAAACAGTTCTATTTGTTAGCCGGCTTATAAATTGTTAGACAAAGGAAACCGACAAGGATGCAAAAGATTCCTTGCCGGTTTTCAGCCGGTTGAAAAACCAACGAAAATGGGTTCATCGGCGCATTCCGGCGCCGCGGCCGAGTCCGCCGCCTCTGCCGAAGCCTCCGGCTCCGCGTCCCGGACCTAACGGCTGACGCGGAAACGCTTTGTTTGGGTTGTAACGAACGGGCGCGCCCGGGAGATTGGGCACCATGCCCGGACGAGGCGCGGGCGTACCGGGACGATAAGGCTGGCTGTAGTCGCGGCGGGCCGGAGCTTGAGGCGGACGGTTTGTCTGTGGCTTGGTGTTGCCTAGCAGATGGTCGCGGTATTGACCGGAGGTATACCGTTTACCGTCTTTGATCCAATACTGCCCGTCCCATTGGCCTTTGTCAGCTTCTTGACGCAGGCGCTGACGATCTGCAGCGTCGCCGACACCGCTCAAAACATCGTTGATCGGCGGCTCAGAGGCCGAGTGGACCAGTCCCGGCGCTATGGCGGTCAGGACAAGCGCACCGGTGCATCCGAAAAATTGTCGGCGTGAAAGAAACTCAAAGGGCATCGATCTCAACCATGCTCATAGGAACCTGCGAAACGCCGTTTATCTGGGACCTGGGCCCGGACCGGGGCCTCCCGGTCCCCAACCGCCGGGACGTCCGCCGTGGTGCGGTCCGGGTTCCGGATGGTGCGGCGGCGGTGCGGGCCGGCGCGGCGGTGGAGGCGGAGGAGTGGCCGGACGAGGCGGCGGAGCCGGCGGTTGGTAGCGCGACAGCCAATAGTCGCGGTATTCCAACGGCGTGTACCGGTGTCCTCTGTAATTCCAGTAGTGACCGTCCCAGTGGCCGTGACCGTAATTGTCTCGAATCCACTCTCGCTGCAGGGCGTCTCCGACACCGATCAGGATAACGGCAAGCAGTTGATCGGAATGCGAGTGGGCAAATGCAAGACACGGCACACTCGTAAGCGCCAAAGCGGCAACGGATGTCTGCAGTATGTGGCGTCGAGTCAGTGTGGTCATTTTTTCGGTTCTCTCAAACGGTTCAATCAAATTGGCGGTTTAACGAGGTCCGGGGTCACCGGGGCCGCGATCATTACCCGGGCCTCTGCCGGGACCGTTACCTCCGGGTCCGGGTCCGCGACCTTGGTTGCCGGGCCCCCTTCCGCCGTTGCCCGGACCACCGGGACCGCGGCCGGGAGGATTGCCGGGGCCGCAGGGACCGTTGCCGCAGGGCGGGGGATTACGGTTTGGGCCCGGTGCCGGACGAGGTTGCGGGCGCGGAGCGGGCGGCTCATAGCGAGACAGCCAGAAATCTCGATATTGGGTCGGCGTGTAACGGCGGCCTTCATAGTGCCAGTAACGGCCGTCCCAACGACCTTGACCGTAGTGCTCACGGATGTAGTCACGCTTCATGGCGTCGCCCACACCGATCAGAATGTCGGCGAGGAGACTGTCGGCATTGGCAAGCGCAATGCCCGGAACGGCACCGAGTGCGAGAGCCGCAGCAGCGCCCTGAACGAGACGGCGACGGGAAAGAGTGGTGTTTGTCATGTTCGTCTCCTGGGAAGACTTGGAAAAGATCGCTGAAAAAGACTTTTGTTCCTGGCAATTATCTTATTCCGCGAGAAAGTAAGTCAGCGTAAAGATTTGCTCTCAAAGTGCGAAATTGTGAGCGAAATCAGTACGAACCGAGATTCAGTTTACAGCCGCAGACGAGCAACTTGAGCCGGGGAAGTCAAAAAATCAATTCAGATTGGGCACTGTTGCCGCGTTTGAGGTGTAGGGTCGGCAGCACAACGGCAAGTTCCGGATCTTCCGGGGTTTTGCGCCAGGCGACGATAAAGCCGATTTCGGCGGACTGCACCGTAAAGCCGCTCTTTTTGAGCTGCGCTAGGCGAGCTTGGAAAGCGCGGGAGTAGACGACAAGGCGCACGACGTCGGTCGATGTGCGGATCGTGAGGCCCTCTTCGATGGGGGTGAGAGGAAAACCCGAGCGCATCGACAGAATCAATCGCTTCTTGTCTTCGAAGTAGTCGAGCCACACGTCTTCGTGAGTAAGCGTAAGCGTGAGTTCGTCGGGCGCGTTGTATGCGGTTTTGTCAATCGACGGATGAACGGCATCGGGAAGCGTCTGATTGAGGAGCGCTCCGCGGTAGTGAATGGTAAGGTCAAAGCGCGCGCGGGTCATGCCCACATAGAGCTTGCGCCGGGCGTCGTCGTCTTCAAAGGAGCGCGAAGCGTAGAGAATGTAGACGTGATCGAACTCGCGCCCCTTGGCTTTGTGTATGGTGGAAACAACGATGCTCGAAGCCGTGCGCTCGAACGTGTCCTCAAGTACCGATTCGCGCAGGAATTCCTCAAAGTCGGCAAGGTAGAAAAAACCTTCGGCGGGCAAGATGGCCGTGAAGGACTCGATGAGGCGCAGGACGTTGTCGATCCAGATGCTTGCGCCGTAACTGGCTCTGAGCCACTGCGCGGCGTCGGCAAAAAGACGCACGGAGGCACGCTTTTGGCCGTGCATCTGCGCCGTCATGTATTTGAGCAGCGCACGCACTTCGGCAAGATTGGCAAGGCTCACGCTCTTTTGCGACTGGATGAGCGAAACGGCAACGCCCGTTTTCTTCAGCATGGCGCACAGCGTGAAGGCCTCTTCGTTGGTGTTGGTGAGTACCGCGCAGCTGCCCGAAAGTTTGCCGCAGGAAAGATCCGCAATGATGCCCTTGACGAGTGCTTCTTCGAAGTGTTCGGACGTGTGACTCACGAGACGTACCGTTCCTGTGTCGTTTCGAACCGCCGTCAGAGCGTGTGTCTTTAAACGCGCCTTGATTTTGCTCACGAACGCGTTGCTGAAGTCGACCACAGCAGGCGTGCTGCGGTAGTTTTCCGTCATTTCGTGGCGCACGGCGTCGCGTTTGGCAAGCAGATCCTGCATAAAACGTCCGTCGGCGCCGCGGAAGGCGTAGATGTTCTGGTCGTCGTCGCCCACGGCGATCACGCGCAGGGTTTCGTTGTGTTCAATGAGCGCCTCGACCAATTCGGCTTCGGAGGCGTCCATATCCTGCGCCTCGTCGATTACAAGCACCGTCTTGCCAATGCGCGAGGGCTCGGCGTTGCCCGAGGCGATCTCTTTGGCCGCTTTGCGGACAATGCCGTCGGCTTCCTGCAGCGAACCGTAACGCCCGAGAACGTCAAAAGCATAGGAGTGGAAGGTCTTGATGTCTACGAAGTAGGCCGCTTTGCCTACGAGCTCAATCAGGCGGCGCTTAAATTCCGTGGCGGCCGCCCGCGAGAAGGTGAGCATCAGGAGCTGTTCGCTGCGAACGTCTTCGCGCACGAGAAGGCTCGCGAGCTTATGCACGAGGACGCGCGTCTTACCGCTGCCGGGACCTGCGGCCACCACCACGAACTGAGCTTGCTCATCGATGATCGCGCGCTGCTTTTCGGAGAGCTGGCCGAAGATGCGGTTGCGCAGAGCCGGAGTCAGGCCCAGATTGAGTTCATCGGCGGCGGTTCCTGCAAAATACTTGCTCAGGAATTCCTGATAGTCGAGTTCGAAGTAGTCGCGCACGTATTGCAGAGCCGCTTCGTAGTCGGCAAGCATCAGGTTGGCGTAGCGACCGACGATGTGTACCTGCTGAACTTTCTGGCGGTAGTGTTCCGAAAACTGCGCGTAGTCCTGCTTTCGGTAGCGGCGCTTGTTGTCGAGCTCGACGCGTTCAAGCGTCATGCCCTGATACGAAACCATGAAGCCGCCTTCAAGCGAGAGGACACCGGTGCGGTGCAGGAACAAAAGCGCGTTTTCGACGTCGCGCAGCGTGACAGGCGTCTCGGTGAGCCAGCTCTGCTGTCGGTAGTCTCGCAGCAGTTGCACGGCCGAAAAGGAGAGCGCAACGTAGTCGGAAGACCCGGCACTTGCGCCGTTTTGGGCCATCGCTTTGAGCGACTCCACGATAAAGGCGCACAAGTCGGCCCGCATCTGCGCGGCGGCTTCAAGTTCCTGCGTCGAACGTTTGGTCACGAGCGATACATTCTGAGAGCCTCGCGTGCGGCGCATTTCATCAAGCAACCCAGCCGCTTTCAGGTACATCAAAAGGGTCGTGATCTTCTTGACGTCGCTTGCCGAGCCGCCTGCCAAGGCTTCGTTATTGAGTTCCTTGAGATTGAAGTCGGCGCGGCCGCCGTCGGAGAGCCGCCGGATGAGCAGCGATTCGAGATTCTGATAGGTTCCTAAGACAGCGGAGGCCGATTTGAGCTGGCGTCGGCTCACCGTGGCCGACATATCGTTGTCGTCGTGCAGAACGCCCGCTTGCCGCAGTTTCCCGATGACGGCGACGACTTGAGGCAGGGCGATGCCCAGACGGTCGGCCAGCCAATCGGTGCGTGTCTCGGCCGGTTCGCCCTTGGTTTTATAGCCGCTGCGCGCGGAAATGAGCGAAGCGACGATGCGCACGGCTTCGTTGCGTTCGGCTTCGGTTGCAAAGAGAGGACTTGCCTCGATGCGTTCTCGGGCCTCGATCGTGCTTTTAACGGCAACGCTTGTGGCGTAGACGCGCGGCGCGTTCATGGAGCGGCGCACGTAACCGGCGATTTCCAAGGCGGCGATCGCGTTCTTAACTTTGGTGTCAAGCTGCAGTTCGTCGTATTCGAGGCCGGCTTTACGCGCGAGTTCGAGCGGCGAAATCGAGAAGCGCCTGCTTTTTACCGACTTTATGGCGTTCCAAATGAGCTGAATGTCGGCAAGCGTCAGCTTGGACTGCCGCAGCAGCGCAAAGTGCGTGTTGAGGTCTTCCTCGTTAAAGAGAATGCAGCACTGAGCCTGCAGCGACTCGTCCCGACCTGCGCGGCCCGATTCCTGAACGTAGTTTTCAAGCGACGAGGATATGTTGTAGTGCACCACCAGGCGCACGTCCTTTTTGTCGACGCCCATGCCGAAGGCGTTAGTGGCGACGATCGTCTTGACCTGGCCCGCGATGAACGCATCCTGATTGGCGCTTTTTTCGGCAGCATCCATGCGTCCGGCAAACGCGACGGCTTCCAGACCGTCGGCGGTGAGAGCCGCGGCAAGTTCCTTGGTTTCCCGCACGGTGGCAACGTAGACAATAGCCGGACCCTCAGCGGCCTCGAGGAGTTCTCGCAGACACGCGTAGCGATCCGCGTCGTTTTCAACGTGAATGACGCGGTAGCTCAGGTTCTTGCGTTCGGCAGACGTTGCAAGGATGCGCAATTCCAGTCCGAGTCTTTGCTTGAAGTAGTCACAGATGTCCTGAATAACTTTCTGTTTGGCCGTGGCGGTAAAGCAGGAAACGGCAATTTTGCTGTTTGCACCGTAAAAATCTTCCAGCTTTTTGATGAAGTCCGCGATGAAAAGATAGTCGACGCGGAAATCGTGCCCCCAGACCGAGAAGCAGTGCGCTTCATCGATTACAAAGCGTGTCACGCGGCGTTGCTGCAGTGCGGCAAGAATGGAGCGGGAACGCAGTGACTCAGGGGCGATGTACAAAAGCGTTGCTTCGCCGCTGATGACGGCTTCGAGAGCGCGCGAGCGCTCGATCGGGCTCAAAAGTCCGTTAATCGTGACCGCGCGGCTGATGCCCTTGGAGACGAGATTTTCAACCTGATCCTTCATCAGAGACTGCAGAGGCGAAATGACAACCGTAAGCGCTCGGGTGAGTTCGCCCTGCATCAAAGCGGGCAATTGAAAAGTGATGGATTTGCCGCCGCCCGTGGGAAAGACCGCAAGCAATGACTCGCCGCCCACTGCAGCACGCGCGGCCATTTCCTGCAGGGGTTCGTCGTTGTAGGTTCTGAATGAATCAAAGCCGAAAAAGCGAGAAAGCCCCGTCTTGACGTCGAGCCTTTCCTTGCAATACGGACAGCCCTTGCTGCAGGGCGTAAATCGCAGCGCCTCGAGTACCGCCTGCGTGGCCGGGTAATTGGTGTTGACCCAGGGCGGAATGACATCGGCGGGTTCTGCCGCGCGAATGAATGCAAGCGCGTAGGCAAGTTCAGCCGGTCGGCGCTTGGCCAGACCGTCGAGATCGGCGTGAATGCACAACCTGTCGGCCATCAGGCGCTTGATCACGCCCGCAGGATCGGCAAAGGTTGGCGTCTGAACGTTAAGGCATCGGAAAAAGCCCGCAAACTCCGGTCGGTTTTTGAGCATCGCGCAGAAAAGTCGCTGCAGTACGCCGGGCAACTCATTGAAGGCCGCCACTTCCTCTTCGAAAAGAGCCATCGCCTTGCGGGCGTCCGAGAGAGGATTGTTGAGTTCGTCGGTGAGCAGCTTTTCGTCTTTGAGAAGCTTGTGAAAGCGCTTGCGCGGAAAAAGAAGCGCCGAAAGCGGCAGGGTATCGACAGGCTGCGGTCCGTCGCCCAAAACGGGGCGCAGATACTGCATGTCGAAGGCCACGATGTTGTGGCCGCACACATATTCGGCACCCTTGCAGAATTCTTTGAAGGCCGCGACGTTGCTAGAGTGAAAAAAGCGACCGTCGGGGCGGCAGGCTCCCAAATCAACGATTTTCCCGGTTTCGGGAGACACTTCGGCATCAATAAAGACAATCGTGTCCCGATTGATGGTGCCCGGCAGCTGCACGGGACCTGTGGCCAAAGTGGGTAGGTTGCTCATTGATTTTCGAACAAGGTTTGACTCAAAAAGTGCGGGTTTACTCACGCGCTTGGATTTTAAGGCGCGCAATGCGCTTTGTCCCGAACCGAAGCCATAGATTTTGCGTTACTTGTGGCCAAAACAGTCCGCATTGCAGGGCAGTTCGGGGGCGCAACGCGCTGAGACGAGTTTGTCGAGCAATCCTGCGGCCGTATTGTCGACAATGGCGCGCTCGTAGCATGGGACAGGCATGAAGCCCGCGTCGACGGCGTCTTTGAGAAAGGCAAAGAAGGAATCGAAAAAGCCGTTGACGTTCAAAAAGCCCACAGGTTTGTTGTAAAGACCGATCCAGTTGCCTGTGATCATCTCGCAGGCTTCTTCCATTGTTCCGATGCCGCCAGGAAGCACGACGAACATGTCGGAGAGCTCCGCCATTTTGGCTTTGCGCTCGTGCATATCGGCTACGACCAACAGTTCCGAGAGATCTTCAACCGGCGTTTCCTGATTGATGAGAAAGGTCGGGATGATGCCGGTGACGGAAACGCCCAGATTCAGCGCCGTGCGTGCGGTTTCTCCCATGAGTCCCGTGCCGCCGCCACCGAAGACAAGCTGCATGCCGCGAGATGCCAATTCCTGAGCCACGGCGTGAGCTGCGTCGGTGTAGGCAGGATTGTTTCCGGAGCGGGAGCCGCAGAAAACACAGACTTTGAATTCGGTCATGGCTTGGCTTCCTTTGCAAAAGAGGAAAAAAGCCATTTTAGTGAGTGTCACGGGATGAGTGCTGTAAAGAATGAGCGACAAGTCAAAAAAGAGTAAACAGTCCTAGGCAAACATCAAAAACTTGACTGCTTATTCAGTCATTCCGCTAGAAACTGTCAACCAATTTCAGGCAAGGACAACCTAAAAAATGCGCACACGATCACTACGAATCGCATGCGTTAAAAGAAGGAAGTGTTGGAGATCCATGAAGGAAAGGCACCTGAGAGAGCGTGGCGCCTTTCCTTCGTAACGCACTATCAGAGAGCGTTCAAAGCGGAGCCGGCCTTGAACCAAGCCAGTTGCTTGGCGTTGTAGCTGTGCTTGGCTTCGAAGCGTTCCTTCTTGCCGTCGGCGTGCGTGAGTTCGATGGTGACGTTCTGGCCCGGAGCGAGCTTGTCAAGACCGAGGACCGAGACGCGATCCTTTTCCTTGATCTTGTCGTAATCGGCCGGGTTGACGAACGTCAGAGCGAGCACGCCTTGCTTCTTGAGGTTGGACTCGTGGATGCGAGCCAAGCTCTTGGTGAGCACAACGCGAACGCCCAGATAACGCGGTTCCATAGCGGCATGTTCGCGGCTCGAACCTTCGCCGTAGTTGTCGTCACCGATAATGACCGAATCAATCTTGTGATTCTTGTAGTAGCGGGCGACCTTAGCGGGCGTGTCGTACGTTCCGGTCTCATAGTTGAGCGTCTTACCGGCGGCGTCGGTGAAGCCGTTGACGGCGCGTTCAAGCAGGTTGTCCGAAATACGATCGAGGTTGCCGCGGAAAGCAAGCCACTTGCCCCCCGGAGAGATGTGGTCGGTCGTGCACTTGCCCTTGGCCTTAATGAGAATGGGCAGACCCACGAAGTCCTTGCCGTCCCATGCGGGGAACGGTTCAAGAAGCTTGATACGCTGAGCGTTGGGGCTTACCTTGATTTCAATCTTGGCAAAGTCCGGACGGATGCAATCGGTGAGGTCCGTCACGAAGCCTTTCACGGGCAATTCGGTACCGGTCGGAGCCTTGAGTTTGATCGTCGTACCCTTGGCGGTTGTGTAGGAACCCTTCATGGGATTGAACGTCAGATCGCCGTTGATGGCCATGGCCATCACGATTTCGGGCGAAGCGAGGAAGGCGTGCGTCTGAGCGCTGCCGTCGTTACGACCCTTGAAGTTGCGGTTGAACGATTCGATGATCGAGTTCTTCTTGGTCGGATCACCGATCGTACGCTTCCACTGACCGATGCAGGGACCGCAGGCGGTGGCAAGCACGGTGGCGTTGAGCTTTTCAAACACGTCAAGAATGCCGTCGCGTTCGAGCGTCTTGTAAATGCGCATCGAGCCCGGAACGATCATGACGGGGGTCTTTACCTTGATGCCGTTGTCGAGCGCCTGCTTGGCGATGGAGGCGGCGCGCGTGAAGTCTTCGTAGGAAGAGTTCGTGCAGGAGCCGATCAGAGCGACTTCAAGCAGCTGCGGATAACCCTTTTCCTTGACACGATCGGCCACCTGATTGAGCGGCATGGCGGCATCGGGAGAGTACGGACCGTTGATGTGCGGTTCGAGTTCGGAAAGGTTGATTTCGATGATGCGGTCGTAGTACTTGGCGGGATCGGCCATGACTTCCTTATCGGCGCGCAGATCGGCAGCGACGGCCTTGGCCATGTCGGCAACGGCGGCGCGGCCCGTGGCGTTCAGATAACGAACCATCGAATCGTCGAACGGGAAGACGGAGGTAGTGGCGCCCACTTCGGCACCCATGTTGCAGATCGTACCCTTGCCGGTGCAGGACAGCTGCTGGCAGCCGTCGCCGAAGAATTCGATGATGGAGTTCGTGCCGCCCTTGGTCGACAGAATGCCCGAGAGCTTCAGGATCACGTCCTTGGCGCTGACCCAGCCGCTCAACTTGCCGGTGAGCTTCACGCCGATGATCTTGGGCATCTTCAGTTCCCATTCCATGCCCATCAATGCGTCGACGAGGTCGGCGCCGCCCACGCCGATGGCGAGCATGCCCATGCCGCCTGCAGTCGGGGTGTGGCTGTCGGTCACGAGCATCATGGCGCCCGGGAAGTCGTAGTTTTCAAGGAAAACCTGATGGCAGATGCCCGTACCGGCCGGCCAGAAGTCAAAGCCGTAGCGGCGGGAAACGTCACGCAGGAAGCTGTAGGTTTCAACATTGTCGCGGTCGGCGATCTGAAGATCCTTGCGTACGCCCGTCTGAGCCGTCACGAGGTGGTCGGCAACGAGAGCAGCGGGCAGAGCGATGCGTTCTTTGCCGGAGGTGAGGAACTGCAGAATGGCCATCGGACCGCCGATGTCGTGCGTGCCGGCACGGTCCGGACGAAGTTCGATGTAGTCCTGGCCGCGCTTGAATTCGGTGAGGCTTTCCGGATGGTAGAGGTGTACGAAAAGCAGCTTTTCGGTGAGTGTCAGCGGACGACCGAGCTTGGCGCGCACGGCGGAGAGCTTCTTGGGATAGTTGGCGTAGAAAGCCTTGATCATGTCGAAGTCGCGGATCTTGGACGTATCCTGTGCGGCAGACGAGGCTTCCTTAGCCATCAAGAGGCTCGGAGCCGAAATCGTGGAAGCAGCCATTGCGCCGGCAGCGCTTGCCTTGAGCAGCTTACGGCGGGAAATTTGCAGTTCAGACATCAGTTCTTCTCCTGTTTCTCTGTGTCTCAGGCAATTGTCGGTGTGGTACCGACGCTTGCGAACGACGTTTTGTCGGGACGGTGTCTGGCCGTCCTCTTTGTCACGGTTGCAATTTTTCGCCCACGTAGGTGCTACGTAGTTTTGATTTATGTCAAAGGTTTCAGGAGTTGACTTCTGATGCTTTTTTCGGCATTTTTCGCGCAAGTGCGCTCGTGCGAAGGAAAAAATTGCAAAAAAATATTAGCTGGCTAATAAAAGATTCAAATGATCGTCATAAAGCGAACCGCTAAGATCACAGTAAATCAGCGATGTACTGAAATTCTGCTCAAGCGACGGGAGCTTTAGATGAAAATTAACTACACGGCAAAAGAAAATTTGATATTTTTGCCGGATAGAGATTGGGGGCTGTTCGGTGTGAGGCGTTGGATGCCTATTGTCACCGAATGGACTTCTTAATCTGTTTGAGTTGCTATCTTTGATAGGTTTCCAAAACCAGTGGGGCTGTATGAACGGCTGTGTACTGCCTCATTGCCTGCAACCGGAAGGCGTTGCGCATTTCACTTCGATAGCTTGAGTTTCCTCTATGGTGAAGGTGTCTATTGACAAAGATCACACGTCTGGCTGAAGAAGCCACTGTTGAAGATTACGGTGTTCGATACCTAGCGTTGATCGATTGACTTCGTCAAGAGAAAGTATGAGTTTTGGCCAGTTGTCTCGGATAGCCTGAAGCGGAGAAAATTCGCGTTCCAGGGTTTGATCGGACGCAAGTAGATAGCAGACCTGGACGTACATTCTCCGGCCGTTTTTGTCAGCGACGAAGTCGACTTTTTTGTCCGACACCGATCCAAAGCGCAAGCTCCAGCCGCGTCTGGTTAGCTCTGTGGCGACGATGTTCTCGAGAACTTGCTCAATATTGCGGTTGTTGGATCCGCTGAAGAAAGCCTCACGGAAACCATGATCGGCGCAATAGATTTTAGGTCGCAATCTAAGAATGTTTTTGCCGATGCAGTCCACGCCGTCGACACGCAGGTGCATAAATGCCTCTCTGCCGGCACGAAGGTAGTCAAGCAAAGTGTCGCGCGACAACCGCAAGCGCTCAGACTTTAAAAACTTCTCGATGCTGTCCGGAGAAATTCTGTGTCCTACCTGCTCAAGCAGATAGGCATACGTCATCTCAAGGAGTGCCGTTTGCCGGATGTTGTGTCGGTCTGTGATGTCTTTGAGCAGAATTGAGCGATAGACATCACGCAAGTAAGTCGCAGCTACCGATAAATCCGGGTACCGCACGATTCCGGGCATGCCACCCCAGGTCAGGTACTCTTGCCATATTTGGGCGTCGGTGATGTTGTCTTCAAAAAGTCTCTTTCGAGCTACTCTGAATTCAGCGTATGAAAACGGATAAACCTCCACTTGGATGGCTCTTCCGGCGAGGTGAGTGGCCAATTCGCCCGAAAGCAGCTGAGAGTTGGAACCTGTGACGTAGATGTCGCAGCAGTCTCGGAAGCGGATTGAGTTGACTACCGTTTCCCAACTTTCCACGTTTTGAATCTCGTCGAGGAAGACCGTCAAGCGTTTACGAGCTTTTGAGATACGATCGAGCAAAAAGTCGTGAAGAGCTTCGGGGTGGGTCAAGTTTCTCAACCCAAAGTCTTCGAAGTTCAGAAATAAGAAGTCTTCCGATGGTCGGTCGAGGCGATTCTCAATGTCCTTTGCCAACAGATGCATCAGAGATGACTTGCCGCTGCGTCGCAGACCGGTCACGACCTTGATTAGACCGTCTTCGTAATAAGGACGGAAGCGATCAAGCAGCTGAGGTCTGTCAACAAGCGTCATAACTATCACTCCGGGTGTTTCCGAGCTCGGATTTGTGAGCTCAAAGTCGAATCATAAGCCCCTGAAGAACATCGATTACGATCGACAATTTGTAGGTAACTTCTGCTGGCATCGATTGTAATCGATAAAAATGTATAAAAAGGAGAAATTATCGACCGCAGTCGATGTTTTTGTGTTGCACATATGCAGTTCAGTTGTCCTACAGCTGGCTGCGTGCTTCGGACTACTCCACCAACGTTCGCAGCGTTGATTTCGAGACGATCGAAAGCTTGGTGGCTCGCGTCGGCATCATGGGTGGCATCAAGTTCAATGAAAACCGCGGTGCAGCCTACCTGAAGGCCTCCTACAATCACGACTTCCTGGGTTATGTTGACGCCGAATACACTGCTTTCGACGGCTCTATGAACCATCTGTTCAAGATCAGCGATGAACTCGACGACAACTGGGCTGAAGTCTCTTTGGGCTTCTCCTACAGTGTGACGGACTCCTTCAACACGTTCCTTGATGTCGGCACTGGCTTCGGCGGTGACATTGATCAGAAGTGGCGTGTTAATTTCGGTGGTCGCTACACGTTCTAAAGTAGGAACGATCAAAGGTTGAAAATAATCCTCTGGTCAATTCCTTCCGGCAAAAAGGCCGCGCTCCTGACTATTCAGAAGCGCGGCTTTGCTATGAGAAAATTAGTCGGATGGCTTACCGAACGGAGGCCACAGCCGCCTTCATGGCGGAAATCACTTCTTTGTACCCCTCGGGGGACTTCATGCCGAACACGGCGGAGCCGGCCACGAAGGTATCAGCACCGGCCTTGGCGACTTCAGCAATGTTGTTCGTCTTGATGCCTCCGTCGACCTCCAGGCGGATGCTGCGGCCCGTACGGTCTTCGTAGGCATCGAGCTTAGCACGCATGGCGCGAATCTTGTCGTAGGCCGAGGCAATGAAACTCTGGCCGCCGAAGCCGGGGTTGACGCTCATCAGGAGCACCATGTCGACCTTGTCGATGACGTAGTCGAGGTATTCGAGCGGGGTGGCCGGATTGAAAACGAGACCGGCCTTGCAGCCTTCGTTGTGAATCAGCTGCAGAGTGCGGTCAATGTGACGACTTGCTTCGCAGTGGAAGGTGATGATGTCGGCACCGGCCTTGGCAAACGCAGGCACCAGGCTATCGACGGGCTCAATCATCAGGTGCACGTCAATGACGGCTTGCGTGTGCGGGCGGATTGCTTCGCACACAAGCGGACCAACGGTGAGGTTCGGGACGTAGTGATTGTCCATTACGTCAAAGTGAATCCAATCGGCCCCGGCCGCAACCACATCTCGGACTTCTTCGGCAAGACGTCCGAAATCGGCAGAGAGAATGGAGGGAGCAATGACGGTGTTTTGCATGAGCGAACCTTTTTAATGGTAGGTAACAGGCAGGAACGGTTGCGCGAATGATAACGAAAAAAGTCCCGTCGGCGAGAGCCGGCAGGACTTGTGAGTCATGGCAAATCAGCCCGGTTGATCAGAGTTTGACTTTGTCTTCTTCGAGGTTGAAGGCCTTGTGCAGAGCGCGTACGGCAAGTTCCATGTACTTGTCCTGAATCACGAGGCTCACCTTGATTTCAGAAGTGCTGATCATCTCGATATTGATGCCCTCGGCAGCAAGCGACTCGAACATGCGGCAGGCTACGCCTGCGTGGGTGCGCATGCCGATGCCCACAACGCTCACTTTGGCAATGTCGGCGTTCGTGTGAATGCCTTCGGGATGGCAGACCGGAACGACTTCTTCATTGAGGACCTTCAGGCATTTGTCAACGTCGCCGCGCGGAACGGTAAAGGAGAAGTCGGTCGTGCCGTCGAGACCGTCGTTTTGCACGATCATGTCGACGTCAATGTTGTGCTGGGCTACGGGGCCGAGAATCTTATAGGCCACGCCCGGGGTGTCGGGAACGCGCGAGAGCGTGATTTTGGCTTCATCGCGGGTGCAGGCGATGCCGGAAACAAGGGCTTTCTCCATCTTCGGATCATCCTCAAAAGAAATCAGGGTACCGCTGGACGCTTCGACGTCAACGGGAATATTGGGGTCAGTAAGGCTCGAGAGAACACGCACGGGAACGTGGTATTTGCCGGCGAACTCCACGCTGCGAATCTGCAGCACCTTGGAGCCGAGGCTCGCGAGCTCGAGCATTTCTTCAAAGCTGATGACGTCAAGTTTGCGGGCTTTGGGTTCGATGCGCGGGTCGGTGGTGTAAACACCGTCAACGTCGGTAAAAATGAGGCATTCCTGAGCCTGAAGAGCCACGGCAAGTGCCACGCCCGAAGTGTCCGAGCCGCCGCGGCCGAGGGTGGTGACGTTGCCTGCGCTGTCTCGTCCCTGAAAGCCGGCGACGATGACAACTTTGCCGGCGTCAAGTTCACGCTTGACCGGTTCGCTGTCAATGGACTCGATACGGGCCTTGGTAAAGGCGCTGTCTGTGTGTACGGCAACCTGGGAGCCGTTGAAGCTCACTGCGTCGACACCGATGCTCTTGAGAGCCATCGCGAGCAGGCCGATGGAGACCTGTTCGCCGGTACTTGCAATGACGTCGAGCTCCCTGGGATCGGGATTGGGCATGATTTCTTTGGCAAGCGCGATGAGGCGATTGGTTTCTCCGCTCATCGCAGAAACCACCACCACCATCTGATAGCCGGCGCGGTGCCACTTGGCAACACGCCTTGCGACATTCTTGATGCGCTCGACGCTTCCCATTGAGGTGCCGCCGTACTTGTGAACAATAATGGCCATAAACGTCTCTGTTTTGGTTGAATGTGGCGTGCTGGCAAACAAACCCTCCGAATGAGGTGCCGAGCACAAAAGACTTCACGATTGTCGCAAACTTTGACCGCATTTCGGCGCCGTCACGCAGAATCGGTACAAGTTAAAAGGGAAACATTGATCTTTCCCAAGTCAAACAGGCAAAGCCGCTTAGGAGGTATGTCTCAGTTTGCGCCTTCGCAAGTTGATTTGCTTGAGAAGTAACCGTGCCACCTGCATTTTGAGGTCTGATGTTTGGATGCGACGCAAAATGACGTATCTTCCGCTAGAGTAGATCAGAATTGAATATCTGTTCGGCTCGTGAGACAGATCATGCGCATTCCCAAATTGAAGAAAATCCAAACAAAGGTATTGCCTCTGGAGCAAAATTTCGCCAAAACATACGTGGACGACAACGGTGTCTGTCGCTTGGGACAGACCGTGCTGGAACATGCGCTGACTTCCGGTCTGGTTGCCCGTGAATTGTTGCAATGGTGGCCCGGCGCGTTACAGAAGAAATGGTTCCCCGACGGCTTGGATTTTCTCGTCAGTGAACACGACGTCGGCAAGATGACGCCTGCGTTTCAAGAGAAACTTCGACGAGCTACTTCGGATTATTTTCCGAACAGCATTCCGGAATTGGCTACTGCGGATCCGTCTCTGGAAAAACGATGGGGAGGGCACAGCGGTGCCAGCTTGTTGACAGTGACGGCGTTGACGCATGACGCGCGTGTTCCGCTGATTCTCGGGTTACATCACGGCAGACGCCCCAAGACGGGGATGTTTCGTGCTGATGATGATGTTCTGGGAGGCAAAGCATGGCAAGAGCAACGCGAGCTCCTTACGCAAAAACTCAAAGCTTTTTTCAGTGCAGAGTTTCCGGTTGTCAAAAGTGACCTTCAGGCCAAGGTTTTGGCCGGGTTCACGACTGTGGCCGACTGGATCGGTTCTAACGATGCCTTGCTCCAGGGCAAGGTTTGCGATGCCGCTGCCGCCCGCAGGGCGGTCATGTCCGCAGGCTTCTATCGTCCTCGCGTCAAACAGAAATTGAACTTTGCCGATATTTTCGGCTTTACTCCGAATGACGCTCAGAAAGCGCTGGCAGTCAAGTGTTCCGGTCCCGGCGTATACATTCTTGAAACGGTGATGGGGGCCGGAAAAACCGAAGCGGCGCTGTATGCCGCCTACCGCTTGCTTGCTCAAGGCCAAGCCACAGGACTCTATTTTGCTTTGCCTACCCAGACGACCTCTAATGCTGTGTATACCCGCGTCAATTCTTTTCTCGACAAGATTCTCGAAGACGATGATGCGGCTAAACGTGCTTTGCTGGTTCACGGTAAAGCCGCTTTGGTGATGCAGGAAATGGGCGAGGAGGCGGCTCCCGGCGGCGGTTGGTTTGCGCCTCGCAAGAGAAGCATTCTCGCGCCCTTCGGAGTCGGAACGATTGATCAGGCTCTCATGTCTGTAATGGGGGTTAAGCATTCGTCCGTACGAACTCTGGGACTGTTGGGCAAGGTTGTGATACTTGACGAGGTACACAGTTACGACATGTACACGGGCACCATTGTCGATGCGCTTGTCAAAGAACTCCGGGAACTAGGCTGTACAGTCATCGTCCTGTCAGCAACGCTTACGCAGCAACGCAGGGGCATGCTTGCCGATCAACCGTCACCCGCAGAGGCCTACCCGCTTTTGACTGCGGTTGACCAAAAGGGACAGTTGGTTGAAATTCCGATTGAAGCGCCGTCAGCCAAGAAAGTGGAACTCTCGTATGCCTCTGATGATTCGATCGTTCTGAAACAGGTTATCGAGCGAGCAAAAGGCGGGCAACAAGTCTTATGGATTGAAAACACTGTCAATGAAGCGCAAAAGCTCCATGAAAGGCTGTCCGAGGCTTTATCAGGGACGACCGTCGAGCTCGGCATTATTCATTCCCGATTCACCGTGGCCGATCGCGAGGTGAACGAACATCGATGGATAGATGTCCTCGGAAAAAAATCGACCACCAGGGCGCAACGCGGAAGAGTTCTGGTCGGGACGCAAGTTTTGGAGCAGTCGTTGGATATTGATGCGGATTTTTTGGTTACGCGTTTGTGTCCGACCGATATGCTTCTGCAGAGAATGGGGCGTCTTTGGCGTCATGCCGTAACCGAGCGTCCCGATGGTGCCCGCTGTGAGGCCTGTGTGATATGCCCCGATGAAAATTTGATGAAAAAGGACCCCAAAAAAGCGTTTGGAGCATCGGCGCATGTCTACGCTTCCTATGTTTTGTGTCGAACACTCGAAAGTCTGGCCGGTCGTGCATCAATAACACTACCGACGGACATACGGCAGATCATGGAAGACACATACCGAGAACGCCCAGAGTCTGGAGTTCTCTCCGATTTGTTAAACGAACTTGAGGAAGGTTCCGGCTCGACCGTAGGAAGAAGAGCACTTCGGCAATTGGCGCAGCTCACGTTGACGGATGCGTTCGGAACCATCGATGATAACGATGAGAGCAATCTGGCAACCCGCTACTGCCAGATGCCCACGGTCGACGTCTTGCTTCTTCGTCGCATTTTGAATCGTGACGGAAAAACGGAAATTGAGTTTTTGAGCGGGAAAAAACTGGATTTGCCCGACGGCACTGGTCTGAGCTACTCGCAAAAGGTATCAACCGCGTTGATATTGATGAAAAACTGTGTCCGTACCCCGATCTACCTGGCACCGACGGCCGATGAGCAGCGTAGTCTCTCCTGGCTTGCTCCGTACCTTTTTGTAGCCGCCCATGACAGTATGCGTATTCGAGTGGGTCTTGTTGATGATGACGGAAGCGTTTATCACATGGACGGGACACCGGCCTTGCCTAACCGAAGAGTTTTCTACGACAAATCCGGATATCGATGCCTGAATCCGGACGAATGAATGATTAAACCTGTATCGCTATATTTTGATCTTCACCAAAGCTATGACAACCGATAAAAAGTTCTATTTGATTGATGAACAGTGGATTCCCATTCGGGAAAGGGGGTTGTTCAGTCTCCGAGACATCTTTTCGGATCCGTCTCTAAGGAGAATCGGTGGCAACCCGATCCAGAAAACGGCTATCTTCAAGTTGCTGTGCGCTATCGCCCAAGCAGCATGGACACCGAAGACCGAAGAAGAATGGCGGCAATCGACTGTCGAGGATTTTTGCCGGAAATGCCTTGCTTATCTTGAAAAGTGGCATGAAAAGTTCTGGTTGTACGGCGACGAGCCGTTTCTGCAGGTCCCCGCGGTTGCAAATGTGAAAGTTGCTCCCTTTGCTGCCCTGAATCCGGAAAAGGCGAGTGGAAACACAACGGTGCTCACGCAAATTCAGTTGCAAACGGAGCCTACCGATGCCGAAAAAGCTTTGTTACTGGTGACGCTCATGGGTTTTGCCACCGGTGGTAAAAAAGTGGATAACTCGCTGATTCTTACTCCGGGCTACAAAGGTAAAAGCAAATCGGGCAAGGCCGGTTCTTCTCTGGGTTTCATGGGGTACCTGCACTCGTATGTGCAGACCGATTCCGTTGCTTCCACCGTATGGCTGAATCTTTTTTCCTATGAAAGCCTTAGCAGGTTGCAGTGCTATCCCGAAGGCGTAGGAACGGCTCCTTGGGAAACGATGCCGACGGGAGAGGATTGCGATGTTGCACGCAAACTCAAAGATTCGTTGATGGGACGTCTGGTTCCGTTGGGCCGGTTCTGCCTCCTGGCTGACGGCGGAATGCACTACACGGAAGGCATTGCACATAACACCTATCAAGCCGGTCGTTTTGATCCAACCCAGTCTGTGGGACGAACCAAAAAAGACTTCAAAACGCTTTGGGCTGATCCAGACAAGAAGCCCTGGAGATCCCTGACATCAATCTTGAGTTTTTTGGGATCTCAGGATGCGTCTCGGTTCGTGTGCAGCCAGGTGGAATTGGGAATGTCCCGAGCAAGAGATCGCTTTGAGACTGTCGAACTATGGTCCGGCGGAGTGCGCGTAACTTCCAATGCCGGCGAACAGTATCTAACGGGGTCCGATGACTTTGTGGACTCACAGTTTGAATTTTCGCCGCAAGATGTCGGAGAACAGTTTTTTGTGACTTTCTCGACTTCGGCCGAACAGCTCGATCATCTGGCCAAACGGCTCTATATGTGCGTTCTTGGTTACTACAAGGACATGGGAACCGACGGCAAGACGTTGGCCGAGAGATCTGTTGCCAAATTTTGGGAAATTGCCGGATTGCACGCCCAAGAACTGATCGATTCTTGTGTTCCCGGTGAAGACCCCGAGCCCGTGAGATATTTTTTCCGAGCCACGATGCGAAATACCTATAACGAATCGTGTCCTCATTTCACCCCTCGCCAGCTGCAGGCCTGGGCCAAAAATCAACCTAATGCATCACAGAAAGGAAAAGAACGATGAGTGAAATGCCTGATAAAAACGCCTTGGAAACTCGCGGCCAGGCTTTCGTGCGCTACGTGATTGACAGATGCAGCAAAGACAAAGGTGCTGCCGCGGCCATGCGCCGTGCAGATAATCCTGCCATGCAGCATCAGAGTTGGAACATTCTGATTGACTTTCATGTCAACTTGGATAACTCGATCGAGCGAACCGCCTTTGCTTGCATTGGTGCCGCCGTGATTCAAGCCAAAGCAAATCGCAACGGAGATACGCCTTTGACGCGCGCGCTCTCGCTTGCGTATTCGGGGACGGAGGGACAGGGAGCAAGCCGCCTGCGCCGACTTTTAGCCTGCTCTACGACCGAGGAGTGCTGCAGTTGTTTAAGGCCGCTGTTTCGACTTCTAGCGGGTAAAACCAGTGCAGCCATCGACTATGCACAGCTTCTGGATGATTTGCTCGCATTTCCGTATCGAAGCGAAAAAATCAAGGCCAAGTGGGCGACATCGTTTTACCAACGAGAAGCGCGAGAGGAGCAGTCATGATTGCCGGAGTATTGGAACTAAGTTGGAGAGACATTAGAGAGCTCCGGGTTACGGATCCGTATTCCGTGCATCGAGTGATCTACAGCCTGTTTCCCGATGAGCGCACGCCGGAGCAAAAGAATGCGCATCAGCCGGCTGGTTTTCTCTATGCGGACAAAGGGGGCGACAAAGTCTCCAGGCGCATTTTGTTTCTCTCAAACAGGGAGCCATTGGAGCCGGCATACGGCACAGTGCGCACTCGGTGTATTCCGGACAAATTCTTGCAACACGATGCATACGCGTTTGAGGTCGTCGTCAACCCCACCAGGAGGTCGGTAAACGGCAACCTTGTTCCTATCAAGCAAAGGGAAGACATACGGACGTGGTTTGAATCACGCACGGCATCGTGGGGTTTCAGGTGTCTTCAGACCGAGGTCTTAGAAGTCAATGTTCAACAATTTCGCAAGGGACAGCATCGTGTGACGCTTGAGCAGGCGGTGCTCAAGGGCGTGATGAAGGTCACGCAAAGAGATCTTTTCATCAAAAGTTTCGAAACAGGTATCGGACGAGGCAAAGCTTTCGGTTGCGGCCTGCTTCAGATTGTTCCCATTCAAGTTTCCGGCAATTGATCAAGGAGATAAACATGTCTATCAATCCTTTTTTGAATACTCGCATTGAATTCCACATTCTTCAGTCTTTTCCCGTCACCTGTCTGAATCGTGACGATGTTGGTTCGCCCAAGACGGCAGTGGTCGGGGGTGTGACGCGCGCTCGAGTCAGTTCTCAGTGCTGGAAGCGTCAGGTTCGCATGATGCTCCATGAGTTCGGAGTGAAAATCGGTACTCGTTCCAAATTGGTCAATCAACAGATTGCCGCCAAATGTCGGGAACTCGGCGCGACGGATGAACAGGCTCAGGCTTGCGGTGACGTCATCGCCAAGGCCATTGTGAAGGACACACTCTACTTCTTCACTGATACAGAAGTCGAAGAATTTGCCGCTTATGCACAGTCGAAAAACTTTGATGCGGGAGCTGTTTCAGACAAGGATATTCAGAAGCGTTCAAAGAAAGTTCTGAAACTGGCTGTCGACGGTCTTGACATTGCTCTTTTCGGTCGCATGGTGGCTCAGGCACCGGAGCTCAACGTTCAGGCTGCAGCTTCGTTTTCTCATGCGATTTCGACACACGCCGTGAATAACGAAATCGAATTCTTTACAGCGTTGGACGACCTCGATACCGCAGCCGGTCACCTTGACAATCTCGAGTTTTCTTCTGCGACGTACTATCGCTACGTTTCTCTTGATCTCGGGCAGCTGTATGAATCTTTGCAGGGCGAACAGATCCAGGAAAGCGTGCAGGCCTTTACCAAGGCTCTCTTCTTGGCTATTCCAGCAGCACGACAGGCCACGATGTCCGGTGCTTGCGGGTGGGACTACGCGAAAGTATTGGTGCGCACGGGGCAGCGTGTCCAGCTCTCGTTTGACAAGCCTGTTCGAGCCAATGACGGTTTCCTCAAGCCTAGTATCGAAGCGCTCAAGAGCGATCTTGAAAAGAAGGAAAAACTCTTTGGTTCCTTGTTCGGCAAGAAGATGGAATTCGAATTCGGCGGCAATGACAATGAAGGCATTGACGAATTGCTTGAAGCCCTGAGCCAAACGATCGGAGAAATCAATGGCTGATTCATATGTGCTGTTGTGGTTGGAGGCGCCTCTCCAGTCATGGGGCTATGAGTCGCGATTCAACAGAAGAGAAACGCTCGGCTTTCCGACGAGATCCGGCGTACTGGGACTGATTCTTTGTGCAATGGGGGCAGGAGGCCCCCAGTCGGAATGGCTGGAAAAGATGTCGCGGTATGGACAAACCGTGTTGGCCTTTGGCAAGAAAGGGCCTTCTCGGAAGTTTCGCGAAAATCTGCAGTTGGTGGACTTTCAGATGGTCGGGAGCGCATATGACGATTCCGATCCCTGGGAAACGCTTCTGATTCCCAAGACGATTGAGGGGAAAAAGGCTGTCTCCGGGGGGACGAAACTGACGTATCGGTACTACCTGCAAGACGCAAAATTCGCCGTCATTGTCTGCGTGCCGGAGGAATTGCGGAAAACGATTGAGTCCGCTCTGCAAAATCCTCATTGGGACCTGTATTTGGGTCGCAAGTGCTGCGTGCCGACGGATCTGGTATATCGAGGATGCTACTCTTCGGAAGAGGAGGCCTGGCAGGAGGCTTTGAACATTGCCGATGGCAAGGCTCTTGAGTGCCGTTTTACGGTGCTCGAGGGACAGCATCCGGAAAGGGGCGAGGTTATGACGTTGTCGGACGTGCCGGTGCAGTTTGGAACGTTCAAGAAATATGCCGACAGACAAATCACAATCATCGATGTCTGAAACGACTCTTCGTAAGTCTTCACCTCGGCTGTTCATCAAAGTTACGAGGGATAACCTTCCTCAAATTAAGGATCGCTATCCCTATATCTACCTTGAGCACGGTCGACTTGAAGTTGATGACAGCAGCATCAAGTGGATTGATGCTCAGGGTGGTGTTGTCAGGATCCCCGCAGCTTTGCTTCAGTGCTTGTTGCTTGGGCCGGGCACATCCGTTACTCATGAGGCTGTCAAAGTATTGGCCGCGGCGAAATGTGCCGTAATGTGGGTAGGTGAGGACAGTCTGCTTTACTACGCAAACGGCATTACGCCGACGGCTGATACCCGCAATATGCTCAGGCAGATTAAAGCGGCAGCCGATCCGGTGTTGTCACTCGGCGTTGCCCGACGGATGTTTGCCCGTCGGTTTCCTGGTGTGGATCTCCGAGCGAGAACGCTGCCGGAAATGATGGGCATGGAGGGGGTGAGAGTAAGAAACTTGTACAGGCAAAAGGCTGAACAATATGGCCTGCGTTGGGAAGGAAGACGGTTCATTCCCAGACAATTTTCAGCGAGTGATACTGTCAATAGAATTTTGACGGCATGCAACGCTGCATTGTACGGAATCTTAAATTCAATCGTTCATTCTGCCGGTTTTTCACCGTACATCGGCTTCATTCATTCCGGCAGTCCTTTGCCTTTCATCTACGACATGGCAGATCTATACAAGGCTGATTTGTGCATTGACCTGGCATTTCGTCTGACTTCTGATTTGAATGGTCAGTACGACCGCAGCGCCGTTTCGGAGGCATTCCGACACCGCGTCATTGAGCTAAAGATTCTTGAGCGCGGGGTTGATGACATCAACGAAATGATCGGAGATGTTCCATGATGGTCGTCATAGCATCTGAACTGCCGCCGGCAGTTCGGGGAAGGATGAAGCTTTGGTTTATCGAACCAAGGCCAAATGTTTTTGTTTCAGGAGTCAAAGATGCGTTGTCTGAACGAATTATTCGCTATCTTGTAAGGCACTGTCCGAAAAACAGCGGTTTGATGATTTTTTCCGAGATCGGCAAGGCCCCCGGTTATGCCATTTCGGTGCTGGGTAAAACACAACGTGAGCTTATTGAGATCAGTGGCCTTCAGTTGGTTAGGGAACCCCCTTTAACCACCACAACCACAAAAAGTAGCGTTGGCTGAATTAGCCTAACGCTAAATCTTGCTGTCTTCTCCACGTCCGTGGAGGTGTTTCTAAAACCTTCCTCTTTGTTTGCTTCACACTTTAGTCTTCTCCACGTCCGTGGAGGTGTTTCTATTGACTTTACAAAAGAGCAAAAGGAAGTACTGTCTTCTCCACGTCCGTGGAGGTGTTTCCGATACAGATACTGTAGCTAATTTCTGAATCTTGTCTTCTCCACGTCCGTGGAGGTGTTTCCAATGTGGCCATCACGGCCAATACCAACAGGAAGTCTTCTCCACGTCCGTGGAGGTGTTTCTATCTCGGTGGTGGCAAGACTCGTATTAACGTGGTCTTCTCCACGTCCGTGGAGGTGTTTCTAGACCGCCAGACCGACGATCTCCTTCCAGTACGTCTTCTCCACGTCCGTGGAGGTGTTTCCTAAGGGGAGCTTTTTTCATGGGGACACCTTTGGTCTTCTCCACGTCCGTGGAGGTGTTTCCGTGGTTCACGGTTTTTGCGCACACGGACGCGAGTCTTCTCCACGTCCGTGGAGGTGTTTCTGGTTCAATGGTTGGTGATTCTAGTCAGGTTTCGTCTTCTCCACGTCCGTGGAGGTGTTTCCAGGGCGTTATCCTTCGATTCTGTCATGGTTTTGTCTTCTCCACGTCCGTGGAGGTGTTTCTGGAATTCGCTATTTCGCTTGTGGCGAGTATGGGTCTTCTCCACGTCCGTGGAGGTGTTTCCTGCGTAGGGTACTGCGCGGGCGGTGGCCACCGAGTCTTCTCCACGTCCGTGGAGGTGTTTCCAACACCGCGACTAGGGCAGCGAATACCTTGGCGTCTTCTCCACGTCCGTGGAGGTGTTTCCTTTTCGGCGAGATGCCACACATCAAGCAGCGTGTCTTCTCCACGTCCGTGGAGGTGTTTCTATGCAGTTCGGCATCCGAGAGCTGAGTAACCACGTCTTCTCCACGTCCGTGGAGGTGTTTCTTGGCCGGTGTTTGCCCATTTGGGTGAGCAGGCGTCTTCTCCACTAAAATCACCGAGGTGATTTCAGATAATTCAGTCCGGAGAGGAGACATGACCATCAGTCTGAAGTTGAGCGAACTCGACACACCGAGCCTTTTGATCGACAAGGCCAAACTTTTCGAAAACATTGATTATTGTCAGAGGCGCGCTCACGAGCTCGGCGTCCACTGGCGCCCGCACGTCAAGACTCACAAGTGTGCACCGATAGCCGCCATGCAGGTTCAGGGCATGTTCGGCGGCATTACGGTCTCGACTGTCAAGGAAGCCGAGTACATGTTTGATGAAGAGGGCATCACGGACATCATTTATGCCGTGGGCATCGCTCCGCAGAAGTTGCCGCGCATCGCGCTTCTCAACAGCCGCGGCGCAGACGTCAAGATCATTCTCGACAATCTCGCTAGTGCGATGGCGGTCAGTGAATTCTGCCGCGCTCACAACACCAGAATCGGTGTTCTGCTTGAAATCGATTGCGACGGACATCGTTCCGGTCTCAAGCCCGATGATCCCGCGTTGGTGACGGTAGCCAAGGCGTTGACCGACGGCGCCGTTTTCAAGGGTGTCCTGACGCATGCCGGCGACAGCTACCTTTCCCGCAATCGTGAGGAACTGGAAGCCTGCGCAGCCAACGAAGTTCATCAGATCATGAAGGCTGCCAATGTGCTTAAGGACGCGGGCTACCCGTGCGAGATAGTCTCCGTGGGGTCGACTCCGACCTTTACGGCCGTCAAGGATACTGAAGGCGTCACGGAATACCGTAGCGGCGTGGGCGTCTTTCACGACCTGGTGATGGCAGGACTCAATGTCTGCAAGGTCGAAGAGATCGCTTTGTCCGTTTTGGTGACGGTGATCGGCCATCAGCCCCAAAAAGGCTGGATCATCACGGACGGCGGCTGGATGGCGATGAGTCGAGACCGCGGTACGGCCGCTCAGGCGGTCGACTGGGGTTACGGTCTCGTGTGTGACGAGGCCGGCAAGCCGATTGAAAACCTCTGGATGAAATCGGCCAACCAGGAGCACGGCATCGTCTGCAGCCGAGACGGCTCAGCGATTGATCCCGAGGCGTTTCCGGTGGGTACGCGCCTGAGAATTCTTCCCAACCATGCCTGTCCGACGGCCGCCGCGTTCGACAAGTATTTCGTTGTCGACGAGAACAACAACGTGCAGACGATCTGGCCCAAGATCAACAACTGGTGATAACTACACCGGCGCATTGACATCAGATTGGCGGAAGCGGAGAACCAAGTTCGCTTCCGCTTTCTACATTCTTTTGCTTATTGCACCCTGTTTACGATTTCGCTACAACTAAAAGGCAACCGAAATCGGTTCCCTTCTACTACTCATTTATGGCCCATCGGCAGTTCCGACACCATGATTTTGTCTGCAGCACAATTTGCACACATTCGTTCGGTACGCCGCGTGCATAAGCCGTCCGGCTGGTATGCACGGGGGGCTTGGTGCTGGCGCACCTAAAACTTCTCCTCATTAAGCCGATGCTCTCCGACGGGTTGTCGGGCCCATCGTCTGCGCACGTTTTAACAGCTTGTTTATGAGCTGTTGAATTTCTTCTCCGATTTGCTTTTAGTGATTTCCGTCTGCCGGCTGGCGATGCCTCAGTTGAGGATATGCACCAAAAGGCGCCCAAAGTGTGCTTTTTTCAAGGTCTGGCCCGGGCGGATTCCGTTCTTGAGGAAATTTTCAATCATGATGACCGAAATCGAGTTCGAAGCGATTGCACGTGAAGGCTATAACCGTATCGCCTTGGTAAGTGAATGCCTGTGCGATTTGGAAACGCCGTTGTCAATCTATTTGAAGCTTGCCGGCCGGGACACTGACACTTTTTTGCTGGAAAGTGCGGAAGGCGGCAAAAGCTTTTCACGATACAGCTTTGTGGGGTTAAAGGCTCGTACAAAGATCGTTAGTTATCTGACGGATACTGGCTTTTGCACTCAGGTTCTGACTGACGGGCAAGAAACCGAACGCGACACTGAAACCAACCCACTTGAGTTTGTTCGCAGATTCTTCAATCGTTTTCGTGTTGCCTTGCCGAAGGGATTGCCTCGCTTGACGGGCGGACTGGTCGGGTACTTCGGTTATGACACGGTACGATTGATCGAGCAAAGCAAACTGGGACGCAAAAAGTCCGGAGGGATTGGTGGACCGGATATTTGCTTGCTGTTGTGTGAAGAGCTCATCGTGATAGACAGTTTTAAGGGTCGTATGTACATTGTTATCAATGCCGATCCGAGAGTTCCGGGGGCGTACTCAGCGGCCGTTCATCGCATCCGAAGGCTCAAGCAGTCGTTGACCCGTCCGGTGGAAGCTCCGTATGCCGCCGGTGGCATTGTTCACGAAACAGAGCGTCCGTTTGCCAAAGAAGACTATTTGAAGGCTGTACGAAAAGCCAAGGACTACATCCTGGCCGGCGACTGCATGCAGGTGCAGATCGGGCAGCGCATCGAACGCGGTTTTACTGAAAACCCGATTTCTCTGTACCGTGCGCTGCGAAGTCTCAATCCATCGCCCTACATGTACTTCTACAACTTTGGAGACCACTTTGTTGTCGGAGCTTCGCCGGAAATTCTGGTGCGGCAGGAGTTGCGTGACGGAAGACGGATCGCGACGATTCGACCCATTGCTGGAACTCGACCCAGAGGAGTTGATGTGCAGGACGACCGCCGACTTGCCGAAGACCTTCTGCATGATCCTAAAGAACGAGCCGAGCACCTGATGCTGATTGATCTGGCACGCAATGACATTGGCCGTATCGCCAAACCGGGCACCGTTCGCGTGACAGATAAGTATGCCATTGAGCGCTATTCGCAAGTTCAGCACTTGGTCAGTCATGTCGAAGGGGAACTCCTCGACGGACTCGACAATTTCGACGTTTTGAAAGCAACTTTTCCGGCGGGAACACTCACCGGGGCGCCCAAAGTCCGAGCAATGGAAATCATCGACGAGCTTGAGCCCGTGGCGCGCGGTATCTACGGAGGTGCAGTTGGCTACCTTTCCTTTGCCGGGGACATGGATCTCGCAATTGCCATACGAACGGCCGTCATCAAGGACAAACGGCTCTACGCTCAAGCCGCCGCCGGCATTGTCGCCGACAGTATCCCCGAGATGGAATATGCGGAAACGGAACATAAGGCACGCGCAGTTTTGAGAGCGGCGGAACTGGCGGAGTCCGGTTTCGAAAGCGGAATCTGAACGAGGAGAAACAAAATGCTCCTGATGATCGACAACTACGACAGTTTTACGTACAACCTTGTGCAGTACTTTCAGGAACTCGGAGAGCAAGTGCAGGTTGTGAGAAACGACGAGGCAACCGTCGAGGAACTTTTGAAACGCAAGCCTGACCGTGTCTGCATTTCACCGGGACCGTGTGCTCCGGCGCAGGCAGGCATCTCGAAGGAGGCCATTGTGCGTTTTTCTCAGTATGTACCGGTTCTGGGCGTGTGTCTTGGCCATCAGGCCGTAGGAGAAGTGTTCGGCGGGCGCGTGGTGCGGGCCGGACATGTCATGCACGGCAAGACGGATTGCATCACACATGACGGAAAAGGACTTTTCAGCGGACTGCCGTCGCCGATGACGGTTGCGCGCTATCACTCGCTCGTGGTGGAACGCGAAACGTTGCCTGACATTTTGGAGGTGACGGCTGTCAGTTCAGACGGAGAAATCCAGGGACTCAGGCACAAGGAATTGCCGATTGAGACGACTCAGTTCCACCCGGAATCAATCGCCAGCGAATTCGGGCACGAACTGCTGAAAAACTTTTTGCATCTCTGACGATGAAATGGCAACGGGCCTCAGCTCACAAAAGCAGAGGCCCGTTCAACACAGGAAACCGACTTCAAAAGCTTAACCGCGGCGATCGCCGTAGAGCTCGTCGATTTCGGCGTGGAAACGTTCGCGTATCTTGGCGCGCTTGAGCTTTAACGTCGGCGTGAGCAGACCGCTTTCGATCGTCCAGGGCTCGGCGAGCAGACGCACGTTGCGCGGGATGCCGTAGTTCGGGAAGTCGCGCGTCAACGCCTTGATGCGGCGCAGTGCGGCGTTGCGCACTTCCTTGTCCATCAAGATGCCTTCGTCTTTGGGATCCTTGCCGAGTTCCTTGACGAACTTGTCGAACTGCTCGGGATTTACGACCGCCAGGCAGGCGATGTAGGGGCGATCTTCGCCGACGGCCATCACCTGATCGAACAGATTGTCGGTTTCGATGGCCTGTTCCAGGTCTCCCGGCGGGATCTTTTCGCCCGTGCTCGTGACAATGATTTCTTTGATGCGGCCCTTGATGCGGATATGGCCGCTCTTGTAGATGTCGGCCTGATCGCCCGTCTTGAGCCAGCCGTCTTCGGTGAGAACGGCGCGGGTGTCTTCCGGACGCATCCAGTAACCGACCATCACGTTCGGGCCGCGTACCATCAGTTCGTCGTTGGGACCGAGCTTGGTCTCGAGATTGTCGAGCGGAATGCCGACAGTCTGCGGATTGTTGCTGCCGAGCTTATTGACGCACACCACGGGCGAGGCCTCGGTCATCCCGTAGCCCTGAAGAATTTCAACGCCCAGGGCGAGGAACACCTTGGCTACGGTCGGATTGAACGCAGCTCCGCCCGAAATGTAGACATAGGGTCGACCGCCGAAGATGTTGCGGATGCCGGCACCCACTTTCCTGTCAAGGAATCCTGCCACCAACGGATCGAAAAGCGCAGAGAAGCCCGAAGGGCAGGGCAGGCCGTTTTTGCGGCAGAAGCGGCGCCAGCCAACGTCAACCGCCCACCGGAAGATCTTCTGCACAAAGGGCGACTGCGTCGCAAGTCGATCCTGAATCTTGGAGTAGATCTTTTCATAGACGCGCGGCACGCTCAGCATGATGGTGGGGCGGATGACGCGCATGTCTTCCTGCAGGAGACCGATGTTTCGGTTGAACGCCACGAGGTTGCCCATGCCGAGCGCGAGGTAATAGGTCGCGATGCGCTCGAGCGTATGCGAAAGCGGCAGAAACGAGAGCCATACTTCGTCGACGCGCGGACAGATGCTGCTCAAAACGCCGTTGATGTTTGCAAGAAGCGCGCGGTGCGTGAGCATGACGCCCTTGGGTTTGCCCGTCGTGCCCGACGTGTAGACAAGGGCGGCGAGGTCGGTGGGCTCGGGGCCGGGCGGCAGTTCGACGCCTTGGCCCGTGGCAAGCCAGTGATCGACGCTCGTGACGGTTCTACCGTCGGAGACGGTTGTCTCAACGCCTTCTTCGGTGATCACCACGGTCTGCAGATCAGGTAATTCCATAGCAGCGCCGATGTCGCGCCAGCGATTGAACTTGGTCGTGACGAGGAAGCGGGCGCCCGAGTCGCGAAGAATAAAGGCCGAGGAGCCCGCCGTGTCGATCGCGTGCAGCGGCACGGGCACGAGAGCGCACATGAGGGCAGCCATGTCAAAGCAGATGGCGTCAATGCTGTTGGGAAGGAGCATGGCGACGCGTTCGCCCTTTTTGAGGCCGAGAGCCGCAAAGGCATGGGCCCAGCGCATGACGCGCTCGTATGTTTCCTGAACAGTAAGGGTCTGCCACTGTTTGACGCGGTTGTCGTAGTACATGTAAACCGGAATCTGCGGCCGCTGCTCCAGATGGTGTGTGAGCAGTTCGGGAAGCGTGCGCAGAACCTGAAGCTCGGCGCGGCGCGTTTGCATGGTATCGGTTTTATCGGTCACTGCAAATTCCTTTGTGGAGACGGCGATTTTGCAGGCTAGGCGTGCGCAAAACCCTTGCCGTCGAAGTATTCGTTTAAGCAATCCCCGAACTATACCGCGCGCCCGATTCAATGCCGTTGAGCATCATCCGTTCGGATGATGTCTGGCGTACTTATTAAATCTGTTAAGTGCGTCCCTACAATTCCGAAAGACAAAACTTTTGACGTTTCCTACCTTTACTCCTTCTTTAGCGGATGTTTCGCAGCAACAAGTACACGCGGCAAGTGCTCTTTGCCTGTCTTTTTACTGTCTGCTTTTTCGTAAGCTATGCCGCGCTTGCCACCGTAATGCGCCTTTGGCTTGTACCGGAGGGCTTTGTTGCGTGCACGGCTTTTGCGGCGGTGCTGCTGGCGGCTTTCGGAGCTGTTGTGCGAAAAGGAACGCTGGCCATGAAGGGTGTTACTGCTGAGGATGGGATTGTCATCTATCCGGATCTGCTCAGCTTTTCGGCGGCCTGCACTGCTGTTTGGATTCTTATTTTTGCCGATGCCTCTCGTTTTCCGTTGGCTTATTTCGCCTGCATCGCGGCTTGCGTGCTCTTTTGCACGATTCAGGCCTGTCGCTACAACCGAGAAGAAGGAGCCCTGCTGGCGTCTCTCGTACAGTTTGCATTTCCTGTGGTGGTCCCGTTTCTGGCTGTCTTCGTCGTGTGCATGACGTTTGGGCGACGAGCCGATTCGCGCATGGTGATCCATTACAAAGTAAGAAATGACGAGGAGGGACTCTCGCAGTACATGGAGGAAATCAACGAACAACGCTGTCTGGCGCAGCAAAAGCGAAGCGCAGGTTTCAGAGCGCTGCTTGCAATGAGCGTTTTGTCAGCGGCGGTTCCTGACAAACAAAGGCGCGAGGAGCTTTTGCGCCAGCGGGAAAGCAGATCTGATCTGTGTATGTCGCTTGCGCTTTTGCCCATAGCTTTTCTGATAGCCGTTCGCCTGGCGGCCGGACACAACAGCGCAGACTTTCTGAAGGACGCCTACACCAAGCGTGTCTTCATTCGTGACGAAGCGGAGCAAGTACAGGATCGAACCGAGGAGACGCACCAAAAGAGAGCATTTCTAGACGGTGTGTAAGTTGCTGTGCACGTAAACCCCTATGTAGTCTTTCTGATGGATAAATACCGCCCTTTCGAGGAGTCTGCTGACGTGCTACCTTGACAACGATCGCAGACACACATATGCGTTGCTCCTCAACTGCTCCTCAGAATTTGAAGCTCGGTTTGGTCGCCGAAGACTTCAAGCAAGCGATCCGAAAAAGGTTGACGTCGGACAAACTCAGGAAAACGATGTCAACCTTTTTGCTTGACCGATAACTTTTCTCTTGACCATTCTCCCCGGCACGGCTTCCGCGCCTTCTGATTGTCTTTTTCGTTTTTGCAGCCGGTTGTTGACTTACAGCCATCACTTTGTCAATTGCTTCCGAAAAAGACATTTCGTGTTTGATCTAAATCAAATAAACAATACTCTTAAGAAAGCGACAAGCACAAGGCGCCCATCGAACATGCACCGTCTTGGTGCAAAGTCTTACTTCAGCTGCGCATTTGAAGCGAGCGAAATCGCCGAATGCTTGCCGCGATTACAATTCGCTTTTTATATTGCTACAGCTGTTTTAAACCCATGACGCTCATCAATTCCGCAGCCAACGAAAACATCAAGCGCTGGAGAAAGATCTCCGAACATCCGAGAGGTGCAAAGAAAATCGGAACGACGCTTGCCGAGGGCATTCATCTGGCGGAAGTGATCTGTGAAAAGCGTCCTGAGACGCGAGCCGTTGTTGTGCGTGAAAACAACGTCCATCCGGATGTCCATGCGCTTGCCGAGCGCGTGGCCGAGGAAACGGGGGCCAAATTTCTGACCGTGGCCGACAAGCTCTACGATGCGGTCTGTCCCGTCGAAAACGGCACGGGCATCATGGTGGAAGTGGCAGTCGAGTTTGCCCAACGTCCGATGCAGCCGATTGCCGAGGACGCGCTTTATCTCGACGGCGTCCAGGATGCGGGCAATATGGGTACGCTCATTCGCACCGCTTTGGCTGCAGGCGTGCGTCACATCGCGGCCAGTTCCGGTTCGGCCGGTTTCTGGGCACCCAAGGTGTTGCGAGCCGGTATGGGAGCTCACTTCAGCGCCAAACTCTACGACAATGTCTGTGCCGAAGAAATTCACACGCTTTTCGCTGGACGCGTGCTGGCAGCCGACGCCCGAGGCGGACTGGACTTGTTCCGCACGCAGGGCTGGGAAAAGGGACCCGTGGTGTGGATGATGGGCGCCGAAGGCCCGGGGCTTTCTCTGCAGGCTCTGGCCGTTGCCGACGAACGCTATCTCATTCCGATCGAGCAGGCATGCGAGTCGCTCAATGTTGGGGCGGCCGCCGCGGTCTGTCTTTTCGAGCAGCGCCGCCGCCGACTTCTGGCCGACGCTTGAGCTACAGCGCTGAATCGACAGGCTTTTGCTAACAAACACGCGTCTGTATAATCCGATCTTTGCTTTTTGCGTACGGTTGACCTTCCGGTCCAACCACTAGACACATGGTTTTTAAAAAATTGCTCCTGAGCGTTTGCGCAGTCGCAACGCTCTCTGTCGCGGCGGCCGATGATGCCTTGGCTCGCGACAAGCTTCGCGTGGGCACCGAGCCCACGTTCGCTCCCTTTGAATTTATGGACACCCAGACCCGCGAATTCGTGGGTTACGACATTGACCTCATTCGTGCCGTTGCCGATAAGGCCGGCTACGACATCGAAGTCGTCAACATGGGTTTTGACGCGCTGATTCCCGCTCTGGGTATGGGCGTGGTCGATGTGGTGGCCGCAGGCGTCACCATCACCGAAGAACGTTCCAAGCGAGTAGACTTCACGGCTCCTTACTACACGGCCGGCCTTTCCATGCTCGTTCGCAAGGAAGACGCCGCCAAGTATCCCGACTTCAAGTCTCTGGAGAATCAGGCGATCGCCGTGCAGATCGGCACGACCGGTGCCGACAAGGCCAAGGATATTCCCGGTGCCAAGGTGACCAATTACAACGCCACGAGCGAAGCCTTCATGGCTCTGACGAGCCGCAACGCCGAAGCCGTGGTGCACGATCGTCCCGTGCTTGCCTACTTCATGAAGACTCAGCCGCGTATGTCACAGTCTCTGCAGCTACAGCCGGCAATTGAAGACGCGCAGCAGTATGGCTTTGCCGTGAAGAAGGGCAACAAGGAACTTCTTGACAAGCTCAACAAGGGCCTTGAAGCCGTTCGACAGGCCGGAGAAGATAAGCAGATCTACTCCAAGTGGTTCGCTCAGTAAGCTGAATTTCTTTCGGAGCGGCCCGCAGGGCCTGCACGCGAACCGGATTGCTTTTCATGGGCAGTCCGGTTTTATTATGGACCGCAAAAGAAAAGCGGCGCGCCTGTCGACAGGATCGCGCCGCTTTTGGCCTTGGATGAATGTCAAAGCGCTTAGCTCGGCATCAGGCCGGAAATCAGCACCACGACGATAAGAAGCGGGCAGCCGATCGTGAGAATGCCGCGAAAGATCGACATCATCGAGTCGGAAACGCCCGAACCCATGCGGATTTCGTCCTTCATAATCGACCAGCGCTTGATGCCCACCAGAGCGCAGATCACGAGACCGCCGATCGGAAGCGACAGGTTGCTCGTGAAGTAGTCAAAGAGATCAAAGAAGTTGCGCTCGAAAAGGGGCTTGACGTCAGCCAGAGGTCCGAAAGAAAGGGTGCAGAGTGACCCGACCGCAAGCATCGCGATGCAGCTCACCAGAGAAGCCGTCATGCGGCGCATCTTGAGTTCGTCGACAAGGAAAGCAACCACGAGTTCGAGAAGCGATACGGAACTGGTGATGGCTGCCACGGCCAGGCACAGATAGAAGGCAAACGCAAAGAGCTGTCCGAAGGGAAGCTGCGCGAAGACGACCGGCATCGTCATGAAGGTGAGGCCGGGACCGGCGGACGGATCGAGATGGAATGCAAAGACCGCCGGCATGATCATCAGGCCGCCCAGGATGGAGGCGGCAGTTGCCAGGAATGTGATCCAGGCGCAGCCGTTGATGAGGTTTGAATCCTGCGAGAGGTAGGAGCCGTAGGTGAGCATGCAGCCGCAACCGATGCAAAGCGAGAAGAAGGTAAAGCCCATTGCGGCGAGCAGGCTCTTCCAGCTGAAGGCTTCAGGATTCCAGCTAAAGAGATAGGCGAGACCTTCGGAGGCGCCCGGCAGCGTCACGCCGCGCACGATCACGATGATGACGAGCACGAGCAGAAGGGGCATGAGCACCTTGGAGATCTTCTCGATGCCGCGGCTGATCTCATAGGCGACGACCCAACCGGTCAGAAAGAGAAAGAGCGCCTGAAAGCCCAGCGATTTGACGGGATCGGACACAAGGCCGCCGAAGAGCGCACTGAGCTCGTCCTGGTTGGATACAAGTCCTCGGCCAACGGCCGAATCGATCAGATAGGAAAGCGTCCAGCCGCCGATGGTGGAGTAAAAGCACAGCACCATGAAGCCCGTGAGAACGCCCAGATAGCCCCAGATCGTCCAGTTCTTGCCCGCAATGGCTCGGTAAGCGGTCACGATGCAGCCTTTGCCCGTGCGGCCCAGACCGACTTCGGCGATCAGAAGCACGAGGCCGATCGTAAACGACAGGACGATGTAGGGGAACATAAAGACGCTGCCGCCGTTGGTTCCCGCCAGATAGGGAAATTTCCAAATGGCGCCTAAGCCGATGGCGGCACCCGCACTGGCCAGAATGAAGCCGATGCGGCTTGTCCATGTTGATCTGTTGTCAGACATTGATGTGTCCCTGAAATATTCTTATACGTAGGGCGATTTAAGCCAAGACTTATTGCAAACCGCTCTGAATTCATCTTTATAGCATCTTTGGGATGCTAAAACGGATGCCGACGGGCAAACAATCACTCAGCAAACAAAAAAATACACCGAAGCTGGAAAAAAACAGCGCCGCAGGCAGCCTCGGCGAGAGGCGTACGATGCGGCGCAGTTTGTGCGTTTGCGGTGAGCCTCAGACGCCCGTGGCGACCACAACGAGCACCAGCAAGGGGGCAAGGAAGCGCAGCGAGAACTTGATGAAGGCATTGGCCGAAGCGCTGTACTTCTTAACCAGATTGACTTGCACGTAGGTCGAGTTCCAGGCCTTCCAACCTGCCAGAAGCGCAATCGACAGACCGCCCAGCGGCATCATGATGTTCGAGCAGAACCAGTCGAGGAAATCGAAGATGATGCGATCGAAGATCTTCACGTCGCTCCATACGCCGAAGGAAAGCGCCGAGACGAAGCCCAGCAGGGCAAGGCCGACGTAGCACAGGATTGAAGCGCTGATGCGTTTCATGTGCCATTCGTTCTGCAGATAGGCAATGCAGACTTCCAGCAGCGACACCGAACTCGTCAACGCGGCCACGAGCAGGCACACGTTAAAGAGAATCATGAAGAACCAGCCAAACGGAATCTGCGAGAAGATAAACGGAATGGTCACAAATACGAGCCCGGGGCCTGCATTGGGATCTTGGCCCATGGCGAACACGGCGGGCATGATCATGAGACCGGCGAGAAGCGCTGTCTGAATGGCGAGGTAGGCGATCCACAGCGAGGAGTTGGGAATGTCGGTGGAGTCCTTCAGATAGGCACCGTATGTCACCATGATGCCGCAACCCAGAGACAGACTGAAGAAGGTAAAGCCCATGGCGTTGAGAACACTCATCCAGGTAAGCTTGTCAAAGCTGAAGTCAAAGAGGAACTTCACGCCTTCCATGGCTCCGGGCAACGACAGCGAACGGATCATGATGACGATCATCAGGATGAAGAGCGTGGGCAGCAGGTACTTCGAGAGGCGCTCGATGCCGTTTACCACACCCAGGGCCACCACGCCGCAGGTGAGCGTGAGGAAGGAGAGGTGCCACAGCGAATTGGTGAGGCCGTCGCCCACCAAAGCGCCGAACGTTGCCTGCAGAACCTTCGGGTCGTTGGTCACGAGACTGCCGCCGAGGCTGTCAAAGAGATACTTCACGCACCAGCCGCCGACCACGGAGTAGTAGGACAGAATCACGAAGGACGTGAGAACGGCTATGCCGCCCATGATCGAGAAAGCCGGTCCGCCGAGGTGCTTGAGTGCATGCAGGGCCGAACCGCGGCCGGCGCGTCCCACGACGAGTTCGGCGATCAGCAGCGTGATGCCGATCGTGAACGTAAAGATAATGTACGGAATGATGAAGCCCGAGCCGCCGTTGATGCCGGCCCAGAACGGGAATTTCCAGATGGAGCCCAAGCCGATTGCCGAGCCTGCGCCGGCCAAAATAAAGCCGATCCTGGAACCCCAAGTTGTTGCGGTGGTAGCCATGTTTTTTTTGGTTTGTTTGTGTTGAGTGAGGGGGAACGGAAGGCGCCGGCTGTTAGCCGACTGTTATCTGAGGTCGATCTCGTGCAAGGGCTTCTTGGATGTTAAAAAATGGTATCCGACAGACGCGCACGGAGCCGTTCTAATAAATTCTCCCTAAGAACGGCATCTTACCGCATTTGACAAAAGCTTAAAACCCGCAAGGAAACCAGCCTCAGGTTGTTTCGCCCCTTTGGCTTTTCGTTTGAAAAACGATAAATTGGTCGATGCGTTGTGAAATTCTTTGCATACCACGGCACGCAACGCACCTTCGGACGTCTTCTGTTACCGCAGAGGCGGGCGGCGAACGGTGTCAAGCCGGTACCTGTGCTCCCACGGGCAGCACGCCACCGCACAACCTTACCCTGCAGCCGCCCCACGGCACGAAGCACATCCGAAGATACCCCATAACAAAGCCATGGATGTGAAACAACAGGGAACGATTTTCCTATGCAGACCACAGAAGAGAACGGCGCCGCCGCACCGGTGATGACCGGCGCGAAGATTCTCATCGAAGCTCTTCATGCCGAGGGAGTCGAATACGTTTTCGGCTATCCGGGAGGAGCGGTTCTTCCGATCTACGATGAGATCTACAAGCAGAAGTACTTCAAGCATGTGCTCGTGCGTCATGAACAGGCAGCGGTTCACGCCGCCGACGCCTATTCGCGCTGCACGAACAAGATCGGCGTTGCTTTGGTGACGTCCGGCCCCGGAGCCACCAACGCCGTCACGGGCATTGCCACGGCCTATGCCGACAGCATTCCGATGGTCGTCTTCAGCGGCCAGGTCGGCACGAGCCTCATCGGCACTGACGCCTTCCAGGAGTGCGATACGGTGGGCATTACCCGTCCGTGTGTCAAGCACAACTACCTTGTCAAGGACGTGCGCGATCTTGCGGCCACCATCAAGAAGGCTTTCTATATTGCAAGAACCGGCCGCCCCGGTCCCGTTCTGGTGGATCTGCCCAAGGACGTGCAGTGCGGAAGCTGTGCCTTCGAGTATCCCAAGAGCTGCGACATCGTGAGCTACCGTCCTGTGACGCGCGGCCACAGCGGCCAGATCAAGAAGGCCATGCAGGTTCTGCTTTCGGCCAAGCGTCCGCTTCTGTACGTGGGCGGCGGTGCGACGTCGACGGCCGCAAGCGAGCTGGTCAACCGTTTTGCGCAGCTCACCGGCTACCCGGTGGTCTCGACTCTTATGGGCCTGGGTGCCTTTGACGGATGTGACGAAAAGCATCTGGGTATGGTCGGCATGCATGGCACCTATGAAGCCAACATGGCCATGCAGCACTGCGACGTTCTTTTTGCCGTCGGCGCCCGATTCGACGACCGTGTGATTGGCTGCCCCTCGGATTTTGAAGCCAATCCCCACACAATCGTACAGATCGACATCGACCCGAGCTCGATCTCCAAGAACGTGACGACGGACATTCCCATCGTGGGCGATGTCTACGAAGTGCTCAAGGAAATGGTCGGCATTCTTGAAACGACGACCGAGAGGCTTGATGAAAACGAACTGGCTACATGGAATAAGCGCATCGACGGTTGGCGCGCGATGCAGTGCCTCAAGTACACCGTCAATCCTGAGGGCCCGATCCGCCCGCAGGCCGTGATCGAACGCGTCTGGCAAAAGACCAAGGGAGAGGCCATTTATGCCACCGACGTGGGCGAGCATCAGATGTGGTGCGCTCAATACCTCAAGCTGCGCAAACCGCGCAAGTGGCTTACGAGCGGCGGTCTGGGCACGATGGGCTACGGATTCCCGGCAGCGATCGGCGCGTGCTTTGCGCATCCCGACGAGGACGTCGTGTGCTTTACCGGCGACGGTTCCATTCAGATGAACATTCAAGAACTGGGCACCGCCAAGCAGTATGGCGTCAAGCCCAAGATCTTCCTGCTCAACAACGCCTACCTCGGCATGGTCGCCGTTTGGCAGCGCGCCTACTACAACGGTCACATGAGTGAATCGGTGATGGAGGTTCAGCCCGACTTCGTCAAGCTCGTTGAGAGCTACGGTCATGTCGGCTTGCGCGCCACCACCTACGAAGAGCTCGATCGCTGCATTGAGGAGGCCTTCGGCAAGTACAAGGACGACCTTGTGTTCGTTGACGTGCACATCGAGCGCGAAGAGCCGGTGCGTCCGATGGTGGGACCCGGCCAGGGGCTTACCGAGATGGTTCTTTCGGAGGAGAAGTAAGAATGCAGACGCGTCATATTCTTTCGGTTCTTCTCAAGAACACTTCGGGGGCGCTCTCGCGCGTCGTGGGTCTTTTCTCAGCCCGTGGCTACAACATTGAATCCTTGACGGTCGCTCCGACGGAAACCGACAGCATCTCGCGCATGACCATCGTGTCGTACGCCGATGAAAAGAAGATGGAGCAGATCACCAAGCACTTGAATCGCATCATCGAGGTGATCAAGGTCTACGACCTGATGGAAAGCGATTACGTCGAGCGCGAACTGATGCTCATCAAGGTGCGCGCCATCGGTCGCGACCGCGACGAGATGCTGCGCATCACGGAAATTTTCCGTGCGCGCGTCATTGATGTCACCGACAAAACCTACACGATCGAAGTCACGGGCGACAGCCGCAAGCTTGACGCCTTCATGAAGTCGATTGACGAAAAACTGATTCTGGAAACGGTGCGTACCGGCGCAAGCGGCATCGCTCGCGGCGAGCGCATCCTCAAAATCTGATCTACATACCTGTTTGTTTAAAAGGGAGACCAAACATGAAAGTCTTTTACGACAAGGACGCCGATCTTTCGCTCATCAAGGGTAAGAAGGTTGCCATCATCGGCTACGGCAGCCAGGGTCACGCACACGCCCTGAACCTGCACGACTCGGGCTGCGACGTTGTCGTCGGTCTTCGCAAGGGCGGTTCGTCCTGGGCCAAGGCTGAGAATGCCGGCCTTACCGTCAAGACCATCGAAGAAGCGACCCAAGGCGCCGATGTCGTGATGATTCTGCTGCCCGACGAATTCATCGCCGATGTGTATCACAAGCAGATCGAACCCAACATCAAGGAAGGCGCAGCCCTGGCTTTTGCCCACGGCTTTAACATCCACTACGCGCAGATCGTTCCGCGCAAGGACCTCGACGTCATCATGATCGCCCCGAAGGCTCCGGGCCACACGGTGCGCTCCACGTATGTCGCAGGTGCCGGCACGCCGATGCTCATTGCCGTCTATCAGGACAACTCCGGCAAGGCTCATGACCTGGCTCTTTCCTACGCATGCGCTGCGGGCGGCGGCCGTGCGGGCGTGCTCGAAACGACCTTCCGCGCCGAAACCGAAACCGACCTCTTCGGCGAACAGGCTGTGCTTTGCGGCGGTCTCGTCGAACTGATCAAGACGGGCTTTGAAACGCTCGTGGAAGCCGGCTACGAACCCGAAATGGCTTACTTCGAGTGCTGCCATGAAATGAAGCTCATCGTCGACCTGATCTACGAAGGCGGCATCGCCACGATGGACTACTCCATCTCCAACAACGCCGAATACGGCCAGTATTACACCGGCCCGAAGATCATCAATGACGAAAGCCGCAAGGCCATGAAGGAATGCCTGCGTCAGATCCAGAACGGCGAATACGCCAAGAGCTTCCTCTTGGAATGCGGTCTGAAGTATCCGACCCTTTCGGCCAACCGCCGTCTGACGAGCGAGCACGGCATTGAAGTGACCGGCGCCAAGCTGCGCGCGATGATGCCTTGGATCAGCGCTCACAAGCTCGTGGACAAGTCCAAGAACTAAAAATTGAGCCCTGAGGCCTTTTCCGGTCTCGAGCCGCTGATCTGAAGCCCCGGAAAGAAGTCTGTTTTCTCCGGGGCTTTTTTTGCCGGATAGCAAAAAGTCCGCCGAAGCGGACTCTTTGCGAGGGTGTGAAGCGGACGTCGACTAATCGGCGTCGTACGGGCGCCAAGTGCCCTTGGACATCTTCAGATAGTCCTTGCCCTTGTATTCGAGCACCATGGCCTGAGCGTTTTCGCTTACCATGTGTGTCGTGGGCAGGTCGTTCACAAGATCGGCCATCGGAACGGCGCCTTCGGGCTTACTGAAGTAGTTCGTTTCGATGACACGGCCGATGAGCGTCGACAGGGCGAGGTAGCTCGTATCGGACGTAACATGCACCGGGGTCTTCGGCAGCTTGTTGAGACCGAAGAACTTCACCATCACCGGCACCTGCGTAATGCGGCGGCTCGGGATGTCGCGCAAACGCGGGGTCTGGATGCGATCGCCTCGAACGGCAGCGCCGTGTTCCGGAACGATGATGAGCATCACCTTGCGCTTACTCTTCTGCAGATCGGCGATAAAGACGTCGAGTGCATCAATAAAGGCGCGGGCGCGCGGTTCAAACTCTTCCCAACGCGACTTACCGGGCTGACGGTTGCCGTCGTGCAGGGCGATGAAGTTAAAGAGAGAGACGCTGCGCGGGTCCTTAGCCTTGTTGACGACGCTGCGCCAGTGGCGGAACACGGAAAGCGTGTCGGCAATTTCCTCGTCGTTAAAGCTCACGTACTTCACAGGATAGCGGCGGCGCTCGAAGGGAGCGGTGAGACCTGCCTGCGTGCGCATGGCGTTGAGGTAGTTGTCGTAAACGCCGCTGTGGTCGAGGAACAGGTGCTGCTTGAAGCCGAGCGAATCGAGTCGGTTCATGATCTCGCATTCGGGACGACGCGTATCGTAGAGCGCTTCGTGAGAAGGCTGACCGCAGGCGCCGTTTAACAGACGCAATGCGGCCGGGCCCGAGTACGAGGTGGCCGAATTGAAGTGATCAAAGCGGATGTTGAACTGACTGAAAGTACGGTTATTGATCAGGTTGGACGCAATCAGGTCGTCGGTCGAAAGCGAGCAGATGTTAAGGATCACGATGTCAAAGGGAGTGTCCTTTGGTTTGATCGAGTCCGGGAACTGCGCCACGCGGTCCTTTTCATATGCGATGAACGTCTGGTACCACTTGTCGATTTCTTCGGAAGTGACTTCTCCCTGAGCGGTACCCTTGGCGGCGGCCAAAGCCGCGGCCGTATCAGCCGGGTTGCCGACGGCGGTTTTGCCTGCGGCCGTCTGCGGCACGAGATTGCTCTGCTGAGAGGGGGCCGAACCGAAGAAGGGCGAGACCACGAGGAACAGCAGCCAGCAGCCGGTGATGGCCGTAACACGAATGAAGTCGCGCGCGGCGTAGTAGATCAATAGGATCGCAAAGCCCGCAAAGACCATGCGCCAGTTGATGAAGTCCCAGATGAGCTGCAGGACGTAGTTGACAGAAAAGCCTGTGATGCCCGAGGCATTGGCCATGATGCTCTGCGGTCCGGGAAGCCAGCTTTCTGACCACAGAAGCGCAATGCCGCAGCCAAGCGCGATGAGCTGCTTCAAAAAGCGCATGCCCTTGGAGTTGGCGGGCAGCAGCAGGAAGCAGAAAAGGGCGATGTTGGCGAAAAGCTCAAGCCTCAGATAGCCGAGTTGGGTGAGGAAGAACTTGCAGATGAAGTAGACGTTCCATAACCCGAGGCCGCCGACCATGCGTCCGGTAAAGTTTCCGACGGATTTCACTTGTTGGTTTCCTCAGTCGTTGCAGGAGCGCTGCTCACAGGAGCCGGTGCCGAAACGGCGGCAGGGGCGGGTGCGGCAGCAGCGGGAGCGGCCGGTGCGGCGTTGTCGGCAAGAGCCACGGGGGCAGCGGCCTGTGCCGGCAGCTGCACAGCCTTCGGAGCGTTGTCTGCGGGCGCAGGCGTAGCGTTGCCCGCGGCCTGGTTTTGCTCGGGCGCCTCTTCGGATTCTTCCTGATGTTCGTCCTTCTCGACGGACTTGTCGACCGGCACGGCGGCCTTGGGCGGAACCTGGGTGAGCTGCGCCTTGGGTGAGATCAGCAGGTAGCCGTTACGATCAAAGCGATACAAACCGCGGTCAAAGCCGATGGCGTAGAGCATCAGCGTGTTGCGGTAGTAGTTTTCGCCGATGATCGGATCGTTTTCGATCACGGTGCGCAGGTAGTCCTGAGTGGGGCCCTTACCGAGAAGTTCAAGCACGCAGGCGGCAAACCCCGGCGAACCGTAGCCGTGACGTTCGCCCGTGATGATGTTGATCTTTTCGGGCGGCATATTCGTGTCGCGCGTGAGCTTGGCAAACGGTTCGAAATGTTCAACGAGCACGTCATGCACGGGGTCAGCAGGCGACATCATTGCGGCCCACATATAGGTGCGGATGGCGTTGTAGGAGCCCAGAACATAATCGGCTCCCTTTTCAGGAATAACCTTGCCCTGGCGGTCGAAACGCACCCAGTCGGGGGCGTATCCGCGCGGAGCGGAACGCACGAGCGAGCGCACCGTGCCTTCGACGATCGTATTCCAGTCCTTATCCTCCATCGCAAAGCGGCGCATGATGAAGACCGGATAGTAGGACGGGTTGAGCGTGACGAAGTTTTCCTGCTCAAAGCCCTTGTAGCCGGGAAGCAGAACCTTGCCCAGCCCCTTGACGTCGCGCACGTCCTTCTTAAGAAGGTCCATCATGGCCTTGCCCTTGGCCGTATAGTCGGGACGATCCCATAGGCGGCCGGCTTCAAGCAGACAGTAGGCGATCCACATGTCGCTGTCGGCGGCATTGTTGCTGTCGATGATGCCCCAGCTGCTGCCTTGTTTGCCCCAGAGCCATGCTGGCTTGTACTTGGTGATGTCGCCCGAGGCGAGATTGTTTTCCGTCCACACGAGGAGCTTGTCAAAGGCGTCTTTATCGCCCGCAACCAGCGCAAAGAACATGGCGTAGGACTGACCTTCGCTGGTGGTGATGCGGCGGTTGTCGCTGTAGTCCACCACACGGAAGGATTCGTTGACGTTTGCGGCCTTGAAGGCATCCCACTTGTCCCAGGCTTGGGCCGAGGCGGACAGACCGGCGAGCACGACACAGACGGAAGCGGCGCAAATCGAACGGGAAAGGAATTTCATGATTTGTTCTCCCATCGGATTAGAGCGACGAACGGCCGCGCAGCCAACGGCGCATGCCGGCGAAGATGCCCCAGCCGGCCACAACAGCGGCGATCAAGGCGCAGAGCACCAACAGGAACGGACGGTTGGCAAAGGAGACCCAAACGCGCTGGTACCACGGCAGATCGCCGACCCACCAGGTTTGCGAAGGCTTAAAGGAGGTCAACCCTTGAGAAGAGACGAACACCGTGCCGCCCGAGGCGTCCTGCAACAGGGCGCGGTCGGCCAGCGAATCGTTCAAAAGCTTTGCGCCGCGCGAGCCGTCGGAGAGCAGCGCCACCACGGCGCGACTGCTGTCAACTGGCGACTTCACGGAAAGCAGAGCTGCCAGAGGTGCGTTTTCCGGATCTTCAACGCCGGTCTTGCCGGACTTGCCGCCGAGCGTTTCGGTTACGGCCTTTTCAAGATTCTGAGCCGTTTCGTTGTTAAGGCTCGTGATGTTTGCGGGCAGTCCGCCCACGTAGAGCACGTCCTTATCCTTCAAAACATCGTTGCCGAGCTTTGAGGTGACGGTCACCTGCAGCGGTACCGATCCCGTGGCCGACGAGATGCGGGCGATGGCGTTCAGAAGCGTTGTCACGTACTGAGCGTTGGAGGCGTCCGAGAGGACAGCCACCGTTTGCGACAGATCGGCGTACTTGGAGAACGGGAAGCCGCCCTTCGTGTAGAGCGCGATTTCAGGCAGCTGTGCGTAGTGATAAAAGCCGCTGAAGGCGATGCTCGAAGAGGGATCAATTTGGAAGTTGTGGCTCGGAAGGGCTACGGTACGGCAGTTTTCGGGCGTACCCTCAAGAGCCTGCGTACCGTAGAAGGCTTCGATCGAAAGGTCGTTTGTAAGAGACATGCCGTCGCGCGGACCTACGGCCGAGAAAAGCGGGCCGGGAGCGGCCTGGACAAGCACTTCGGAGCGGGCGCGGTCTGTGCCGCTGTCCATGTTGTCGCTGCCGGCAAGAGCCGTATTCATGAGTACGCGCATCTGAGCGACCTGACCTTCGGCCGGTTTGCTGTAGCGATAAAAGAGGTTGAGTTCAGCCTTGGCCCCATCGATGGCGTAGATGTCGGGCGCCATGTTGAGGTTGAGGTGAATGGCAGGCAGAACGGCACCGCGAGAGGTGAGTTGCGTCGGGTAGCGCATCAGAGAACTGAGCGTCATGGCCTGCTGCGGATCGATCCAGTTCGGAGCCTGGTAGGCGCCTTGCACGGGTTCGTCCTTGAAGTCGCGCACGCGGTGGTTGTCACCGATCATCTGCGTACCGGACGTGAGAACCTTGGCGGCAACGACCAGATCTTCGTCATTGCGGCCGCTGATGATGAGCATCTTTTCATGCTGACCGCCCGGAACGTCGCGCAGTTCAATGCGGGGGCCTTCGAAGGCGGGAAGTTCCGAAAGGAATGCCGGTTTGCGCTCGTTCGTGGCAAACACGACGAAATGGCCCTTGGCAGGAACTTCACCGAAATAGACCGGAAATTCGGCCTTGCCCCATTGAGAGAGGCTGCCGGTGTAGCCCGCGACGATCGCTGCGGCCGTGGCTTCCTTGTCGGTGGGTTGCTGCGCAAAGACGATCGGCAGAGTCGTGTTCTGACCGGAGTTGCCTTCGGAAATGAACGGGGCCGGGAACTGCGACAGGTCGTTGGGCAGTCTCACGAAAGCCTTGTTGAGCGCGAGTTCGCTTTCAGGGGCAATGTCCATCCAAAGCGAAGGGTTGGATGCGTTTTCGCAAACCGTCTGATAGTGGCCGACGAATTCCACTCGGACCTGGTTTTGGCCGGTCCGGAAGGACTTCGAGTCGAGATTAAAGACGAGCGACTGGGGCTTGCCGATCTGCTTTGCCGACAGTGCGGCCGTCTGCTGCAGTTCGCCGTTAAGGAAAATGTTGAGCTGCGTAACGTTGGCGAGCATTGAGGGCGAGACGGTGAAGTTGAGCGTCAGTTCGCCGCTTGTCACCACTTCATCGGGCTTGACCGTGAAGTCGAAGTAGCCCGAATTATTCGAGCCCGTGAGCTTGACTGGCTTGCCCGCCATGCCGGGAGCGAGGTCGGAGAGCGCGTACGTCGTCGTTTCGCCGCCCGTCAGGTCGGTACGCCACACGGGAGCGTCGCCGGTCTGAGCCAGAGCGGCAGTTGAGGAAAAAGCCAAAAGGGAGCAGACCGACAACGTCGTGAGGGAATGCTTGAAAGAGAAATCTCTTTTGTTCATTTGGTGTGAGACTCAAAAGTATTAGAGGCCGACGGACGTCTTGGGCATGCGCGGCAAGAAGCTCACGACATAGCGCACAAAACGTCCCGCCGTCCCCGGCAGAAATTCAACAAGCGACTTGAAGCCGTACGCGGCAAAGCCGACCAAACGCAGAAAGCCGGCGATGAAGCGATCGTCGACATGACTGTCGAATTTGTCGCCCCAATGGCCTTCCCGCGCAAACGTCTGGCGGTTGAAGCGGATTTCATCTTCAACCGACTCGAAAGCAAGATCAAATTCCGTAAAGCCCTTGGCTTCGCGTGCGACCGTGGCTTTGAACGTATCCGTATGACCGTTGCCCGTCATTTCGATAACGACGGATTCACCCGCGGCAAGCCCCTTCATGTCGAGCACGAGCTCGGTCTGGCTGAATTCGACGACCGACACGGCGTGCTTGGTGCCGTCGGAAGTCGTTACTACGGCGCCCGCCTTCAGCGGCACGCGGGGCAGCGGATGCTCCATGATCTCTTCCACAGCCACGGCAAAGGCAGCACCCAAAACCAACAGGTTGTATGCGATCCACGCGATGTTGATGATCAGCGTGGAGACTTGCGGGTCTGCTGCGGTTACCGTCTTGTAGATGCCGATGGCCAGCCCCAGAAGGTTCAAAACCATCAGAATGAGCACCGGCGTGGCGATGTGCCAGTCGACGTACTTCTTGTCGATGGTCATGCCTTTGGCCGTCACGTTGAACTTGCCCTTGTGCGGGAAGATCAGGGCGACGGTCGTCGGCAGCAGAATGTACCAGGACAGCACCGTTTCGTAGACACCGCCCAGGAACGGATAGCGATAACCGCGCTGCAGCTGCTGATTGGTGATGGCCGCGTGAACCATGTGCGGAATCACGTAGGCGAAAATGGCCGCTGCCGTGGCGTAGATGACGTAGATGTCAAAGAACATATAGGGCAGGGGCGCGAGCAAAAAGATGATGCGCGGCAACCCGTGCAGGAAGTGAATCATGGCGTTCATGAAGCACAGGCGCTGGGGCAGGGTGAGGCCCTTTTTCAGCAACGGGTTGTCCAGGCGGAAAATCTGGATCATGCCGCGGGCCCAGCGGATGCGCTGACCGATGTGCGCCGAAAGCGATTCGGTTGAGAGGCCCGAAGCCAAAGGCTTGGAGATGCAGGCCGACTTCCAGCCGCGGCGGTTGAGTTTGAGCGACGTGTGCGCGTCTTCGGTCACCGTTTCCACAGCGATTCCGCCGATTTCTTCCAGGGCGCTGCGGCGCATCACGGCGTTGGAGCCGCAGAACATGACCGCATTCCACGTGTCGTTGCCCTTTTGGATGTAGTCGTGAAAGAGCGAGTTCTCAAACGGCATGGCGCGGTCGAGATGCAGGTTCTTTTCAAAAGGATCGGGTGAATAGAAGTGGTGCGGCGTCTGAACGAGCGCGATCTTCTTGTCGTGCACGAGCCAGCCCACGGTGCTCGTGAGAAAGTCCGAAGAGGGGACGTGGTCGCAGTCGTAGATCGTGATGAACTCGCCCGAGGTGAGCTTCATCGCGTTGTTGATGTTGCCGGCCTTGGCGTGGTTGTGTTCGTCGCGCTTGATGTAATGAACGCCGGCGGCCTTGGCAAAATCCTCTACCCAATCTCGACTGCCGTCGTCGAGGATGTAGACGTTGATCTTGTCTTCCGGCCAGTCGAGGTTCTTGGCGGCGAAGACCGTGGGTTTAATGACTTCAAGCGACTCGTTGTAGGTCGGAATGAAAATGTCGACTGTGGGCCAAGTCGAGCGGTCGGCGGGTAAGCGCTTCGGACGGCGGTCCAGCGGCCAGCAGACCTGGAAGTAGCCCAGGACCATCACGATGAAGGCGTAGGTTTCAGCGGCCAGAAGCAGGCATGACAAAAAGAGGCTGATCGCGCCGTCGGCGTGAATTGTTGAGGTGTAGCGCCACCACAGGTAGCGGCCCGAAACGGTCACCGAAAGCACAAAAAGGAGCATCAGTGAGATACGGGCCTTGATGTGAGTGAGCGACCATGCCGATAAAAGCACGATGGAAAGGAACACCACCTGGCCTTGCACATTAAAAGGCTGGGTGATGCAGAGGATGGCAAGAAGACCAGCCACGATGCCGGCGGCCCAAAAAATCGAGTTTTGGAACTTAGAAACCTGCTTTCGACCGACGCGGCGGCGGCTTTTGACCAAATTGGCGCCGATGTTGAAGATAATCCGTCCGCCCAGACGCCCGATAGCGTCGCCGATGCGGCCCACTAAACGGATGACGGCGCGAATGAAACGCGCGAGCGGATTGAACTGCCAGAAGTCGCGTACGGGCAGCGCTGTAAAAAAGGCCAGAAAAATCGTCTGGATGCAGATGCGCAGGACATCGGCAAAGCACAGATGATCAAAATTGACGTGCGGATAGAGCTCGCGGCGGCGCGCGATGATGCCCTGCCAGAAAGCGCGTTCTAACGGAATAAAGATCGAAATCAGGAAAAAGGCAAAAGCCGCCGGCAGGGTGTGCTTGGTGGCGGGGCTTTTTTCCGATCTCTTGGGACTGGGCTTCAGTAAGCGGTCTTTAAAGTCCGACAGAGTTTTACTGGGCATGGGCGGTTGTAATTCTTTTAATCGAAATGACCCGAACATCGCTTGACGGGCGCACGGCGCCGGCGCAACCGGGATGTCCGACAAAACAAAAAAACAGGGGCGGGTCGAAGCCGGTTACCTGTTTCGGAAGCTGAGGCATGTCGGACGCAGAGGCGCATCGAGCCTTTAGGACAACATTTTAATGGTAACTACTACTTTTGCCCGATAGATTACGCAACGAGGCCGTAAAAAACGAGAACCGAATTGTAAAAATCTTGCAGATTGACCGTGCTTTGACGTCGGCCAAATCCAAAACGAGGAGCCTGTCGTTTGGATCGAAAGCGGAAAGACGTCAAAAGCGCGAGACCTTGTGTTTTGTTGCCTTTTACGCCCAAGTTTTAGGGAAAATGCCTTAATTCTGATGTTTTTAAACACGAAAATCCGAAAATAATCGCATTTTTAGCGATTTTTCTTAGCGGGAGCGCTTGCTTATTCGTAGAATCGGAGTTCGGAAACCAATGCCGCCGTCAAGTTTGTGATCCAAGCTCCGACGGACAGGAATTCGTTTGTAAGGATGAAACGGGTTCCCGCTCGCGCACCCCCGAAGCCTACCCTCAGCTTCATGCGCACGCCTTTAAGCATTGGGACCGCACTTTCGGCAGCCGGTCACGCGGTACAAACAGGCGACCCCTGATGCTGTTTGCCGTATGTCGATACTTTTTCCGGATCCAAGACTCGGAAAGCGTGGATTTGCGTTGGCGCTCCACGGCGGTTCCCGACATTCTTTCATAACAAAAAGCTGATAAATACAAGGTGTATTCATGCAATCGGATTCCCGAACGCGATTTATTCCTATTGGTCTGATGCTCTTTGCGCTCTTCTTCGGCGCGGGCAACCTCATCTTTCCGGCCTCCATGGGACAGGCCGCCGGCACCGATGTCTGGTGGGCTTTGCTGGGCTTTTGCATCACCGGCGTCGGTCTGCCTCTACTCACCGTGATGGCCGTGGGCTATTCCGGTCTTCCCGGTGTGCGTGAAATTGGCAACCGCGTCCATCCGTGGTTCGGCGTTTTCTATTCCACAGTCTGCATTCTGGCCATCGGTCCTTGCTTTGCTGTTCCTCGTACCGGTACGGTCTCCTGGGAAATTGCAATTGTTCCTTTCCTTGAGCCGTCTCAACTCGAAGTCGGCATGCCGATCTTTCTGGCTGTCTTTTTGGGCGTAGCCGGATGGCTTGCTGCGTCTCCGTCCAAACTTGTGGATCGTGTCGGCAAGATCCTGACGCCGCTGTTGGTTTTGACGCTGGTGGTCTTTATTATCAAGAGCTTCATCACTCCGATGGGCGAACCGCAGACACCTGCCGCTCCCTACGCGACTCCCGTGATGGCTGTTGTCCAGGGAATCCTTGATGGCTATAACACGCTCGACGCTATTGCCGCGTTGATCTTCGCGTCTCTCACCATTGGGGTCGTCCGTGATGCCGGCTTTACCAAGCAGTCCGACATTGCACGCGAAGTGTTCAAGGCCGCGTTGATTGCCGCTCCGATGCTCGGCGTTATCTATATCTTCATTGCGAAGATCGGTGCGGAGAGCGTGAGCGCGATCGGCGTTCAGGAAACCGGTGCTCCGATTCTTGCTTTGAGTGCCAAACTTCTTTTCGGTAACGGCGGTGCGATGCTCCTGGCGGCCATGGTGATTTTGGCTTGCTTGACGACCGCGATCGGTTTGATCAGCTGCACGGCCGCTCACTTCATGAATTTGTCCGGCGGCCGCATCAAGTACGGCGTTTGGGTTGTCATCTTTACTGTGATTTCCTATCTCATCGGCTTGTTCGGTTTGAAGACCATCATCGTTTCGACCATTCCGGTGTTGATGTTCTTGTACCCGCTCTGCGTGGCGTTGGTGATTCTTTCGTTCCTGCACAACATGATCGGCGGCCGTCGTTGCGTGTGGGCATGGACGATCGGCTTTACGTTCGTGATGGCGCTATACAACGGACTGCAGACGGCCAAGATTGCCATGGGCGGACTTGAAGCCATTCTTGCTCAGTGGGTGCCGTTGCATACCTATGGGCTAGGTTGGATTCCTTTTGCTGTCGTCGGCTTCGTAATCGGTATGATTCATAAGTCGCTTACGAAGGGGCCGGCCCAGCCGTAACCCATCGTTATTCCAAACGAATGCAGGCTGCTTCCAAAGAGGCAGCCTGTTTCGTCTGTGCGTTCATTTGAGTGGATTGACAAACGAAAAATACGTCTGATTTTGAGGAGAAATTAAGTTGAAGAAAACGTTTTTGGCGGTTCTTGCATGCTTGGTGGTGTCCCCGGTATTGGCGGCTACTGACGCCGAAGAGCTTGGTCGTTGCATCTATAACAACACGAGTTCCGCGGATAGAGATACGCTCGTGCAGTTCATGTACGTTTCGCTTGGTTCGACCAATGCCGCCAGAAAAGTCCAGTCGATTCCTCAGACCAAGATCAATCAGGTTAACAGCAAGACGAAGGCTCTTGCATCCAAACTGGTGCTCGGTCCTTGTCGCAAGCAGGCTGCGCGTGTTCTGCTGTCTGATCCGAGAAACGGTATGCAGCAGGCTCTTTCCTACACGGTTGAGCGATTGGTGGCAGACAGAATCGCCGAGAGTACATCGGGATGGCTGTCAAGTTTGGGTGGCAGCTCGGAAAACGCAAGTAAAGTGCGAAACGCAATCGAGTTTGGAAGCGCGTTGATGGATGCTTTCAAGAAGTGATCCTTCGAGTCCCCGGATGGTTAAAAATAATGAGGCTACAGAGTACGTTTAGGAAAAGCAAAACAGCCCGCAGGCTCGTTTCGCTTAACCTAAAAAAGTTCAGATGCAGGTAGAAATCCAACGCTGTCTCGTCCTTTGCATCCACGACAAGTGCGCGGGTGGCAGAAGGACTTTGCTGACAGAGTTCAATGGCGTTTGCAACCATGTATCTAGCGTAGCCCTTGTGTTGATGCAAAACAGAAACGGCCATTCGACCGAGCAGAGTGGCCGGAACTGTCGAGTAGGCGGATCTGATCGTCAGATTCCTCCTCTCCAAGCTGATATTGCTCAGTGTGAAAAAACCGTAAATGTCATCTCTGTCATCGTCGCTTAGTACGTAGCAATTTGCATCGTTTTACCTTACGTCTTGTGAAGCTTGCGTGCGAATATACGTGTTAAGCGCTTCGTTTCCTCAGTCAAACTCTGCTCTTTTATGAGTTCTTCTCAAAGCGGCAAGGGGCAGCTTTTCATTTGCCTTTCACAATGCGAACCTTGGAAGCAATCTGACTATATTTGGAAAGCGTCGGACCGAAAATTTGATCCTCGTTTTCCATGAGATACGCCAACGTTTGGGACTCCTCGTCGTTGAGAGCAATTTTCGGGGTTTTGCCAGTTGACTAAAAATCTACCCAATCTCCCATAACGGGTTCCATAGCAACGTTAAACTTGGAAAAAAAGAAGAGACGAGCTCGGTCAAAGACAGCGGAGGCCATCATGACGCTGCACTCCATCGGGATCGTTGCCAAACATTACGGTGTGTTGCCCAGCACTATTCGCCGTTGGGTTGAGAGAGGCCTTCTTGCCGTAGCCTGCCGCACGTTTGGCGGTCACCGTCGATTCGATCTGCAATTGAATCCGGTGGCAAGCGCCGTCGAGCGCAAGCATCTTGGTTATGCCCGCGTCTCTTTCCACGATTAAAAAGAAGACCTGCTTCGTCAGGCAGAACGTCGGTAGATCAAAAACAAGTTGACTGCGCCAGCGCGCAAGATTCTCTTTTTCTCGGTGTCCCCGAGATGGAACAGCTCAGTTGAACACGGAATCGCAAAAGTCTCCCACGCTTGTCACCAAAGGGGCATCAGGATAGTGCTTCAAATTGCTGGTAACAAGCTTGGCTTGGCAAAACCTGGCGACTGCTAAAAACTTTTTGTCGCTTTCGTCAGTGAAGTCATCTCCGACTGGTGAAGGAATGACAAATATCGCGTCAGCAAGGAGACCCTCCAAAAAGGCATCTACAAAGACTTGGTTCAGTCTGAACTTTGGCCGCAGTAGTACGCTTCGGTACTCTTCAATAAGTCGGTGATCGCAGCAAAGCTTGAAATTCCCAGTCAAAACTTGCCCGACAATCCAGGCGGGTCTGCCTGCCGGAGATAGAACGGCAGAAACAAGAACGTTTGTGTCGAGAACAACCAGCATTCGATTGCTCCCTATTCATTTTGTTTTTCCCGAACTGCACGGATTTCGGCATCAATGTCGTTTTCCGTAAAAAATCCTTGTTTAGCAGCTTGCATGCGCATGGTATTGAAGGCGATCATGGCCTTCGCTTGCTGGACGGCGCGTATCGTTTCTTCAAAACTTCCGTCGGCAATATTGATCATCAGCGCGGAGGGCCGGCCGTTGTTGGTGATCACCACTTCTCCGTCTTGCTCCAGTTGTTCCCAAAGCGCCTTTGGTGTCGTACGAAGCTCCCGGATCGTGTAGAACTGTATATCGACCTCCATTGTGTGCACAATTGTCTTTGAATATTGTACACAAGTGTGAAACGGTTAAGGCTTCAAAAAGGAAGACATTGGCCACGCTAAGAGATGATTTTCTTGATTCCGGTGTGTGCGTTCGTCTGTTTGTCTGGGCGGAAATCAGCTTGGCGACAACAAGCTGAGCATCTAATAATGCGAGTATACGGTAACCTTTTTTGATAGGGACCATCATGCTCAGTATCCGCATTTTCACCGCTGTCACCGCATACGGCTATGCCTAAACCGCCGCCGGCGGCGTCATTGCGACAACCTCACAGATAACAACAAAGCAGGTTGGGAGTGTGAACAGAACTGATGTTGTATCTAGGAAACGGAAGGCCAAGATTTTTTTCTTGAGATAGTCATAAATCTCCGACATAGACCAAAATTAACGAGCCCTGTTTTTCGAAGTAGAAAGGCAAGGCGAAGTTTGGTTTAGGAGTTTAAAAATCATGAAAAAGCAGACAATTAAAACGGCGATCGCAGTTGCGATAGCTGCCGTGATGGGGGGGGGCAAGCGCTACCACGTTTACCGCTGAATCAGGGAAGACGTATGATGGTGTTGTTCTTCAAAACGGAGATGTATTTCAAGGCACTGGCTCAGAGGATGTAACGTTTAACGGTATCGAGAACGCTACCTTTGCCGCATCCAATGCCAATGGAACAACAACTACCATTAGAGACATTAACAATCTGACGCTATCTGGAAAGCGTGGTAAGGATGGTTCCGTTTTTTACACCAACGGCGCGAATTCCAAACTGGAAATTTCGCTGAATGGAGATTTAGCTTCATCCGGTGACATTGCCGGCTCAAAAGTTTTCCATGCAATGGGCGGCACGATTGATGTGAATGTCAAGGGTGATATTCGAATTGAAGGTGCCGGTAACGTGGTGTACGCACAGAAAAACGGTGCAGGTGCCGAGAGCGAAATCAACATTCACGCCGACGGCGATATTTTCTTAAGTTCAAATAGCGGCGTTGCAGTCTCGGCATCCAGTCTCAATACTGCGGATGCGGGGTACAAATCGACCGTCAGTATTACAAGCGGTAAAAGCGTCACAATCGAAAGCCAAGGGACTGCGGTAAGCGCAAGCGGTAGTGACTGGAAAACACATGACGATGTCAGCAATAACAACACGGTGAACATCACTGCAGCTGACAAGATTACGCTCTCAGGGGCTAACGCTATTCTCGCTACTAATGGCATAAGTTCCTCTCAAACAGCTGGAGTTGTACTGAGTGGTAAAACGATCGAATCCAATGGTGCAATAAAAGCCGATACATATGCAGTCATCAAAATTGGTGGCAATGAAGGTTTCGACAAGGCGATCATTAATGGCGATGTGACGGCGGCTGCTAGTTCCAGCGTTGACATAAACCTGGGCAACGCCGGTAGCTTCACTGGTTCCGTTGTACGTGATAGCGGGACGGATACTGCGTCTTCAGTAGATTTGGATCTCGGGACTGGATCTTCCTGGACGGTAACCGGAGCAAGCTCCGTTTCGAACGTAAATGGCAACGGTGCACTGATTCTGACGGACAAAGCGTCTACCGTTTCAATCGATAAGGTTGATGGGTCGATTGACGCCGGTTTTGCAACGTTGACGGCTGATGACTTCGCTAACGCCGACGAACTTGCCGACATGGTTCAAGTCGAAGAAGTGACGGAAGGATCAACTGTTACGACAACGGTCGCCGAAGGCGACATCAAGGGTGCAATGACTGTAACTCAGGATGAAAATGGTACATCAAGCACCACTTCGGTCAACGGCAAGCTTGATTCCTTCAAGTCGGTGAATGTAATCGGCCTCATGCAGTGGCGGCACGAAATGAACGACCTTACCAAGCGTATGGGTGAACTGCGTGATTCTCCCGAAGGTATCGGCTCTTGGGCTCGAGTCTATGGTTCAGAATATGAGCACGGTTCCCAGAACGTTGAAGCTAAGAACACCAGCATTCAGGTCGGTATGGACTTTGATGTCGGGTACGGCTGGAAGGTTGGTGCGGCGTTCTCCTACACCAATACCGATGCAACGATGGATAATGGTACGGCCGATGGCGATATGTATGGCTTTGCCGTCTACGGTTCCTGGTTGCATGAAAGCGGTCAGTTCGTTGATCTGATTGCTAAGTACACCCGCATGGATAACGACTTTGACATCGGCAACATGTCGGGTAGCTACGACAACAACGGCTACAGCGTGAGTGCCGAATACGGTTGGAATCTGCGCTTTAATGACCTGGCCTTCGTTGAACCTCAGGTTGAGTTGACGTACGGCACCATGACTGGTGATGACTTTACGGCTTCTAACGGTGTGCGCATTGAGCAGGACGATACTGATTCGTTCATTGGCCGTATCGGAGTGCGCGGTGGCTTCCTGTTTCCGAACAACAAGGGAACGATTTATGCCCGCGCTTCCGTGTTGCACGACTTTGACGGTGAAACCGGGTTCAAGGCGACTAAAGGTACCTCGGACTCCTTTACCGAAGATCTTGGCGGCACGTGGTATGAATTTGGTGTTGGCGCCAATTTCAACGTGACTGATCAGACGTACACGTATGTTGATCTTGAACGCACCACGTCGGCCGAAGTAAACGAAAACTGGCGTTGGAACGTTGGTATTCGTCACGTCTGGTAAAAACTTAAGGTAAAACCTGAACGCCTAGAGAGGAGGTCGGATGACGGCTTAGGTTTTCCGACACTCCCGAGCTATATGGTCGTTTGCGATTAGCACAAACTCCCGGTCTACTAGATCACTAACGATTAAGGTAGCCCGGGAGTTTTTCTATCCCTTGCAATTTCAACAGATCACGGTGTCGTTTCGCCACGGCGCCAACAATGAAAGCGTCCGTCGACCGATGTTTTCGTGCCTGTACGCTGCGCAGTTGCCCCAAGAACTTGCGCAAGGACTCCTCGGGCATTTTCAGGCCAGGATTTTGCCCGCTCTTCTTACGAGCCGTACACAGCATGTTCATGCGCAACGCTTGCGCGATTGTGTAGATAAACAGCTTGCCCCAGTACGTCGCTTCGGTTGCTTCCAGTCTCGAGCCTCTGACTTCATTTTTGAGCTGACCCAAGCCTCGCTCGATGATTTTTCGTTGGCGATAAATCTGCAACGCCTTAAACGGGTCGGATTCAACGTTGCTTCGAATCGCCCGACAGCCCATAATTTCCATCGCTTTTTTCAGTTCGTCAAAGTTCACGGACCAAACGAGTTCTGTCGGCTTTGCTTTTTTCTTCTCGCGCAGATATTTGCGTACGCGTTTCCACAGAACAGGATCATTCGGAGCCAGCTTGGATAAGGCATCTTTTTTCGCTTTGTCTATCAGCGCCTTTACTGCTTTTGCATTGCCGAGTTCCTGAGCTTTTTCCGTTGCTTCGACTACAAGCTTTTCTTGATCACGTTGTCGCCGTACTTCTTCGTTCTTGCGATCGACAACGTCGAGAACATCATCAAAGCCAAGAACGCCAATCGAAAGATATCCGATGACGATTGGAACCGCCACGGCAAATGCGCCAGGGCCGTCACTGAGCAATCCGGGGAAGTAAAGTACGTAAGATGCAGGAGACAAATCAACGACTGCAGTACGCGAGTTGTTTTGCCGTACTCACAAATTGCCGCCACTATCCTGTTGAGGCGATGTGCGTATGTCTGCAACGAGCCAAAGAGGAAGTGCAATACCGTACCTTCAAAAATGAAATTGAAGGCGATCAGATGCATGCGACGCAGCTCGCCTATGACGGCAAGCTCTTAATTTTTACGCTGGTGACCTTAGTGCGATGCAGGCTGGGTACCACGCTGCGTCTGACAGTGCAGGATCCCTAACAATTCGCTTGATATGGTATTCACGGAACTTGCCAAGGTGACGAAGCATTGCCGAGGCGACCAGTTGTGCTGGCGCCCGGATATGCTCACGAAGAAACAGCGCGATTACTTCGCGCTGCTGGATGTAATCCCGCCCGAAGGCCTTTTCGAAACTAGTGGCCAATGGGCGGGATATACGGTTTAATAAACGACAGCATTAAAACACATGTCTTAAACCGACGTTGAAGAGATAGGGATTCTCAACTTCTCCACCGCTCGTGCGCTCAAGCTCGCCATAGGCGAAAGTCCTCTGGCCGATGCGGAATTGAGTGCCGATGCCGTAGGTGAACCAACTGCCGCCAAGATCTTGATCAAGGCTGCGGCGGCCTTGCCCAGCGACGGAAGCTGTGCCGTCCGCGTCTCCAAGGAAGTCATACGAATATGAAGCGTGCGCGTAGATCGTGCCCGCATCTTCTGGGAAGTCGAAGCCCGTGCGGAAGCCGATCCGCGCGGCGAGGGTCTGGTAGTCGTCCTGATCAATTTCTACATGGTAAGACGTGCCGTCGATTCGAGTTGTAGCCGAGTCGTTGTCGCCGATTGCATAGCCGTAGGAGAGCTCAATCTGCGGCTCGATGTAGGCACGCTCCATGAATTTGAATTGATGGCCGGATTCGACGGTGATGCCAAAAGCGTTGTTCTGCGTAGAGAATTCCATTCCACTCGAATTGACATCATTTTTGATTCGTCCGTAACGAGCCACAATATCAATGTACGCACCGGAATCGAAGAGGCGGCTACCGTAGATGGCAAGCCCGTAGAGGTCGCCGTTACCGCTACCCTTGTCAAGATCCATATCCGAGTCGGAGTAGCTAAAGGCACCGCCCACAATCCAATCACCAATGCGGCCGTCACCGCCGACCTGAACAGTTGTGCTCGTCATGTCGACGCTATTGGAGCTACTGCCCCACTTGGACTCACCACCGTACACTCGTGCCCAAGCGCCGATGCCTGAAGGTTGCTGGCGAACGTCGCCTAGGCGCTTTGTGAGGTGGTTGACCTGATCGCGCCACTGCACAAGCGCGGCGGCGTTAACACCCTTGAAGCCTTCAAGTTTGGAATTTGCTTTGTCGGTCGTATAGGAGCCGTCCGCTCTAACCGTGAGAGCGTCCCAGAGAGCTCCTTCGCCAATATACGTACGACCGTTTTCGTAGGTGACTGCTTTGCCGTCCTCCACTGTGTTCATTACAACGGTGTGGTCAACGCGTTCGGCCATGATGTCAGGAGCGGCAGTGTTTTCCGAACCTGGCACATGGACGCTGACAGGGCCGCCCTTCTGAATGTCATTGAATATTGCTGTCGGCACCGACTCACTTTCGGTGTTAAGTTTTTCCAGATAGACGTCCAGACTCCCGGAAATGTCAGCCTTCTGGGTCGTTACTGACGAGCCGTGCGCGAGATTCCAGGTTGTTTTGGCACTGCCATCTGTAGTATCTGAAAACTCGTTGATCGTGACTTTCGAAGTGTCTGCCGTTGAGAACAAGGAGCTTCCTTCGGTTGTCATGTTACTGACGGTCATTGTGACGGGGCGGGCCATGACGCCTTCGCCTGAGGGACGGATGACCAGGGATGAGCCATCTTTGAGCACGGCATTCGTAATGGTTAGTTCGGTGTTGCCCGGATCATGGTTTTCTTCCGCGACTGCGCTGATGCCGAAGCGTGCGTTAGTGCCGACATCAAGCTTCGTTATCGTAGCCGAGAGGGCGTTGCTGCCTTTGTTGTCGTAGAAGCTCAGGCTACCGTTTTTGCCTTCTGCAACGGTTACAGTACCGGCAGTTACGGAGGTCGAAGTATTCTCCTCAGTAGTGATGAGAGTAATAGCAGAAGTTTTCTCGTCCTCGAACGACACGTCGCCGATGTTGTAATTGCCATTTTGGAAGTGAAGCGTGATGGTGCTTAGATCAGATCCCGCACTGTCTTTCATGACAATCTTGTCGACGTTCCAATTGCTGTCTCCGCCATTGTCGACCCAGGTCATACCTCCAAGTATGAAGGTGTCGGCCTCCAAGGATCCGTTGAGCTCACCGAAGCTCATTCCGGTTGCGGTCACATTCGTCGCCTTAATGCTTCCGGAGGTACCCATGAAACCAGCAACGGTGAGCGAGCCAGTGTCGTCCTTTCCCTCAGTGCCTACGGTAATGCCGAAATTGCCTTGCAGCTGCTCGTTGATGGTTGCATTGCCGGCGACCGCGAGTTTATGCGCCTCAGAAGTTGTGGTTGAGGTCTTGTTGATGACGTTACCGGCGATTTCGAGATTGCCTCCGACAGTGGTCATGCTTGATTCGCCTTGAGCGTAGTAGTTATCCGTGAGCGACAGGTTCTCGGCGGTCTTGATGTTGCCTTGGTTGTAAACGATTGATGCTGACAGATTTTTTACAGAGAATTCTCCGGATTTCACAGTGAGATTCTCATTGACTTGTACATCTATTGGCTCGGTCGGCTGGCCAACAGCGGATGCTTTCCCGAGTGTGCCGCCGGAATATTCGAGAGTCTTAAAGGTGAGCATGTTGTCCGAGGTGGCAACTGTGCCGGAAACCATCTGGAACTTGCCGCTCACGCCCGTGAGATTGCCTGATGCCATGAAGAGTGTCGCATTGCTGCTGGCGTCATCGCTACTGCCGATAGTAACTGTTGAAGAGGCTGTGAGTTTGGCCAGTGATACGGACGATGTTCCAGTGATTGAGAGGCCGCCAGTTGTGAGTGATCCAGCTTCGAATCTGGTGTTCGAAATGTAGCTGTTTCCAGTGACCTTAAAGGCTTTGATGTCTGTGACAACAGCATTAGTTGGCGAAAGATTTCCGCCGACCTTGACAGTATCGAGATTGCTGAGCTTGGGCTCGGTTTCTCCTTTTTTCCATAGGGCGAAATTTCCGGTGACGGTTAAATTTTCAGTACCTTGCGCACCGGTGATGTCTGATGTCTCAGTGAGGGAACCTTTAATCTCTGTGTCTTGCTTGATGGTTCCGAGAGGCTCAGCAAAAGTACTCCCACTGACCACTGCCAAAGCTGCAACGACAGCAGCTGTCAGCAGAGATATTTGCTTATGGGGTGCCTTGCAATGAAGGGCTTCTTTTTTCGGGGGGGGGTAAAAAGCATATTTCTCATGATGTTGCACTCCTAAAGTGAACTGAGACCTTAGACAATTGTAATGAATTCTCAGCGGGTGGATGGTTCAAACATTAAGTTTCAATACTGTTGAATTCTGCCGTTTTGCTGGTTACCAATGAGGTGATTGATTGTTAATCACAAAACTACACTTTTTGTAAATTCCGTCGGACAGAGTAAGAGTTTATGGAAGCTTGAACTCAAATGGTAATTAGAGCATTAATGACGCCATTCATCAATTTTTCAAATTGGTTTTTGAACGAACAGCAAAAGTTGAGACCATCCATTTTACGTCTTTACTTCGGCGCGGCTAAGATCAACTACCTCGCTATTTTCAAGAAAAAGACGGATTTTTTTCATGTCTGTCTTTTAATGGATAGAAAGTTCAAATTCAACCTTTCTAGGCGCGTACAAAAAAATCCAATGGGATGTCCAATAGAGTGTTTAGTCGTCGAATCATGGGCAACATCAAATGACGCTTTACCGAGATAATTTCATAAACATGATTCAATTGTCCAATACATGGAACGAGGTCTTTAGGGGGAGGGGAGTCCTTTTTGATCCATGAAGAATTGGATGGCATCAATCGCTGTCGCGTTGTCTGCAAGCGGAAAATGATGCTTTTCGTACTCTTCAATGAGAGTAGCCATGACATCAACACAATCCCAAACAGGATTGTTATCTGCTGGAGGGTTGTCGAAGTATGGCGCAATTTCCTTCAAAGCACGCTGGTGATTAGCTATCATTCTTGATCGGATAGATTTGCATCATTTCACCTCAATAGTTGCGGCTTTGATGTTGACGTACTCAACATGAGTACCAATTTAGATACCACTTCATTGATGTCGTTTTCTGCACACTGGTCTCTGAAAGTGCTTCGACATCCGTGCATAGTGACGTCTCTGCCGATAATTTCAACAAGAAGTATGCGCGGAGTGTCCTTGGCCATGCTTCCCCCCCCCAGTCAGCCACTTAAACACAAAATTGTTTTCAAGCTCAATTGACTTCAAAAGTTTGATGGTTTGGTCTGACAGAGGTGCTCAATGGGGAAACGGCTTGCCATCCTGCCAGCATTCGGGCGATACCTCCCTCACGCGTCGCTCGAAGTCAATCTCCTCCCACCCTGCCTTTTTGTGAACTCCAGAACCTGGCTCGCCGTCAAAATCCTAAAAAGTGTGCACTTGCCAGATCGGCTATTTAGTAGCTTTTGGGCGGCAGGCTGAAGCTCGACTAGAAACGGAGCTTCGTAGTGCTGAACTTTGTGAATTTTTTCCTTCGATGGCAAATCGAACGCAAGTTGTCCACGCCAGCGCACAGGATTCTCTTTTTCTCGGTATCCCTCACGAATAAACCAGTTAAAAATGGTCTCAAGGCGACCCCGAACTCGATAGGTGGTCTCTGTCTTTGATTTCCAGATTGGCAGGATGATACGGAGAATGTCTTGCCTGGTGATTTCAGCGACACCAAGCTTGTCAATCACCGGTAAAGCATAGCGGCGGATAGTCCGTTCCCACGCCTCTGCTTACTTCGGACTTTTCCAATGTGCAGGACATCAACCGCACGCCCTAGATGTCTTCGACCGCAGTTTTAACTGGTGCGGGCTAGGTTTGGATTCTTTCGCTTTTCGTCTGAGCTGTTCCCGTCAGAACTTCTAATTGCAAACGAGAACACTCTGACCGCGCCTTTCCAAGTGGCATTTCCAAAGCAGATCCAAGCCCGCGAGTAGTGCGCTTTCCTTGATACTGGATGCGTAATGCCTAAGTACGAGAGGCACCCTTGGCTCGAAGGATCAGACCATCCCCGAAATTGTGATCGCCGTCAGTCAGTCTTCGGACGTCATTTTGTGTCAGTTTGTTCATGGACTCTCCTTCCAGAAGTGGCCTCAATTTGAGGCCACTTCTTGTGCAAATTCTGCCAAGAAAGAACAAAGTCGCGCAGGAGCGATCAAGAGTGCGCAAGATCAAAATGCCCGAGGAATAAGGCTTTTCAGGCCGCAGATACAAAAAAGCCCGCAGATCAAGGATCTACGGGTTTATGTTCGTGGCGGAAGGAGAGTAATTCGCTCACCCCTGAAAATATAGAAAAATTTGCGATTTCAGATTCGTACTGTACCTCATACTGGCTTTTGCAAAAAAATTGCCGTTGCCGAGAGTGCAGTTCGATTATAGAGCCTGATGGATAAGGGCTGCAGAAAAAATCACTCTCGGATTTACAGTAACGGACATAACTTCCTGCAGGAGAGCCAGAGACGAATCTCAGAAAGGGAAACATGGTTTGGATTCCGCTTATGGGGATTGCAGATTCTTTCATCGGGCTTTCTTGAGTCCAAAAAAAAGGGAGCCGAAGCTCCCTTTTTCAACGGCAGTGCCGTTTGAGCGGGTGCACGCTGCCGAACGGCAAACGTGCCCGCTTGGTGCGTCAGTGGTAGTTGACGTAGTCAACCTTCGTGACGCCCTTTGTTGGATCAAACTCAAAAACAAGACGCCATTGCGCCGACACGTTGACCGCGTAGGTGGGCTTCTTGTACTTTCCGCCGTTTCGATGCAGCCGGTGAACGTGCGCCGCCTCAATGTCCCGCGGCGTCCGGGCATTCCAAAGAATGACCAGAAGGCTGCGGATGCGCTCGAGGTGATGCGGGTTGATGCCGGACGCATCGTCGGAAAGGAGTTTTGTCAGACTCTTTCCCAGCTCCATATCAGTGCCTCCTTGTGTTCAAGGTTGCCAGGCGTGAGAGCTTGTTGGCCGTCATGTAGAGGCTTCGAAGCTCTTCCCAGTCGTCGCACTTGATGTTGCGAAGACTTTCCGCAAGTTCAAGCAGCTCTTCACGAGTCAGAGGCTGCGAACTTGAAGCGGCCTGTTCGGCCTGCTTCAGAGCGGTTTGCACGGAGTCTGAAAAAGTGTTTGCAGCGGTGATAGTCATACGAGTTCTCCAAAAGAAAAAACCCGCACTGCGAAAAGCAGACGCAATCCGGCCCGCACAGCGGGGAATTGGTTTGCCCCACAGTGCGGGAAGGGTTGTGTTGACGGATTCCGCCAACAGGAAATGAACGGCTTGTGTTCAAACCCTTGTCTTGGATTTGGGTTTTGCCGTTGGATAAAAAGGTCTCCCTAAGGAGACGTAGCACAAAGACTAGGCAGAGGCTGGATTGCCTTCAACCTTGACGATAACGGTGTCGCCGTCGGGCGAGCTGCTTACCGCAACCATCGGCTCAGTGAACTGAGACCGAAGTTTGACGCCGCGGATCTCTCCGATGACATCGGCAAGCGAGAAGATGTCCGTATTCGGGAAGAACTTCTTGATGTCGAAGCAGGTGTGCCCGTCTTCGTCAACGGAAGCCGTTCCCGACGCGATCTGATAGAGATCGCAGAACAGAACCATCGCCAGATCCCTGCAGCCGTCGACCGGCTCGGCGAACCGGAGAATGCAGCCCGCACCGCGCATCGAATTGAGTTCGGCAACTCCGTAGGAGCCGTTTTCGAGTCCCAGCACGGCGAAGTTGTCTTGGCCGATTTGCGACAGGAAGGATTGCACCACGTATTCGATGTAGTCGCGCGGAATGTCTTTGTTTTGCAGAAAGAAGATTGCCTTGTCCATAAGGCCTCCAAAAGAAAAATGGAGACCCCAAATCCCACATCGGGAACCCGGAGTCCCCGACAGGGATTTACTGAATGAACCGTTCGTTGACTTCGTTCAGAACGAGCCCGGCGATGAGCAGCGCAATGCCGCCCAGGACGGGACCGTTCGAACCGAAGCTGAAGAAGATCGAGGTGAATGCCACGATCGCGGCCACAGTGTTGAACAAAGTGACGAAGTAGTTCGCAAAAACGCGGAACATCGTGTTTTTCATGGTTTGTGTACTCCAAAAGAAATTTGGCGGGCACAAACCGCCCCCGATGGGAACGTTTGTTCCCGCCGGGGAAGAAAAAAACAAGGACGATCAGAGCTTGGAGAGCTTGTTGCGGAATTCGGTCTGCTTGAGCACGAGACTTAAGGCAGAGGGAATTTCAGCGCCGTTCTTCACAAGCGCGTAGTTCGTCGGGAAAACGCTGCTGTTGTCGATTCCGATGGAAATGACCGCCAATTCGGCTCCGATCTTGCCGAGAGCTTTATAGGCTTCCTTAACAAGTTCGTGATTGAATCGACCGTCGGTGATCAGAACGACAAGCTTGAGCGCTTTCTTGCTCTGCTTCATGCGAAGGTAGGCTGCTGCCAGAGCTTCTGCGCAGGGAGTCGAACCGTAGGCGTCAAGCGTCGGAAACACGTGCGCAACCTTTTTGAGGGGTTGAGCGCGAGTCTTGACTTGAGCCACCGGATCTTCACCCAGGCCCGGAAAGACCAGCATTTCGGAATCGCAGCCGCGAACCTTGTCGATGCACTCGCAAAGTGCATACGAGGCCAGTTTCGCGAGGCTCATCGTTTTCAGTCCCATTGAACCGGAGCGATCCAACAGGATGCAGAGTTCGCCTGCAGGCTTGGCGACGGAGGTTTCCCGGGCAAAGACGCGCGAAGTGTGCGTCGCCGCCCAGTCGACCATGCCGACAAGCTCTTCGCCTTCTTCGGTGAGCTCGTAGGAATCGTTGTCGGCCGTTTTCACGGAAAACACCTTTTCCATCATCTTGCGAACCGAGGAAAGCTCGCAGGTGCAGAGCTTCTGCCATTCCGTCTGATATTCCGCTACCGAACGGTGCAAACCGATAGGAGCGGGCTTGAACTGCGCAGGCTGCTTCAGAGAAGCAAACTCGGGCTTATCGAGCTCGGTCGGCGCATCCGCCGGTTCCGACTGCTCAGCCTTAACGACGCGGCCCTTGGAGGTCTCGGCGTTGGAGGCGGGAACATCGGATTTGTCGGCGGAGGCGGCCGCTTTGCAGGAGGCCAGGATTGCTTCGAGCTTGATCTCGTAGTCTCTTTGCGCTTGCTGCAGAACTTCCGTCAGGGTTCGGGATCGAGCCGATTCGGGTTTGCAGCTGAGTTTCAAGAGATCGAGCAGACGCTTGGCAATCTGAGCCGAATGGCCCGAGCACGTCGCTTTCGGAAGATTTTCGCGCAGAATCTCGAGAGATTTCTGCAGAAGTCCCGTCGGCAGACGGCTTTCATGCATCGCGACGAACGGCTCTTCGGCTTTTTCCTGCTTCTCGGTGAGAAACAGAACGTCGAAGAGTTTTGATGCCCGGTAGTACAAGCACTTTGCAAACGAATCCGTTTCGGTGCATGTACGGGGACTTTCTCGCCAAGCCAGGCGTTTGCCGCTTGACGATCCAAGTTCCGTTCGCCAGTACGCAAACGAGGGAATCGAATCTTTCCCGATGAGATTGATTCGAATATCCTCAACAACGTTGCAGAGTTGATGCCAGAAGCGGTTGACCTGGTAGTCACAAGGCGATTGCACGTCGAAATCTGTGTATTTCACGTGCAGGCACTCGTGAAGACCGGAGCCGATTGTGCGGTTGATGTAGCGAGCGATGCTCGTCTCGTCCTTGCAATCGGCACTGTCGGCCTCGGGCAGCCGGATGGTCGCTCCGTCGGTTGAAGCGACGCCTTCGTTGCTGAAGTAATAGGTCGGATGCATATCCATGATCTTGTTGACCACGGATTTGATCGTTTCCTGCAGCTTGCTTTGCTGAACACGAATTTCACACATGTCGGCCTCCTTTAAGCGGAATGCTTGCGTAAGGAGCGGCGCGTGCGCTTCTTCGGCAGTGAATCCACCCAAATCGCGAAGAACGGTTCGGGTTGGAAGTCATTGCCTGCGGACGTCAGGAAATCCTGCATCGCGACGGGTGCGGATTCCTGTTCGGGCTTTTCAGCCGGTTCAGCGTCGGTCACGACGACATTGAACTTGCAGTCGAACAGATCTAGCTGTTCTTCAGTGCGGTGTGTCATGGTTAACTCCAAAAGAAAGAAGCAACCGGAAGACACACTTCCCCCGCAACGGGAAAGCATCTCTCCCGATTGCGAGGGTTGAGAAAAAAATTTTCAGAATCAAGCGGCCGTAAGGCTTGCAATGGCGCATCCGATCGTGCCGCGCGACAGCGTCAGGAGCTGTTCGCGCACGTCATCATTCAAAGCGTTGCCGATCGAAAGTTCGATGGCCAGCTTGTTGATGTCAACTTCCTTCACTTTGCTGTGAGCCCAGGTCAGGATGATGCGCATCATGCGAATGAGAACGCGCGTGCTGATCGCCGGAATCGGTGAATCAGCCTGACGATTGCGCGAATCGGTTGCGAACCGAACCGCCGCCTCAACGAGGCTTGTCACTTCCGCGTCGGGAAGACCGGCGGCGATATCGGCCGTCTTGCGACGAATGATGTCGGCCTCGATTTCCTGAGCGGGATAGCCGCAGCGAATATGCCAGAAGCGGTCCACGGTCGAGAGATCTTGCGATTCTCGGCCGAGGTAGCCGTCTGCCGCATCCGCTCCCAAAGCCATGTTGTCGGTGATGACGACACGGGCATTGGGGTGCCGGGCGATGGTTTCGCCCGGCTGAGGAATGTACAGGCTCCCGCCTTCAAGAATGTCGTTTGCGGCCACCCAGATTTCGGGCGGGGCAATTGAAAATTCATTGATGACGAGAACCAGTCCGTCACGCCAGGCACGAGCGGCGGGACCGTCCCTCCACTCAAAGCCTTTTTCGGTCGGAACGAAGCCGCCCAAGAGGGCAGACTTGTCGAGCCGACGATGGCATGTCAGTTCCACAAACGGAGCGTTGACCCGCAGCAGAAACTCCCGGATGAAGGAAGTCTTGCCGCAGCCCGTCGGACCGTTGAGACAAAGAGGTTCCGTTTCGGCCGTTTCCCACCAAAGGCGGGTCTGTTCGAGTCGGAACGGATCAAAGACGAAGTTTTGATCCTTGGCCTTCATGCCTTCATGAGGCTGGAAGCCGAGAACAAACCGTTCGGTTTGAGCATTGAGGCCGAAAGCGGCCGTTGAGATTCTGTTTGTGAACAACATGGTGTACTCCAAAAAAGAAAATGGGGACACCATGACCACGACGGGGAACGGTGTCCCCGAAGGGTTGAAAGAAAACGTATTACGACGTCGCCCGTTTGTGAGTTCGTCTCAAACGGGCAATCGTCAGCATTTCATTTGCCTTTCACAAGGCGAACCTTTTGAGCAAGCTCACGATGCTTCTCGAATGCCGGACCAAAAATTTGATCTGCATTTTCGAGAAGATAGTCGAGCTTTTCAGACTCTTCAGGGCTAAGAACGATCTTCGGCCGACGAGCTTCCGCATTTGCGTGCAGGAGCTTGATTGCTCGCTCGAACGTTGCCATTGCAACGAAACTGCGAACAGTCATGCCGGAGAGTTCGGCTGCCTGCTGCACCAATTCGTAAGAAGAAACGGGCAACGTGGCATCAAAACGTTTGGTGGCTTGTCCAGTACTCATGGTCACTCTCAATCGTGCGTTTATATTGCGCAACTTTACCGGTATTTTTACGCAGAATCGTTGCCAAGTTAAACATCGTTTTTCGAGATGAACACGAGTTCGGACAAGTGCGCTGATGTACTTTCTTCACGGTGTCCCCGAAGGGGTGAAATCCGTCAGTTCAAAATGAACATCACGGTATCCATATCGATCTCAGCTTCCGATTCCAATGCCCTGAATTCGAGCATGTCACCGAAGGCCGGACGCAGAGCATCGAGCTCTTTTCTGACTTCATTGATGTAGTCGCGCAGATCCCATAAAGGGGTCTGGGATTCCGGATAGATGTCCTGAGACTCACGATCCGGTTCAATGCCGTTCGCCCTGCATTGCTGCAGGTACGTTTTTGCTTGGAAGAAGCATCCTTCACAATATGTGCAGACACCGCCTCCCGTGCAGGCATTTTCAAGACTCGAGAATCGAACTGTTAGATAATCAGCGACGCATTGATGCGCCTGAGAAACGTACTTCATAAATGTCTCCAAAAGAAAAATTCGGAGACGTCAATCCCCGACAGGGATTGAGCATCCCCGTCAGGGTTGAAAAAGTTTTAGGCCGGCACCAAACCCTCGGTCATAAACGACCGGCAGGCCTGCATCAGGTGCGGAAAAAATCTCTCGCGGAGATCCTTCTTCACCAGCGACCGGACGACGTCGAGCGTTCCTACTTTCCAAACGCTTGCGCCGCTTCGGTCGATGACCTGATAGACGTAGGCGTCGTTGAGAAAGAATTGGAGCGCTTGGGCCATTTCCTTAGCCGTATCGGTGTAGTCCACGTAAAGTCCGGGCGCTGTCACGATTGAAACGAAACAGCACGGACCTGCGAGGGCTACTTCCTCATGAGGTTCGTGAAATGGGATTTCGTCGTCCATGCCGGCCATCATGGCGCTCTCGTAGCCGTCGTTGCACAAATGCGGCCACAGTCGAACCTTGCCGCGCACATCGACACACTCAAGGAGCGTGTTGGTGCCGTAGCAGGTTTCGGCTGCAAGCTTGGCGATGTGCTCGCGAGGCCAGCAGTCAATGCCGAGCAGATCGGCAACTCTCCGATCCGACGTCGTCAAATTGATCGTCGCCAGATCGTCGAAGTACGAATACTTCGAGTGAATCGGCTTGGCGGCGCGTGTCAGTCTCCCCATCCGGATCCGAAGATCACGATCCGGGTTGACGATTTCACGCCGTTCGGCCAAATCTTCGAACACGATTTCCGATTCGATCAGAACACCGCTTCGAAGCACAGAGAGTGAATTGAGCCTATTCATAAGGGCATCCTCCGAAAGAAAGAGGGGACGCCCGTCCCGCGCGGGGATTGGACATCCCCGCAGGGTTGGACTAAAAGGGTTTTACGAGGCCGACAAGGACCATGGCCACCAGATCGAAATATCCGCCGATGGGCACGGAGCCGAGCTTCGAAAACCAAATTGCCTCAACAACAGTTGAAGCCAGAATCAATGCGCCGCAAATGTCGGTGTTTCGTGCAAACGTTTGTTTGTTCGACATGGAATTCTCCAATTCGGCTGTAAATCATGATTTACAACCGGCACTGACATTGCTTATGTTCGAATACCGATCCGGCAAGGGCTCTTCCCGCAGCCAGCAGCTCATCGTCGCCGTCGCTGGTGTAGTTCCAGTCGGGCGAACACTGCTGCGCTGCGGTGTAGACGGCCACGCACAGCTCGTCGAAGGGCTGTAGGCAACCGGTCTTTGTGAACACCAACCTCAGATCGTCGTACCAATCGCATTTGAGCACCCTCGGAATGCTGATTCCGTTTGATCTCGTTGCATTGATCAGTACGCGGCTCAGGTTTTGCCAAAGCGTATCGAGGCGAACGATTTTTTCCGCATCCGTCTTAGCGGATCGAAGGATCCGAAGGATGCAGTCGTTGTGCCCGATGTCGGACGGACGAAAGTCCGCTTCCCTGCTTGAAAGATCCAAGCAGGTATCGGCAGCCGTTGAATGCTGTCGATACCACTTGACCAGGATTTCCGAGCATAAATGCGCGAAGCAATTGAATTCTTCGCTCGTGACCGAGCGGGTTGAATTCGTATAAAAGAGATTGTGGGCGTATGCCATGATTTCCTCCAAAGAGAAATGGGGACACGCCTCTCCTTTCGGGGAGCATGTCCCCGAAGGGTTGAAAAAACGTCTATTCGATCGAGCCGTTGAGACTCTTCAAGCCGTGTGAGAGATCGTCGAGCCAGCTCAGCAGAACCTCCACTTCGTGGTGGACTGCGAGCATGGAAAACGGAGCTCCCTTAATGCCGTGACCGTCGCGGCCGAGCAATTTGTAGGTTTCCTCATCCGCGTCTAGGGATTCGATTCTTCGGTCAAGCTTTTGGCAGAGATCGGAGAAGTTCGAGACCCAGAACGTGAAAGTCGGAAGCCATTGGAAGGCCGTCGCCTCAAATCTCACCTCGGTAATCAGTCGGTTGGGGTGCAGACGAATCGTCGTGCGCCAATCTGCAAGTGAAAGCAGATATTCGACCTGTTGTCGGGTTAAAAACTTGTCGGCGGCTTCCGGATTGTCCGTCGTAACGGTGATCCACGGTCTTTCCTTGACCGCATCAAGCGTTTGCCTGCCTTCAGGCTTGAGCTTTCCGGCGGCAACAAGTTCGCGGAGAACCTGAGCAACCAGAGTGGCCGGATAGCCGCAGTAATTCCCGTAGTAGGGACTGTCGAGCAGCACACCTTCGGAAATGTCTTCGGCAATATCCTCAATGCTGCGGAGGGCGAGCTCGGGATTTAAGGTTTCCCAGAATCCTGGCAGACTCTCTCGCAGTTCGCCGACCTTGGTTGTCGGAATGCCGCGCTCCTCGAGATCGGTTTTGACTCCTTCCGAGAAGAAAGGAGCGTAATGCCGGTCGACGAGGTCCTTGATCCAGTCTTCCATCACGATGTTGGCCATCGTGTCGAGCGCTTCCTCGCTGTAGATGCCGGGGGCCTTTTCGCGCAGGGCTTCTTTGAATGACGCCAGAGCCGCTGCAAGCGACTCGTCGTTATCGAAGATGTCCGTGGCGTACCCCGTATCCAAAGCAGGGAAATACGCAATGTTTTCAGGATCGTCGGGCTGAGGAAAGCCGTCGGGCAAATCGAGAAGTTTCTTTTCAGTCATAACGGTTGTCTCCAAAAGAAAGAGTCGGAGACAAACCGTCCCCATCGGGGAGCTTGTCCCCGACAAGGGTGAATGAAAGAGAATCGGCCTACACCGAACCTTCCGGCCACTGATGGCCGGGGAAGTAGGCGATGTAGGAGAGACCCAGGCTGTCTCTGCGCATGGCGCGGAGAACTTCCCGGAACTCTTTCTGAGCCGCACGGCTCAGATCGATGGCAATCGTCGACACCTCATGGATGTCGTCGACGACGAGTCCGAAACACGTTCTTCCGAACATGCATCGGCCGTCGTAGTCCTTTTCGATGCGAACGCCGAGTTCGGTGAGTTCGCGGGCAAGACGCTTTGAGATGAAGCTCATAAATGATCTCCAAAAGAAAAATCTCGGAGACCCTTCCTTTTCGGGAAAAGATCCCCGAAAGGGTTGCGCAAATGAAAGCAAAACGGCGTTAAGCCGGATCGTTTATGCGTGCACGAGCTTCCGGCTTCAGACTGTAAGTGCAGGTGCACTCGAAGTCATCATCCGTGAAGACGAGTTCCGGGAATTCGGCGTGCAGCCCTTTTTCGGCTTCTTCCTCGGAGAGGTATGGGCCGTAAGAGCAGCTGCAGCCGTCTTCCTGCATGAAGAACTCATAGATTGTGCCGTTCAACCAAGCTTCTGCTTGTTCGGCAAGATCGTCCATCACACCCACGACAAATGCCGTGGTGAAAATGGGGCTCAAATGCTCCTTCCAGTTTTCGGCATGAGCAATGATCACGCCTGCAAAGCTGGAATCGAACTCGCAGAGAGGCTGATACAACGTCTTAATCCGCACTGCAAATGCGGAGTGCTCGTACACTTCGATGAAGAAAACTCGATCGCCGATGCGGCGGGCTTTCTCAATAGCCTGCTTGATTTCGCGCTCATCGTCGTTTTCCTCGACATCGAAAAATCGTGTCAGGTGTTTCGAGGTTAGAAAAACTTCGCAGCTTGCGCGCAGACATTCGTCGAAGAAGTACGAAGGATCGTAAATCCCGTCGTGGTCATAGTCGATGGTGGCCGAACGCGAGCGATCGGCGTTGAAGAACTTTTTTGTCATGATTGTCTCCAAAAGAAAAAGCGGAGACAACAAACCCTGCCGGGGTTGAGTCCCCGCACAGGGTTAATAAAAGAAAAGTGTGTTGGCAGCTCTTTATTTGGCAACAAACTTCCGCAGAAGAATGAATCAGCGCTTATCTTTTTTTCCATCAGAGATGTAGAAAAGAATCACACCGACAGCCAGCAAAAGTGCAAGGAAGCCGACACCAATAAATCCCATAGGATTACTGAATGACATTTTTAACTCCTTGCCGATGCCAGTTTGTGAAGAACAAACGAAGCTGTTACAGACAGAAAGGTGCAAACATCAGTCTGCGAGTATTAGTTTCTCTTGTTGGTTTTACCCAACCAAATACCAAACAACCCCACAGCGATAACAAGTGCTCCGGTCATTATCCAAACATGCATTTTTACGCCTCATAAAGAGACAAACATGTCCCCGCACAGGGGTGTAGATAAAAGTGAGAGGCTCATTTCAAGCCGTGCTTAATGCGCCATTTAACGATGGCTAATGCCAGAAAGGCGAGGCCGGCAACGATGCTGCCTCCCAGTGCAAGCATGCCGAGTCCGGTCATTCTGCACCTCCGTTTTTGAGTGATGTGCTTAATTCAGCGAGTGCCACAACGCAGAACAGGAAAAAAATTCCAAGCAGCACTGCGTCGTATGAAATGTTTTCCGAATCGAATAACCCGGAAACGAAAGCACCGGCTGAAAGCATTTTCAATACATCTCTTGAATCTCTTACAAAATTCAAGAGCATGTTGTTTACTTTCCTATCCATTGTACCTTACGAAAAAAAGGCGAAGACACAACGCCCCAGCGGGGAATTGCGTCCCCGCACAGGGTTGAAAATTTAAGCTAAACCGCTTCCGCCGACCGGGAAAGCCGTCTTGCCGCGACGCTGAAGAATGTCGTTCCAGTCGATGCCTTTGGCACATTCGGGAATGGGATCTTCAATCGCCATGACAAGGGCCAGGAATCCCTCTTTCGAGAGCCTGTCCGCGAGCTTTTTGGCGGCTTTGGCGCCGGTGCAGCTTCTATCCTTGTCCGCAAAGATCAGGACCGTCTTCACGTCTTCGGGAATTTGAACTGCTTCCAGTCCGTTTGCCGAAACGCACGACCAACAGGGAATGCCTGTCGCATACGTCACGGACAAAGCCGTTTCAATGCCTTCGGCAACGGCAAGCACGTCCTTGTGGAGCGCAAGCCGAATGGCAGAACCCGACATCGTGTCCGCAGCGAGCTTCATGAGCAGCTTCGGGTAGACGACATCGGCTTTGCGGCCGTCGGTTGTGAGAAACGTCTTGTGAAGCGTCACGCACTTGCCGGCTGCGTTCTTCACGCAGGCGATCATCGCGCATTCGCTTTCACAGAACCGGAGTCCCGTTGAAGGAATTGCCGTGATGTCGATGCCTCGGCGAGCGAGGTACAGACCGGCAGGACAATCCCTTGTGATGGGAATGGAGGCGTTCCAAATCTCCTTGATGGATTCACGGTTTCTTTGCAGCTCCGCTTCTCGAGCTTGTTCTTCAGCCAGTTTCTCTTTTTCGGTCTTGAGCTTTGAAACCACCCACGAGTTGAGCGTGTGGCCGTTTCTGAGTCTTGACTGACCGATGCGTGAAGCACGGATGAAGTTGCCGGGAGCAACGCCGGCCGCTTTGCAGGCTCGAACCAGATCCACGCCCCAGAGGGTGAGGATGCGGTTTTTCACCTGAAGCTTGAGGCCGACGCCTCGACGGTTGCCGACTCGAACGTCGCCGAAGTGAAGCAGCGTGCCGTCGTAGTCGCGTGAATCGACTTCAACGGGCGTGCCGGTTTCGACGATGCCGAGAAAAGCACCCACGCGCTCGACGGCGGTTTTGAAGTCCCACTTGTTCACCCACTGAAGGGTGGCAAGGCCATCTTTGAAGGCGCCGCAGGAGTTGCAGATGCAGTCGCCTTTTTCGCGATAGCGAGGGAAAAGCCTGAAACCGTCCGTGCCGCCGTGCACAGGGCACGGGACATGGCGTCCGGGGTGCTCGAGAGCTTTGTGAAGGGCAGGAGCAAGAGCATGAAAGATTTCATGCCAATGACCGGCGGCTGCGGCCTTTACTTTTTCTTTTGAAAGCATACGTACTCCCAAAAAACAAAGAAGAGCCGAAAGCGCACAAACCCCGTCGGGGCGGGTACGCCCTCGACAAGGGTTGATAAAAAAATGTTTAACCGATTACCTGCATCCGGGACGCAGGGCTTTTGCAAGCCGAAACATCGCGGGAGCAAGCGGTTCGCTCGGGGCAATGGCCTCAAACGCATCGAAGCACTCGGCCACGCTGTCGTTCTGCGAGCCGAGGTTGAGCGACAGACAAGCCGTCGCGATGCCTGCCTTGCGGGCGGCCTCAGCGGCTTCGACGCGAGGGAAGTAGCCGTCCGTCACGCAAAGGAGAACCTTGCGGGTCTCGGGTCTGCGCAGCAGCTCCCGGGTTGCCCCGGTTATGGCTTCTTCGATCGGCGTGCCGCCGTAGGTTCCGTAAAGCTCGGAAATTTCGGCTAATCGCTTGTTGACCGATTCGTCGAACCCGACGGCCTTGGACCAGGCTGCGAAGTGGCTGTCGCCCTTGAGCGAACTGTTTCTGCCGAAAGGAAAGCCGGCAAGAGCCGATTTCACTCTCGGAAGCTTTCGAAGCGACATCGTGAGCGACAGCGCCGCAATGAGCGAGCTCTCATCAATGTCTCCCATCGAACCGGAGCGGTCCAGAAGGATCATGACGGCCGTATCGACGCCGTGTTCTTCCCCCTTGCGAAGGAAGATTCGGGGGTCGCACGCCGCAAGGCCCGCCAGACGCTTTCGATCGACGAGGCGGCCGCAGTTGGTGTGCCGCACGGGCGTTGCAACCGTCGTTTCGACGATGCTTCGCAGTGCGCGGCCGACGGACTGGGCCTGCAAAAGAGCTCGATGCACGTATTCGCGTCCGGCCTCGGCGCTGCGTTCACGGTTGTAAACGTACACGTCGCCGGGGTTCGGCGAATAACCTTCGCAGACTTCCGCTTGAGATTGCTCATCGAGCCGCTTGAACTCGCGAGTTTTGTCAAACTCGTTTGTGAGCGCCTCGAACCGAGGGTTGCCTGCCGGGCGCGTCAATTCGCTGCGGACTGCTTCACGGGAAGCGAGCCACTGCGAGTAGCCCTGTCCTGAGGACGAGGTTTCCTCACCCGACTGCGAAACCGCGTTGTCGGAATCGGAACCCTGATTTCCCTCAGAAGGATCTGCGTTTGCACCGCTGCCGTTTTCGCCCTTCGAAGAGGCGCAGCTCTCGCTTTGGCCGGAGCTGTTGCTCTCGGAAGCGGCGGACGCGGCATTGCCTTGACCTTGACCTTGAGCCTGACTTTCGTCTTGACTTCGGTCTTTTCCGTCGGACGATTCCCCGGACTTGCCGTCTTCGGAACCGTTGCCTTCGGCGGACTCGCCGCAGGCTGCGTCTTGTCGGCTGTCGGAGTCGGAACTGCCTTGCTGATTCTCAAAAGAATCCTGAGGAGGATCCTGCTTGAAAATTTTGCGAAGCAGTCGACCGAGCGCCTTGGCCTTCAGGGCGGCCTCTTCGGTTGAAGCCGGCCAGTTGCTGCGGATCTCGAGGATGAAGTCCTTCACTTTGGCGAAGTCCCCGGCTCCCATAAGAGAGCTGAGGCGTTCGGCCGATTTGGTGAGGAATTCGTCAAGTTCCGGCACGGCCGCTTCGCTCAGAAGCGCATACACGTAGAGCGAGGTGAGGTGCACCGGCTCCATGTACGCAATCTGATTGAGCAGTTTCTTGGCCGTGTTTGCGGTATCGGGGTTGAGGATGAACTTGGCTCCGGCATAGGTATCCCGAATGCACTCTTCGATGCGGGCATCTTCGATTGCATTGAGAAGCTTTCTGTCGGACAAGTAGCTCATCTTGCCGATGCCGCTGAATTCCGTGAAGCGGATATGTCCAGCTTCATGCAGCAAAACAGCGGTGAGCGTCGTCGGATCGGTTGAATCCACGATCGACTGGGACACGTAGACGCTGGTGCCGTTTGTGCAGGCGCCGCCTTTCTGCGTGAACTCGATGCGGATCGGGTGATCGGCGTTTGAAAACGCCGCGCAAATCACTTGCGCCACTCGTTTGACATCCATAGGTTTAACCTCCGTTTGGTTTCAATGCGGCTTTTAAGCGGAAGACGAAGCTCCCGCACGAGGCCGACGAAAGAAAACGGATAAACCGAATTTTCCGGGCTTGTTGCGGGGGTTTCATTCACCCGCATTCAGCCGGGAAATGGATTGTTTAGGAGCAATTAACCGATCAGAAGAAGGCGGCGGGAGGAGGCGGCGGAACTTCGCCGTACATTTCCCAGTCTTCTTCCGAATCGATGATTGCGGGAGCGGCGGGTTCCTTTGCGGGACCCGCTTCGAGCTTGCGGTGAGACTCATTGGCCGGGGCGTCGCCGAAGAAGTCGGCCATGTCTTTGTCCAGGTCGAAATCGAGCTCGGACTGCGGGGCAGTCTGCTCGTGTTCGGCTTTGGGCTCGACGGCCGGTGCGGCGACAGGCTCAATAGGCGAAGCCGCGATCTTCGGAGCCGAAGCTGCCGGAGTCGTGACGCGCTGCAGAGCAGTCCCGAGGGCATTGCTGCCGTTCAGGATGCCGACCAGCAGCTCATCGCTTGCCACCATGTTCATGCCGGTCGTGAAGACCACGAAGGCATTGTCCGTGATGGTTCCCTGCTTGGGCAGACGCACGAGCAAATCACGGAAGTGATTCACAACGCGCATATACGTCGTGTTGAGATAAGCAAGACTCGAAATCTTGTCGATCATCTTCACGACGGCGCCTCGGACGCGCTGAGTTGCCTCACCGCGTTCCAATGCACCCTCAAGCAGCTTGCGGGCGCGGCTTTGAATGTCGCGCAGCAGTTCGCCCGCCAATCCGTTCGTCGTGAGCTGCTGTTCACAGCCCGGTACCGGAGCCACTTTCGTGACCGAGTAGTCGGCGTGAATGCGGCTTGCGACGTCGTCTCGGGTCGGAAACCGTTGACGAAGATTGTCGGCGAAGGCACCGTTTGCGGTTGCCCAGGCTTCCAGCATTTCCGGCAGCTTCTCGACAAACTTGTCGCGCTTTGAGTTGTACTCGTCGCGCAGTTTGTTGAGTTCGGCCGTCACGTCGCCCAGACGCTCGAGACTGACGAGGTAGCCCTTTAAGAAGGGTACGCCGTAGTCGTTCAAAACCGTCTGAGCGCGTTCCTTGATGTTTGCGAATTCACGCAAGCACTTCGGATCGACCAGACGTTTCTGACCGCGGGTTGCCGTGACCTGATCGGGCGGCACTTCGCCCTTGAAGTCGGCTCGATCGAAAACGACCGATCCGCTCCACTGCCGAAAATCGAGATGAATCACAGCGCTCTTTTCGAAGACTTGGGTTTGGTTGGAGTTTGTCATTTGATGGCCTCAAATTGAAAAACCCTCCGAACCTGTCAAGCCCTCAAAGCACAGACGCAACCCCGAGCATTCAGCACAAAAGACCGCCCCCGTAAACCCTTGTCGGGCTCTTCGAAGTGCGGCTTGTGCTCAAGGCTCAAGCCATCTGCACTCCGAGGCGCCAAGACAGGCGAGGAGGGCAAGTTTTTAGTGAAGAAACGCCTTTTCGCTCAGAAGCTGAGTGAAAAGAGCGGGATTGAACGTTCGGCCGCCTCGATTAAGGCGACGTTTTGTTCGTGCTCGGGATTGGCCCCTTTTGCAAGGATTCTGTCCGTTGCGCGCGCAAGCACGCGTCGGACCGACTTGGTGCGGTACCGGGCAAGTTCGTCATCGGTCGCAGGATTCTTTCGACTTTCAAAGAGAGCTTTGTAGTCGATTGAACTCTTGCTGTAGGAAATCGAGATCGTAACGCCGCCGAAGTCAGCCTTCTGCGCGTCGCCCATCAAGGAAATCAGCGTCTCTTTGAATCCGCTTTGAGCGGATTTGAGTTCGCCGAGTTCCTTTTCAAGCTCGTCGATTTTCCCCTGCAGCCGAACGAAGTTGTCGGCAGCTTCCATCCACGGCGCAATCTGCTCGCCCTCGGGCGTGTAGATGTCGCGTACCGGATCCATTTCGGGAGGAACGTCGTTTCGGATGTTTTCCAGAAATCTCTTGCCGGTTTCGTAGATGATTGACTGTCGGATTTCGTCGGCATCGATGCGAAACCTCTGAAGCGGTCCGTTTTCATCATAGAAAACCAACCAGCCGTAGGGGGCTCCGCTCACGAGCAGCTGATGCTGCACTTGCCATTCGTAGTACTGAACCGCCTTGGAATGCGGGCCTTTGGTCTTGACGTCGAACAAAGTGTCGGCGCCGGGCGCTTTGATTTCGACCGGAATGCCTTCTTCGGTGAGTCCGTCGAACGACGCACGAAAGCGCGGATCCGCATCGTATTCCCCGCAAGCAGGTTCGATGCGGGTCTTGAGCACGAGCTCGGCAAGCTGCCTCGCTTCGTCTTCGTGCGCAATGCCGTACCGCACCGCCGGAATCGCCGATAGATCGGGCTCTTCCGCGCGGCCGGTCTTTTCGAGCCAGAGCCGGTAGGGCGTCTTGAAGGGACTTGCGGTGCAGAGAACGGGTGTTTCTGTGGCCGTCAGTCCTTCGCGGCGCCAGGCTTTCCATTGCTCGGTTCGCTGATCGAGCTTCACGATCCTCATGTGTTTTCTCCTTGGGTTGCAAACAGCCTTATGGGAACCGGAGCAAAGCCTCAGATCCTTGTCTTGGAAATGAGAGCTTTGCTCGCAGCTGCCGCCGCCCGTTCGATCGAAAACCGATCAGAAGGGCAGGTCGGTCGTGCCTTCGGCGGGAGCCGGCGGCGCGGGCGGAATGTCTTCCGGTGCCTCCGAATCCGATTCGGGCTCTTCGGCCGGAATCTCTTCGGGGACGTCAACAACGGCTTGGGCTTCGCTCGGCTTTTGAGTAGCCGTTGCGTTGGCCGCGTCCGCCGCAATCGCAAGCTTCGTGAGGATTTCCTCGCGCTGCTCGGGATTGGCGACGCGCTGCTTGACGTAGCTCACGCACTTGCCCCAGTCTCCGGTTTTGGCGCCGACGCTGTTGAGCTTGGCGACCATAGATTGCACGGCTTCGTCGGTGAGACGAGGCTGATGCACCTGCGGCGTTGCCTGAAGCACTTCGTGCTTGGGCTGCTCGGCAGGGGAGAGGGCGGGAGTGTGAGAGCGCACGTCGCCGGGCTCAATGAGCAATCCGTCGTTTTCGTCGCCGATTCCGGCAACGGCAAACGCAAATCGAATCGCTTGAATGAGCGCACGGTGATGAAGCATCAGCCGGGGCGACTTGCGCCACACGGGAGACGTGGCAACCGCTTTTTCGGAGAAATACACGCGCTCGGTAATCGGGCGCGAACGTCCTTTGAGCCAAATGGTGCATTCGCACCACTCGGGGACGTTCTTGAAGATTTCAACGTCGACGAGATTGTCGCTGTAGCGAATCTCGTATCCGTCAAAAGTCTCTTGGCGATTCATGATCTGCGTCCAGCCGTCGACCGACACCAGGGGCTTGACCAGACCAGAACGGTCCTTAAAAGCCCAGATCTGACCCAACAGAGGGTTGAGCCCCAGACGTTCGGCCGTCATCAGAAGCGTCATGAACTCTTCGGGTGAGGCGTTTTGTCCGCCGAAGCAGATCTTTTGGATCGTCTTCTGCAGCTGTTGAGGATCGACCTGCAGGCTTTCGGCCAGACGGATCATGAGAGACGTATTGTTGCTTGCCATTTTGATGTCCTTTCTCAGTGAGAGGTTTTGAAAAAAACAAAACCCCGTCAAGGCCCGAAACAGAAAGGACTGCGAAGCGTTTTCAGAAGTTTTCACTCAAGTCTCGGGGCACGCACACAATATCGCCCTGCGTGATATGCAGACGGTATTGGGTGACGTGCGTTTCGAGGCCCGCAAAAACGGGAAAACGCACCGCAAGCCGTCTGCTTATAGACGCTTGATCGGGGCTGGTTGTGTCAGTGCCGATGAACTCAGCACATCAGATTGCCGTCTGCGGCAGCCGAAGCTGCAGCAGGCGAGGCCGCAGCCGGAGCCGCCGAAGCGGTGCCGTTGCGGGCCGGGCTCGACAGAATCACGACTTCGTCGACCTTGATGTCTGGAAGGCGATACTTCTTGCCTTCGAGTTCAAGTTCGCGATAGTCGAGTGCGCCGCGGATCAAAAGCATGGCGCCCTTCTTGAGAAGGGACGACATTTTCTGAGCGCGTTCGCCGAAGTAAGTGATCTGATGCCAGATCGTGCTTTCTTCGTACTTGCCGTCGGCGGTCTTGTGCAGATCCGCCGTCGCAAGAGCGAGCTTCACATACGGATGCCCGTTCTTGGTCTGCGCAACTTCCGCGTCGCGACCGAGGCGACCGACGAGGGTGAGTTCATTGAAAGACTTGCTGTTCAACATGGTGAGACTCCTAAAAAGAGAGAAGGGGACACCATGCGCCCTGCAACGGGGATTCAGGCGTCCCCGAGGGGGTTGAGAAAAGTTTGCGTAAATCAGGATTTACGCAGGGTTAGAGAAAAACAACGTCAATGTAAATCAAGATTTACATCACTTGCCGGTCCAGCCGGTTCCGAAGACCGCCGTGCCGATTTTGTCGACTGCGGTTTGTTCTTCGAGACTCAGCTTCGAGAGCCAATGAATCTTCAGAGCCTTTTTGAGGGGCTGAGAGAATTCATCGATCACCGAAGCGGCGGTGTTCGCGTACATGTTGCTGTACAGGCGAGCACTTTTGGCCCAGTGCAGAAGCACGCGGGTGGAAAGCGGAGCGCTGATCGCGGTCGTCTCATGAGCTTTGCGAACATCGTTCGCGAACTGCACCATGAGCTTGGCGAGATCCTGCGGCGCCCCTTCGAGCTCGAGCATTTCGAGTTCGGCTTTCGCCGACGGGTACGTGCATTCGATCATGCGGTAGCGGTCGAGGGCCGCTATGTTCTGAGTGCGAATGCCGGCGTAGGCGCCCGAAGCGTCTCCGCCGCCGTTGGAGTTGGCCGTCACAACAAGACGAAAACGCGGGTGCGGCGTAATCACCTCACCTTGGTTTTCGAGAATCTGCAAGGGTTTGCCTTCCAGGATTTCGTTGAGACCGACCAGCTCGCCCGGATCGACCATGTCGACTTCGTTGATGAGCAAAATCCAGCCCTGCCGCATGGCGCGCGGCAGAACGCCGTGCACGAATTTCATGCGCGGCTGGGTTTCGCCCTTGGGCGTGATCAGCATGAAGCTGCCGACAAAGTCCCGAAACTCGGTTCGAGACGAACAGGTGATGGATGCCACCGGCCAGTTGAGCCGGGCGGCCATCTGTTCAATGAGCGAAGTTTTTCCGCAGCCCGTCGGACCGCTCAACCAGAGCGCGGTGTTGTCCGGCTGCATGAGCCATGCGGCGATGTCCATCAAATTGGCCAGATCGAAAACGTAGTTGTCGATTTTTGAAGGGATGCGCGGATGCGATGCATCGGCGTAGCCCAACAGCTTGAAGGACGGGGACAGTTTGAAGTTCTTGCCCTGACACATGACGTGCGGGAAGGCTTCGTTTCCGATGCCCTTGTAGAAGGAACCGGATGCCGGACGGGACTGTGTTGAAGTTGTATTCATGGTGTACTCCAAAAAAAATGCGGAGACACCAGTCCCCCGCAGGGATTGATCGTCCCCGCGCAGGGTGAATAAAAAAAAGGAGATCCGCAAAACGCTTTACCGACATTTTGCGGAAGTGTTCACGCAAGAATTACTTGCGCCACGCCTTAACAATCACGAAGACCGCGCAGACGGCGACGGACGGCAAAAGCCAGTCCATTGAAGCCGTAAGCGACAGGTCAAACACGTTATTGGAAAAATCCAAACGTGTTATGATTGAGGCGTACAGCGATTTAGAGAGAAGCATCACTGTACTCCTTAGAAGAACCCGTGCCTTTTAGCGAAGGTGCGGGTTCAGTTTTTCCACCCTTCGTGCTTTTGTAGTTCGAAGGGGCCTGTTGGACAGAATGCCCGAAAGCACCTTGTCCGAAACCTCTGAAAGTTGAAAAACTCGTGGGGTTTGGACGTGGGGCTTAAACAGGAAGGAGGACAGGAGAGGCATTCCCGAATCACCGGAACGCTCCAAAAGGGAAAAAAAGGGAGTTCCGCAAAACGCTTTACCGACATTTTGCGGATGTTCACGCTCGCCTTACGGCTTGCGGCTCTTAATCGCGATGATTAAGCCGGCGAGCAAAGCGACAACGCTAGGAAATATCCAGTCCGTTGAACTTTGCAGCGCAAACTCATACACGTCGGACAAAAAGTCCAGGCGTGCTACAATCGCAAAGAGCAGTGATTTTGTGGGACACATCACTGTTCTCCATTAAAGAACCCGTGCCTTTTGCTAGAAGGTGCGGGTTCAGTTTTTCCACCCTTCGTACTTTTATTGTTCGAAGGGGCCTGTTGGACAAAATGCCCGAAAGCACATTGTCCGAAACCTCTGAAAGTTGAAAAACTCGTGGGGTTTGGACGCAGGGCTTAAACAGGTAGGAGATCAGGATGATCCAGATTCACCGGAACACTCCAAGAAAGAAGATTGGAGTGCCGGACGCAAGGATTACTCCCTTAAACGCGCCCGGCGCCGGGTCAATTACTTGATCCGGTCTCCGACCAGAATCGCAGCAGCGGCAATGCAGAGAGCCATCTTGGCTGACACCTCGAATGAGGTGGTAAACTCAAGATGGATTTCGCAAGACAATGCTACAATCCAAGCCAGAGACAGCATGAGTTTTGTGATCTTCATCGGCTGTCTCCGATTTGAGACCCGTGTCTTTGGTAGAGGCACGGGTTTCGTTTTTCCGTCCGCCTGACGGCAGGATTGCCGGCCGCAGCGCCGACAATCTCTTTCGAAATTTGCGGGATATGCGGCGGCCTGCAGCCGACACGAAACGGAAAGACTCGAAGACAGCGTGAAAACCTATACGGCTCATACTGCAGCTCCAAAGGCAGAAAACAGATACAACATGGCCTTGTACCGATGACCGGTCAGGTCCGCATGCTGCAGAGATAATGAAAAGTTCGATGAGAGGCCCTTAACCGAAACGCCGTTGCGTTCGGATAGCACCGTTGGGTGCGGGCGAAAAAAACATCGGCAAAGTCGAAGTTTGTCCTTCCTTGAGGTACAAAAAATCCGGCACGCTTTCGAAAAAGAGTGTTCCGGAGACTTCGTTCGCTCCTTGAAAAATAGGACCCAGAAGCTCGCAGCTTCACGAGGCGTCTGCATCGGCAATCGTCCCGAAAGGACAATTACGCAGAACTTGGATAATCCTGAGGGCTAGGTCCCGCTCAGTAACCTTGCAATTCATTTTTGAGTGTTGAAAGGCAATAAGCATCACTTGATGATCGAAGATCATCGGTTATGTAGGCATTCTGCCTGATTGCGGTGCTTTCGAAAAGCCCCGATTTTCCGTGAAGGAACAAAAAACGAAGGGGCGTGCAACCCTGCTCTCCATTACAAGGGAAAGATGCCCTGCCGTGACGGGGCTGTCTATCAATGGAGTTGCAAATGCCTGATAAGGAAACCCGGACGACGGACGCCAACGTGCGGTCCGCCCTAGAGATGAGCGCTCGTGCGCTCGTGGAAAAAGAAAAGGAACTGGCGGTCAAGCCTAAGCCCAAGCCTGCCGCTCGGCCCAGACAAGTCATGCGCGTTCGTCACATGCCGAGCGAACAGCGCCGCTTCGGCGCAAGCCCGATCTACTACGCCGATCAGGACGTGCCCGTGCTCGAGCGCGAATCCCGCTCGCGCCCGCATGACTATTCCCGCGCGTATCTGCTTAAGCCCGTTGTTCTTTACAGCGATTCGGCCCAGCGCTTCTACGAGCGCTCCTATGAGCAGACCGACCAGAATTTGATCGTCGTTACCCTTGTCTTGGAAATCATCGGCAGTCCCGAGCTTGTCGAGCGCATGAATAAAACGCTCGAAGAAAGCTTTTACGCCATCAAGACGCTTTTGATCGACTTTATCGGGAAACTGCAGGCGGCCTGCCCTCCGGATGCGGCTCAGATCGCTTCCTACGACCATAAGCGCGAGTACCAGCTGCCGCTGCATACGCCGTACTCGAGCGAATTCATCACCATCGTCGAACTCTTCGACCGCGTCAATGCCCGACTGGACGCCGCCTGGCTTTCCGGCACGATCTCGGGTGCCACGCGCCGTCAGCAGGTCCGCGAATGGCTCAACGCCATCAACGATTTCGCCCGCGGAATTTTCGAACTGCGACGCACCGCTCTTCGCGAAGCCTCCCAGCGCGGCCGAGGTCAGGATGCCCGCCGTATCGAACAGCAGGCTCGAGTCGAAGCGGCCCGTTCAATGAAAAACGCAAGCAAAACCGAGGATAAAGGCCAGGACAAGGAGGAAGCAAAACCGGCTTCGTCGGCAAAGCCCGAAGGTCAAAACCCTCACGAAGATCCCAAGCCGGGTGAAACCGAGAAGAAGGAACCGGAAGCGGCCGCAACGGAAGCAAAAGCCGAAGAGTCTGCCGCAGCTGCAAAGAAGACAACGGCCCGCCGTACCTCGACCCGCAAACCCGCCGCCAAGGCGAAAGCCGCATAAGGTAATCCGAACATGGTCGAATCCGTCGAACGCAAGATCGTCGAAGAGGAAGTCAGCTCGGTTTCGTCAAAGCAGCCCTCAAGCACCTACGTGATGGTCAGCAGTGCTCAGCTGCGAGCCATCTTTCCTTCGACATTGGCAACGATGCTGATGCGCAGTTTTCTGCTTGAGCAAATGATCCGTCAGATCGGATCCAAGGATTCGGCCATGCTGCTCACGCTCGATTCTTCGCGCTTGAAATGCACGAAGCGTAGCCGCGAAGCACGTATCTTTGCCGAGGATCTGATCCAAAAAACGTTGTCGAGCATTGCTTCCGAAGAGCTTGGGCAATTTCGGACAGAGTCGGTTTTGAGTTTGGATCTGGGGGAATTTTCCTGCTTGCTGCTTGAGTGCAATGTCCGCATGATTCATGCTGTCGATGTTGCCTTTGCCGCTTTGCAGTGTGCGTGGCTCACGCACCGAATCACCTCATACGCAAGATCGGCCGCCGAACAAAAGCTCATGCAAAAGCTCTTTGCCGTTCACAACCTGCTTCGCGTGGAGCTGTGTCAGCGCCTCGAAGAAGCCCGCGAGAACCCTCGCCTGCATCCGCAGCTTGCGTCTCTGCGTGTTCTTCGCCGCACATACGAACAGCACGTTCAAAAGGGAGTGCAACGCGGTACGGAGAGTCTGCGATTTGCCGCAAACGCAGTCGAAAGAATCGCCGATTCTGCTTAGTGCTTATGCGAAATTCCTCTCAAGGGCAGAAATTCGACATTAAAAGTCTGGATGTCGCAATCGGTCAGTCGTGGACTGTCGGTGCGGCATTCAACTACGCCGAAAGCGACATCGAAGCATCTACAAGTGACACGCAAAACGACTTCGAGAGCTACGGCTTCAGCCTGTATGCCGGCAAGGCGTTCGACAGCGGCCTTCGCTTGTCTGCTTCCGTGGGCTACAGCAAAGGTTCCTCTGAGGTCACTCAGAACAACCTCAGCCTTGTCAAGGCCGACATCGATACGTCGGCATGGGTTGTCGGAGCTCGTGCGGCCTATACGCTCGGCATGAGCAAGCACTCTGCACTCACTCCTTACATCGGCGTGGATGCGGTCTGGCTCAAGCAGGATGCGTTTACGGCCAAATTGAATGGCGCAGACGCCTTCGACTACGCCTCCGCAGACGAAACGTTCGTGCGTCTGCCCGTCGGTGTAAGAGCCGACTGGGCCGCTCGCACCAACGAAATGACGGCTTGGAGCGCCTTTGCCGATCTGTCGGTGGCTCCGCAGTTCGGCGGCACGGAAGCCGATGCCGAAGTGACGGGCGTACACACGCACGCAACCGACAGCTCGAGTTTCACGTATGCCGACGACTACGTTGCAAGCCTCAAGATCGGCGGCTCGGTGCGCATGAACCGCGTCAATCTCGAGCTCAACTACGGCGCAAGCTTGGGCGACGTGCGTGAACTCAGCCACGAGTTCTCGGCTAAGGCGAAGTTCGTCTTCTAACCGCTGCCTCAAGGCAAAAGGAAGCCCCGTTGAGAACGATCTCAGCGGGGCAATTCTTTGGGATGTTAATCTTGATTTACACGTTAGAAGGAATAACGAATTCCAACATTGGCACGCCAGTCTTCGTCCAAAACAGCACCGCTTGTGCGCTGCAGATCAGCCCACATATAGGTTGCGTCCGTGAGATGGAAGGTGGCGCCGACGCCGTATTCGAACCACGTATCCTGTCCGTCAATGCTGTACTTGCTGCCGTTGCCGCCGGTAATTTCGGCATCACCCGAGAACTCGTGCACAACCGAAGCATGCATGTACACGTCGCCGATCTTTTCCGGGAACTGGATGCCGGCGGCAAAGCCCGCGCGGCCGGTGAGACTGTTGACCGTGTCAAACTCATACGAGGCATTTGCGATATTGAGATCGTCGGTGTCGATGTACGTATACGCAGCCTCAACCTGCGGTTCAACGTAGAACTGGTCCGTCAGAGCAACGCGCCAGCCGAATTCGGCGGACAAGCTGTAAGCCATGGTGTCCATGGAGCCGGTCTTGCTTGCATCAACCTGCATATCCGTATCTGCTGAGCTCACGCGGGCAACAATGTCGACGAACTGGCCGCTTTCGCCGAGCCACATGCCGTAAAGCTCAAGACCGTAGGCATCCATATCGGCATTGCCGCGAGCGTAGTCGACATCGCCGTTGGTGTAGCTGAAGCCGGCACCCAGACGCCATTGGCCGAGCTTTGCGTCACCGCCGATATGAATGGAATGGAAATTGTTTTCCAGACCGTTGGACCCGGACAACCGGCCTCCGTCGTAGCGGGCCCATGCGCCGTAGTCGCCTTCGTCAGAACGAATGTCGCCCATGCGCTTGCGCAGGTCAGTGAGCATGATGCGGTTCAATGCCAACGGTGCGGCAGATGCCAATTCCAAGTTGGACTGCATGAGGGTGTTGGTCTTGGTGGAAACGTTCGAGATCTCGCCGTTGGCGCCGACCAGGCCGCTCGTTTCGCCGCTGTACATGCCTTCGTCCATTTGCAGAGCAACGTTTTCTGTGTTTTGAAGATCGGTGATGCCGAATTGAGACAACGCTTCATTTGCGTCACCCGAGACAGCATCGTTGACGTCGCCGGAAGCATGAAGACTCAAGTTCGTTACGTTCGCGCTGCCGATCGCAATGTCGGCTCCCGTGTTGCCCAGGTAGTACTTAACGTTTTCGCCGGTCAGCGCATCAATCGCAACCTTTTGCCCGGTTTCGCCGGACAGATTCAAGTCGGCGTTGGTCAAAGCCAGGGAGTCGGACGTGTAGCTGGATTGTCCGGCAACCTGCAGGCCGCCGTTGGAGATGGTCCCGGTTTGGGCGGACAATGAGGAGTCTGTCAAGCTGACAGAGCCGTCAACTTCCATGTTTCGAGAAACTGTGATCTGGGAGTCACCTTCAGCCTCAACCGATCCAGAGCCTGTGAGCCGATAAGTACTGAAGGAACTTCCTTCAGCCACGGAAACGGTCGAATTGTTAATCTCTGTGGATCTGTTGGTACTTGTGATGGACATGGAGGATCCATCAGTCAACTTGAGAGAGGAATCGGTCAGATTAATGCCCACACGCGAATTCGAAGAGTAGGTGACATTGCTGTTGACCACTTCGATTGTGCCGGAGTTGGCTACGATCGCTGAAGACGGATTGCCCGAAGAGCTGATTGAAACACTATTCGCATCCACAAACCGTAAAGTGCTTCCTTCAGACACAGAAATCGTATTTCCCTGAGATCCTGAGGTTGTTAGCTTTGCCATGCCGTAAACGACAACCGTACTACCGCTTTCAACAGCAATGGCCGATCTCTGATAACCGGAAGATCCTGCGTACAGTCCCTTTTCAAAAGCCAGGTAACTTCCATTTGTTGCCGAGACGGTTCCGAGACCAAGTCCTGGCGATGTGCCGGTTGTTCCGACTTGTTCCTTAAATGTCACGGACGATGCGTCAGAGGTGATTCGGCCGTACTCGGGAACAGCGTCAACGTGCTCGATGTTTGTCTGATTCGTGAAAGTTAAATTAGGAGATGCGGCATGCACTGCAGTGCCAAAAAAAGCCGCAGCTACAGCAATACTGATTAAAGAACGGGTAAGCATCACGACATCCTCCAAAGTGGTGATCGGTAGAGTGATTGTGCCCCCCCCCGACGAAATTTTCAAGGATATGTCTTTGTTTTAAGTCAAAATTTTTTTGCTCGTTTCAGAAAAACGGTGAGCGTAATTCAAGATTTACTCGGATGCCGCAATAGGAAATTCTGGCGAAGTGGGGTATTGTCTTTTGCGTCTTGAGCCGGACTTTGTCTCCCATGCTTCGATCCTCCAAACCACGCAATAAACGATATACGCCCCGCAGAGGTGAACGTTCCTTTCTTGAAGACAGTTTGCCGATACCGGCTAAGATGGTGGCGCATTTTCAGGAGGGCATGAATAACTGCCTGCTGCGTTTGCGTGTTGGCTTAAAAAGAACAACCAAGATTTGGCATTTCTTGGTTCTGCATTGATTAAAAAACTTTGATAAGGTATTCCAGTTGATTACGATAACTGCATGTTGCACTCAGTTTTGGATTTAAATAATTTGTAATATTTTAAATCATGGAAGTGCTGGATTATAAAAAATGGGGATGCGAAAATGAAATTATCGATTGAGTTGGAAAGAAGCGACATTGATAACTGGAGTGAGCACTTAAGCTATTGCAATAAATTAATCAATAATGATAAGAAGGGGGAGTCTGTCAGTAAATTAATTGAGCGAATAAACAAATTCAATAATCGATACAAATATCTAAACAACGAGAAAGCATTAAAAATGGATTTTTGGCCTTCATTAGTATTGGGGGTCGTGTCTTCGCGTGTAAACATGAACAAAGGCAGTTATGCTTGGACAATGATAAAAATTTTATCAAGAAATAAAGACTGGTTTTTTAAATCTGATAATAATGTTAATGTATCGGATATCGAAAGGAAGTTAGATGGGTTTGATATTAAGCTAAAAAAGCGCAAAGGTGGACTGCAAAAGGGATACAAGAAAAAAGTCAAATATTTGATTGAAAACGCAGCCAAGATTAAAAGCGAGTGGAATGAAATTTTTAACCGATTAAATATATTACTGAGAGATAATGTATCGATCAGTCATGAACGCGAAGTGGCCGATTTTTTAAAAGAAAAATTCAAAGGAATAGGGCTTAAACAATCGAGGATTGTCCTTCAAAATTTAGGTCTAACAAGACATGTGATACCAATCGACAGTCGGATGATGAATGTCCTAAAAAGTAAACTGAATTTTGAAAATTTACCGACGCAAAGCGCTTTTCAAGACGAACATATTTATATCGTTTTTGAAGATTACTTAAGCAAAATTTGTCGCAATTTTGGGTTGCCATCTTATGAGTTTGATGCTTTGATTTTTTATGGTTCCGAAGAGGAAAAACGCCTTCAGAAAGAGGAAAAGCTCGCTAAAACTTGAGTTGGAAAAAAAGGTTGATTGGTGTATCTTGCCTGAAGCCCCAGAAACCACATTTCTACAAATGCCTCGATCCAAACCCCGCAACAAACGCTATACGCCACGCAAGGGCGAACCTTCTTCCCTGGAAAGCAGTCTGCCGGTATCGGCCAAGATGGTGGCGCATTTTCAGGAGGGCATGAATAACTGCCTGCTGCGTCTGCATTTTTCCGGCCTAAACGGTCGGGATCTTGCTTCACTGGTGTTTTCCTTCGGACACGCCTGGGTGCTTGCCGCTCAGATGGACAACTGCGAGGAAATTCGAGGCGAGATCGAGTCGGCCGTTACCGAACTTGGCAAAGCGGTCATTGCCGATTCGGTTGAACTCCACAGCGAACAGTACGATCGAATGCTTGATTTGGTTCGGCTAACGACGGACGTCGTGGCGCGCAGCACGAAAGGGGAGTTTGTGAAAGCAGGGGTGGAGCTTCGCAAGGACGGCACGGTTGAGTGCGTCGACGATTTCCTCGTATCGCTTGCCAAAGCAAAACTTCTCGAAATCGTTAACGATTCAGAAACAAATTCGGCTCAGAAATCCGCCATCTGAGCCGAGAAAAACGGTATTATGGCTTTGTCTCTAGTACTCCAAAGGAAGAGACAAGGGTTGCAAAGGGTCGGGAAACCGGCCCTTTGTTTTGCTACATCGTGTTGCAGCAGTCTAGCCACCGCCAAACGAGCCACACGGGATCTTCGCCGATTGCCGGAATCGTTCTTCCGAGCCCCCAAACGAGAACGCTTTGTCCGATGACATGGTTGTCTTCGGTTTCCGCGACAGGGTGATACATCGAGAGCCGATACTGCTGCTTGGGCATGAAGGGCGCGATCTCGCCGCCGCACATGCTCTCATCTCCCATCGACTTCCATTCAAAGCCGCGCCGGTGCATGGTGTAAAGAATGCGGGCCGCCTGCAGGCTGCTTGCCGTGAGCGGGTCGCTCAGATGCACGTTGCCGGTTGACGGATACATGATCCCCCAGGAGCCGGCGCACCAGTAAAGCTGAGGAACGGGTTTGCCGACGTTGGCGCCGACGGCGTCCGGCAGACACGCAATAACGCCCAAGGGCGACGCGATCAACGCGCTTTCCGGGCTGGAAAAGAAGCTGATCTCATCGTCGTTCCAGGTCGGATCGACCTCTGAAAGGTACATCGCGTCAATGTCGAGAAAGCCGCCGGGATTGCAGTTTCTCGGCACGAACATATCGAGAATGTACATGGCCGGGAACGAGTAGTAGTGGTAGTGCTTGAACGTCAGCCCGTCGGTTTCAAGCCGGTCTTCGCCGCTTTCCTTGTGCTTGCCCTGACGCATCTTGTCAAAGGGGAATCGCACTCCCATAAGAACCTGCGAGCAGCCGCTTTCGCGCACAGTTTCGATCATGCGGAAAGGTTCCCAGAAGGACGTTTGAAAGCCCGGCATGGGAAACCCCGTAACAGGGTTGTCGCACAGGCAAAGCGGTTTTGTTGCTCTTCCGGTCGGCAGCGACCCGTCGCGATCGTCGACGCTGATTTTGGCGCCGGAAACAATGAGCGGGAAGACGCATTCCCAACAGAGGTCGGTGATAAGACCGGCCGAGAAGACGCCCGCATCCGGGCAGGTGACGCTCGTTTCGGTTCCGTCCGCACAGTAGGCCGCGGGAGCGGCGCAGATAAGCGAGCAGACAGCCGAAACGCTCACGCATAATTTTTTGAATAAGCCCATAGTCTGCTCCCTAGTTGCAATCCATCTCGGTCTTGCCGAGCGTGCTGCAGTCGACTTTCTTGCCGCCTTCGTAGCAGGTGAAGTTGCCCGTGAGATTTGAGCAGGTGTTTTTGCGGATCGCCGCTTCGCACACGCCCGAGTTCCAGCTGCCCGAAGCGTCCACGCAGATGTACTTGTCCTGATACGTGGTGCCGCCGAGCTCTTCGGCGTAGCGCTCAAGCGCTTCGGCATACAGATCGTCGCCCGCAAGCGTCGAGCAGTCCGACAGATTGCCGTTGATGTAGCAGTCGTAGCCCTGGTCGTGATAGGACTCGCCGCTTGTGGTTTCTCCCTTCAAGGCCGCCAGTTGATTGAGAATGCGCACTTCGTCGCAGTCCATCAGCATGTCGTTGTAGCGGCATTCCGTGCCCGCGCCCGTGATCGGATCAAAGCCCGTGCCGCAGTCGCCGCCCGCTACTGCCTGGCCGCCCAGATCGAGCGTGATGCAGCGCGTGGCCTGCTTGTGTATCGAATCCACGTCCATCTGCGAGAGCTTGTCGACCGTGCGTTCGAGCGTGTCGGCGCGTCCGACTTCTTCCTCGAAGTTAAGCCCCGAGGTGTTGCCCGTGAGATCCTCGAGATTGATCTTGTTGGGCGTGATGTCGTTGCCGGTGATATGCAGCAGGTCAATCCATTCCGAGAGGTCGATCTTCGACCAGTTGATCTGATTGATCATTTCGGTCGTGACGCCCGAGCAATTCGGATTTTTAGGCGAACCCCAGCCGCCCGCAATCAAATCGGGCGAGGCCAGACGAATCTGTTCGTTCAGAATGCGCGACAGGGGCGACTCGAAGCAGCAGAAGCCCTGCTTTTTGACCGTGCACATGCCGAGCACTTTCTGATCGCACCAGCTGCCCACAAAGTGACAGTTCTTTTGATCTCGCTTGGCCACCGTTTCGTATTCGATGTCTTCGCACGCGTACACGAGGTTCACGATCAGGTTGGCCACCTGATAGGCGAAGTACACCCAACCGACGAAGGCAATGACGGAACCCAAGGCACCTGTTGCCGCACCTTCGGTTGCTCCGGCTTGTCCTGCTTCGCCGACGGCTGCGCTCGCTCCGCCCGAACCAACCCCGCCAAAGCCGAGTTCGCTTGCGATGTTGTTAAAGAGCTTCGTAATGGCTTCGTCGATCGCGTTGTAGATCTGATCGTAGATTTCCTTGACGGGACTGAAGATTTCCAGAGCCTTCGTCTTGAGGTTGTCGAGCGTGGTCGAGAACAAGTTGTTGATGTACTTAACGCCGTTTACGAGCTTGTTGTCGCCGAGGAATTCAACCCATTGCCCGGCAAAGTTGCCGGCCGTGGCCGCTTCCGCTCCGCCCGTTGCGGCCGCACCGCCGACGACATTGGCCGCCGACGTTTCCGCCGCGGTCAGCTCGGAAGCCTTCATCAAAATCGAAATGTACTCGGACAGTCCGACACCGCCGCCCGGGTTTTCGCAGCAGTCGACCCAACCGCCGACCGCGACCTTGCACCAGCCGTACTGGCCGCCGCAGTCCAGTGCACGCCAAAGGCGAGGTGATGCAGACATCGAGTCGTAGCCGGGGCAGCGTTTGCCGCAGTGCGGGCAACGACGCTGATGCCGCTTGTACGGTCGTACGTCAAGGATGACGGAGACGACACCGTCTTTATCAACGTTTAAATCCATGTCCTCGATGACAACCTGTTCGTTGACATGGGCGAAGTGCTTGCATACACTGAGCGGTCGAGCCATTGCTTTTGTGTGTTTGGTTGTGGAAGACGGAACAGTACAGAATGCGATGGCTTTTGTGTTTTTTTACGCCGCAATGATTGGAGGGAGGCGCTGCCTCCCCCAAACCCCCACCGCGTTCGCCGCCACGTGGCTCGGGAGGATGCCTGAAGGCCTCCTCCGCGAGCCGCAGGCTGTCGCCCTGCCTTGGCCCGGTCAAGAGCACGGCTACGAACGAAAAAAAAAGGAACACAACGTGCTCCGACTTTTTTTGCTGACTGAATTGTGACAAAGCCGTGTCCGGCAAGGCTTTGGAGGATCTTCAGGCACATCCTCTACCCACAGATATGCCCGAAGCCTCATATTTTTTTAGTGCCGGTGTGATTAATGGACAAATTCCTGTTGTCGGAGATGTTGTTGAATGGTCGTTTCTCAACGTTTGCCCAAGCCTGGACAGGAACAATCTTTGGCTCTTTTGCGAACAACCGGCGAAAGAGAAGAGCCTAAAGACGGGAAGCTCATGTGCCCGAACTGTAAAAATCGAGTTGCGCCAAGGCTTGTGATGTATCGCGGCAGCCCGGAGGCGTCTTATTGTCCGGTGTGTGGCGCCCAATTGCGGAGTTTCGTTAAGCCGCCAGAGTCCGAGTTGTGGCCGATTATCCGCAATTCCATCATCGCAGTAATACTCGCTTTCGTAGCAGCAGCTTTTGTTATTCCATATTTGCTGGATTTGTATGACAAATTTCACTATGGCTAATCAACCCCGGAGCGTAAATCAAGATTTACAGGGAACGAAAAGCAACACTACACAAAAAAATGGTACGGGTTGTGATTTGCATGTTGACTGCTTACGGGATGACAGCAAAAATAGGCTCACTTCGAGAGACTAAATAGTGATGCGAGAGACTTATTTCAAGGAAAAACGAGATGGTTGACACTTCCAAATATGCTTCGACTTCCCAAGGCAAGGTGTACGAAGGCACCGTTATCTACTACGACAAGGAGAAGGGAAGGGGCGCACTCTGGTTGGGCAAAGAGAAATTGTCCTTCAACTACGAAGCGTTCAAAGACGACTCTGTTTGGGTCAAGGCCCGAGATAAGGTTCAGTTTTCGCTGAAAACCGTATACAGCCCCAAGGGCGGCACGATCCGTAAAGTTGTTGATCTGGTCAAGGTCAGGGCTGAACCGTCTGCGGAAGATCTTGAGGCCCAAAAGGAAAAGACTGTCAAATCTGAGATTTGCCCGCACTGCGAGCAGGTGGTTATTCCCAGCTTGCGTCACGGATATTGGCTGCAGTGCCCGAAATGCGGCGGTGCCATCCGTTACCTGTCCGTGAACATTGAACCGCCGATGTACCAGGTCCGCTGGCTTAAATCGCCGTGGCGAGAAATATGGATCGGCGGCTGGACGATCTTCTTTGGCAATTTGATTCTGTTTTGTATTTTTGCTTGATTCGAGAGGTGATTATGGGGCGTTTGCATTGTCCGCACTGCGGGAAAGATGTCTATCCGGTTGATCACTGGGACAACGGCTATTTGTATTTCCGCCAATGTCCGAACTGTGGGAAGATGATCAAGAATTACTACGGAGAAGGGCATAAAAATCCTTTCGGAATATCTTCTCCGTGGTATGAAATTTTAGTGGCAACTGTTTCTTTTGCAGGATTTTGGGCGATTTTAATTTTGATAAAAGCATATTTTTACCTTACAGGTATTACACCGGATCTAAGCTAGAAAGTGTCGCTCAGTAAAAAGGCACTTGCGAAGAAGTGCCTTTGCAGTACGATTAATCAGTTTCTGCCTTATGAACGGTATTGAACTGCTTTATAGCAACCGCATGCCCCTCGTTTTGTGCGTGTGCTACGCCCATTAAGTAAAGAGCCATTCCTTTGGTTGTTTTGTTAACTTCATTCAGTTGATCTTCTTTTAATTTATCAACTGTTGTTCCATACATAAGCTTGGAATTCTCTTCGCGAAGTTGATTAAGCCCAATTTTTAATTCTTGCTGATTCTTGGTTTCAATTCCAAGCACTCGTCCAGCCGCTTCAAGACCGGTGTCAGCTTTCGCAGCAAGTCCAACAAAGGTTGCCTGGGTTGCCGTTAAGCCGGTAATACGTTGACGCTCAGGAGCATTTGTTAGATCATTCCATTTGCCCTCATATTGAGCACGAGCGGCGGGATTTCGAGCATCACCAAACAGAGACTCGATGGGCCCCTTTTCAAGATCGGATGCCCATTCCTGGCCAAGCAATTCCTTGGGCGGGTTTTGAATATTGGCCACGGCTTCCTGTTTCTGTCTGGCCTCGACAACCGCTTGATTTGCTCTGGTGGTATCTTCAACAACACCTATTCCAAGTTTGCGGTGATCCATCCAGGATTGCGGCATCAGTTCTTGTTCCTTCAACTGTTTTTCTGCAGCCTGCTGCCTTTGTGCCTGCTGTTGTTCGGCATGTTGGAACTCATCGGATTTTTGCACCCACTGATCGCTGAAGTCGCGTTCTTGGTATTTCTGCGGAAGTTCCATGCCCGGATTGGTGTGCACTGCATGGGCATTGTTATCAAGAACTTTTTGCATGAATTCCATGTGCGAAGCTTCGCCGGTCTGTAGCAGGAAAGCCATCTGAGCGGCAGCTCGGCCACGAACAATGTCGCCGCCAAGGGCGCGAGCATACTTCTCTGTGTTGGAGTCGATTTGTTCGTAACGAGCTCTGTCGTCGCTATCCATCGAATACTTGCTCATTCCGACAATACCGATGAATTTGTCAAGATCATCCGCTTCTCTAGCCGACATCCCTTGTGTTGCCTGCGCAAGGTTAAGTTCCTGATTGATGCCGAAGGAACTGCGCATGCTCAACAGCTTGTCTCGTTTTTCAACTTCAGACGCAAGCAAGTTCAGTTGGTCGGAATAGGCCTGATTATCAGTCTTCTGAGCCTCTTCTCGAAGTTGGTCGGCAGACAGTTTCTTCAAGTCGGAAGTTCTGCTGTCGATGTAGGAATAAACGTCGGACTTCGTTTCTCCGGCACCCCGTCCCTGGCTCGAGGCTTTGTTAAAGGTATTGGTGTCGGTGGCCCTTTCCGTAGCCGCAAAGGAAAGGTCTCCGCCCAGATTGATGCCGCCAGACAGACCTCCGGAGGCATAGAGGCCGGTGCTGATGTCATGATTGCCGGATTGGGTTTGACCAAAAGTGGCAGACCTTTGAGTGGGTAACCCGCCCTGCGGAGAAACGGGGGCTGCAAAGGGATTCGTAGTGGGGTTGCCGAGGTCTTTTCGTGTGTTTTTTGCGGCTTTCCAACCTTCTCCAATCGAGAAGTTCTTGCCGCCGACACCTCCGGCCGAGGCATCGCCGCCAAAGCTTGCCCCAAGCTTTCCTCCGAGCGAAGAAGTCAAACCGCTCTCGCGAGCCGCACTTTGCATTGCTTGAGATGATGTCTGGACGGTATCGGTCAGGGACGTGGATTTACTGTCTACGAGAGCAGATTGGAAATGATCCGTATTGTCAATTGCCTGTTGTTTCGTTGAACCAACCGCATTGGTTGCAGCGGTTGACTTCAGACTTGCAAGAGCCGCCTGTCGGGCATAGGCATCAATATTCGACATCGTTTCCGACATTGCATTGTCATAGGACTGTTGCAAATTGATTTTCGGAATCGACGCCCCGCTCATCACCACGCCTTCACCCATTGTGCGAGTGTGCATGGGAGCATTCTGGATAGCAGGACCATTGACGGCCGCATCGGGAGTAACGGTTTTTTCGTTGAAGTGATCTTGTCCGCCGAGACGGCCGGCCAACGAGGTAAATGCGTAATGCGAACCGGTAATCAGGAAGAGCGCGATCATCGGCGTTGCCGCACAAAGCATGCCGCCGGTGGCAACCCAAGTTGAGTTGTTGACCCAAAGTTCATTGAAGCCGTACATGGAAACGTCTTCGAGACTGCCAAGAGCTGAAACCACATCCGACCGGGCGCCGAGCAGTGTGTAAAGATTGGTGATGGCTAAAACAGGCATCCACAGTTGAACCCACGCAATCAACAGGAAATACTTGCCGACCAAACTCAAGCCGAAGCCGCCCACACCGATCAAAAGGCCCATGATCGGAGTGATGGCGTACAGGAAGCCCTCAAAAAAGGACATCAAGGCGCGGGCGGAGTTGAGGAACATTTCGCTTTCAGCGGCCCACTGCGTGTTGCGCTGCATAATCGCCTGACGCACGGCGACCGCAGAAACGCGATCTTGGTATGTTGCGTAAAACTGAGCAGCCGCATCATCGTAAACGGACTCGATGCAAAGCGTTTTCATGAGTTCCTGAGTACCCTGCAGATCAAAGCCCAGCGTGCTCAGACCATCCTGCAGTTCGTCGAAATCTTGATCCGGTACGGGAGCCCCCTGATCGTTTGTAGATGCAGCCCCGATCGCGAGGTTTATGACTTCTTTGAATGCCTGTTGATTGACCGAAGAATCGAACGTGTCGTTGAGATAGGTCCAGCCTGCATTACAAGAGACATAGCCTTGATTCGGTACGCCCGGAAGGGGGAGTTTCGTTCCGTGAGCTTCAGAAGCGCATTGAAAATTCGCACCCCAAGTGGACTTTTTGAGAACCTCTTTGTTTGTAACTCCGAGCGCAACGTTGACCATTGTGCAGTCGGTGAGGTAGTTCATTAGTGCCTCACGCGAGCTGTAGTAGTTGTGCCCCTCACCGGGAGCGGGGAAAGTTCGGTCGATGGCCTCGAAGAGCTTGTCGGACATCGTCATGGAACGAATGTTGTTGACGATCTGCAGAGGGTGCGCATATCCGTGTTCGGTCGTGCGCTGGACATCACCGAAGCCCTGCTCGAACATCTGAGTGATTTTGAACCCGATGTTCGAAATGGCCATGCCGGAAGCGCCGACACCAAGCGGAACATTGTCTACGACGCGGTTGCGTCCCTCGTAAACGTCTTCCAGGACCACGGTACAGGACGGTCCGAACATGCACAGGTAGATGATGAAGCAGGTCAGAGTTTGCGCGATGTTGATTCGCTGTCCACCTTGATAGATCGTCTGAAAGCCGATGTAGAGAATGCCGAGAAGAAAACCGATCGAGACGAGTTTTGCGAAATCGCCGGTACCGCAGATCATCGCAACGGAATTGAGAATCTGATAAAGAAACTCAATGTTGCCGACGGAGTAAATCGTAAATTCCATGACTGACAAGGCCAAAAATGAGAGGAGCTCCGTAATTTCGGAGCTCGAATGTCAACAAGACCGTTAATCCTTTGTGGGTGCCGGACGCGTGAACGCAAGATCAACGGGCGGCATGTTTCGCATGATCTCGTTGTACGTACTTGTAAGGGCAACAAGCGTCGGATGTTCTTTCGAGAGAGCGTCGTACTGGGAACTGAGAGCTCGACGACGCTCTTCGAGTGTGCGGATAAGTTTCGTTGCTTCCTGAGCTTCGCTGTTAGCCAGTGACGTTGTGGCGATCTTGATCATGCGGTCGGCATAGTCCACGGCGTAGGACATGGCCGTTGCATACGCTAGTTGCTCAATGAAGTCTTCGCTGTCAAGCGAGGCGAGACTCAGATTTCGAACCATTGCATACCCGGCACCCATGTTGTTCAGGACGCCGGCCTCAAGTGCCGTGGGCTCATTGCCCGAGGACATCTTGAGCTTGTAGACAATGCCCGTAGAACCGTCGACACCGATCAGAGCATTTTTGATGCGCTCGTTGAGACCGACAATCGTCTTTGTTTTTTGGGTCGGATTCATGCAGTCGCCGTCATTGCATTCATAGACAATGACTTCACCGCCCTCAACGATATGCTTGAGGTCCAAGAGAGATGGCAAATGGGTGACCTTCGGAGCTTGTTCACCTTCATCGTTGGCTTCGGGCTTGGTCATGATGATGGTGCCCGTAAGAGACATCAGCTCACCGTACTCATCAGCGTCGGTACCGGCGGCCGGAATAGCCGCTTTGGCGTTGGCGGCAGTCAGACTCTTCCAAAGGATGTTGCCTTCCTGGTCTGCGGTTGCCTCAGGCTGGTTATACGGGGTTTGTCCTTCACCGGACGACTTGGCTTCGGTTATATCGGAGTAAAAACCCTTGAGCATGCCGCTGATGCTTGCCTCGTGCTGATGGTTGTAGCCAAGCAGTTTGGCGCCGTCGTTGACGATGCCTTGCGCGATCTGGCAGGAGTTCATGTTCAGGCTGTTCATTTTCTGCGCAATGGACTGCAGGTAGCTGATGGTGTTGGCGACCGTCGGGCTCGCTGCCTCGAGAGCAAGCTGGAAGGCATAGCCGGCTGCATTTGAGGCAATCGTGCGCAGCATTTGCACGAATTGCTCTGCGTTGATGAAGCTGAAGGAACCTGCGAACAGATCGATGCCGCCGCAACCGGCTCTGAAGGAGGGCAGCTGCAGCGATACAAGGTTGGTGCTCATCACGCGGTTGCGCACCTGGACGCTGCCGCCGGACAAAACACCTCGGCGTTGTGTCTGGTAGGCGCCGGGTTGGGTGATGTTCGACATGGCGCCGAACACTTCTTCCATTTGCGATTCAATGCCCGCGTTGACCTGAGCGCTTGTCGTTGCCAGCATTGCTCCGACAATGCAGCTCAAAAGGCGAAGCTTGGGAGTAGACATTCTTACGATTCCGTTTTAGTGAACGATGGTTAAGCTGATCGGCTTTGCCTGAGATTCCTGAGCCGCGTCCTTCGCGAGATCTTCAAGTTCGGCCAAGCTTTTGGTTGTCTTTATTTGCTCGCCGGCAAGGGCAAGCAAGTCCTTCGGTTTGATGAAGCCGTTTTTATCAACGAGCTTTTGCCAGTCTTTGCTTTCCAGCGAGCTCAAGCGTTGAGCCGACTGTTTTGACGAGAAGAGCTCTGAGGGGCTTTCGGCAGAAGCTTTCAAGAGTTCCGGAAGCATTTCCGAGGTGTCGGTCTGATGGCCCGGATCAAAGAAAGGCTTCGTCATATTGAGTTCGTCTTCGGAAATGATTCCTTGACGCAGAGCACCGACAAAAATGCGGTTTTGCAGATCCATCAAACTCACAGCACCGGCGGCGAGTTGTTCGAACTGAAGTTTGTCGGTCATAAGAAACATTGTCGGCGTCGCTGTCACGCCAAGTTTTTGAGCCTGTCCGGAATCAATGCGCGTGTCGTTAAATTGAGTGGAACGCAGTTCACCGCCGTCAATGCTGACAGCCATGACATGAAACCCGTTCTTTTCCAGTTGCTTGAGAATCGGTGCCTGGACTTCGCAGTAGGAGCAGTCGCTTTTGAAGAAAAAGAAAATGCCGGCGTGCTCGGAAATCTTTTTCAGAAGTTTGTTGATTTCGGGAACGGCAGCGCTGTCGGCAACCTTTGTGCCGAAATTGGCGACAGGACGACGCATTGTTTCGTCGAGCAATTTGTTGCCAATGACGACCTGCTGTGCGGTATCGGAAAATTTTTGAGAGCGATCGATGGCAAACCGCTGCATGAGAAAGTACGCCTGAACATTTTCCGGAGTCGGATCATTCCAAGCGATCTCAAGATACTTTTCGAGGTTTTTCTTCACCCAGGCGAGGGAGAAGGGCGGCAGGTAGTCTTCCGACTTCGCTTGCGCTGTCGGAGCAGGTGCGGGCGCAGGAGGCGGCGGGAGGACCAGAGGTTCAGGCTCTTCCTCCGGCTCGGGATCTTGATACCAGAACCACCCTTCGGCGTGGCGCGAGAAAAAGCCGTCGTTGATGCCGGAGCGCTGATCCATCGACTCGGCAAGCGTGGCCGAGTGGGCAAAAGACATCGCACCCGTTAGAAGGACGGCAAGAAAAAGTTTGGAAATCCGCATTGCTTGGCGATCTCAAAAGGCAACATAGCCTTACGAGGATGCCAAACAACAAAAAGATTCCCACGTTGAATTTCGTGCTTGGGAAGAAAAAAGGGAAGGGGGTCGGATACGAGTGTAAATCCTGATTTACATCGCAGGTCATCAAAAAGCCCCGCCGGATCAATCCGAAGCGGGGCTGAACCTCAATCAAATCAGTGAATTAGGAGAGGAGGCGGCAGACTTGGCTTTTTTGGCTGAAGAGACGTGATTCTCAAAGAGACCGTACTTGGCGTAGAGTTTCTTAATTTTTTCGAACCACTCGTTGTACAGCTTAATGTCGCAGGATTTTCCGCCTTTGTTCGGGTCCCAATAAACAACAACGGCCTTAAAGCCAACGGCTCGCTCGAATTGAATTGCATAGCAACTCGTAGGTTGTATTTTTTTTAGATCCACGAGTAGCTTGTCGTACTTGGTTTGACGGGTTTTGTCCTCATTTTCCTTATAGAGGAGAACGAAATACAAGGAGCGAAATGCCCATTCAGTTCTCTTCGAGGCGTGAAGTTTGACAATGTCGGCCAAGACACCTTTGAGACCTTTCAGCCCATCAGCCAACTTGAGTTCAATGCCAACGTAGCCGATCTGGGACCTGTAGCTCTTAGGAACGAAGGTGATGTCAATGCTTCCTGTCTTGTAAGCTTGTTCAATGCGATGCTTGTTGTTAATTTTCTTTGCATCAAAGCTGAAGCGATGCTCAATGTTGACTTCTTGAGCACCTATTTTCTTAAGGCGACTGGCGACCTCAATCTGAAACCATTTTTCCCAACCGAGACTACGTTCCGAGAGAAACTCAAATTCATCAAGGTTGCTATTGACAACATCGCCCAATAGATTGAGCACCATGTTTGGAGTTTTAGCGATCTTAGGAGGCATAAGATTCCTTTCGTTTTAAGTTTTTTTGGGCATATCGAGTCTAAACCTAAGTTGACGATAAGTAATTCATCTGTTGAAAAGCCCCGCCGGATCACTCCGAAGCGGGGCCAACCTTGATCAAGTAGGGAAAAGGTTAAAAGACGAACTTGGCCTTGGCCGAGAACTCGTGGCTGATCTCACGCACGTCACCCATGCTGGCGCCGTAGTCGAGCTCGAGGTTCACGCGGTTCATACGCACCGAACCTCCGAGCTTGAGGCTTGCAACGTAGTCGTCGGCATACGTGAAGCTCGAGCTGTCGGTTGCGTGCGTGTGTACGCCCGTCACCTCGGCATCGGCTTCCGTGCCGCCGAACTGCGGCGCGACCGAGAGATCCGCAAAAGCGCTCCAAGCCGTCGTTTCGTTGGTGCGAGCGGCCCAATCGGCTCTCACGCCGACGGGCAGACGCACGAACGTTTCGTCTGCGGAGGCATAGTCGAAGGCGTCTGCGCCGTTGAGCTTGGCCGTGAACGCATCCTGCTTGAGCCACACGGCATCCACACCAATGTAGGGCGTGATAGCAGAGTGCTTGCTCATGCCGAGCGTGTAGGCCGCACGGGCGCCGACAACCCATGCCGACGTGTCGATGTCGGCCTTGACAAGGGAGAGGTTCTTTTGCGTCACCTCGGAGCTGCCCTTGCTGTAGCCGACCGATGCGGACAAGCGAAGGCCGCTCTCAAACGCCTTGCCGGCATAGAGACTGAAGCCGTAGCTCTCGAAGTCGTTTTTGGTGTCGCTCGAGCTGGCCTCAATGTCGCTTTCGGCGTAGTTGAATGCCGCACCGAACGTCCACGACTGACCGACGGCCACGTCGAGCCCTGCCATGATGCCGTAGGTGTCGGCTTCGTAGCCCGAAGAGGTCTTGCCGGCATCAAAGCCGTCGGCCTCGAACTTGCCCGTGACAAGCTCTGCCCAAAGGCCGGAAGCGGGCATCGTCAAGGCACGCATTGCAACCGCATCCTGAGCTCGCATAGCCAAGCGTGCGGTTTCGGCCATGGAACCGGCTTCGGAAGCAACTTGCTCGAGGCGGTTGGCGGCGTCCGCACCGTTCTTCGCGGAGACAGCTTTCGAGAGGAACGCGACGTCGGCAAATTCGCTTGCGGTGTTTTGGTCGCCGTCGAGAATTGCGTTGATGTTGTTCGACAGGCCGTAGGAAGCATCCTTGTCGAGGATGTTCATGGTGCCTTGCTGGACGTAAAGACCCTTGTCTGAAACGGCTGTTTCAACGGCTTCTCCATCCTTGTCGACCACAGCAAGCTTGCCGGCTTCCGTCATGGAGTCCGCGTCAAGACCGGTCATCAGGTAGTAGCGTCCCCAGCCGTCCGTCTTGGCAAAGACGGCGGTGGCGCCTTCGTCGACCTTGAGCGTCACGGAATCGTCGGCATTCATGGCGTCGCCCGTGTAGTAAAGCAACGCATCACTGCCGAGATTGAGTGTGCCGCCTCCGGTGGCCGAACCGATCGTCAAGGAACCCGTCTCACCGAAGGACAGGCTCTCGGAAAGCACGGCCACGGCCTTGCCGTCGGTCGAAACCTTGAGCTCTTCCAGAGCGTCCTTCAGCTGATTCTCGTTGAAGCTGAAGGCAAAGGTGCCGTCTGCATCTACGGTTACGGTCGAGTTGACAATGCCGCCAGCGAGCTCTTCGCCGGCAAGAGTTGCATCCTTGTTGACGTTGACGGCGCCGGAATTGAAGGCCAATTCTTTCTGATAAATCTCGCCGTTGACTTCGTAAGTACCGTCTGCGTCGGAATTCGTCGCAGGTTGTGCTAATGCCTTTGCCAAGGTCTTTTGAGCCGCACCGAACACCAGACGATTGCCCTTGATTGAGCCGTTAAGCTGAGTGGTGCCCGAGGCCGCCAGCAGCAGTTCCTCCTTGTTCTGCAGCGTTCCGTTGTTGCGAAGCGTCCCGTTCATGGTCATGCTGTCGAACGTGAACGTGCCGCCCGTGGCATTGGTGAGGAACGCACCCACGCCGACCGTGACGTCGCCTGCCGTGATTGAGGCGTCCTTGTAGTTGGCGATGTTGCCCTGCTGATCAAGCCTCACGTTGCCGAAGGTGGCTGTTCCTTCGTTGGTGATTTGCGTAGCGCCGGCAATGTCCTTGGTCGTGAGCACACCCTTGTTGCCGATGGTCTTGACATCGATCGAGTCGACGGAGACAGTCGACTTCTCGCCCACGGACAACGCGCCTTCGCCTTGGATGTCTGCAAAGTGAGCCACGGCGTTTTCGACGTTGACGGTCGACTTGGCGTCCGTCGTGACGGTGTTGGTGAACGATCCCTGTGTGGTAGACAAAGCGTCAATGCCGACGCGCAGGGTGCCGTTCTTGAGGTCAACCGCCGCATCGGTAATGACCGGCAACGCAGTTGCCTCGGACGTGCGCAACGCTACAGCCATCGCGGCCTGCGAACCCATGAGAGTCAATTGCTTGCCGTCCTTCACCGTGATCGACGACGCATCGTCAACACCCTTAAAGCCGATGTTCTGCTTGAAGGTGTCGGTGTCGGCCGAGCCGACCGTAAGAGCGGTGTTGCCCATGTTAAGCGATTCGCTTGTGACAACGGCTCCGTCGGTGAGTTTGCCTCCGGTGATCAGTTCATTGACGTGCGAAACCGTGAAGTCTGGGTAGACGATTTCGCCGGACTCGTTATTCGCCCTGGCCGTGCTGGTGCCTGTTCCGGTGAAGGTTACGGATGTGCCGGTGCCGAACTTCTCTTCAAAGGCGGACTTGATCTGCTCGGCATCCGTCGTGCCGTCGGCAATGTCCGTGATGACGAGCTTCCCGCCGTCTTCCCAAACGGAATAGTTAGCCCAGTCGTCCTTGAGCTTCCAGCTTTCGGTTGTTGTGGTCTGGGAAGCTTGGTAGCTCTCTAGTTGAGCCGTAGACATGCCGGTCTCAGGCGTGTAGATGGCAATGTCGATCGGGGTGTATTCGGTGGTAGTAGTTGTGCCGTTTTCAAAAATGGCGCCTGCTTCGGCGTTGACGGTGCCGGTGGCCTTATTGGTGACCGTAACGGAGGCCGCATCAATATTTCCGCCAAAATAACTGATGGCGTTGGTATTGAGATTCATAATCCCGGAATTTTCGACAATCGCGGTGACAGGCCCGGTTTCATCACTCCATTTGTTGGCTAAACCCCCAATACCATAAGTACGGTTCGAAACATTGCCGAAAATGTTCAAAGTTCCGGATGGACCATTGATTAATCGTCCTTGGCTATTTTCTCCCATTGCCAAAGTGCCGATGCCTCTTGAAAAGCGATCACCATCTGGGTGGGCCTGAATTGTCAGTGTACCGGCCCCGGTATTGCGTATGGTTGCGCTACCTCCATCGTAGGCAACAGAGTCGATTCCTGTGTCGTCTTCTGCACCAATGATAGTCAGAGCTCCTTCGCCGGTATTGCTAATCGTACCCTCGCTACCGGAGTCTTTGCTGACGAAGTAGATAGCGTAGTAACCGGTTCCTCGAATTGTCAGTTCACCTGTCCCGGCATTGAGTATGCTACCGTTGCCGTTTTCGTCGGCAACACTTCCTATACCGTGGGAGCGACTCCCAGAAATAATTTCTAGCTTGCCATCTCCCAAGTTGCTGACAACGCCGACACTGTTAGTTCCGGAGGCAACACTATCTATACCATTGCTTCCCGCTCCTTCGATTAACAACGTCCCGCCGCCGGTGTTTGTAATTGTTCCTTGGCTATTTGAGGAAGCATTTGTGCCAATTCCGGGACCGTCTTGACCTCCTCGAATCGTCAGTTGCCCTAGGTCGCTATTGCTAATTACGCCGGTGCCGCCGGAGGCGGCGTTGGTTTCGAGGCCAGCGGGGGTAAATCCTTCCCCGCCTTCAATCGTAAGTGTGCCGCTTCCGGAATTTTCAATTGTGCCGGTGCTGCCGGTACCGTAAGCGTTGACTTTCATGCCGTATGGATTGTTGGAACCGGTATCCAGGCCTGCCTGGATTTTCAAATCCCCGCTACCGGTGTTTTCTATGATGCCGGTGCCGCCGTAGAAGGCGTTAAACCTGATGCCAAAAGCATCTGTTCCGCCCGTACCTCGGATAATCAGAGTTCCTTCGCCTGTGTTGCTGATCGTGCCGGTACTGCCTTCATCGTTGGCGTTGTAGTAGAGGCCGACGGCATAGTACCCTGAACCACCTTCGATATAGAGTGTTCCACTCCCCGAATTGATGATGGAACCTTGAGAGTTGGCTCCCGCGTTCGTGGTGATTCCGTGCGCGCCGGCGCCCTGGGCATTGAAGTTGGTGCTGTAAATCCCGCCTTTGATCGTCAGAACATTCGAACCTGAATTTTCAATAAGCCCAATGCCACCGTCGGCAGCGTTCGTATAGATGCCGGCTGCACGACTCGCGGATCCGCCGGAAATCGTCATCGCCCCGCTGCCGGTGTTTTGAATCTTTCCTTGGGCGCCTCCGCCGGAAGCGTTCGAGTACAGGCCGGCTGAGTAATCACCCGTGCCTCCTTCAATGTTCAGCGTCCCTGCGCCGGAATTGATAATTGAGCCTTGAGAGTTGACATCGGCGTTGATGTTGATGCCGTGAGAGCCATTACCCACAGAAGAGGCAACGTAAGACCCGCCCTTGATTGTCAGAACGGAGGTTTCGGTGCCGGAGTTTTCAATGGTACTCTCCCCTCCGTTGTATGTGTTGTAGTTGATTCCGTACGTACGACTGCCCGAACCGCCGAGAATTGTCAAAGAACCTGCGCCGGTATTTCGGATTGTTGCGGTGCTGCCTTCGCGGTAGGCGTTGTTATTGATAGCGTGGGCCAGCAACCCCGAACCGCCCTGAATTATCAATTCGCCGGTTCCCTCGTTGCTGATTGTTCCAACACTCCCTGTGCTGTTGGCATTGAAATAAATGCCTGAGGCCCGCGAGGTCAGGCTGCCCATAATACTGAGAGTGCCGCTGCCGGTATTCGTTATTGTTCCCTGACTTCCTGTGCCCGCGTTGGTATAGATACCATAGCCTCCGCTATTTGAACTGCCGGAAATGTTTAGGCTGCCCGAACCTGCATTGCGGATCGTGCCGCTACCGGAGGACGAAGCGTTGTACGTAACGCCCCCAATAATATCCAGTCGTCCTTCTCCATCATTGGTGATCAATCCTTGACCGTCATTTGAAGCATTGGTACGAAGACCAAAGTTCTGAATGGTCAGCGTACCTGCACCAGTGTTGCTGATTGTCCCCTGAGCGTCCGATCCGGACGCGTTAAAGCCTATACCGTTCGCACTCGAGACAGCCCCGCCTTCAATTATCAACGTGCCATTCCCGCTATTGCTGATCGTTCCTCGAGCCAAGGTGCCTTGGGCATTGAATCCCAGTCCCTTAACATTGCTCGCAGTACCACCTTGGAAAGTCAACGTTCCTGCGCTGGAGTTGATAATTGAAGCGACAGAACCGTCTCCGGCATTGGCGTAGATGCCGTTCGCATAGTTACTAGGAAAGTTGGGATCTTGCGAACCGCCCTTGATGATCATAGATGCGGTTTGCGTTCCGGCATTTTCGATGACTGAGGTACTGCCGTTGATAGCGTTGTAATACAGACCCTCGGAAGGGTAACGTCCTTCAGGTGCCCCCAGAATTGACAGAGATCCGGTATTCGTGAACTTGTACGAATTTCCATCATTTGCAAATGCGTATATGCCATACCTATTGCGGAGACCACCTTGGATCACCATCGAGCCGTTGTTTGTCCAGTTGTCATTAACAGACTCTATGACAGTCGCTGTTTGTGTTCCATCGCCGATGTAGTAAACACCGTCAATCTCTGTTCCGCCAACAGAAGAACCGCCTTCCGGAAAAGTGACATCTGCCATGGCGGTTCCTGTTATCCCAGACAGGGTTGCGCCGACAACCAATGCCAGAGCGGTCTGTTTGTAGGAACGGAAAGGAGTAGAGGCTAGAGCTTTATTCTCTGCGGAAGTTGCTGAAGTGGCAGAAACCGTTGATTGAGCCGTGCTTGTCACGGCTTCGTTGACGGCCACAATGCAGCGCCGAACTGCGTTCCAGACGGTCTTGAAAATTTTGTTCATGGACATCCCGGCGCAGTCTTACGACCGCGCCGCCCTTCTTGATCGAGTTAACTACTCAATCTTGAAGGTGACCCATGTTGCGAAAATCTCGGAATTTGGCTCGATAAAAGAAATCGCAAGGTTAGGCGGTGCCTACGCCGGATAAACCGCAAAACCGGTTGAGCAGGGTGACGCTGGTCGAGATCGCACGAGAGACACGCTGATCCTTCAGTATCGGAACGTCTGAGCTGTAAAGCCGTTCGGCCATGCCGGCAACGATCATCGAGCACGCCAGGCAATGTTCGCGAAGCTGAACCATAGCTTTGGCAGAGGGCGTGCGGCCTGCCTCGATGTCATCCAAGGCTTCCAGGATAAGATCAATGCTTTCCTGATCTTTCACAGTGATAACGGGATGGCGCATAAGGATTGAACGCAGAGCAAAAAGGGAGGCTACAGCTTAAAGCCCGCAACGAAACTTTGCACGGCCTTGTCGTCGCGTTTGTCGTAGCGCTGAGTCGTTGTGATGCTGGCGTGCCCCATGGCTTTCCGGACGAGATTGGCGTCGCCGCCCATCTCAAAAAGCCGCGTAGCAAACGTGCGGCGCAGATCGTGGGGCGCCAGATCAATGCCAAGTGCCCTTGCCCGACGAACCATCAACTGATAGACGGCAATGGTGCTGAGCTGCGATTCGGGATCGATTTTGCCGCCCTTTTTGACGCAGCAGAAGACGGCTTCGCCTTCGCTTCCGCGAACGGCAAGCCAGTCGGTCAGAATCGTCCAGACGGAGACAGGACAAAACGCAATGCGTTCCTTGTTGCCTTTGCCGAGCACGTGCAGTGCGTGCTCGACATGATCGATGTTGGAGAGTTTGAGCGTGCGCAGTTCGTTGCGGCGTAAACCGCAGCCGATGCTGACGGCAAAGAGAGCCGCATCACGCTTGCCGATAGCCGTACCGTCATTCATGCAGGCATCAATCAGCTTCGAGCTTTCCAACGGTGTCAAAGCTCTGCCGTGAGCCAGACGCGAACCGCGAGTTCCCTTTGTCATGGAAATGGCCATGTAGTCCTTGTCGGACATCAAGTCGGCAAGCCAAGCCTGCTTGGCAACGCCGCGCAGAAGGGCAATGGCCAAGTTGATCGTCGCAGGAGCCTTGTTGAGTGCCTGCCAGCGGCTTTTCAAAGCTCCGATGTCGGCAAATCGCATTCTCTCCCAAGCGCAGGTTTGAACGTCGGCGTAACCGAACTCATGCGCGATTTGGTTCAGAGTCTTCAAAACACGCTGGCGCGACTGCTCGGAACCGAGCGTCAGAACGTAGAGAAGGGCAGGGTTGGGCTTTTGCTTTGAGGTGTCAACGTCTGCGATTGCTCTGCTTGCTGGTTGTCCGGAAAGTTTCAGTGGAAGAAAGTTGGGCATAGCTAGTCGGTCAGAATAAAAAGCTCAAAATGAATGGTGATTGCCTGAGATTTTTTCCGGTTACGAATGTTTGTCGGTTTCAAGCGAATTTTTGAAAATGTCGTACAGTTCCCAGCCAAATTCGACAACGGCTTCGTCTTCAGGGGTATCGGCTGCGTATGCAGCTTCGTCCAAAACTTCGCGCATGCGCTTCATTGCAACCTCGGCTTGCGCTCTGAGGATGGTGATATGAGCTGCTGAAGAAGTGTTGGTTCTGTTTACGAATTCAGTTCCGTCATCTTCAACAAGTGTGACGCAATCGCGTTTGACTCTTCGGACAAAGAAGTATTGACCGCAATGTGGACAGGCTTCGTGTATGAGCTCAAGGCCGTAGTTGGCAGAACGAATCCGAAGAGGAGAACCTTTACGAATGCAGTGTCCGTCACGTGTTTCGATGTCCTTGTCTGCGACGACGTAGCGTCCTTCAAGTTCAGCCGCACAATATTTGTTGGGTATAGGCATATTTCCTCAAGTCCATCGGGTTGTGTTGAGGAGAATCTACCTTTCGATCTACAGTCACCAAAAACGGAAATTCGGTTTGAAGCGAGATTTTTCAGGTTTGTTGCAAGAAGACTACGGCTATTTGGAAGTGATTTTTACGTACAGTCTCTGAAGACACCGATGTCGCCATCATCGGTGCCAGCGGTTACTTAAACGCGGCGGATGTCAAAACCGAAATTTTCTACGAGGCTTCGGATCAATGTTGTACCTCGCGCGGATTTGTGATCTTTTAGCGGCTTCGTATTGCTCCCTTAGCTTGGCTTTAAGATCCACCATCTGAGAAACTTTTTTCTGTTCCTGAGGCATTCTGTTGCGTAGGATTCGGCCATGCTCACGCAGTGTGTCAACAAAGTCCTTGCGGTGCATTGCTACTGCATAGAAGAGATCCCGCCCGGTGACTGTGTGAGGAAATAGGCACCAGACTCTTTTTGTCAGCCCAAATTTGGTCTGTTCTTTTACAGTACGTTGTCCGCCGGAAGCGGCATAACAGGAATATTGCTGTGAAGGAGCTTGTGGAATGGCGGTGAGTTCAGACTCTTTTTCCGAGGCAAAGTCAAAGGCAACGGGGAACTTCAATGTCCATCCATTGCGGAAGGCGTTCCAGGGGGCATCAATACGATAGATCTCGGCGTTCGGGACAAGGAGCCGTTGAGCAATATCCGCGAAATCCCAGTTCAGGTCTCTGCTTGTGCTCGTTTGGAGTGTGAACAGAATCTCTTCGCCGATCAAGGCATTTAAAAGCTTTTTGAAATCCGATTCGCGTCCGCTGTCAACAACCCAAAGAATGTTCTTGTAGAAATTGCAGCGCGATGCGACCTCTTCAGGGGAAATAGGGGAGTGCTGGAACTCCAAGACAAGGCCGGAATCAAGTTTGACGTCGGCGACGTGCTTTTCCCCTGTCGTGGAATCGAAATGCACGATTTCCTGATTGGTTTCCGGAAACTCGGCTTTCCACAGGCGATGCCAATCCGTCTCGGACTCGTGCCATGAGTCGCATTCGGTCTTTGATTTGTGCGCCCAGTGCCAGGCGTTTACGTGGCCGCAACGGGCGACAACCTCGCTGCCGCAGACGGGGCAAAAAGCCCTCTGCTTGGAGTACTCGGGACGGATCCGAATCTTGGAGTCGGAAGTGGGGAGCGCAAATAGCATCTGATTCTCCAAAACAGCAAAACCTAGAAGCTGTTCTGGGAACTATACGGCCAATACCCGTTTGCATGGGGCCAAAGGAGCATAAAGCAAGCCCCCGAGACAGACGAGCCTCGAGGGCATTTTTATGCGACGCGGATTCGCTTAGAAGGAATTACCAACCATAGAACGCCTTAACGGTATCCCAAGCAACTTTCTGCAGATACTTGCCGGTTTCCGGTGTTACCTGAAGCTCGCCGAGTCCGTACCAGTTGATGCCTTCCGGTGACTTCTTGAGCAGCGAGGCATAGAAGACGCAGGTTTCCAGATAAGTGCCAGCAATGGCAGGATGGCGCTTATCGGCAACGATAAGCTTGAGATCGGGCTTGCCTTCGAGTGCCTTGGCAAATGCCAGACCGACCGGAACAACCATCATGTCGTTTTCATTGGCAATGCGGATTGTTTCGTCAGCCAGTGGGCGTGTCATTTCAGGTTTCCCTGTGTAGGCCCAAGTCATCATCAGAAGCGGTGTGGCACCGGCCTTGCGCACGCTTGCTGCATGCTGTTTGACGGATTTGGCCATGAACTTCTTGAGCTCAGGGTGTACCGGGCCCTGACTGTTGTCTTCCATCAGAACTGCGTCAAATGGGGTCTTCGTGGTGTCACGGAAAATGACCTTATTCGTGCCGTCGTTGGTCATGGTGTAGGAGTTGATGCCGCCGGTGCGCATGTAGGACGCCACGTCGTGCCAGTCGAGACCGGCATAGGCGATAGTCACCATGCTCACATCCATTTTGGATTTGCCTTCCGCAGCGATCATGCCTTGTAGCCATTGCACAACGCCGTTGTTGTAGTACAGGAAGGAGTTTCCAACGAGAAGCGTGGATTTCGGAATGCTCTTAAGGCTTGTTACCTTCGGCATTACGGAGTGATCCAAACCTGTCTTGGGATTCATTTCGCCGGCATAGGCAGACATAGCGAAAGCGGCCGAAATAGCGGAAACCAGAAGCAGTTTCTTGAACATAGCGGACTCCCAGAGTTGGGTGGAATTACAGGATGGTGAGCATCCCTCCGCTTTCTGATTCTAAGAAACCCTCCGCGAAAATTTGGTTGAAAATTTGCCTGAATTTGCTTATGCAACAAGGGATAAAAGGCTAAAGGCACTGTTTCAACAAGTCAACAAACGTCGAGAGTTTATGCCTGAAAGGCTTCAGAGAAATTTTGCGCTCTGTTAGCATGGTACAACGAAAGCAAAATCTCCCTTGCTTTAGGCGGCAAGGGAACACAAGCCGGACGGTGACCGATGTCCAAATTTACTGCAACCCCCGACGAAGAGCTGCCTCAGTCGCTCAAGGATTTGAAGGCGTATGTCGCTTCCTATGCCGGGCTCAACGGCGGAGACCCCGAAAGCCCCATCTGGTTTTGTCCACGCGAACCGGTGGGGCATGTCGAGAATTTCGGAAAATCAGTGGATCCATCGAAATACCAATATTTCGGTTCGGATTCTTATTGCATAACACCGAAAGAAGCAGAAATTCTTATCTTGGCTCCATATCAGGGGAAATATGGACATCCGGGAGGAGTCGGTTTTTACCGTTCGCAGTTCGGAATTGCGACGGCATTGATCGAAAACCCTTCGGATCCGGAGGAGGTGACAAGTGCTCGAAGAGCTGTACAGCTCTACCAATTTATGAGCAAGCACCGACTGGTCTATTCGCTGAGTCTTTCTCCGATTCCGAATCGTCACAATGCCGAGCAAAAGTGGAACCAAAAGCGCCTTGTCTCTGTTCCGGAAGCTCGTTGGTATGAGAGTTTTGCCGAGTGGACGGGATTTGAGTACTACGCCGAAACGTCAGACCCCAGAGAGAGCTTTGTTGCTTGGTGCGCGAAAGTTCGCAGTCCGATTTTCGTCAAATTACGCCGCAAGTACGCCCCCGCCGTTATTTATTGCGGCGGAGAAGGCGGAACACTCGAGGAGTTCGGCAGACTTTGGTCTGGTAAAACTGCCAGGAGCTTTACTTTTGCGACCGAAAACATCAGCGGCCTTGGATGCAAATTCGCTTGGCTCGATAATGGGAAAAGAAAGCGACCGACATTGTTGTTGGTGGGGCCTTATTTCACCGGTCGCGAAGGGTTGGATGCCTTCGAAAAATACTGGGCCGTTGCCAAGGCAATCAGGGAGCTGACGGAGAACAAGTTCGGAGAAGGCGCATTGCGGTTTGATGGGTTTGTGCCAGAGCAAACGACGTAGTAGTTGTGTTCAGAATACTTGGAAAATTCAGAGATAGAGAAGGCGGAGGGGGAGTGAAGACAACCTCGAGCCGATTGTGTTATTAACATTGAGACTCGCTAGACCGTAAGCCGGTAGGGCTGCAGAGCTGTGCTATCTTTAGCCGGCCAGAATGTCCTAAAAGATGGCGGGAGATCGCAAGTATTCGTAGTCGCTCGTTGACGAAAGTCCGCCAGCATTGTGCATACCAAAGCTAGATTTGTTGCAAGCAAAAAAATAACAAGGTGAATTTCTATGGCCAAGCAGGTGACAGACAAGATAACAACTGACATGTTCGGCGGTGGTGAGGAACACAAACCAAGATTTATAAAGCCGAGAGAAAGAATCAATCCTGTTTTGGCTCGCCAGCAAATTGATGAAGGGAAATACCAGTCTTTCTGCCATAACTTGGAACGATTTATCGAAGGATTGATTGATGGCGAAGGTCAATATGAGGCGTATTTCCAAGAACAAATCAAAGATTTTTTTAACGATATTGGTTATCGAGGAAAGCATAATGTTTCAACGATAGGTCGAACAGACCTAGCAATCCATCAAAGTACATCGGTTCAAACATCTCCTATTGTTGGAATTATTGAAGTTAAGCGACCGTCCAATGTTGATGAGATGTGCTCTGAAGATCGTATAAATGTCAAAGGCCTGCAAGAGGCTTTGGCATATACATTCCGTGAAATTATCGAAAAGAAAAACATCGAAATACAAACTATCCTTGTAACTGATGGTTGGGAATGGTTTATCTTTAGTGCTAAAGATCTATGGAATGGACTTGTTAATACGGCAAACGTCAAACGAAGTAAATATGTAAAGCTCTATGAAAAGTTCATAAATAATGAATTGGTCGGGAGCTCGACAAGTTTCCTTTACTCAAACGTAATGAAGCCGGCAATAGATGACTTGATTCAAATGGATCAACTCGAATGTTGTCATTTTTCATTACGTGAGTTTGTTGATAAGAAGACAAACAAGCTAACTGTCAAAAAATCTTTGAGAGATATTTATCGAGTTCTTTCGCCGGAGTCACTGATCAGCAAACAGGCAAGAAACGATTCCAATATTCTTAACAAGGATTTTTACAACGAGCTTCTTTACATCATGGGGCTCGAAGAAATTTCAGATAAGGTCGACGGACAGAAAAAGAAAGTCATCCGGCGGGTTGCAGAATCTAAGCGTCAATATCATTCTCTCATGGAGAGCGCGATACGTTTGGCTTCCTATAGCTTCCCCGGAAGCTCGGAGGACGATTTGTTTGAGCCCTGCCTGGAAATTGTTTTGCAATGGATAAATCGCATCATCTTCCTTAAGCTGCTTGAAACTCAGCTCGTGAATTATCACGATGGTGATGAACAATACAAGTTCCTAGCAGCCAACCGCTTTAAGACGTTTGATGAAATTGCGGATCTCTTCTTCGGCGTGTTGGCTGTAAAGAAAAGCAATCGAAATAGCAAGCTACGAGGTGACTTTGATCTAATCCCTTATCTCAATAGCAGTCTTTTTGAAATGACCGACATGGAACGAAAATTCGTTCGGATCGGTGAGGTCAAAGACGGCCAGATGCATCCGTATGCCAAAACCATTCTGGTTGATGAAAAAGGCAAGCCTTGGAACAAGCCTATCCGCAATCTGGAATACTTGCTGAGTTTTCTCGACAGCTATGACTTCGGTTCAATAAAAATTGGGAAACAGAAGTCTGAGGAACCCCAATTTGCTTCAAAGCAACTCATAAGCGCTTCGGTGCTTGGGCTGATCTTCGAGAAGATAAATGGGTATAAAGAGGGCTCGGTCTTTACGCCTAGCATTGTTACGAGTTATATGAGCTCGGCTACGCTGCGAAAGGTTGTCATGCAGAAGATGCATGACGTCTTCGGCTGCGACTGTGAACATTGGAGCGATCTAAAAGAATGGTGTCGCGAAGCATTCCGGGACGGTGATTTGACTCGACAACAAGTGGCCGAGGCGATCGACTCGATCAAGATCTGCGATCCGGCAGTTGGCTCCGGTCATTTTCTTGTTTCTGCGCTGAATCAACTGATCGCAATCAAGGATGAGTTGAGAGTTTTACTTGATGAAAACGGGCACACGTTGTACGTTGATGTAGCGTGCGTCCATGATGAGCTTTATGTCCGCGACGAGAATGGAGATGTTTATCAATATAACTATAAGAACGAACGGAATGCCGCAATTCAGAAAACTTTATTCAAGCAGAAGCAAAAGATTATTGAGAATTGCTTGTTCGGTGTTGATATTAATCCGAAATCGGTACAAATCTGTCAACTCCGGTTGTGGACAGAGCTTCTTAAGAATGCCTATTACAAGGAGGATGGCGAGCTTCAAACGCTTCCGAATATTGACATCAATATCAGAGCCGGGAACAGTTTGATTTCGCACGTTGATGTTTGTGTTGGCAAATCAATTACTGACAGTCAGTCGGCAGGAGAAGTCAAGGAGCTCGTTCGAAAATACAAGCAGTCGGTGAGGGACTACAAAATTCAGCCCGACAAGGCGAAGAAACGTATGGTGCGAGCTGAAATTGAGTCGATTCGGGACCAGTTCGCGACTTTGTCCTATGGGCAGACTGACATTGAGAGCACTCTTAATCAATCATTCCAAAATGGATTCGAATGGATGATTGAGTTCCCGGAAGTCCTGTCCGACGAGGGGGTCTTTCAGGGTTTTGATTGCATCCTGGCCAACCCTCCGTATATGCGTGTGCAGGGATTGACTAAATACTTGCCAGACGCTAAAGCGTATTATGATCGTAAGTATGAGGTTGCCGTCGGTTCTTACGACTTGGCGAATCTATTTGTTGAGCGTGCAATGCAGTTGTCATCGCCGACTGCAGTCAATTCGTTTATTTTCCCGCACAAATTCCTGAATACAGATAACGGAAGTGCATTGCGAAAATATTTCCAATCTGGACGATATGTTAGGGGTATTGTGCATTTTGGAGCAAACCAGGTCTTCCAAGATGTCATTACGTATACTTGTATATTAACTTTTGGACCAAAGGCGTCCAATGACATCGAATTTACATTTTTCAAATTTAAGGATGATTATGAAAATATTTTAAATAGACATCTGTCGTCGAACAAAGTTCCATATAGTTCGATTGCTAAAGCGTCTACTTTGTATAAGAGCGATCAGTGGATATTGTTTCCGACAACAATAGATGAATCTATTTTTAATAAAATTTATGAAAATTCGTATCCTTTAGGGGATGCTGTTCAGATATTTCAAGGTATACCTACAAGTATGGATGATTTGTATATTCTTGAAAATCTTGATGATGGAAAGTACCGAGTTCCCTTGTCAGGCAAAGTATACAAACTTGAAAGCGACTTCATTAAACCTTATGTCCGAGGGAGAGATGTACATCGCTATGCTAAATTAGATTCGGATATGTCAATTTTCTTTCCGTATACCATTCTTAATAATACTGTCAAACCTGCAGATATTGATCATATTAAGCAAAACTGTCCAGGTACTTACCAATACATCATGGATCACGAGAAGGAGTTTAAAAGCAGAGAAAATGGCAAGGCAGGGAAATTAAATCATTGGTTTGGTTATTTAAGAATTCAAAACATGAATAAATACGGGCTTCCTCGGGTTAGCTCGATGGAAATTTGTTCTGCCTATCCAAATGTTACGCTTAACAACGGGCTGTACAATGGAACAACCGTATACGGGTGGGTTATTAATAATAGCCATGCGCACTGTGTGTCCAATAATTACCTTGTAGGCATAGGGAATTCCCGCCTGTTTTGGTGGTTCCTTAAGCTCACTGGGGACACATTGAGTGGTGATGCCCGCAGATTAAAAACAAACTATATAAATCCGTTTCCTTTGCCTTCGGACCCTGATCCGGTGATCAAGAAAGAAATTGAAGAACTTGTTCAGAAGCGGTTGGATTGTACTGATCAGCAACAAGCCGAGACCTACGAAGAGCAAATTGATGAACAGGTCTGCAAGCTTTATGGGCTCGAGGCCGAGCAAAAAGATCTGATAATGCGTGCTTTTTAGGTCTGCAGTAATAATAGTTACAACCTTGATAACGAGATCTGACAAATGACTGTATTTTCCAAATTCGTATTTGCGGTGGGCTTATCCGCCTTGGTCCTTTCCGGCTGCGGCGATAAGAACAAAGGTTCGGCTCAGGCGGCTCCTCAGGCTACGCCACAGGCAGCCGCTCAAGCGGCGCCTGCTGTCCAACAGGAATCCAACCGCGTCTGCTACGTGACCGACTTCGACACGCGCGGCTGCAAGAAGGGCGACACGATTCTCTTCCTTCCCGAGAAGTGGGGCAACGAACAGCTTCCGGTGAATTTTGCGGCTCAGAACTGCGATTTCAGCAAGCAGATCGCCTGGACCAACGGAGGCGTGACATGCGTCTTTGCCGGGGACAAGGAAGTAGTTGAGGGTGCGGCTGAAGTAACCAGGATTTCCTACAGCAAGCTCTTCGAGCAGGTCGCTTCCAAACCTGAAGGTTGGAAGCGCTTCGGCTCCGGAAACGATCTTTCCTATTGGCGCGTTGTTGAGCGCAGTACCGGTGAGACCATGCAGGAAGGCGATACGGTCAGCTTCAGAGATAAAACCTGCAAGCACGATTTCGACGGTACTGAGCGTCCACAGGCCAATTTCGTGAAATCCAACTCTAGGATCGACAAACTTACGAAAGAGCATTGGCTTTACCAGATGCAAGCTCCTTATGGTTCGGTGATCGAAGTGGTTGGTCCAACAACTCACTACTTTATGATTCCCGAAAAGGTCGTGAATAAGAGCTCAAAAAAGAAATCTTCAAGGAAATAATAAATGTTTCGCCTTGTAATGTTTATGTAGTTGTTTGGCTGCGAAATAAACTGAAATATAAATATTGATATAATCAAGATACATAAACAGCTTTTATTCAGGTGATTACATGTTTAGTTTTCTGCGAGATTGGCTTTTTGGTTCTTCTGAAAATGGTTTAGATGCGAATGCGTCTGCTGGTGCTTCCGATCCTTTGGAAGTGAGTCACGGACTGTCTCGTGATACCGATCCGACGTATTCCTACGAACCCACCAACATCTATCACAACACCGATCCGGCTTTCTCCGCCGAGCCGAGCAACCTCTTTCACGATACGGATCCGACCTTTGCCTATGAAGGCACGAATGTCTTTCACGGGACGGCAGCGGATCCGACGGCGATGGATTCGTTCGGCACCGGCAGTGCCTTTGATTCGGGTATGAACAGTTTCGGTACGGATAGCTTCGGATCCACTGACTCTTTCTCCGACAGCTTCGGGGGATCGAGTTTCGGCTCCGATTTCGGCGGGTCGTCGTTTGGTTCGGACTTCTAATTTGAACCTTGTAGCCGCCTTTTTGTAAATGAAAGCGCGGCGTTATCAAAAGCCCTCAAATTTTCGCTTCCGAGTAAGCGTAGGTTTGAGGGCAAATTTTTTGTATATCCGTTTTACGGCACTCTTTTCGGTCTCGTTGCGGAGCCGGAATTAATCGAATTTTTGATTTGTATATGAAATGTACCTTTCAGGTACAAATCCAAAAATCAGAGGAGGGAGCGCGTAAATCAGGATTTACACTCGGAGCGCAGCGGCAGCCTCATCGCAAATCGAGGAACGGGGATTGGGACGAGGAAGTTCCAGATCCGTGATCGGGAATTGGAGCGCAGACGTCGACCGGGAAGAGCAGCGTTAAGTTGCTTTATCTCAAAACCCAAAACGGGATTTGGGAGAGCGCGCTCCCTGTCGGTCGGTTTCGGTCTTATTTCAGGCAATAAGAATCCGCAAGCCGGAATCCGATTTCTCAAATTCCTTCTTGCGGATCTAGCGAGGTTTGGCGAACCGGTTTCCGGGGCGTCTGCTTCAGCCGCTTGCGTCCCAGAACTTGGCGGCCTTGATCTGTCGAAGCCTCTCTTCCAGGTTTCGCTGGTTGAGATCTCGGTTTCCGGAAATAAACTCCGAAAGCCACAGCTTGCGAACCTGCCACAGCCACAGTTCCAGCGCTTTACGCGATGAACTGCGTCGGCGGATTCTGACCGAGCCGAAGGCAATCTCCGCGCGCCAGTCGTTGCGCTGCGGACCGTTCTTCGTGCGCTTCGAACGGTCGCAATAGATTGAGCCCACGGCGATCGGAGTGAATCCGAATCGGCTGCTGTAGTGACCGACCTCGCCGTTGTACAGGATGTAGTTGTTGCGGTAAGCCATGACAAGGAATGAAGGTGCCGCCGGCCCATGAGATCCGTCGACACCTCAGTCATTGAGGAGCAAAGGGTGTCTTGCGCCTTACTTGGCAGGGGCTTCCTTCTTTTTCTTGTCTTCTTCGGTGCGAATCAGGCTTACGACATCGACCGAGCTCACGTCATGCAGACGAACGAGCACAACGCGGGCACCCTGAAAAAGGAAGTTGCCCTCCTGCTTTTCCTTATCGCCGAGGGCCTTCAGAAAGGCTTCGATCTGCGGGTTTAGAACGTCGGTCTTTTCGGCGTTGAAGGGAACGACGACCGTCTGGCCGCCTTTGAGGCAAATCGTCATCTGCTGAATGATCTGCTGAGTCATCGAAAAATCTCCTTATTTGTGTGGTTGTTGCGCGATGGATCATCACGGATGAGGCAAAGGGTAGCGGGGGGAGATATTTGCAACTCGGCAGATTTTGTCCGCAGGACGAATTTCGCGATTTTCGCCTGCAGCATCGACTGATCAAGGTCGAGAAAAGCCCTGAAAACGTTAAACTGATGCTAAACATTTGTTTAACATCTTGTGAGGTTTTCAATGGCCATTACAGCAACATTGCGCAAGCTCGGCGGATCAACAGTGATTGCCATTCCGCCGGCCTTCCTTGAAAGCCTGCATTGCGCAGTCGGGGATGAAGTTGAGCTACGTCTAAAACGGGGTACGGTTGAAATTCGGCCCAAGAAAAAAAAGCTTTCGCTCGATGAACGTCTCGCGATGTACAAGGAAGCCCTTGCACATCGCACGCAGGCTGAGATTGCCGAGGATAAGGCATGGGATTCGATGTCTGCTGAGGGCCGTGAACTATGAGCAAAAGAGCTTTCGGCAAAGGCGATATTGTGAAAGTGGCTCTCGATCCGACTATGAGGCGCGAGCGGCAGGGATTTCGTCCGGTGTTGGTCTTGACGAACAGGGAATACAACGCGCTGACGGGTGTACCCATGGTCGCTCCGATTACCAACGGGGGAGCGTTTGCCCGGAACAACGGTTTTTCCGTCAACCTGGTCGGTGCAGGGCTGGAAACGACGGGAGTTGTCCGGTGCGATCAAATTCGATGTTTGGATCTGTCTGAGCGTGAAGCAAAATACGTCGAAACCGTTCCGGACTTTATCATTGATGAAGCCCTTGAAATCGTCGGGACAATTTTGGGCATTGGAGCGTCGTAGTTCGCGATGAGGTAATCGCGTTGAGAAAAAGCCCTGCCGGGCAGTTCCGACAGGGCCTGAGAGCAAAACGGAATCGCTGATTGTGCGCTTTACGGCAGCACGGCGGCGGTAATTCTCACGTCGCCCGCGTTGACGAGTTCCGTTGCGCCGTCGTCGAACTTCACGACAACGCACCAGGGCTTGTCCTTGCAGATCGCATTGGCAAGCAAAACGCCTTCGCGTGCGGCGGCATCTTCTTCGGTCTTCACGGATACGCGAATCGTCACCTTGGTCTGGATGCAGTCGGCGGGAAGCTCGAGCCGGTCGGGGCCGACTTCATGCTTGGCCGACTTCTTGGCATCCTTTTCGGTATCAATGTCGTCCGCGTCGTCTTCGCTTTGCGAGGCAAGCGAACGCTTGGTGCTCTGCGGCAGATCCGTGGAGACGGCATCGGCGGATGCTCCGCGAGCTTGAGCTTCTTCGCGTTCCTTTTCTTCGTTGAAGGCGCGGATCAAGCCCTGCGCTTCCGCTCGGTTGATCGAAATCTTGCCTTCTTCGTTGCGGTAGTCGTTCAAAGCCTCGACAAGGGCATCGGTGCCGGCAATCTTGGCAAAGCGCGAAAGCGTCTGCAGGCAGATCGAATCGCTGATTTCGCCGCTTTTGCTTGCGGCCATGAGCACGTCGGGCATGCCGATCATGTCGGTGAAGACCTTGACGCGCTGACGTGTCCAGCCGAACAAGCGGCCGATTTCGGCGTTGTTCATGCCGCGGGCTATGAGCTTGGAAAACACGGCGGCCACCTCGTGCGGGCGCATCGAGTCGCGCTGAAGGTTTTCGGTGAGCTGCCGGATCTCGCGGTCGCTGCCCTGCGGGGCATCCACGATGACGCACTTGATCGTTTCCAAACCGACGAGCTTGGCAGCACGCCACCGACGTTCGCCTTGCTCGATCACGTATTTGCCGGGATTGTCGGGGTCTTCGGAAACATTGATGGGCGTAAGCTGCCCGACTTCCTTTAGCGACTGCGCCAGGCTTTCGATGTCTTCAAAGACGGTGCGGGCTTGTTCTTTGCTCGTGATGTCGTCGACATTGATTTCCAGAAGCTTGTCGGCCGAGACAAGGCCGAACAGTTCGTCGGAAGACATCGAGATGTCGGCAAGACTGGTGAGTTCCTTATCGTTCATATCTTTTTCACTCAAAATCCGTTGACGTTCGATTACTTGATTCGCTTGAGCATTTCACGCATCAGTTCCGAGAATTCGTCCAACGCCTTGAAGGCGCTCGGCAGGGCCCAGATGGGCAGCCCCCGCGTCATGGCCGTATCGGTCGGCGCATTGCGGCGGATCTTCGTCTTAAAGAGCAGTCTGCCCATCACCTTGTCTTGGCGAAGATTCTCAAGCGATTCGGCATGCGTAGCGCCTGTGGAAAACTCATTGATGACAACGCCCAGAATGTTGAGTTTCGGATTGATGCGCTGTCGAATGCCCAGAATCGTGCGAAAGAGGTTGCCCAGGCCGTCAATGGCTTGTCCGGAAAGCTTGATTGGACAGATCACCTGATCGGCCGCACACAAGGCGGCAGACAGGCGCCGGCCGAGCGAAGGCGGGCAATCAATCACAACGTAGTCGTAGTTTTTCTTGAGCTTTGCGAGGTGCTTCGCGGGATTGGCAATCGAGGCCAGAGGCAAAGCTTCAGTGTCGTATCCTTTGGCGTCGCCCGAAAACGAACCGATCAGGTCGATGCTTGCCGATTCAAACGCGGCATCGTTGTCGATGCGCTTGCGGTAAATCGGCAGAGGGGCCTTGAGGTCAACCTTTTGCACCTTAATCTCGCCCGGATCCGTTTCGAGCAGAACCTCACTTCGGCTGCTCGTCATCTTGTCGCGGCCGACAAGAACGTTCGTGGCGCTTCCTTGCGCGTCGAAGTCGATGTAGAGCACCTTTTTGCGCGCAAACTGGGCAAGCCAGCACGCACAAAGAACCGAAAGCGTTGTCTTTCCGACTCCGCCCTTTTGATTTGCAAACGCAATCACTGTTGCCATCGTTGAATTCCTCAATTTTGCTCATGACGAACGGCTCGCCTGCCGTCCTTACAGGTGGCAATCCTACGGGACTCGAATGCAGTTTTAACGGTGAAATTCCGATCTTGTTTTACGTTTTTTCATTCTGTCGACAAAAAAACACACCTTAGACGTAAATCAGGATTTGCATCGGGGTGTTTTGCGTAAATCATGATTTACATCGTCTGTCAGCAAAAAGCCCCGCCGGAACTCTCCGAAGCGGGGCCTGTTTTTATTAATTTGAATGAATTAGAAGACGTGTCTTAAGCCAACGTTCCAGCGGTAATTTTCCTTGAGTTCACCGCCGCTAGTGCGTTCAAGATCTACGTAAGCGTAGGTCGTTTCGTTCCAGTTAAAGTTTGCTCCGATGCCGTATTCCACCCAAGTGCCACCAAGATCATCGTTAGTGAAGTTATAGCCTTTATCTTTGCGATATTCGGCTTCCAGATCACCCAGGAAATCATGAACCGCAGAGAAACGCGCGTAGACAGAACCTTTCTTTTCAGGGAAGGTAAAGCCAGTGCGGAAACCCACTCGCCCAATCAGACTTTCAAAATCGTCTTGATCAACGCTGACATTGTTTGACGTTGTGAACTTTTCACCGGAAACGAGTCCCCAACTCAGCCCCACCTGAGGTTCAAAGAACATCCGATCCTCAATAAAGGAAAAACGGAATCCTGTTTCAGCGCTGACGCCGTAAGCATTGGAGTCGTAGCTACCTGTCATGCTACCGAGAGCAAAATCGTTTTCTAAACGGTTGTATTTGGCAACGAGATCAATGTATGCACCGCAAGGAACAAACCATGTCCCATACAAGGCAACACCATAGTTCTTGAGGTCGGCGTCACCTTCTGTATAGGTCGCATCACCATCCGTATAGTTGGCTGCAACACCTATCTTCCAGTCGCCAACGCTAATGTCGGAACCGACCTGGATGGTTGTGTTTTTGCTGGTAACCGACTGGGCGCCGTATTCCATTTCAGAACCATAGAACCGCACCCAAGTTCCCACGCCACTTGGAGAATCCCGTAGCTCGCCCATGCGTTTATTTAGGCTGTTGATTTCATGACGCCATGCCAGCACTGACAGCGAATTGATGGAGCCAAAGGCGTCAATTGTTGTGTTTTTGGCAATGCGGACATTGCCGAGATTGCCTTGCTCATCCAGAGTAGCTGTCAATCCGTCGTTAACGTCACCCTGTAGTACTTGGATGGAATTCTGGTCTTTAGCGCTGTCAGTGGTGATCGTAATTGACTCGCTCAGAGCCTTTGCGGCGTCTTCAGCGTCCCTGAAACTGTCGTTGGCAGTGCCGCTGGCTGCAAGAGTAAGATTACCTTCTTTGGTTTCGACAGTAACCTTGGAAGATAAATCATTTAACAGAATGGTTTTATCTGATCCAGTGAGTGTTCCTACGCTGTAGCTTCCGCTTCCCAATGCAATGGTCGACTGGTCAGCATTAACAGTGCCGAGTGATGATCCGTCGCCGTTGACCATAAGGAATGCCTTGGTTAAGGCCATGGTGCCGTCATTTGTCATTACGCCATTAACTTGCAAACTGTCTGCAATATTGAGCGATCCCTTGTCAGTAACGTCAACATTACCGGCAACACTCGAATTGCCAGCCATATTAAGAATGGCTGTGCTCTCTTCGTTTGCGCCGACAAGCACATTGCCTGTCAGATCCACAACGTGGCCTTCTGATCCAAGAGATGTTGTGCCGTCATCAACCTGAACAGCTATAGCGTCAGCAGGATCGGGCGCAACAACGTTGATCGACAGATTGCCTTTAATTGTTGTTGTACCGCCATTCCCAGATTGCAACCCAATAGCACCAACGTGAGTTTCATGTACGACAATGGTAGTCTGAGTGTCTTCGCCAACCGTGAGGGCGCCGGCATTGATAACGCCTACTGCTGTGACGTATTCTTCTCCCTCAGGGATAGGATTGTCAGGCGAAATAACGCTCACGTTGAAATTTCGTGCGTCGATTTGTGCTGACTCAAAACTTCTAAACCCCATCACGCCATCGCGACCTGTGCCGGCTTCTCCTGCACCCTTGACGGTGATGTTCACAGATTGAACGTTGCTAGTAATAGTGATGTTGTCGACGTCCATGCCAATTGCGTTGCAACCGTAACCGTCAGTCAGGGTGGAAGTGACAGTAAAGGTTCCAGTGTTATCTAGCAGAAGATGCGAGCCCAAAACTCCGTTGACGCCGTAATCGCTAGTAACGTTAACAGTGACGTCCTTTCCTGTGAATCGAACTTCGCCATCATGGAATGCGAGAATGCCCTCAGCTGTGTATCCCTTATTCTTTGCTTCCAGTACCGTTGTTTGGCCTGCAAACTCTAGATCTCCAGTGGCGTGGTTGACCTGCACCGCATCCGCAAAACCTGTGAATCCGTTTGAGTTCACATCAACGGAAATATAAACATTGCCTTTGAAGGTTGTGTTGGGTTGGGCACCGCTGTCGGTATTATCGATTTGGAAAAAACCCATGCTAGTGCCGGTATTGCAATCCTTGTCAGCTTTCAGAGTGATGGAAACATCATCATTAAAAACGAGATTGTTGGCAGTATTTTGAAACGTGCGAATACTACCGCCATTCCCTTCCGTTGCATTGACGGTGAGATTAAACGAGTAGTTGCCATTAACCGGGTTTGAGCCTCCGTCGTTAAGAAGCGTACCGTACAAGTTTGTTGTTGTGTCGTAGACCAATGTCTTGTCGGCGGATTCGATTTTATTTAGAAGGAAAGCATTGCCGTTTGGAACTGTCGTAAGGTCTGTGACAAGTTCGTCGGCTGCGCATGCCTGTCCGATGAAAAGGCTTGTGACAAGGGTGGCAATGGCAGTTGTTCGGATCGAGATATTGGAAATAGGTGAGTAGGGTAACATGTGAAACTCCTAAACGATAAGAGCTCTGCCTTTGTACCCCCCCCCTCGAACCCATTCGTCAAACTTTTTCTGCCTTCAAAAATTAGTGTGTTGCCCTTTTGGTGATCTCTGCCACCTCCACCGTAAATTTTCCAATTTGTCCAGGTTAAAAGCCTTGCCAGATCACTCCGAAGCGGGGATCGACCTTGATAAGTCACTGCGGAAGAATACTTTTGAGACTTCCGCAAAATTCGATAGGCGGGCAAAAAGAGTAGGGTGACTGGCAGGAGATCCAAGAGAACAAAGCGGCCCGCCCCGAAAACCGGAGCGAGCCGCAGTTGACGCTACAAGTGATTAGCAAAGGTTAGAAGGAGTAGCGAGCCTGCAAACCGAAGGTGACGTTTGTGTCGTCGGAGCCGGAGGTCGACAGACCCACGTTGCCGCCGAACATGAACGTATCCTTTTCAGCCGAGAAGCCGAGGCGGAATGCGCCGCGAACATCTTCAGCCACATCGGCTTCGAACGTGTCGGAAGCCTTCAGGCCGTTGGCCGTCATCGTCACGTCGGTGTCCGTATCGCCGACGGCCGGGATCACGGATAGGTCGGAGACGGTGCGGATCGTCCAGCCGGACTGGGTCTGAGCGAAGCTCTGCAGAGCCAAGCCGATCGGCAGTTCCGTAACGTTCACCGTATCCATGTCGTAGTGGTAGGCATCAACGCCGCCCAACTTCGAGGATTCGTCGTTGGAGAAGAGCGTGATGTTACGCACGCCGACGTAGGGAACGAGCGAGAGCATTTCGTTCAGAGCCAGATGGTATTCGGCACGCACGCCAAACGAGAGGACGTTGCTGTCCACGTCGAATTCGTGTGCGCCGAGTTCCATGGCGCTCGGAAGCGTTTGCGAGATGTCGCTCGAAGCGAACGTGTAGCCCACGTGGCCGATCAGGTTCAGAGAACCGAAGTTCTTAGCACCGTACAGCGACAGGCTGTAAGCCTCGCTGTCGTTTTCGGTGGTCACCGAGCTGTTCTTGGTTTCCAGATCGCCCTTCTGAGCCGCGAACGAAGCACCGAAGCGCCAGCCTTCGCCGGCCATCAGATCGGCGCCGATCACGAGGCCGTAGTTGGTGCCGTCGTAGTCGGCTGCACCCGGCGTACCAGAGGCGCCGCGGTCAAAGCGCTGGCCGAGAGCGTCGGCCCACACGCGGACACCGTCCCAGGTGCGCAATTGGCCGTTGGCGAAATGAGCATCTTCGAACGACAGGTGACGTTCGGTGATGTCATTGACATTGCCTACCAAGGTCATCGTTTCAGGCATCAGAGCGCCGGCCACACCGATCGTGGCGGTGGCGTCGATCACTTCCTTTTGGATAGAAGCATTGATGATGCCGTCTTCAACAGCCTTGGAGATGAGGCCGATCACGTCCTTGCGGTTCGTGTCGCGGATGCCCGGGGTGCCGATCACTTCGTTGTAGATGTTGTCGGGAACGACGTCGCCGAGCTTATCGGTGATGTCGGCCGAACCAACCGTGACGAGCACGTTGCCTTCTTCGTCCTGCGTGATCGTCAAACCGTGAGCAGGATCGGTCGGGCTGTAGCTGAGGTATTCCTCCCAGGAGCCTTCGGCAAGCGTTTCGTCGGCGAAGTCCTTGGTGACGTAATAGGTGCCCCAGCCGACGTTGGCAAAGTGGATCTGAGCGCCCTGATCGACACTGAGATCGCCCGAGCCGACGAGAGCGGCCGTGCCGCCGTCTTCAAGCGAGGTGAGCTTGGAGGTGTCGATCACGAAGGTCGAACCGTTGCCGAACCAGGCCGAGCCGGCGGTCATTTGTTCGGCCTTGGCTTCGGCGCCTTCGCCGACAGCTAGTTTGCCCGTTGCGCCGAGCGTAATCGGAGCCGTGTCGGCAACGAGCACCGAGCCCGTCGTCGGGATGACGGCTTCGTCGACGCTTGCCGTGTCAATCGGCGTGAACTTGCCGACCGTCACGACAGCGTTGTCGATGGCGAGCGTGCCGTTGATGTTGTCGGTGAGAGCAACCGTACCCTTCAGAGGCGTTTCGGCGCCTTCGGTGCCGGCAAAGATCATCTTGCCGGAGTTGAAGGTCGTTTCGCCCAGACTGAACGTGCCGCCGGTGAACTTGGCCGAGCCGCCGTCCACGACAAGGTTGCCGACCGTAAACGAGCCGCCTTCCTGATTGAGGGCGCCGTCGGCGTTGACGGTGACCTTGTTGACCACCGCGCTCGAACCCTGGTTCGTGTAGGAACCGTTGGCGTTGATCGTCATGGAGTCGCCGATGGAGACTTCACCCGTGGACTTGTTGATGTAGGAGCCCGAAATCTGAGCCGTACCGAAGGACAGAACTTTTTCGTTTGTGACCTCGGAATCGGCTTCAACGATCAGATCTTCGAGAGCGGTATCGCCGGAATTGAAGAAGCTTGCGCCGCTCATCAGGCGAAGCGTCTTGAAGACGGCGGTGCCGTCGTTGTCGATTTCGGCGTCTTCAGCCACCGTAGTGTCGGCGGTGTTGGCAAGGAGGTAAGCGCCTTCGCCGTTCTTAAACGAACCTTTCACATCGAGCTTGTCGACGGCGGCAAAGACAGCGTCCTTCTGGGTATTGGCAAAGGTCATCACTTCGGATTCGCCGACCGTGATCGTGCCCTTGTTGCGGACCGTGCCGTTGAAGTCGGCTTCGTCAAACTCGGCCGAACCGCTGTTGGCAAAGAAGCTGCCGACATTCATCGTGAGCTTCGTGCCGGTCATGATGCCGTTCGTTTCGCCGTCGCCGAGGTTGCGCAGGTCGCCGCCCGCGAGAACTTCGGTTTCGGCAAGCTGCATCGTGCCCTGGTTGACAACGATCACGCTCGCGGGAGCATCGCCGGCGGCAAGCGTCGAGACGGCTGCGCCGATGGTGGTCTTGCCCTGATTCATCTGAGCCACGCCGCCCTGCTTGTTGTGGAAGGCGTAGTCGGTGGAGGAGGCCGGCTTGTTGGCGGTACCGCCCGAGATGTTGTTCGTGGACGTGGAAACGAAGTTGCCGGAGTTTTCAAACGCCTTGTCGGCGGTGATGTCGATGCCGGCAACCTGCAGACCTGCAGCGCGGCCCGTGGAGTTGTTGACGACCTTGCCGGAAACCGTGAGACGGTTTTCAAAGACTGTCGCGGCGCCGGCAGCCGTGGTGAGCGTGCCCTTGACTTCGGCGGCGTTCGTAACCTTCAGAGCACCTGTGTTGGTGGACTGAGCGCCGGCCACGTCTTCAAATGCCGTTGCATTCAGAGCGCCCGCATTGGTGAGAACACCCGCAGCGCCGAGCTTCAGGGAGTTCGTATTGATCGTGCCGGCAACACCCGTTTCAACCGTACCGGACTGAGCGTCGATTTCGGTGACGGTGTAGGACTTGCCCTTGCCGAACAAGCGGCCGCTGTCCGTGAGCGTTACCTTGGCAACCGTACCGGTCAGGGATTCGGAGCGGCCGAGGGTGCCGAGCATGAAGGTCGAGCCTGCGCCCGAAACTTCCACCGTGCCGCCCTTTTCACCGATCAGATTGCCGCCTTCGGTCGTGCCGATCAAGGCAAACGTCAGGCCGTCGGTGATCTTGATGTTTTCCGTGTTGGCAACATCACGGAAGCCGATGGTGCCCTTGATGTTGACGGTGTCTTCAATGGCGCTCGTGCCGACGTGAAGCGTCTTGCCGCCGTCGGGATTGGTCGTGTTCTGAGCGTACAGCGTCGAGGTGTCGAAGATGGCGTTGATGCCGGAGTTGTTGTCGATCACCTTGTTGGCGACGTCGGCGTCAAAGACCTGAGCGGTGGAGCCCGTGTAGTGAACGTCGATGTTGGTGGCGCCGACAGCGGTGAGCTGCTTGGCAACGGCCGCAACGAGGTCGACCGAAATCGAGCTGTCGTTGAAGACGATGTCGCCGCCCGCGCTGTTCAGATTGAAGTCCGTGTGCGCGGCAATGGCGTCCTTGACCTTGCCGACGGAGGTGAGACCCACGGCGGAACCCGTGATCTCAATGCGGCCGGTTTCGGGATTGACGGCTTCCATGTCCAAAGCGTCGGACGCAACGTCTTCGAAGATCTGATCAAGGGTGGTGCTCAAAGCGCCGCCTTCGAAGTTCAGGTACTTCGTCTGTTCGTTTTCGGTCGTAAACGCGATGTTGGAGACGTCCAAAACGCCGCCAGCCTGAAGCGTGACGGTGTTGTTCATGTCGAGCGTATTGACGCTCACGATCGTGCGGTTGTCATCCCAGCTTTCGTCGACCTGACCGTTGTTGTCGGTGATGTCGCCGACGCTTTCACGCTTGATCACGTAGGTGTTGCCCGTGCCCAGACCGTTTTCACCGCGTGCAATCGAGCCGCCGAAGACGTTAATGGTGGAGTTGGAGAACCACTTGCCGTCTTCAAAGGTAATCGAGCCCGCGCCGGACTGTTCATACGTCACCTTGTCAAGCGCCGTGCCCGTCGTTACGGTAAGAGCGCCGGTTGCGGTGAGCTTGGCACCCTCGCTCATGGAGAGGTCGGCAATCGAGGATGTGCCGTTGGCCGTCAGATTGCCGGCAATGGACGTCTCGTTCAGGGTGAGGCCTGCAGCAGAAAGCGTCTTGCCTGCGGCAACGGTGGTTGTGCCGTCGGCAGAAACGTTGCCGGTCATAGTGACGTTGCCCAGAACGTTCAGAGCGGCATCGGCGTCGATGGAGCCTGCGCCCGAGTAGCTGGAGTTATCGGCAAAGGTCAAAGCGCCGGAAGCCGTCACGGTTCCGGCCAGAACGCCGGTGCCCCCGAGGGTTGCGTTATTAAACGTTGACGAACCTGCCGACTGAGTGAAGTTCGTAATGCTGGCCGTGCCGGTCGAAGTAAGCGAACTGGAATTCTCATAGGAGGTCGAGATCGTCAGGTTGCCGGCAGAGAACGTCCCCGTGTTGGAACCCGTATCAGCGGAAACAGCACCGGTGGCCGTAAAGGTGCCGGCAGTGGTCAGAGCCTCATAAGCCGTGAGGCTGTGAACATTGGCCGTACCGGCAGTCTGGCTGTAGTTGGCGGCGGTCACCAGGCCCGTGGACGTCAGATCCTTGGTGTTGGTGATGTTGCCGGTGGCCGTAAACGTGCCCAAATTGGCCGTGCCCTGGTTGTTCAGAGAGGCAGCCTGCTGCGTACCGTTTGCAAAGGCAAGCGTCGCACCGTTGGCGTTCGTGATCGCAGAAGCGCCGGTCAAGGTGCCCACTGTCAGGGTGCCGGCGTTGTTGGCGATCTCAGCCGAGTTGACAAGTGTCGTGAAGGTCTGACTGCCGGAGTGAGTGATGTTGCCCGTGATTTCTGCGTTGGTAATCGTACCGGTGGCAGACGTATCGAATACGGCAGTCGAAGAACCCGTGAGCTTGCCTGTGACATTCGTTTCACCCGAAGCGGTGATGGTGCCCGTGGTGAGGTTCACGAGATTGGCCTCAGCGGCGTTCGTAAACGAACCGGACGTAATCGTGCCCGTGCCGGTCAAGGAGCCTGCGTTGTTGGCGACTGCGCCTGAGAAGGTCGTGTCCTTGACAGTGGCGGTGCCGGAGTTGGTGAGACTTGCGGCAGCGTTGGCCGAGCCGCGGGAAAGGTCAAGCGTTGCGTATTCGGCGTTCGTAATCACAGCCGTGCCCGTCAAGGCGTCGATGCGCAGAGTGCCTGCCGTATTGGTTAGGTTGGCGGCGGCATCCATAGCCGTAAAGGTCATGGTGCCGGCGTGTTCCAAGTCGTCGTTGACATCGGCATTGGCAACCGTACCCGTTGCTCCGGCCGCAAAGGTGGCCTTGCCTGTTGTGGTAAGTTTTTCAGTCACGTTGAAGGTGCCTGCGACAGAGGTCGTACCGTTTGCGGTGACGTTTTTCTGGGCAAAGCTAGTGCCGGCGCCGGTCGTCAAAGCTGTCGAAACCGTCATGGAGCCTTCGCCCGTGACGGAGCCGCCGTTTACGGCAAGCGTATCGATGGCAACGCCCGTGGCAGCGGTGTTGGCAAAGCTTGCGGTGTCGGTGAGCGTCAGGCTTTCGGCTTCAAACTTCGTACCCGTGTTGCTGATCGAGCTGGTGCCTGCAGCGGCGACTTCCTTGCCGTCGAAGGAGCCGGCGTTGGCAAAGCTGCGGCCGGAAGCCAGATCAAGCTTCGTGTTGACCGTCAAAACGCCCGTCTCGGCGTTGGTGAAGGTGCCGGTGCTGTTCTGCAGATTCAGCGTGTTGGCCGTCATCGTGCCCGCGTTGCTGCCGGCATTGGCCAGATTGACCGTACCTTGCGTGAAGGTGGCATCGCTGTTGACGGTAAGGTTCTGAGCCACATTCACGACGCCCGTGGCACCCGAAACCGTGCCCGTAACCGTCAGGTTCTGGATGTTTACGCCCGAAGTGGCCGTATTTTCAAATTCGGTGCCGGAGGCAACCGTGAGACCATTCATCGTCAACGTGCCGGCGTTGGTCATCTTGTCGCCGAGCGTGTAGTCGTTCACAAAGGTAAGGCTGCCGGTTGCTTCGTTCGTAACAGCCCCGACGCCGGTCCAGCTTGTAATCGACATTGTGCCCGCGTTGGTGATCGTGCCGTTGCCGACAAGATTCGTCACCGTAAACGTGCTGCTGGCATTGTTCTGGATCGAAGCAGCGCCTTCGGCAAGCGTGAGGGTCTTGGTCGTAAAGGAGCCGGAGTTGACGACATTCAGAGCCGTCCAAGCACCGTCGCCGACGATCGTGCCGCGGTTGGTCAGGGTCTGATCGACGACGTATTCGCCGCCGGTGAAGACGTCGCCCGCCAGTTCGATCGAATCGTTGAGGGTGAGCGTGGCGCCTTCCTCAACAGTGACGTTGACATGGTTTGTGTAACCGCCCGACACGTCGATGTTGTAGTCGTAGGTGGCGTCGACGTTGCCTGCTGCCGCGGGAGCCGAAACGGCCATTCCCAAGGCCATCAGCGTGGCCGAGCAGACGGCCGACAGCGTCAGCGTCTTCTGCTTCTTTGATTTGCGTGTTGTGGATACGCTTCCCTGCGGAGTGTTCTTGCGCGTCTCATCGACGACGACAACCCCGCGAATGGCATTGCGTACCGTCTTGAAGAATCGATTCATCCTTTCTGGTCCTTTTTAAAAAGAAAAAGCGGGGAAGGTGCTTGGCGCAAGAACCCCGCAAGAAACGGAGGCAAAACTGAGTTTTGCAACCATCACTTCAGCGGATTTGCCAGAGTGGATTACTTCGATTTTTTGGTGTCAGAATGAAAAAAGAGGGGATGAGCGCAGATGGACGGGCGCCTATGTCGACCGACTGGTTAAGCTGTTGATCGAAAACAACAATTGTCGGCTCGGAGGTTTTGCGATTACAAAGGTGTTGACGGCATGAGACACATCGGAAAATTTGCCGCTAGACGGAAAATCCGATTGGTCTGCGGGGGGATCGTTTTGCACAATGGCAGCGAACAAAATCAACGTTTCTGCGAGAAAGCTTCGAATGTTTACCCTCAACACAGAACTCTTGGAATCCGGAAATAAGAACAACTTCTTTACGACCACTGAGGTGTGCAGCATCTTGGGCATTTCCCGCGCCACCCTCTACAGGTACATAAACAATCTTGAGCTTGGATTTCCGCAACCGCTGAGACTTGTGCCCGGGAAGGTGCTGTTTCGATCTGTTGATATTGCCGAATACATCAATCGAAGCATCAGTACTCACGAAAAAGAAAAGGAAGTCCTGAAGCGCTATCGTCACTTCGCATAATGGGAACAAATACAACAGGATTCCTGCCGCGACAAATGCCACGGCAGGATTGACAGATTCGTTTAGCGTTTAACCGTAACGCCGAAGAGCTCGTCGGCCCATTCCTGCAACAAAACGCGACGCAGTTTGAGCAAATCACTGCGTTGATAGGCCTGCACAACGGTACTTCCGGTGGCATGCATCAAACATTTTTCCGCCACGACATCGTTTTTGCCGTTCTCCGCTGCCCAGTCTCGGAATGTCGATCGGCATCCATGCATTGTGACTGAGCGCAGTAACGTTCGCTGCAAAAATATTCTCGGGGTATCCTGAGTGATATGCCAGCCATAAGAAGAAAGAAAAATAAATCCGTTTGGGTTCATGATTCGTGAACCTCGAATGCTTTGTAGGAGCTCGATTGCCTGATTTGACAACGGCACCCTGTGCGGTTCTTTCTTTTTGTCCTTGCGCCGTTCCGGAGGAACCGACCATACCTTTGTTGCCCAGTTGATTTCACCCCAACGTGCAGGAACGAACTCTATTGTCCGACTAGCTGTCAGAATTCCGAAGAGAATCGCTTTGTAGGCTATGCTTCCGTGCATGAAGTTTCTAACAACCCTTTTGAGTTCCTCAACGGTCGGAGCTTCGTGGTGCTTGCATCTGCGTAGTGATGCCGGCGGAGGGAATTCGAACTCCAAATTGCTTTTCCAAACAGCCGGGTTGTTGCTGTCTCGCCACTCACGCAGAATCGCGTAGTTGAGGATGATTTCAAGGCGCCCGCGCAGGCGAATAGCCGTTTCAGTTTTTGCTCTCCAAATCGGTTTCAGAATTTTGATAATGTCATCCCGAGTAACGTCAGCAATATCCTTTTTGCCAATGAAGGGGAATGCGTAGGTCTTCACGGTATTGAACCATTGGGCTTGGTGCTTGACATTCTTCCACTGGCGAGTTTCAGCTCGTTTTTTAATTGCCTCAATGGCGACGTCCTTGAAGAGATGCACTTCAGGCGGAACATACTTTTCCTTAGGCGGAACTGGGTCTTGTCCTAAAGTAATTTTGGCGCGGTACTCATTGGCCATTGCAATTGCGGTCTGCAACCGAATCACACTAGCGCTACCCAGACCGTAATACTTGCGCTTACCGTTGATACGGGTCATGTAAAGCCAGGAACGACTGGTCCCGTTTTTTTGAACTTCAAGGTACAGGCCGAGGCCCGGAGTGACGCAGTGTCGGCCGTCGCCGAGTTTGAGAATGTCGGATTGTTTCATCGTTCAGGTACTCCATAGTCAGTTTCGAGTTGTGGCACCCGTGGTGACAACATTTGCTGCATGAAGTTTTGTACTGAACCCTGTACTGGACAAGTTTTTGAGAAAGTCTCACTAAAAATAAGCAATTGTGAGACAGTTTGAAATGCCCTGATAAAGCAAAATTTCCAAATATTTTCAGATGCTTATAACACAAAACCCCTCGATGAACTTAAGCATCAAGGGGTGTGTTCCTGGCGGAAGGAGAGGGATTCGAACCCTCGATGCCCTAAACGGACATGCCGCCTTTCCAGGGCGGTACAATCAACCACTCTGCCATCCTTCCGCGGTCTCTGTTTTACAGATCAAATTGTGTGTTCTCCTGAATCGGAGAATGCGCATTATGCACATTCTTTTGCGATTGTGCAAGAGATTGACCGCTATTTCTGGGCAGAAAATTCGTTTTGTGTGTCTACGGCTCTGAATCCAAAAGAAATCACGTTTCCGCTCGCAATCGCTTCGAAATGACATTGACCAAAAATTGCGCCATTGTGACGTGCCAGAACATTCCGGCAACGGTCGGGTAGTAGGTGTCTTGGCTTTTTTCGAGCAATCCGGCCGCAATCCACTGTTCGAGCAAAGAGGCTGCTGCACTGTCGACGTCCTTCCCGAACGAGGCTCCGATTTCCGTGAGGTTGAACGGGCCGTTTTCCACTGCACAGGCGACTGTGCGCAACAAGTGCCAATTTGCCGTGGGCTTCATCAAAGCAAAGACTGGCTTTTCACCTCGCATCACCTGTTTTTCCCAAGCCGCGAGATTGCGCTCCTGCATGAATGCGTGTCCGAAAAGTTTGCCGCCCGCTCCGCAACCGAATGCCAGACAATCACAGGCGCCTTTACCCAGTGAGTTGTATATATTGCGCTCCTTGGGCGTGCGTCGCCAGTGGGTGTTGGAGATGCGTTCCCAATTCGGATCGGCGCACAGAATGGCGTCCGAAGCGGCAAATTGATCGGCGGCCTGAGCGAGCGTTGCGGCAGGCGGCATCTTTCCGGCTTCGATGCGTTTGGCAAGCGGCGACTTCTGAAAAAGGTTGAGTTGATAGCAGTCGACACCGTCCAAAGGAAGAGACGCGGCGGTGCGCACATCGTTTTCCCAGACGGATTCCGTTTGCATCGGAAAGCCGTAGATCAGGTCGATAACAGTTGCGATCTGCGGGTACTGCGCGAGCAACTCAATCCGCTTCACCATTTCGTCCTTGTCGTCCAGACGTTGCATGGCCAGACGAATCTCGTCGTTGAAAGTTTGTACGCCCAGAGAAACGCGGTTGACACCGCCTTTTACAGCAGCATCGAGTCGCTCGGTTGTCATGTCGTGCATGCGACCTTCGAGCGTGATTTCGCAATCGGCAGCCAGCGGCAGGTAGGTGTGAGCGGCCTTCAGGATGCGGCTCAGATTGGCGGCAGAAAGTGCGCTCGGTGTGCCGCCACCGAGATAAAGCGCGCAGATGTCTCCTTCCTTCTGAACCGGGCGGTCGGCCCAAATCTGCATTTCCTTGATCAGGAGATCCGTATAGCGATCGGCCAGTTCGTCGGTATAGGCGTTCTGATAGAACATGCAGTAGAGGCAGCGTGTCTGGCAAAAAGGCACATGGATGTATGCGAGCGCTTTGCCTTCGCGCTTGCGGTTGGATAGAGAATCGAGTTTGCCGCGTGCCAGAGCCCATATCATCGGCATACCCATTGGTCCGGCGTGGACAGCAGCTTTGGCACGAAAGGCGGCATGCAAAGGATCGGCGGCATTGGCATGGTAGGCCTCCTCGCCTTTGAGGCCCACGAAATGCATCAGACTGTCAAGACCGGATTCAAAAGTCAATGCCATAAACTCGCCTTTAATCGAGAATCATTCTCGCATTATGGCATCGACACGTGCGATCTCACCAGGAATTGATCTCAGGCGTGCCAATTGGAGAACATTTGCCAAAGGAAGGCAATGCCGAGCAGCCAGTAGGCGACGCCGGCCACACGATTGATCCAGACGGCGGCGCTGGGCTTCAGTAAGGTGCCCGCAGCCCACGAACCCAACCATCCGTACATGGAATGAATAATCCAGACCAGAACGGCGTAGTTCAGGGTGAGAATGGTCACTTGCGGCCAATAAGTCAGTGTTTTATCGATGCACTGCGGAAACAGGGACAAATAAAAAATAATCAGTGCGGGATTGCTGATTTGCAGCAGAACGCCTTCGATAAAAAGGTTCTTTTTGTTGACGTTCTCAACCGGAGTGTCGGCGTATTCCTCGTTTTCGATGTGCGCAAGTCGAATGGCGAAGGGCTTGGCGCGAAATTTCTTATAACCCAGATAGAGAAGAAAAAGGATGCCCATCACGCGAATGGCACCGTAAAGAGTTTCGGATGTCGCGATGATGACGCCCAAACCGGTGACGGAGACGAACCCCACCACAAGCGTGCCGGAAGCAACACCAGCGATGCCGGGTTGAGCCGATTTAAGGCCGTAGCGCATGGAATTGGTAAGCGACATGAGCACCCCAGGACCAAGGGAGAGGATTGTGGGAATGGCAACGAGAAGAAAGACCCAATACAAATGCGTGTTGATCATACGAGGTCGTGAAGTAAAAACGAGTGTTGCAAAGTGACCGCAGGAGGCGCAGTTTAAAAAATGGAATTAGGTGGCAACGTGTCAAAGAGATTAAACTCAAACGTTGCCCTGATTTATGGTTATCGACTTACAACTTTTCGGTTTTGCTGCACCTATGTATCTCAAACCGCTTTTCATCACCGGTCTGTCCATTGCCGCCGCCATGACGGCAAATTCTTCTGTTGCTTCGCCCTTCGTGAGTTCGGGATTGGCGATTTCCGCTTTTGAAACAGCTCGCACGGTTCGTGAAAGCGCCGATGAACGCATGACGCAAGCAGTGACAGATGCCTCCCGCGCCGACGGCGGTTCAATCTGGCTTGATCTCAAAGCCGCAAGTGACGAGGCGGATACCATGGTCAACAATGCCGGTTTTGAAAACGATCTCGCTGTCGTCAATCTCGGTGCTGATATACGACTGGGCGAAGCTTTCTTCGGGGTAGTGTACACCTATGCAAGAGCCGATACCGAGAGTCGTGGGGTATCGGCCAAAGCCGACGGTGAAGGCGATATTTTCGGTATTTCAGCTTTCGGTCAGCGCAACTTCGGTGGTTTGAATCTGGCGCTTTCGGCCGGGTGGATCTATATGTCGGGTGACTCCGACATGGGCGGCATGGCCTACGAAACCAACGCCAATCTTTGGACGTTTGACGCCGCCGCCCGCTACGGCATCGAAATCGGCAACCTTGACCTCGTGCCCTACGCTAAGATCGAATACACGATGTTCCGCCCTCGTCACCACGGCGACTGGAATCTCGACAACGCCAACATCTGGCAGTTCCCGATCGGTCTTAACGCCGCTTATACGTTCGAGTTCGAAAACGGCATGAAGTTGCGTCCGCAGATCGACTTTGCGGTAATCCGCACGGCAGGCGACACCGAAATTGAAGCCTCCCGCGCCGGAGAGCTTTTTGAAGAAACGCTTACCGGCAGCCATACGCTCTACCGCGGTATGGTAGGTCTTGCCTGGACGACCGGTAAGGGCACGCTGCACGCCGGCTACCGGTATCTCGGTAGCGAACAGGGGCGTGAATCGCACGCTTTCCAGCTGCAGGCCGATTACGTCTTCTGAGTATTGAGCTCTGTTCGGCGCCATGACGACGGTCTTACATCCATGCTTGGACGAAAACGGCAAGCCTGTCGTGGTGGCGCATCCCACGCAGCCGACAAGCCGAGACACCTGGCTTGATTCGCGTTGCACGGCCACGCTTTCCCGTACGGCAGAGCCTGATTTGCCGTCAGCTCTCAATGGTCTCGCACTAACCGGCAATCCGGGTATTCCGGATGAGAATCCCTGGTATTGGCGCGATGTCGTGCCCGATGCCGTAAAGGGAGAACCTGACTTCGTTATGCCGCCGGGCTTTCGCGCCACCTCCGGGTGCGTTGTCATTGAACCAGACCGGCGCATTTGGATTGTGCATCCCACAAACGAATTTATGGGCACCAAGGCAACTTTTCCCAAAGGACGCCTTGAGCCGGTGCTGTCGCTTGCGCAAAACGCCGCAAAGGAAACGTGGGAGGAAGCTGGTCTTCTGGTGGAGCCTTATGCTTTTCTCGTGGACGTACCCCGTCGCATCGTTGTGACGCGGTATTTTCTTGCCCGACGCGTAGCCGGCTCTCCTGCACTTGCCGGCTGGGAGTCGCAGGCCGTTTCACTAATGCCGTTTGAAGAGGTTAAGAAGGCATTGAACCGCGAGGGAGATCAAGCGGTTCTACCGGCGCTTGAAGCGTATCTCAGAACTCTTGCGAAGACCTGACTACTTTTCTTGCTAGAAGACAAACGCTTGCAGTGCCATGCACCACATCGGAATGGTGGCTAGACTCACGAGCACTTCAACGCTGGTGAGGTCGCTTACGACCGGACCATTGCCGCCCATGCGAGCCGCCATGATGTAGCATGAGTTGGCCGTCGGCACCACGGCGTAACACATCAATGCGGCCGTCTGTGTATCGGCAAGGCCTGTGGCTACTGCAACTGCTAGCGCTACGGCGGGCAGAACGATCAGACGCTGAATGGTCGAAAGTGCAATGAGCTTCTTATAACGAGCGAAATCTTCAACGGCCAGCCCCGCGCCAATGGCAAGCAGTGCCGTAGCCATTGAGGCGGAACCCAGGGACGAGAAGATCTTTGTGATGAAATTGGGAACCTGAAATCCCGTCAGATGCGAAAGGATGTTGGCAAAAAGTCCTGCCAGCGTCGAGACGATCAGCGGATTGGTGAAAATCGACTTGACGATGCTGCCGACGCTTGTCTTGCCGCCTGTTTTGGCTGCGTACGAGAGATCAGCCACGGCAATGGCGTTGGAGATCGGCACCCAGATGCCGGTGAGAAGCGCCACCAAAGCGAGCGCTTCCTGACCGTACATGTTGAGGGCAAGAGCAAAGCAGATATATGAGTTGAAGCGGTAGCCTGTCTGGCGCACGGATGCGTCCGTCATGGGATCGGCGGGAGCCATCTTGCTCACGGCCTTGGCCATGAAGACGCCGGTAGCCATCGCAAGCGTGCCGAATAGCAGAAATTCGGCGGTATCGAGTCCGGTGAGTTTGGCGTGCGCCACGCTGTTAAAGAGCAGAGGCGGGAACAACACCCAAAACACCAGTTTTTCGACGCCGTCCCACAACTCCTTGGCTCCGAACCGTTTGGTGCCTCGAAGGGCGTAACCCAGGGCGATCAGGAGGAAGGGTTCCAAAACGGCGGAAAGCACAGAGAACATGGCAGTCTCGACGACGACAAATCTGAAGCGTTAACCCTACTACGATAGCAAACTTATCGTCGAGCAGCTTTCGCGGACTTCAGTCGAGCGGTGAGTGAATCGAATTCCCGACGCAGTTCTTTGTCATAGAAGGCTTCGAGCTTGGGCGGTTCAAACGAGAAGATGCTTTCGAGATCCTTTTCGCCGGCTTTGATCACTTCAATGAGCTCGCCTCCCACCTTAATGGTGCGGAAGGTGTTGCGCGCCAGAGCAAAATTGAGTCGCATCTCGCGCTTGAGCGTATCGAGCGCCACCCAACGGCTCTTGAGATGATCTTCGTAGAGCTGCGCGAGATTGATGGTGCGCGCATTGATGTCGAGATTGTTTTGAGCAATTTCCACCGTCTTGGAGGAGCGACGACTCAGTTCGTCGGCTTCACGCATCATGGTGTCAGCTTCATCGATGATCTCGCCGAGCTCAAGCAGATACACCGTCTCAATCTTACGCATTGTGCGCTCGATCGCTTCGATGTAGACGCGGTAGCTCATCATCAAAAAGCCCGTATAGGCCTTGATCTGTTCGGGACCGGCGTCAGGCCCTTTAAGCGACTGCGCCAGATTTTTTTCAATGGCTTTGATGTTTTCCGCAACGGCCATGACCTGCGCGAGTTCCGTACCCTCGGCCGAGTAGAGGATTCCGTCGAGCTGCTCGGGCGTCATGCCGATGCCGTCTTGCTCCAGTCGCGCGAGCGTTTCGGTTTTGAGCGTTGCAATGCGTTTTCTGTCGGTGTCGATGGCCTGCCGTTCACGCTCGATGCGGCGAGCCAGAGCCGAGCGGGTCATTTTCAGGGGCGAAAGCGACGTGGAAGGGGCAGCGATACTCGCCAGTTTCCAGGCGTTAATTTGTTCTTGGCGCGCACGGATACCGTCTTCGATTTTCTGGACGTTGGAGATGAGCATCAGCACATCGGAGTGTAGGAATTCCTTCAGGCAGCCGTCGACGATGCGCGTGATTTCCGGATCACGAAACGTGATGCGCTCCAGAAACGTTTTGTCCGCTTCCAGTCCGGCGCTGTCATGCTTTTCGAAGTAGCCGACGCCTTCGGCCAGTTTCGGCGACACACGGCTCCAGAATGCCGCAAATGTCTTGGCGGCAAGCGTATGCGAGGTGAGCAGGATAGCCGCTTCAGCAAAGGCCTTGGCAAAAATCGATTTCATGGAAACGGATAAAAAGTGGATTAGGTGCTTCAAGCCGACAATGCTAACGCAAAAAGGTTAATTCAAGGTTGCGCACTGCGTATCGGCGAGGCCTTTGAGTTCTTCGGCTGACATGTTCTTGGGTATCAGCGACACTGTCATTTCGCAGGCGCGGCAGTCAAAGCGCGCCAGAAGACGCGTGCCTCCCGAGGCGGTCAAAATCAGAGGCTGAGGCTTCATGCGTCCGCCGTTCATTCGTTTGAACCTCTCCTTTTTGACCGGATCTTTGCCATACTGCTTTGGGCACAAACCGAGCGTGTGGCGCACGCAATGGCGGCATTGCATCAAGGCGGCCGAAAGAAGATCAGGGGTGTTGCCTGCTTGAAGAAGCGTTTCAAAGGCATTGTTGACGCGGCTTGCACCGTGTTCCTTATAAAAGGCTATGGCGCAGACATTGGCTGCATTGGCGCGGAAGTCGAGAAATTTGCCTTCGAACGGCTCAATCGGAGAGACCGTTGCGGGCAACCGACCGAAACGCGGGTGTGTGTCGCAGATGGTGCGCGCCAGTTTTTCAAGACAGTCGCGGCGCAGACCATTCAATACGGAAACAGGGACGAAAGGAATGTCCGGGCCGCCCTCAGCCGTAACGGTGATGTCGGTTATCTGAAAAACGGTGCCGCCGGCTTTCGAAAGAGAAGCCTTGAGCTTGTCAAGCGCCTGAGGATTGCGAGCAGGCTGTACGGGACCGTCAAGACGAACCGTTGCGGAAAGTTCAAGCGTTTTGCCGGTCAGTTCCAAAGCATTGCTGCGAACCACGAGTTCGAGAGTGGCTGGAATCGTACGTTCGGCACTTTCCTGCGCAAGGAGCTTTTCAAAGCGATGGTCTTTATTGCGGTTGACGACAACGCCCGGCAAGAGTCCCGGGTGGCGTTTGAGGGGTTCGTGCAGAGAAACGCGTACCAGGCCCGGACGCAGCTGCTCGGCGCGATTGACGCGCAGACCTTCGAGTTCTTCCTCGGGCGTCAGATACACCAGGCCGTCGCCGTTGGCGATTTCGGCTTTGGTGGCGATGTCGACGGTGGAGCAGCCAGAGTTTATTGCTACGACCTTGCCCACGGTCTCTCCCGTGCTCTTGGGCGTATCGAGTGCCGCAATCTGGGGGCGTCTGCCGTTGACGAAGTAGTCCGTCGCGCCGCGTCGAAACGTTTTCTCGGGGTCCGGCTCAAAGGTAAAAGTCGAGACGCCCACGGAAGCGCGCTGCCAGTTCTCGCCAGCGTGTTTTTCCAGCAGGGCGTCAATTTTGCGGCGGTAGTATGCCGTGAGATTTTTGACGTATTCGGGGCCTTTGAGGCGTCCTTCGATCTTAAAGCTTGAGACGCCGGCGGCGATGAGTTTTTCGAGATTGGCGGACTGATCGTTGTCCTTGAGGCTTAAGACGTGCTTGGAGCGGACAATCGATCGCCCCGAAAGGTCGGTGACGTCGTAGGGCAGGCGACAGGGCTGAGAGCATTGTCCGCGGTTGGCCGAGCGTCCTGTGAGCGCCGCCGAAAGATAGCATTTGCCCGAATAACTCACGCACAGGGCGCCGGCAATGAAAAACTCGATGCGGGCGCGCGGCATCGCCTTGCGGATGGCCGCGATTTCGTCGAGCGTCAGTTCGCGGGCCGGCACGATCTGTGCGAATCCCAGACTGTCGAGAAACGCCGCTTTTTCAGGCGTGCGGATGTCGCATTGGGTGGACGCGTGAATTTCGATGTCGGGAAGCTGTCCCTTGAGCAGCCCCAGATCCTGCACGATCAAGGCGTCGACTCCGGCCTCTTTGGCCTTCCAGGCGGCGTCGACTGCTTGATCGAACTCGTTGTCGTAGATGAGCGTATTGAGCGTCATGTAGACGCGGGCTCGATACTGATGCGCAAACTCGGCGATGCGGGCGAGATCCTCAAAGGAGTTGCCTGCGGCCTGCCGTGCACCGAATGCGGGACCGCCGATGTAGACGGCGTCGGCACCGTGCAAGACCGCGGCACGAGCCGTTTCAAGGTCTCGTGCGGGAGAAAGGAGTTCAAGCGGAGCAAAGGGACGCATGGACGGGGTGCGTTCGAGCATTGATTATTTGGCGCTCTGCACGCGCAAGCGCTGTTCGCTCTTCGCTTTGGTGCTGCGAATCGGAGCGCGCATGAGCGGTTCTGGCTGGACGCACTTTTCAATGGCGAGGAACTTCGAGAGTTCCTCGTCGCCCGCGTTGCTTGCGGCATCGGCAGGAGACTGGCCTTTATCGTTGCAAAGATCGCGGTAGGAGCCTGCGCGCAGAAGCGTCATCACGACCTCGCGAGAGGGCTTGCGGGCGGCCATGTAAAGCGGCGTGATGCCCGAGTAGGTCTGTACGTTGACGCGAGCACCTTTTTCAAGCAGGAGCTTGACGATTTCGTTGTGACCTTCGGCTGCGGCATAGTGAAGGGGAGTCCAGCCGCCGATGCGATTCACCGATGCGCCTTCGGCAAGGAGCCGCTGTACGAGTTCCATATTGCCCTTGAATGCGGCAAGCATCAGAGCCGTTTCGCCGTATTCGCTTGCCGTGTCGACTTCAATGCCTTTGGCAGACAACAGCGCATCGACCACCGTGTACGAGTCCATGCGGATGGCGCGCACGAGAGCCGGATCGCCGCCGTTAACGATCGTATTGGGGCTGATGCCCTGAGAGAGCATGTAAAGCACGACGTCGGCGCGGTCGCGATCAACGGCGCCCGCAAAGTTTGCCCAGTTTTCTTCGGGGCCGGCCATCTTGACGGGGCCCGCAGAGGCCGTTGTCGCACGATCGCCCGTCGCGGGCTGGTTGGAGGCGCAGCCCGCAAGCAGGCCGAGCGAAATCAGACACGTGCAGATCAGGGAAGCGGTTTTCTTCATATCAGTTCAGTCCAAAAAAATTCTTGGCCGTGTCGGTTGTAACGGCGGCAGCATAGTCCGGTTCGACGTTCTTGACGAGTGCCAGCGTTTTGGCCACCTCGGCGACATAGGCCGGTTCACAGCGCTTGCCGCGATAGGGGACCGGCGCCATGTAGGGACAGTCGGTCTCGATCATCAGACGATCAAGCGGCAGGGCCGAGGCAATTTCGCGCAGTCCCAAGGCGTTCTTAAAGGTGAGCACTCCCGTAAAGGAGACGAGACCGCCGAGGTCAATCGCGCGTTTGGCGTCCGCGAGGCTTCCGCCGAAGCAGTGCATCACAAAGCCCACGGAACCGGCGTCGTGCGCGGCCAAAAGGTCGAGCGCATCGCTTTCGGCTTCGCGAGCGTGCACCACAAGGGGCTTGTTGAGCTTACGCGCGGCTTCGATGTGGCGTACGAAGCGCTCTTTTTGCCAGGTCAGGTCGCCCTTGCACCAGTGGTAGTCAAGGCCGGTTTCTCCGACGGCGCAAATACGCGGATCCCCGCAAATCGCGACGATTTCATCCACGTCGCATTCACGGCGATCTTCGTACTCAGGATGCAACGCCCAGGCTCCGAACAGAAACCCCGGCGCCATGTCCAGAACGGCGAAAAGATCCTTTTCCTCACTGTAATCGCAGGCAACGACGAGCGCACCTTCGAGTCCTGCCTCGCGCATGCGGGTAATCACCTCGGCGCGGTCGGCATCGAACTCGCGGGCGTTGATGTGTGAGTGAGAATCAAACAAGCGCATGACGACTCACTGCTGCGGACTCAGGCGCCGTGGCCCTTGTAAAGTTCTTCGATTTCGGCGGCATAACGCTCGGCAATCTGACGGCGGCGCAGCTTCATCGTGGTGGTGAGAAGGCCGTTTTCGGTCGTCCAGTTGTCGGGCAACACGGCTACGTTGCGCGGCTGCCCGTAACGCGGGAAGAACTTCGTGGCGCTGCGCACGCGTTTGAGAATGGTGTTGCGCACTTCTCGGCTGCCACGGGTGGACGGATCGTCCGGATTGACCTGCAGATCGGCGCACAGGGCGCGCCAGCGTTCGTTGTTGAGCACCACCAGAGCGGCCACATACGGACGGTTTTCGCCGACCACCATGACCTGGTCGAACAGGGGATCCTCGAGAATCGCAAATTCGAGGTCAACGGGGCTCACTTTTTCGCCCACACTCGTGACGATGATTTCCTTAATGCGCCCCTTGATGCGGATGCGTCCGCCGTCGCTCAAATCGGCCTGATCACCCGTACGCAACCAACCGTCTTCGGTAAAAGCTCGGCGGGTGTCTTCCTCGCGGTTCCAGTAGCCCTTCATGACCTGAGGACCGCGAACCTGCAGTTCGTCCAGTTCACCCAGGCGCGCTTCAATGCCGATCAGAGGTTTGCCGACTGTGGAGGGATGGTTTCCCTTGACTTCGCACATGGAAATCACCGGAGACGATTCGGTCAAGCCGTAAGCCTGGCGGATCGGAGCGCCCATGCCGCAGAAGAATTTCGCGACGTGCAGGTTAAGGGCGGCGCCGCCCGCCATCAACACGTTGATGCGGTTGCCGAAGACGCCCTTAACCGGATCGGCGATCTTGCGCTTGAGGTAGGGCCACATGATGAAGTCAAGGCACTCGCGGGCAGTATGTTCGACAGGCAGCCCGTTTTCCTTGCAGAACCGGCGCCAGCCGACTTCCGCTGCCCAGTCGAAGAAGTAGCCCTTCTTCTTGGTCATCTTGCGGCGCACCATCAGGATCTGATTGTGGATGCGCTCAAAGACACGCGGCACCGAGCACATATTGGTCGGGTTAATCGCGTGCAAATCATCGGTGATGTGCGCCACGCCTCGGGAGAATGCGAGAAGCGCACCGGTGGCAAGCGCGTGGTAGTAGGCAGCACTTCGCTCGAACGAGTGCGACAGCGGCAGATACGACAGGAACACATCGTTTTCATCGATCGGCATGTAGCGGGAAATCTGCTGCACGTTGCTCACCACGTTGCGGTGTGTGAGCATCACTCCCTTGGGACGACCCGTGGTGCCGGAGGTATACACGAGCGCGGCCAGATCATCGGCATCGGGACCGGCAGGCAGTTCGGTCACATCGTTTCCGGTGGCTAGCCATTCTTCAACGCCGCAGTACGGAATGTGACCGAGGCTTACTCCTTCGTCGGTTTCGCCGGTAAGAACGACCTGGCGCAGGTTGGGCAAATCGACGCCCGCCGTGGCAAGAGAATTCCAGCGAGCGAAGTTGACCGTGACGAGAAATTCGGCGCCGCTGTCGTTGAGAATGTAATTTGAGTTGCCGGCCGTGTCGGTGGCGTGCAGTGGCACGGGAACCAATGCGTTGCAGAGGGCGGCCATGTCGAACGTCAGTGCGTCGACGCTGTTGGGCAGAAGCATGGCCACGCGCGCGCCGCGCTGCAGGCCCATCTTCGCAAAGGCCTTGCGCCAGCGCATCACCCGTTCGGAGAATTGACGCCAGGTGATACCCACCCATTCGTTGGTGCGGTGTTCAAACCACTTGTAAGCTTCACGGTCGGCATAGACGCGCGCCGTGCGCTCAAGCATTTCGGGAATCGTTTTGAATTGGTCGATAAATCGGGAGGACAAAATCGCGGCTCCGGCTTTATTGGTAGTGTTCGGATAACCCGCTTATTGTAAATTTTCTCGACCTTCTTCGGTGGGCTTCAAAAACGTCTATTTCGCCAAAAGCGCTCTAATTTGCAAGCGCACGTTACCGAGATCGGGATTGACCAGGATCGACAGGTTTTCGAAGAGTTCGTCGCCTTCGAGATCCCACCATTTCCACTGCAGCAAAAGCGAGATGAGTTCGTCGTCGAAACGTTTCTTGATGAGGTGCGCCGGATTGCCTCCGACGACGCTGTAGGGTTCGACGTCTTTGGTTACAACGGAGTATGCGGCAACGATGGCTCCGTCGCCGATCGTGACGCCCGGCATGATTACGCATTCGCGTCCGAGCCAAACGTCGTTGCCGATCACGATGTCGCCCTTGTGCGGCAATTCGCTCAAGTGGTCCGGTGTCGCCTTGTTCCAGGTCTTTCCCATCACGTTGAACGGATAGGTGGAAATGCTCGAGAGGCGATGATTTGCCGCGCCCATGATGAAAGTCGTGCCGTGCGCGATTTGACAGAATTTGCCGATGACAAGCTTGTCGCCGAAAGCAGGGTAGTTGAAAAGAACTTGCGTTTTTTCAAAATTTTCCGGATGTTCCGCGCTATCGTAGTAGGTGTAGTCGCCTACAGAGATATTGGGCGCCGATACGACATTTTTCAGAAAGACGGACGTTTTGTACTCGTTCGGAAAAACAACGTTCGGATCCGGATTCTTCGGTTGGGTCACGGCTTTCTCCTGGTCAGGTCCAGCTTTCAATAAACCAGTCGCCGGCAACAGAAAAAGTGCCGACGTTAATCTTGTACGGAGCCGCCTGAGCCACGATGGGTTTGGCGTGATAGGCAAAACCGAAACCCGCCGCACCGATCATTTCTAGATCATTGGCGCCGTCACCGCCTGCAATGCACTGCGAAAGACTCGCACCGTTGAGCTGCGCGATCACTTCCATGGTGCGGCGCTTGCCGGCACGATCGAGAACCTTGCCGCCCGCAGGGCCCGTCGTTTCGCCGGTAAGTCGACCGTCTTCAATGACCAGGCGATTGCACACGAAACCGGACATGCCGTAGTCGCGTGCGACGATTTCGGCAAATTGAGTAAAGCCGCCCGAAGCGATGTACGTCTTGACACCAAACGCGTGGAAAAGGGCAAGTGTCTCTTTGGCTCCGGGTGTCGGACGGATAAGATCGGCGGCATCATCAATGATCGAAGCGGGGGCGCCTGCCAGAAGTTTCACGCGCTCACGCAGGCTGTGTTCGAAATCGAGTTCGCCGCGCATCGAGCGCTCGGTGATTAGCGCGACCTGTTCCTTGACGTTGTGGAGCGCCGCAAGTTCGTCGATGCATTCGTTGCCGATCAGGGTGCTGTCCATGTCAAAGAAGGCGCAGCGGAAATTTTTAAGCGAAAGACCGGCAGGCACAAAGGCGGCATCGCACTCGGTCAGATTCGCAAGAACATCCCGACGAATTGTCTCGCACGTGTTTTCATCAATTGCGCAAAGACGCAGTCTGTTTTCTTCGCGAAGAAGCCTGGCTTCGGCGGCAAGCGAGGACAGAGCAGCACAGAGATCATCCGTGATGAGGCCGGAGATCACCAGGTCGCGAAGGGAGCAAGCGGTAGTCATAGGTAGTTCGGTTCAAAAAGCGAATGTACGGTGACTGACAGTGCCCGAGAAAAAGGGCTACATGTCGTTGGATGTCGGCATCATGCCGCAATCGATATGGTTTTGCACGCTTTTTTGCTCTTTTTCGTCTTTGTCATCGTTTTGTTATCGAAGTGTCAAGGACTTGTCTCAAAACTGCCACGAAGCTGTCAGATTCGACCTCGACAATGTGCGCCATCACAACGGGAGGTACTTCGAAGCGGAGCAAGACATCGTTTTCCGCTCGGTTGTGACGAAACGTGGCGCTGATTCCTTATGCAAGCGGCGCCAGACATTGACTGACACATTGATTGAGAAGATGAATCCTAAGAATTTCGCCAAAGCCGGCCTCGTTGCCGCCCTCGTCGCCGCTGCCAACACATCGTTTGCCGGCCCCGACAACATGGTCGTTGCCGTACAGCAGTTGCCCGTGATCGTTGAGCCTCAAGGCATCAACAACAACGCGCTCGATCGAGTGGCTTACTCCATCTACGAAACGCTGATTCGCGCCGATCTCAAGACCGGAGAACTCTTCCCGGGACTTGCAGAAAGCTGGAAGCGTATCTCGCCTGAAACCGTCGAGTTTAAGCTCCGCAAGGGTGTCAAGTTCCACGACGGCACCGACTTTACGGCCGACGATGTGGTCTTTACCTTCGGCGAAGAACGCTTCATGGCCAAGGATGCTCCGGGGCGCGCTGCGGCCGTCGAATTCCTGGGCGGTCTCAAGAGCGTCGAAAAAATCGACGACTACACCGTTCGAGTGACGATGCAGCAGGCCGACCCCCTGATCGAACGCCGCTTTGCCGCACGTATGTCTGAAATCATCAGCAAGGACGGCTGGATGAAGGCAGGCGGTTGGGACAACTGGATCAAGAACCCGATCGGCACCGGACCGTACCGTATCACAAGCTTTAAGGTCGGCAACCGCCTGGCTCTTGAATGCTTCGACGGCTATTGGGGGGATAAGGCGCCGGCAGCTAAGCTCACGTTCGTGGAAGTGCCCGAACTATCCTCTCGTGTGGCCGGTCTTCGCTCCGGAGAATTCGACCTCATCACCGAAGTACCGCCCGATCAGATCAAGCCTTTGAGTAAGGACGGCAAGATTGACGTCGTGGGCGGCGCGATCGACAACATCTACGCGCTCGTCTTTGATGCCAAGTCCAATCCGGTGATGGCAAACACGCAGCTGCGTCAGGCCATTTTGCACGCTATCGACCGCGATCTTCTCGTACAGGCTCTTTTTGCCGGCAAGACCACTCCTGCCAACAGCTTCCAGTCGAAGACCTTTGGCGACATGTATCTGCCGGAATTCGAAACCAAGCTCTACGATCCGCAGAAGGCTCGCGACCTCATCAAGGCTTCGGGTTACAAGGGCGAACAAATTGTCTGGCGCATTCAGCCTTCTTACTACACGCTTGAAATGACCGTGAGCCAGGCCGTGGCTTCCATGTTGAAACAAGTGGGCCTCAATGTTCGAATCGACGTCAAGGAAAACTGGACGCAGGTCGAAGCCGCAGGCAAGGACCGCATGATCAACAACGCCAGCTTCTCGGCTTACTTCCCGGATCCCGCAAGCCAGCTGTGGCGCCGCATGAAACCGGGCAGCTTCTGGGAGGCCGAGGGGTATTTCCCGGCGTCAGACGAATACAAGCGCATCTGCGAACTAGGCAAGGAACTCGATTCGAGCGTCGATCCTGCCCGCCGCAAGGCTGCCTGGGGCGAAATGCTCAAGCAGTTCAATGCCAATCCTTATGCTTGCCCGCTCTATGCGCTGCCGATGATCTACGCCAAACAGAAGAACGTGGTGTGGGAACCCGGCACTCAGGGCTCGCTTGATCTGAGCGCCCGCAACCTGAGCTTCAAGTAAATCCTTCTCATGGGGCTGCGGGATTGGTTTCCGCAGCCCTAGTTTCTCTGACAAATCAAACCGAAGACATCTATGACAGAACCTCACGGGACATCGGAACAAACGCTGCTTGCGATCCGTGGTCTTCGCACGTCGTTTGGCAACACCGAAGTGCTCCACGGCGTGGATCTCGAAATCCGCCGCGGCGAAGTGCTCACCCTGATCGGCGAATCGGGGTCGGGCAAATCGGTACTCGCCCGATCAATTCTGGGTCTGGCCGGCAAAAATGCGCGCACCAACGGTGAAATCGAATTCGACGGACGCAATCTTCTGAAGTTGAGCGGCGCCGAGATGCACAAGCTGCGCGGAGCCGACATCGGCATCATCGTGCAGGACGCGATGGCCGCTCTAAATCCGATGCGTACCATCGGATATCAGCTCTGCGAAACAATCGTTTACCGCCATCCCGACTACCGCGACAAACCCGGCAACAAGACAACCTTGATGGCAAGCGACGAAGTCAAGACGTTGGCCGTCAACTATCTCAAGCGTGTGGGCATCACGGCTCCGAATGAACGCATGCGAAGCTACGCGCACCAACTCTCGGGCGGCATGCGCCAGCGCGTGATGATTGCGTTGGCGCTCATCGGAGCACCCAAACTGTTGATTGCCGACGAACCGACCACTGCTCTTGACGTGGTGGTGCAGCGCGAAATCCTCAAGGAACTGCGCGAAATCGTCAAAAGCGAATCGATGAGCATGCTGCTTGTCACGCACGATTTGCATCTGGCGCGCGACGTTGCCGACCGCGTAAGCGTCATGTACGCGGGCTACATTCTGGAAACCGGTCCCGTGCCCCGCGTTCTTCCCAATCCTGCTCACCCATACACCGAAGGGCTGCTTGAGGCCATGCCCGATATGGAAAGCGAGAAGGGGACGCTGCAGCCCATTAAGGGTGAAATTCCGCCGCCCGAAAAGCTCGGTCACGGCTGCCCCTTTGCCGGCCGCTGCCCGCTTACCCGCGTTCAGTGCCGCATGAGTTTGCCGGACATGCAGCCCGTTGAAGACGGCTGGCAGTCGCGCTGCATGGAAGCACAGTGCCACGCCGCGCAACTCGACGAAGCCTTCAAGGCGCAGGAGCAAAAGCGCGATCAGAGCGTTGTCAAAAACCTCGACAAAGTGCAGAAGATCGTTCAGGCGGTCGAAGGAATCCAAGAGATTCAAGACGACGGACAACCTCGGCAAAAGCCCGTGTTCGGCGCCGATAATGACGATGAAACGCCGCTTGTTGCCGCCGACATACCGAAGCACTGTTACTACACCCGCAAGGGCTTTTTCGGTCGCAAAAAGCCTTGGAACGTGCTCGAAGACATTACGCTGACGATTGAGCGAGGTGAAGTTCTGGGGCTGGTTGGGGAATCGGGTTGCGGCAAGTCCTCGCTTGCCCGTTTGCTGCTCGGTCTTATGCGTCCCACGGCCGGGCGCGTGACCTTTGACGGCGAGATCTATCCCGAACCGAGATCGCGACAGTGGCGCGCACAGCGTCCCTTGGCGCAGATGATCTATCAGGATCCGTTCTCGTGCTTTGACGAACGCCTGAGCATCGTCGAACAGGTGGCCGAACCGCTGATGGTTCACAAGGGCATGACGCAGGCCGAAGCCCAGACGGTAGCTTTGCGTTTCCTCAAGGCTGCGGGCCTGCCGGAACACCATGCGGTCAAGCGACCCGGGGTGATGTCGGGCGGACAGCTGCAGCGTGCGGCCATCGCGCGTGCCATTGCTCTGGAACCCAAGCTTTTGGTTTGCGACGAACCGGTCGCTTCGCTCGACGTCTCAATCCAGGCTCAGGTGCTCGAACTGTTGAACAACCTGCGCCGCGCCACCGACATGTCGATGCTTTTTGTGTCGCACAACCTCAACGTCGTTCGCTACATCTGCGATCGCGTGATTGTGATGTATCTCGGCCGCATTGTGGAGACGGGCAGCGTCGAAGAGGTTTTCCGCCATCCGGTGCATCCGTACACGAGGCTTCTTACGGCCTGTACGCCGGGCGCCAACGGCCAGATCGTCAACTTTTACCCGAAGGGGGCGATGCCAAGTCCCATGAATCGTCCAACGGGGTGCGTCTTTGCCAATCGTTGCCCGCTTGCAAGTGCTCGCTGTCAGGCCGAAGTGCCGACGCTCGAAGAAGTCCTTCCGGGACGACGCGCGGCCTGTTTTGAAGCCCAAAAGGCGATGAAGCTCGACGACATTTATTTATCTTCGATTGCCCGCGAGGCCGATCAGACACAGCGGCCGGGCGTAGGTATGGAGGAGGCTGCGTAAATGGCTGCACTCGTTTTTCGAATTCTGGGACGGGCGGTTCTGACGCTCCTTCTGCTCACGGCCTGCGTGTTTTTCGTGCTGCATCTTACGGGCGATCCCGCCCGTCTGATGCTCGGCAGCGACGCTTCGACCGAGGCTATCGCAGCATTCCGTCATCAGTGGGGGTTAGATAAGCCTCTGTGGGAACAGTTTGGGATCTATCTCCTCAATGCGCTCAGTCTTGACATGGGCAGAAGCTACGCCACCGGTCTTCCGGTGAAGGAAGTCTTTCTTCAGGCGCTCGGTCCCACGCTTGATCTGATGATCCCGACGGCGATCGTGACGCTTCTGATCGGCATTCCCGCGGGCGTCTTTGCCGCGCTGCGCCGCAATACGCCGGCCGACCGCGCGATGATGGTCGCGTCCGTCATGGGTTACGCCGTTCCGAACTTCTTCATGGGCATTCTGCTTTTGCTGGTGTTCTCGATCTGGCTCGGATGGTTGCCTTCATACGGCAACGCCACGGCCGCGCACTACATCATGCCGATCATCACAATGGCAACAACCGAAGCGGCAATCTTTTCGCGGTATGCACGCAGTGCCATGATCGAATCCATGCGCCTGCCGAGCGTCAAAGCCGCCATGATGCGAGGGCTTCCGCGCACCCGCATCATCTGGCTGCATGCGCTGCCCAACGCCATGCTATCGATTCTTACCATTCTGGGCTTTTTCCTGGGCACGCTCGTGGCAGGTGCCGTGATTACCGAAACGGTCTTCTCGTGGCCGGGCGTGGGCAAGCTTCTGGTCCAGTCCGTTGCCAACCGCGATATTCCGGTGGTGCAGATGATTGTTCTGGCAACCGGCGCCTCGCTTATCGCCGCCAACCTTCTGATGGATCTTCTCGCGCTCGTCTTCAATCCGCGTCTGAGAAAAGCCAACTAATCCAACGTACGAACGCTATGACTACAGCAACAGCTACAACAACGATGTCGGCCTGGGCGGCCAACCGTCCGTCGCCGCTGGCGGCAACCGCTGCGCTCATCCTCGCGGTCCTCTTTACGGGCGGACTGCTGGCGCCCTGGATTGCCCCCTACGGTCTTGAAGACATGGATCTGATGGCCCGACTGGTGGCACCCTTTACGTCGTCAGCGCATATTCTCGGCACCGATGAGCTCGGGCGCGACATCTTGACGCGTCTTCTATACTCCCTGCGCCTATCCTTTGTCCTGGCCGTCTGCGGCACATTGATCGGCGCCATTCTCGGTACGGCTCTGGGCTTTTTGGCCGCGCGCTTCGGCGGCGTCGTTGACGATCTCGTCAACGTCGGCGTCGACTTTACCGCCTCGCTTCCGTTCATCATTCTGGCGCTCACAATCCTCGCGTTTCTCGGTACCGACGTCAAGGTGATCATCGTGATCATGGCGTTCTACGGCTGGGACCGATACGCCAAGCTCTCGCGCAACCTTGCCCGCTCGGCATACACCGAAGGCTACGCCGGCGCTCTCGAAGGCCTGGGATTGCCGACACGCCGCATTCTTCTCAAGCATATCTTGCCTAACATCGCGAGCGCTCTTGTGGTGAACATGACTCTTAACTTCCCGGGCATGATTCTTCTTGAAACGAGTCTGTCCTTTCTCGGCGTCGGCGTTCAGCCGCCGATGAGTTCCCTTGGAACCATGCTGGGCTTCGGGCGTGATTACCTCACTACCGCCTGGTGGATTGCCGTGGTGCCCGGTGTCACGATCGTGATTTCGACGCTTTCCATGTCCGTGCTGGGCGACTGGGTGCAGCAAAAACTTGAGCCGCAGTCCCGCTGACCATGAATGACTCTATCGACTGATTCAAATGACCGATACGAATTCCTTTCCCTGCAAGTTTCTATTGGTGGGCTTCGACGGCTTGCGTCCCTGTGACATTACGCCCGATGTGATGCCCAACCTCGCGCGTTTTCGCGATGAAAGCCACACCTGGGAAAACTATCTGGCGAGCTTTCCCACCGAAACGTACGTTAACCATCCCGTGATCTTTTCGGGGTTTCGCCCCAACGGTCACGGGCTGATCGCCAACAGCTTCTATTGCCCTGAACTTAAGGGCAAGGCGCAGCTTTTCTGCGGTTGGGATACTGAGAGTGTGATCGCTCAGGACGAAGCGCGTCCCGAAGGGCTCTATGCCGTGCCTGATATGGCTGAACTGCTTGCTCAAAAAGGTAAGACCATGCGCGTATTGTGTGCCAATTCTGCCGGCAGCACTCGCCTTCAGAATATGCACGCTGATCGTTATCCGGGGCACTTGAACGCCTGCATTCATGCGCTGGAGAAAGCCATTCCGATCAATGAACGCAATCGTTTGCTGCAGCACAGTCCGGCCACGATGCCGCTTACGTTCCCTGACTTTGCCGCGCAGTCGGAGATGCTCGACATTCTGTTTCGTGATGAGCTCAATAACGGCGTACAGAACCTGGCCGACATGACGGTGTTCTGGATTGGTGAGCCCGATCATTCGAGTCATGAAATCGGACTCAAGAGCGAACTTACGGAACGCGCCCGCACACACGCCGACAAGCTCTTCGGGCGCATCTACGATTGGTGGCTCAAGGAGGGGCGCAGCCGGAACGTTCAGCTTGTGACGATGTCCGATCACGGCCACGGCGAAATCGCCGGTCACGTCGACTTTGCCGGCATTTTGCGGCAGGCCGGCTGCACGGTGGTGACCGATCAGGAGATTCTTGGTGGCGCCGATCCGAATGAAGCGGAAATGGTGTTGGTGGGCGACTACACCGCAGGCCTCTGGGTTAAGGACAACAGCGTTGAGAATCTCACGAGGATTGCGCAGATACTGACGTCCGATTCCGGCGTCGGGCTTGTGTTCTCTCAGCCCAACGAACAATACCGAGACGCCGTGGCAGGCCGCGTTCCCGGTACGCTTTCGGAAGCATTGGTGTTCAGTGAAAGCGTTCGCGGCCCGGATCTGCGAATCGTGGGTCGAGGCGACAACAGCACCGGACGTATTTTGAGCGGCGGTCATTACTCATTGGGTTGCGGCAACCATGGCGGTCTGACGCCGGCTGAGCTGCAGGCGCATCTGTCGTGTGCGGGTACGGCATTCACGCAACAGACTCGCCGGCATAAGGCACCTGCCGGCCACGATGATCTGGCCAAAACCATACTCACGCTGATGGGAGCTGAAGCAAACCATTCGCCTGCGAGAGTCCTTGACGAAGCACTCAAGGATGATGTTGATGAGTCCTACGGCGTTTTTACCCTGCGTTTGTCGCAAGGCAAGCTTAGTATGACGATTGAGCATGCGCACTACGCGGGGCGACGTTATGTGTTAAGCGGTGAGAGAGAAGACGGGGCGTTGCCGGCTTTCAATACAGTCGGTTAAGAGTCACCGAAAGGCAAGCTTCAAAATACGGGATGTTTTGACGTACTTCGCTCGTGCTCCCAATAGCGCGTGCCTGTTTATGTGGTTGATGTTGAGATCGCACGGTTAATGATTTTGCCCGGTTCTGTGAGGCGATTGGCTAAACATTCGACAATCGGGAGTCTCTCGAGTTTAGCTAGCGTTTAATTGTAGAAATTAATTAACTAAAGCGTGATAGGATGCTCCGTGTCCGGAAACGCGGAGCAGCCATGTCAAGAAAGCCGCAGGTTGTCACAGCCGGCAACGAAGTCAAGGAGCAACTCCAAAACATCGTCAACAGGCGTAAAAGCGAACAGCGTCTTGTAGAACGGGCCAGGATCATTTTGAAATGTCTCGAAGGCATGCCTCTTGAAGATATTGCCAAGCAAGTAGGCGTTTCCAAAGTTACCGTTAGCAAATGGAAAAGTCGTTTTTTGAGCGATGGATTCCAGGGGTTGTTCGATATGCCCCGATCCGGTCGAACGGCAAGCTACACGAAACAAGATGAGCAACGAGTCATCGATCAGATAAGTCAAGAACCGCCGAACGGGTTGTCCAGGTGGGATGGAACAACGCTTGCCCGAGAGTTAGGCTATTCCGACGACTTTGTCTGGCGCGTCATGCGTAAAAACAACCTGCACTTGAATCGCAGTCGAAGCTGAATGGAAGCGGCCATCTCCATTCTGGAAAGCTGCTCTTCGAAAGCTGTCCATCCGGTTTGACGATCGTCACATCTCCTTTGTTGATTAACAACCTAAAACAAGTCGTCCGCAAAATCTTTTACATTCTCCCTGCAGGCGCAATCGTTTGAGCTTTTCAAGCTCATTGCGTTGTTGCTCAGGTATACGAGTTTGTGTTGCGGTGGCCCAGTGGCTGACTGTAATGCTTTGACATTCTGAAACCTTCTGTTGATACATGGCTTATAGCTGTGTTCGTTTTGGGATTCAAAATTCCGCAATGATGCCCTCAGTTCAACTCTTTAGGAGGATGAGGATACTAATGAGAACTCAGATGTAAGCCGACAACACCGACAATGCACACGCAGATAAAGAAAATTTGACCCTTGTTGAGGCTTTCATTGAACAGGAAAGCCCCGACTATCAGAACGCCAGCAGCTCCGAGTGTTGTCCAGACGGCATACGTGAGTCCTGACGGGAGAGTCTTCATCACCCGTGCGAGAAGGTACATGTTGGCGCACGTTAGCGCGATGGGTACAAGAGCAAAGATTCGGTCAAGCGAATAATAGGACAATGCCTTGAGACTGCAGCCCCAGGCAATTTCAGTCACGACGGCGATCATTAACAGAGCCCAAGTTGAAAGCATTATGTGCCTCCCTTATTCCGGGCTCATGAAGAAACAATCCTTCTGTCAGCATGGAAACCCTCAGATGCAGGCAGAAGCAGGACGAGGTCACGTCAGGCGCGCTTATTGTAGCGCCTTCCGGCCAAAAAGGCTTTTTCTATTTCGACCGTGTTAAGCCAACGCGATTTTTAGAAAAACTACAGCGGGATTCTTGGAAAGGCAACCTCCGCACCCCTCCAAGACGTTTCCTCATGCTTGCGCGACGGCGGCTCTAGAAATCCTGTTGCAGGTCTTTAAGTTTTCGCGTTGTATACGGTCGGTTTACAACTCGATTCATTGAATTTCTACAATGCAATTTCTTGTTGGTTGACGCAGTAAGCTTCCACAAAACGACAAAGAATTGAGCCGTCCCCAACAAGGGAAAAAATGAGTCAGACAACATCAAGCGCAATGAGCGAAGGTCCACATCTTTGTCTCAAAAACATGCTTAGCAAAACAGAGATCGTTCAGTTCAAAGCGCTTGCAGCCAACAAGTTGCCTATCCGTCGAATTTTCGAACTGACGGGATTTGTTGTGCCGTCGTCCAACGCAATTTGCAGGAACAGAGTGTCAGGATCGGATCGCGACAGCTTCAGCGTTTCAGTGAGCCGTGGCGACTGCAGTACAAGGCCGTCAGGAAATACGGTTGACGTTACGAAACCGCACCGGGCGATCACATGCAGATTGACTTTTGCGAGAAAACCATCATGGGCAACAACGAGGCCGTCAAAATCCACGTGTTCGTTGCCGCATTAGTTTTCTCCAGACGGATTTTTGCCAAGGCTTACCCTGCGAAAAATCAAACCGCATGGCTTGATGGCATCAAATCGGCATTTTTTTCTTCAAGGCGCGTCCGAGAGCGTTTGTCTGCGACAACACCAGATGTTTGGTTCGCGCCCACAACCGCCGCGGCTCAACCGAATGGACGCAAGCCTATTGCTTGTGCGTCGTATCATCCGTAGTCAAAAGGTAAGGTGGAAAGAGCAGTGCGCTATGTACAAAGCAATGCCTTGTAAGGCAAACCGTTCGAAAGTTCGCAGGCAATCAATCATTGGCTGGAGCACTGGTCCCTGACATACGCTGACGAGCGCCTGCTCAACGATTGTCTCAACTCACAGAGAGCGTTTCTTAGTAAAGAGACAAGCGACGAAGGCATTGAAGGCTTGCCTGGATTCGTGCGCGTAGGGAAAGAAACAAGGAAAGTCGATGCGACAGGCTTCATCCGCATCGCTCCATTCTTGCTTGCGGGGAAAAACTCTCCGAAGATCTCAAGGTTTCTTGCGGCGACAGGCAACGCAGTGCCCTTGAGAATCTGAGATTTTGAGAGCTTGGTCATGGCACCTCCCTACTGAGACCAAAAGGTGTCCCCGGTAGCTCTCAAAATCAACACTTTGCTTTAACAGAGCCTTTCTGTCATTGAGCCTGACAAATTACGACTTTAGACGTCGAATAACTTTTCGAGCGCATCGCGGCTGCTAGCGATTTCGGGGTGCTCCGAGAGGGCGATCATGAGCTTTAGACGTGCTTTGGCGGCAGACGTTTCGCCTCCCATTGCCGCGCCGACGCGACGCGTGTCGGTAACGCTGCCGGGGTAGCCGTAAACATCAAGCACGCGCCCGCCTGCTGCTCGGGTCGTGAGCACAACGGCAACGCCTGCTTTTACGGCGTCTTCAATGCCTGAAACCATGGGGGGCGGCACGTTACCACGGCCGAATCCTTCGATGACAATGCCCTGGCAGCCCTGTGAAACAGCAAAGTCAATGTAGTCGCGAGTCGAGCCGGTCATAGCTTTGATTACGTCAACGCGGGCGGTAAGCGCTTTTGGGGCAAAACGAACAGAGTTAACGGGTTTGCGGCGAACAACAACTTTGTCGACATCAACGTAGCCTACAGGGCCCCACCAGGGCGACTCGAATGTGGCAGGGTTGGCCGAATGGGTCTTTGAAACTTCGCCTGCGGCGTGTAGTGTTTCGTTCATGCAGACTAGTACACCCATGCCGCGAGCCTGTTCGCTTGAGGCAGTTTTGACCGCGCAGTAGATGTTCATGGGGCCGTCGGGGCTTGCCTCATCAGCGCCGCGCATCGCAGCCGTCATCACGACGGGCTTTAGGTTCTTGTGCAGCAGATCCAAAAAGTAGCTCGTCTCTTCGAGTGTATCGGTGCCGTGTGTGACGATGGCGCCGGCAACGTCGTCTCGAGCGAGAACCTTCTCAAGTCTGACGTGCAGATCCCACATTGTCTGAGGCGTCATGGCCGGAGAGGCAATGTTGGAAAACTGAATAAATTCTAAAGGGGCGACTTCGCCTAGACCCGGCACGGCCGCAGCCAAGTCTTCACCCGTGCAGGCCGGTACCAAGCCCTTTAGCTTCGGGTCGTATTTCATGGCGATGGTGCCGCCCGTGGCAAGCACAACAACTTTTTGATCAATCATTGCGAAACCTTAAGAGACAACTCCTCAGCAGATTTTGGTTTTACCTGAACGCTAGGTTGCCAGATTACTAAAAAGGGTTACTGGAGATTTTTTGGAATTACGGAATCGGTGGCAAATCAAGCGGTGGGAGTATATCCCAAAGTTTTTTGCTAGGGACGTGACACCCCATGCATTGGAACTTTCTCGATGCTCAGCGCGAATGTTGCGCAGCAGGGCATGGATCATATTGACTGAGTCGTTGGAAACTTTGATTTTCAGAGCATCCGCATTCGCGTGGTTCCGGGTCAAGATCATCTGGCGCGCGACGCCGCCAACATGCAGATATCACTCGCGTAGCTTCTTTGAAGTTCGCAGGGCCAACTATTGATCAGGCTGCGTCGCCTGCTGTGGCGGCGCCGAGTCTTGAGAGTCAAACGTGCTTCGGGATGTGTTTTGCAGTGCGTTTTTTCACAAAAGTTCTGCAAGGTGGCTGCGTAGTGTGGCTACGATTTTGCGGATTACAGGGTCTTTTTCCGCCGAACGCCGGAATCCCAGTTCGACCGGGTAGACGGGGTAGGCGATCGGGCACTCGTGGTACTCCAGAGATGTGATGGCAGCGATGCTTTTGGCAGCGTGCCGAGGCATGGTGATGATGGAGTCGGTGCCTTTTAGAAGAAACGGTGAAGCTGCGAAGTGCGACGTCGAAACGCGGATGAAGCGCCTGGCACCGCGTCTGCCGAGCACTTCGTCGACGACACCGAAGAAACCTCCAAAGCTCACCAGGATGTGCTCATGAAGAATGTAACTTTCGTAGCCGAAAGGGGAATTGAATGTTTCGGGATCGATTAGGCATCCATAGGTGCCCGAGCCTACTGATTCGTGCTGAAGCAGTTCACTGTTGATACCGCCAGCGGTGATGGACAGGTCGATGTCGCGGTTGATCAGCATATCGCTGACGAAAAGAGAGTTCGTCTGCCGGAATCTCAAGCGTCCGCCCGGAATGAGTTCTCTTGCCATCTCCACCATTTTTGAGCCCAGAGCAATTTCAAAGTCGTCCGACATCCCTACCGTAATGGTTCTGCCTTCGAAAAGTCCTTTTCTACCGGCATACAGCTCGAATGTCTTTTTGGCTTGATTGAGTGACTCGGAGGCAAACGGGTAGATCTGTTGGCAAAAGAGAGTGGGCTTGAGTCCACGACCGGTGCGCACAAACAACGGGTCGTTGTATGCGTTTCGCAACTGTGCCAAAGCGGCCGAAACAGCCGATTGCGTGATGTTTAAACGGATTGCCGCGCGTGAGGCACTGCCCTCTTCAAATACGGCCTCCAATACGCGGAACGCATTGAGATTGAAGTTGTCGATATAAGAGTTGCTCATATCAGATTCTCATGTCCATCTGTATTCACAGGGAGGTGACAGTCGAATAATAACCGCATTACTAACACCGGACATACCGGCCACATAAGGAGGTTTGATATGAGCAAGCATGTTGTAGCAGCTTTGCAATTGGGTTCTGATCCGCGTGGCAAGCAGGCTACGCTCGAAAAAATTCTCTCGTACGAGGACCAGATCAAGGAAAGCGGCAGTGAACTCGTCGTGCTCCCGGAAGGTCTCCTCGGATCCTATCCCAAGGGTGAAATTTTCGGAACCTACCTTGGCTACCGCCTTGATGAAGGCCGCGAAAAGTTTTGCCAGTACTTCAAGAACGCCATCACGGACAACGGCCCTGAGAGCGAAGAGCTCGCAGGTCTTTCCGCCCGCACCGGCGCTTCTTTGGTGGTGGGCTGCATTGAGCAGACACAGCATGCGCTCTTTTGTGCCGCATTTTTCTATGACCCGGAAAAGGGGCTTGTCGGCAAGCATCGCAAGCTTATGCCGACGGCGTCCGAACGTCTGATCTGGGGACAGGGCGACGGCTCGTACATGCCGGTGGTTGAAACCAAGGTCGGTCGCGCAGGCGCCGTCATTTGCTGGGAAAACTATATGCCGCTTTTCCGTGCCTACATGTATAGCCAGGATCTTGAAATTTACTGTGCTCCGACCGTCGCTGTGACGGACATCTGGCAGGCATCCATGCGGCACATTGCGCATGAAGGCCGTTGCTTTGTAGTCTCTGCGGTTCAGTATTTGCCGCCGCCTGAAGTCCTGGGCGTTGATGTTCCGCACTGGGATCCCAAGGAAGAACTCATGCGAGGCGGTTCAGTCATCATTGATCCGCAGGGCAACGTTCTGGCGGGGCCTCTCTATCACGAAGAAGGCCTGCTGACAGCTGAAATTGATACGGACGATATTGTTCGCGCCCGCTACGACCTCGATGTTTCAGGACACTACGCGCGTCCCGACGTCTTTAAGCTTGTCGTCGACACTCGCCGCAAACTCAACGTGGAAAAAGTGACGGAAGACTGCTTCTGTCAAGACAAATAGGGGGTGAGACATGGAAATGCATTTAATCATTGCTCAGCTCATCATTGCCGCCACGTTGATTTTGATGGTCATTGGCAGAACGCCTCTGTTCATGACAGCCATGTTCGGGGCGACCCTTGCGGCTCTCGTGGGCGGCATTCCGCTCACGGCGGCGCAAGGAGCCTCCATCAAGTCGCTTCTGATCGGCGGCTTGAACCCGGTGCTCGTTGATATGGCAGGTATTCTGCTTTTCATCGGCATCATGAAGACCTCAGGCTTCCTCTCAGTCATCATTAAGGAAGTCATCAAGTTCGGCAACTATGTGGGCGGTGGCCCGGGCATTATCACGGCTGCGGCATTCGTTGCTGGCGTGATCGGCATGTTCGTGGGCTACACGCAGGCTGCCATTACGGGTGTGATTGCCGGTCCCGCGGCTATCAAGCTCGGCGTCAAGCCCAATGAAGCGGCTGGCGCCCTGCAGCACGCCAACAACCTCGGCTGCGGCGCAGGCTTCGCACATCCGACCGAATTGAGCATTCTCGCGTTGACGGGGCTTACCTTCGGCATGTTCAACATCTGGATGGCCATTTCTGCCTTTGCCATCATGGGCGCCGGCTGGTGGCGCATGAGAAATCGCATCGTTGCAGAAGGCGGTCAGGTTTCGAAGTTCTCCAAGGAACAGATCAAGTCGATTTTGGACGGCTTTGACAAGACCGACCACATCAACCCAGTGAAGGCCTTTATCCCGTTCATCGTCCTGCTCGTGTTTGCTTCAAGTGGCATCCCGGTCTTCGTGGTCTGCTTCGTTGCAGCGCTGCTCACGATTCTGCTTTCCGGCAGAAACATCATGCAGAGCGAGACCGATATGGTCGAAGGCGTCAAGATGCTGTCGGTTCCGTTTACGGCCATCATCATCTTCCTGTTTCTTTCTGGCGTTATCAACAACGTTGGTGTGATCGATACGCTCAAGAACTTCTTTGAGCCGATCCTCAACACGGCTCCGATCGCCCTGATGTTTGTCGTGTCCATGATTGCGGGCGTTGTGACCCAGTCCTATACGGGCGCTGCCGCCATCATCTTGCCCTTTGTCACTCTCGTGATGGGCTCGGGTGCTGATCCGATGGCCACCGCTGTGGCGGCTGCTTCGGGAGGTAACATCGGCCAGTACTACCTGACCGGCGGACCGGTGTCAGGTCTAAACACTGTGACGCCTGTGGTTCCGGGTTCTGACCTGCGCGGCGCCAACCTGTTCCAGCGTCCGAACCATATCGTGGGTGCCATTGTGGCCGCCATTATCACGGTTGGTCTTGCACTGGTCTAGCAACAAATCGTCAAATCCATCATCGACATCTCGTCGTTTTAATAGCCCGGTTGTTCCTATGTGTCATCCGGGCTCTTTTTTCAAAAATGCAAAACGCACACTCCTCATAGAAGTTTGGAATCAAAAGACGGGAAGCTCTTGTTTTCTCCGACTTGGCTAGAAGAAACCAAAAGCGCTCCAAAAGGCGAAAAAGGAGACAAGTTATGAAGAAATTGAGAATCGCAGTTACGGCAGACACCATGCCTGAAATCTCCCGCGTCACCAACATCATCCGGGCGCCGTTCAGTCCGCGTCAGCTCGTTGAGGTCTGAACTAAGGTCATCGTTGCGGAATTTTGAATCTCAAGACGAATACGGCTATAAGCCATGTATCAAAAGGAGGTTTCAGAATGCCGAAACGTT